>Ga0210395_10000075_pt1 | contig 85313 bp, 143 predicted proteins | sample IncBWH4OmetaG_FD_150861 | JGI IMG/M metagenome (GOLD analysis project Ga0210395, IMG submission 150861) | Forest soil microbial communities from Barre Woods Harvard Forest LTER site, Petersham, Massachusetts, United States - Inc-BW-H-4-O ...
GTTCCGCACCGGTCAGCTGGATGTGAACGGCATGGCTGAAATCACCATCAAGAACCGTCACGCCGCGTAACCCGCGATCCATTCCCGAACAAAGGAGAAATCACTCAGCCATGCATCAATATCAGCCTCGCACCCTCACCAGCGGACGGGCGGCAGTCGCCGATTACTCCCGCCTTCCCCTTCGCCCCGCGCGCGGCCAGCAGCAGCCGCCGCCACAGCACCGCGCCCGCGCCGTCGATGTACGTCAGCAGCAATACGACATACAGGCCTTCGACGCGGCCTCGGCGTCGGGCCTGCAGTTCCTGCAATCGCAGCTCGAACTGATCGACCCCAACATCGTCAAACCCCTGCAGGAAACAACGCACGCCCGTGACATGCCTTTTGAAATCGGCGGCGGGTTCCCTGACTTCACCTCGATCTTCGGTACCAACTATGCCTCGACCGGCAATCAGGGTTACGGTCTGCAGGGCACCAATAACACCGAGATCGCCCAGGCCCAGATCGATCTGCAGAAAGGCATCTTTCCGCACTTCAACTGGACTTCCGGCTTCACCATCACTTACATCGACCTCGAAAAGATGGCGACCGCGCAGCGTAATGGCATGCCGGCGCCTATCTCCGTGCAGGAGGTCTATGAGGAGTCGGTCGAGACGGTGTGGAACAAGATGCTCGACGGCCTTGTGTATTCCGGCTTCCAGGGCAATGCCGGTCTGGTCAACAATCCCAACGTCCCCGCGGCTATCGTCAATAACGGCGCGGCGGGCGCAAGCGCCTGGGCGTCGAAGACACCTTCCGAGATCCTTTCGGACGTGAACTTCGGCATCAACCAGACGGTCATGAACTCGGGCTATGCCTTCAAAGAAGGCACGGCGGACACGCTGCTGATTCCTCTGCAGCCTCAGTTCGCGCAGCTCACCTTGCCCATGGCGCTCAACGGCGTCGGCTGGGATTCGACGATCAAGTACATCAAAGCCAATTGCGTGGCGGCGGCGTACGGGATCAACTTCGACATCCTGCCTCTGCCCAATCCCTGGATCTCAGGCCAGGGCCTCGGCTCGACCGATCGCGGCGTCATGTACCGCAAGGACAAAAAGTCGCTCTATACCAAGATCGGCACGAAGGCGAAGAAGGCTTTCACGCTGCCCACTACCAAAGACGGCGTCGGCTACGAAACCGTCTATGTCGGCAACGTCTCGACGGTCGTCTTCCGCCGGACCACCACGCAGTTCTATCTCGATGGAATTTAACCGACGCGGGATCCGGTCCTTGCCCGGATCCTGACTCGAATGAAAGGAAAACCTATGCCTAACATCATCGCGACAAAGACCATCGTGTTCACCGATCATCTGCACGTCTCCGGCGGCGAGGTGCACGTCAAAGTGAATCCCGCTCCCGGGGCCCAGGAGATACCGGACTGGGCGCTCAAGACCAAAACCTATGAAATGGCGATCGCGTCGGGCGCTATCTGTCTGATCGGGGAAGTGAATCCCGGGCCAGCGGACGCTGTCCTGCCGCCCACCATGGAGTTGCTTCTTTCTTACGGCCTCACTACCAACGAGGCTGAGGCGATCTTCACCGAACAGCAACGCAAAGCAGAGGCGGGCGAACCTCCCTATGCGCCCAAAACGGAAGCGCCGCTGACTACTCCCACGGTCGACAGCCTGGTCGCGGCCGGACTGGACCGCGCGAGCGCGGAAAAGTTCATCGCGGACCGCGAAAAGGGCGCGAGCGGCCTGAGTTCACGGCGGAAACCCAGCTCGAATTGAGCAGGAAACTGACCGGAAATTGACCGGAAATTGACCGGAAACTGACCGTTTCATGTCTCCTACCTCGTCTCAATTCCCGAACTATGACGTTTTTCTCGGCGATGCCTGGGGCTTCGGCAACGAAATCGTCTGTCCCTGGCTCACGCTGGCGTCAAACGTCGTCGTCGGGACCAATCCGCCTTACAGCGCGGCCGACTTTCTCTCGGTCTATCCGGCGTTCGGCGGCACGGTCCAGATGTTCAGCGGGATCGTGGCGAATGGCTCACCGGTAGTCACCGGCATCACCTCCACCACCGGTCTTCTGCCCGGCCAGGTGCTGGCGCCCTTCTACATGGTGCAGAATATCCCGGTGGCATTGCCTTTTCAGTCCGGGACCGTGATCCTGACGGTCGACAGCCCGACTCAGGTCACGCTCAACTATGCCGCGATCGCCGACGGCACGCAAATGGCGGTCTATACCGCGCCTTTCATCCCACTCATCGTCATCAACCTGTACGTGACGCTCGCCAGCGCCTCGCTCGTCTATAACCGCTGGATCGATCACTGGTATCTCGGGATGTCGCTCTACATCGCGCACTACCTGACGCTCTATCTGCGCGAGGCGGGCAGCAACGTTCCCGTCCCGGCGAATCTGAGCCCGGGTATGATCGCCCAGATGGGCGCGGCCATCGGCTTCGTTACCAACAAAGCCGCCGGCAGCGTCTCGATGGGCTCGCAGTCGGTAACCGGACCCGGCACCGGCTTCGAGACCTGGGGCGCGTGGAATCTGACCAGTTACGGTCAGTTGTTCATCACCATCGCCAACGTCATGGGCGGCGGACCCATGTTTTTATGGTGATTTTCGCCTTTCAGGATGTCTCGCCCACCAGCGAGCACGAGCCTCAGACAGTTTCTGCTTCCATTCGGGCGTCCTCAGACGTTTCATGTGCGGGAAAGCAATTCCTTTTTTGACGTCGGACATTTTCCGCTTATAGTCTTCCGACCACGTCTTGCCTTTCCGCTGCAAACTCATCTTTTGGCGAGTTTCGTCGGAGGCTTTCTTGCCTGTTGTGATCTGGCGGATCTTTTCTTTGGTCGCTTCCGAATGCTTCAGGCCGGGTGAACCGTCGCCGCCCGCTGTGTAGTTGTAGCCGAACGGTTTCATCGAACCGTAGTGCTCGATCCATCGCTGCTCTTTGGCGTTGAGTTCTTCCATCGAATCAGCACCGTCGATGATGGCGAAGTCAAAGGCTTTAACACCGTGCTTCCGCAGAGCGTTTCCGACCATCGTGCCGTGGATGCCGTGGTTTTTGATGTGGTATCTGATTCGTTCTTTCAGTTTCCGAGTAGTCTGGCCGACATATTTCTTGCCGCTGGCCCTGTGGAGGATGAGATAGATGGTTCCGTACAATGCCCGCCTCGCCCGCCTGAATTCTTTGAATGGGCCACCGGTCGGCGGGTGACCATGCCCGCACTGATCAGGCGCGGGTGGCAGCCCAAAGGAGATGATACATGCCTTTCCTGATTCAAATCATCGTCTTGCTGGTAATCGTGGGCCTGGTGCTGTGGGTCGTGCAGCAGATTCCGATGGACCCGACCATCGCGCGTATTATCCGCGTGGTTGTGATCGTCTTCGTCGTGATCTGGCTGCTCTACCTGTTGCTGGGCTTGTTCGGTACCGGCTCACTGACTTTACCGGCTCCGCGGCGCTGAAAACTGTTACGATCTCCGCAAGGCTAAGGCCTCACCAAAAGGAGAAAGTAACATGTCCGATTCGTACACGATCAACGTCCCGGCGACTGAAGGCGGTTCGTCGGATCTGCCCAAACCCCTCATCACTCCGATTTCGTCATCCAGCGGCGAACCGAGTCCGGATCCGAGTCTGGGCCGGTTCAATAACTGGGCCTTCGAGATCATTCTGCACGAGCACTTCGACAAACTGCGCGGGCGCCTGATGGATATCGCCGAATGTTCAACGCGCGACCGGCAGCAGGCAAGGGCGATGCAGGCGCTGATGAAAGACGCGCTCAATACGGCCTTCCACGATTCGCGGCGCAATATGGAAACCTTCTGCCGCGACAAAGGCGTCATCGGGGCAGGCGAAGGTCTGGAACACGGTCCTGGCTATGGTCTCAGGGCCGATTCCATCGCGGAATTTATTTACGAACAGCCGCGCTGAATTGCTACTATCATGGCTGCGCAGTAGAGCAGTCTGGTAGCTCGTCGGGCTCATAACCCGAAGGTCGGGTGTTCAAATCATCCCTGCGCAACCACATCGTGGGACGCCGAAGTAGCGCGGCTGAAACCACACCTCGGGCGGAAGTTCTTTTCCTCGACTTCCGCCCTTCGTATTTGACCACTGACTGGTCTATGCCTCCCCGCAATCCTCCACTCACAGTGACCCGGTCGGGTCCCGGCTTCCTTGAGATCGAAAGCGCCCTGAATCAGGTGAAGCGGTCAGAGGTGTATATCGGGATCCCGGCCGACCGCACCCTGCGGCGCGGCGATGAGATGAACAATGCCAGCCTGCTGTTCATTCACACGCATGGCTCGCCCTTGCGTAACATCCCGCCGCGGCCTGTGATCGAACCGGCCCTGAGAACTGTGGCCAAACCTATCGCGGATGAACTGGCGAAGTCAGCGAAGGCTTTGCTCGAGCACAATCCGCAACGCTCGCTCATGTTTCTCAAACGCGCGGGAGTACTCGGATCGAATGCGGCCAAACGCTGGTTTACCAATCCGATGAACGGATGGCCACCGAACGCGCCCTCGACGATCGCTCACAAAGGCAGCGACAAACCTCTGCTCGATACCGGGCAGCTGCGCCGCGCAATCACTTACGCGATCTTACAGGGCAATGTCCGGACGCCTGCGGAACAAGCCGATGAATGACAAAACGTCGAAGGAGCTGATGGGCCTCGTGCTCAGGGCGCTTCATCGGGACGAAGACTTGTCCGCATACGTGAAGAATCTCTCGGGGCAGGGCATCCTGCCTGTGATGAATATCAATATCGGGTTCACCGTGCATCCGCCGGAGCAAGTCACGCCGGATCCGGACTTCGACAGAAAGTTCCTTAAAGGCTTGAGGATCACCGACTGAGATGCCCTTTCAGCTTACGGAAGTGGTCCTGGATCCCGACATGGGGCAACCTATAGTCATCAATCGCTCGCAGGGCAGTTTCGGCCCGGGCGGATGGCAGACGACCGGCACTTCTCAGATCCCGACGTTCGGCGTGATCGAGATCGATCAGGACCAGCTCGACAAGATGATTCCGGAAGGCGACCGCATCTCGGGCGCGATCGGTGTCTATATTCCGATTGCGATTTATCCCACTCATCTGAGTGGCGCGCCGCCGCCCAGCTTCAATTTCATCGGACCAGGCGTTTCCGACGAGATCGTGTGGAACGGCGAACCATACAGCGTTACCAGCGTCGGGCCCTGGAACGATTTCGGCTATTACTTCGCCGTGCTCCTGCGCCTGCCCGGGTTCTGAGTTTTCCACAGAGCCAGGCAAATAATTTCAGGAATAATTTTCAACCGTTTTTACAAAAGCTCGCGCCGCAGCCAATACTGACGGCCCTTTCCCAATTTCGTCACAGGAGATCCCGCATGAGTTCCGCGTACAACTTCATTTTTTCGAACACAGAGAGTGTGGCCGTCAGCAGTCTGCCGGCGAACATGCAGCCGGGAGGCGATCCCGGCGTCGGACTGTTCGATGCGAATGCGCCCACACCAGGTACGAACGGCGCGCCTCTGGTGCGCGTGCCCGGCAAAGGGCTCTGGATGGTCATCAACGGCTTCTGGCAGCAGATCGCCCCGGCGCCTGACACCGGCGGCGGCACACTGCCTCCCGGCAGCGTCGGACAGGCGCAGCTGCAGCCTGCGAGCGTCGGCACCGACCAGCTGATCGACGGCAGTGTTACTTTGGCCAAGCTCGATCCGGCGCTCGCTCTGCCTGCTGACAGCGTGGGCACGCCGCAGCTCCAGGATGGCAGCGTCACGGCCGAGAAACTGGCGGGCGGGTTCACTCTGCCTGCCAACAGCGTAGGCACGCCTGAGCTGATCGCCGCCAGCGTCACTCAGGACAAACTCGCGCTTCTGAGCGTCGGCGGACCGCAACTCATTCTTGCGAGCGTGGGCCAGCCCCAAATGGGCCTTCTCAGCGTGGGCACGCCGCAGCTGATTCTCGCCAGCGTGGGACAGGAGCAACTCGCGCTTCTCAGCGTGGGCACGCCGCAATTGATCGATGCCAGTGTTACGGCAGAGAAACTCGCGCCGGGAGTTTTCAGTAATCCTGTGGCCGGATTGCAGGTGGCGCAGGCGACTTACGACTTCTCGGTCGATGGCGGCGCCGAAGGCACGATCACGCCCGCTACCAATGCGGTCATCCCGGCGAACGCCATCGTCATGAATCAGGTGATCGACTGGACGACGCCCGCGGCCGGCAATAACAACGTCACTGCCATCGGGCTTACCGGGCAGGACGCGGCACTGCTCGATCCGACTGAAAGGGTCAATCTGACAGGCATCATCCCCGGCAACGTTCAGTTCCAGACCAGTTCGACCTGGCTCAAACTGGCGGCGGACTCTTCGATCACTCTGACTGTCACACAGGCTCCTTTGACTGCCGGCGTCTGCAATATCTGGGTCTTTTACCTGTCCGTCCCGGCGTAAGCGGCTTATTTCATAAGTTGCAACTCCTTATTTTATAAGCGCCTGAAAGCCGCCACTTCTCATTTTTCCCCCGGATTTGAGGGGCGCAGACCCGTATGCCTTATCAGATCAACTACCCGAACGGTCAGCAGCTGAATTCATCCGCCCAGACGCCCAACGGGATGGAGACGATCTTTCAGGCGCTGAGCATCGGGATGCTGGGGATCGATTCGATTCCTCCGGTGAATCCGAACTCTGCTTATCAGGCAGTGCGCTGCGCCTTTCAGCAGAAAGGGCAGCCGTCCTGGAGTATCAATAACACCGTCACCACCATTTCGGCGCTCATTGACACCGATCCCTACGGCAAAAGCCGGGACGAGCTCATCGGGCCGAACGATGACATCAGCGTCACGCAGTATCTCTCCTACACGCGCGTCTGGCGCTTGCACTGGGACATCTACGGACCGTTCGCTCAGAGCTATGCCGAAGCCCTGATATCCGGCTTTGCCCAGGTGGACTGGGTCTTCGACTGGATGGTCAACGGCTGCAACGGCATGGCGCAGCAGCCGATCTATTTCGTGGCCGATCCCGTCGCGCCGATCCGCGCGCCTGAGAACTTTCAGCGCCAGTGGTGGGAGCGGGTGACGCTCGATCTCCGGTTCAACGAGCTGGTGATTCAGACGGTTACCGTGCCGACGGGCATCTCGGTCGAGATCACGGTTACGGCCGATACCGGCGAGACCGAAACCTTCACTGTGACCGCCGCCTGACAGCTGTTCCGTTATCCCGAATTTTCAAAAGCGAAGGACCTATTTCCTATGGCAACGTTTCCGCTTTCTCTGCCGCTTAATGACATCATTCCGGTTACCGTCGTCATCTCGCCGGTGGTACCGCCAGGGCCTGCTTTCAACCAGGCGCTGATCCTCGGTTCGAGCACAAACATTCCGTCATCCATCCGCCTGCTGCAGTTCACCGCGCTCACGCAATTGACGGTCAGCAATCCGAGTATCGGCTTCGTCGGCTTCGCACCAACCGATCCGGAGTATCAGGCGGCTGAGGTCTACTTCGAACAGAACCCGGCGCCGTTCTATCTCTGGATCGGACGCCGGGACCTGACGGCGCTCGGTGCCGTCTCGGTCGCGGCCGGCGGGACAGGCTATGTCATCGGCGACATCGTAGCAGTCGTCGAGTCCGCGAATTCGACCGGCAGTCTGGTGGTAACTGGCATCGTGAGCGGCACCGGCGCAGTAAACGGTGTCAATCTGATTCCCGGCAAGCAGGGCACCGGCTACTCGACCGGGACCGCCTTACCCACTACAGGCGGAACAGGAACCGGCCTGACGGTGACGATCGTATCGACCGGCGAATCCCCGGCTGCGGCCATGGCCGCTTGCCGCCTCGCTTCGCCCCAATGGTATGCCGCGTCGAACGTCAGTCTTCAGGACTCAGGCACACCCGTTGCCACGACCACGGCCATAACGAACGCGGGACTGCCGCTCATCAACGTAACCAGCCCCACCGGGATCGCTGTCGGGCAAATCATTACGGGCGCAGGCATCCTGGGCAATACAACCGTCATCGGTCTTATACCGGGCACGCCCGAAGTGGTTGAGCTTTCGCAGGCTCCGACCGCCAGCGGCACCGCTGTTCCGGTTCAGTTCTTCGCCCCGCTTTCCGTCCAGTCGAACGTCAATCTGGCCACTTTCATCGAAGCTGCCACACCGCCCAGCATCCTGTTCCTGACTTCGGGCGATCCGGCGATCCTCAATAATTCGCCGAACAACCTGTTTGCGACATTGCAGGCCGCGAGCTTCAATCGCACCTGTCCGGTCTATGCGACGACGGAGCTGGGCGAGTCGAATCAGTTCAACGCTTACGCGGGCGTGGCGGCGATGGGATACGCCATGGGCGCGAACACCGGCACCGCGTCGAGTTACTTCACGCTCATGTTCAAACAGCTGATCGGGATCATACCGGAACAGCTGACACAGCAGCAGGCGACTACCATTTCCGGTTCGGCCGACCGGACCAACATGGGCCTGAACGGGAATATCTATGTCAATTACGCCAACGGCGATTACAAGATCTTCCAGAACGGAACCATGGCCTCGGGCCGCTTCGTGGATATCACGATCTTTCTCGATCTTCTGGTCAGCGAGATTCAGTACGGCGCGATGAACACGCTGGTTTCCCAGCCTTCCATTCCGCTCAATCAGGCCGGGATCTCGATGATGATCTCGGCGATCACTCAGGCTTGCGTGGCGCTCCAGACCATCGGCTTCATCAACACGTCCGGCGTCTGGCAGGGCGTCACTATCGGGCCGATCAGCCCGGGGACCAATCTGCCGAAAGGCTATTACGTCTACTCGCCGCCGGCGAGCTCGCTCACGCAGGCGCAGCGGCAGAACAGGCAATTCCCGCACATGAACGTCCTGATCATCCTGGCCGAATCCGGCCAGTCGCTCGCCATCACCGTGAACGTTCAGCCGTAAAAAGACAGCCGGTTTAAAGGAGAAACGTTATGGCCCAGGGAGTACTTGCTACTTATTCCGGACTGGCTCTGAACGGGGCGATCAACAGTCCGCTTTTCGGTGCGATCATTCTGGCCGGCATCAATCAGGCCGGTATCAATCGGATCACGATCCGCATGGACACCAACCATGCGGAGTTGAAACGAGGCATGGACGGCGCACAGGTGCCGTCTTACGTCCCCGGCGAGTCGGGCGTGATCGAGATCAGCGTCTGGCAGACCAGCCAGCTGCAGCAGCAATTACTGCAGGCTTACAACGCCGTGCTGACGCTGTCGCTCACCGGCGACGTCTCGGAGTCGTTCGGCGCCACCATCTATCTGGAGAACACATCCGATCAGTCCTCGCATACCGCTTCCGGCTGCATGCTGCAGAAGGTACCGGACAAGCCTTATCAGGAACAAGCCCAGGAGGTGAACTGGATGTTTACCTGCGCCCACATCATCTCGGAACCGGGCGGCGCGGTCGGCGCGGTCATCGGCTCCGTCTCGTCGGTCCTCTCAGGCCTCGGCTAAAAAATAAACCGGCTCTGTGCGGAGAGCCGGTCCGTGACATCAACCTGCTATCGACTTACCTTGCCCTCAAGAATAACAGCTTTTCCACAACTATATGGCACACACACAGGACGTCGAGATCGAAGGCCGCGATCTCGAAGGCAACTTCGTCAAGCGCAAATTCCGCATCGGCCTCATGCGGGCCGATATCGGCTCGTGGTGCCTGTCGATCTTCATCAGTAAACAAATGGCCGATGAATCCAATTACATTAAAGCCCAGGGCTACGGCTTCGATGTCTGCTATCTGATCAAAGAACAGGCCAACAATACGCCGATCAAAATCTATGAGATGGGCGGGCGAGGCTGGCTGATCCCGGACCTGGCTTATGACGCCGGTACCGCCTATGTGCTCTGGGACAAAGTGCTCGAATTCAACTTCGGCCCTTTTTTTCAGAGAGCCGACGAAGAGCGGAAGCGCAAGCTGCTGGCCGAGGCTTCCACAAACGGGAACTCGGATACGGTCCAGCCCCTTTCCCCGGCGATCTCGACCACTATCTCTGGCGGCCTGTAACAGCCGGTTACTGGCGGCAGCATGAAACCTTCGACGGCACTTACAACGTGCACGATCTGGTAGCCATCAACCGCGTGCTCGACGTGATCGACGAAAACAGGGCGCGCTACCACGAAGCCGTTGCACAAGCCCGCAGATAAGCATGGACAATATCCTCGAATCCTATCTCGTCAAACTCGGTTTCTCGCCCGACATCTCATCCCTGAATGCCTTTCAGAATGCGCTGAAGCAGGCTGAGACCGCGGTCGAGCATTATTCGAGCGGGATGCTCAAATCGCTGCTGGGCACGCAGACAGCGATTGTGTCCGGTTTCGCCTCCGTATCCGCGGCCATCGTGAGCACGGTCGACAAAATGGCGATGGCCGATCAAAGCTATCGCCTGGCCGGCCTGCACATGAACATAACCGCGGAATCCGCGCGGAAGCTGACCATGATCACCAACGCGCTCGGCGCGTCGATTGAAGAGATCACCTGGGATCCGGAGCTGCACGGCCGGATGCTCGTCATGAACCAGGACCTCGACAAGCTGGGCCGGCAGCTGGGCCCCGACTTCGAGCCCAACATGAGACGGCTGCGGGATATGCGGGCTGAGTTCGGACGCATCGGCTACAGCGTGCAGTTTCTCGGGATGCAGTTCGCGACCTCGATCTTCAAAGAGATGGGCCTCGACTTCGATACGGCTCAGGCGAAACTGCACAAATGGATTGACGATTTTCAGGCGAACCTTCCGACTCTCGGGCGTGAGCTGGCGACCTTTCTGCTGCCGGTCCTCAAAGACACGTGGGGAATGTTCCTCAATATCGGCGAGGCTGCCAAAGAATTCGGCGTCACGTTCACCAATGTGGTCGGGATGCTGTCCGGCGACGAATCCATTCAGGGCACCGAATTCAGCGTCAACAAGCTGGCGATCGCTTTCCACGACGTCATCGGCTGGGCCAACGATTTCGTCACCACGATGACGAACGTCGAGAAGACTGTCGGTCACTTCGCCGTCGGCATGTCGCTCCTCGGAGATAAGAAGTATGCCGCTGCGGGCCATGAATTCGCGGAGGCATTCAAGGACCATCCGGTCATCTCCGGCATCATTACAGGCGCTGTGGCCGGCAGCGTCGTTCCCGGTTTAGGGACCGTCGCCGGCGCCATAGTGGGCGGCATCGGCGGAGTGGCGTATGACGCGATGCATCCGGATAACACGACAGCCGTCGATTTCATCAAGTCGCTGCCTGCGCTTTCACAGAAAAACGACACCGGCACCGATTCCGGTTTCTTCGGCGCTGGTGAGGTGGGCGAACACGCGCGTCATAGAATCTCGGCGCTGATAACAGGGCGACCGCAGCCCACGTTCGGCAACACCGATTCCATCCATGACCAGATCGTAGCGGAGGCGACAAAAGCCGGCGTCGATCCTCATCTGGCGCTGGCGCTGGTCAATCAGGAATCGGGCTTCGATCCGACGGCCCTCTCCGCCTCTGGCGCGATGGGCCTGTTCCAGCTGATGCCCGCGACGGCGAAACACATGGGAGTGACCGATCCCTTCGATGTCGAGCAGAACATACGCGGCGGAATCGGCTATCTCGAGGAACAGCTGAAAGCTTTCCATGGCGATCGCGCTCTCGCGCTGGCGGCTTACAACGCAGGCCCGGGCAACGTGCACAAGTATGGCGATACCATCCCGCCGTTTCCGGAGACGCAGAGCTATGTCGCGCGGATCCTCGCCGGCACGGACGGGGCCGACGTTGCGGCGAATCCGGCCGCGCAGCCGGTCGCAGCGGCTCCGGAAACCCCGTATCACATCGAGGTCCATTTCGGCGACATCAATATCAACGGCTCGGGTTTGAACGAACATCAGACCCGCCGCGCGGTCGCCGGCGCGGCGCAGGATCTTCTCGACTTGCAGAACCTTCACGATCAGGTGCAGCTGTCACCTGCGCTTCACTAACATGGGCGACAGTCTTATTCCTCTCCCGCTGACAGGCGTCAGCGGCTCGACGCAGGCTGCGCAAACGCTGAACGCCATGTGGCGTCCGCCGCAATGGACTCAGGGCGTGGGCGCCACCCTGACTATTACCGCCGTTCAACCCACGTCAGGGCAAACACCGCCCAACCCTGCAACGATTCCGGCCACCGCGGGCAACGCGACCGCGCAGCAGACAACGGTCATGTACGTGGTCGATGGCACGATCCGCGCGGATCACCAGCAGGAGATGGTCATCACCACCAATCCGGTGCAGACCGGCGCGCCGCTGAGCGATCACACGTACCTGATGCCGGCGCGCCTGACGGTCGATGTCGCGATGTCGGACGCGATGCAGTCCTACGTGGTCGGGCAGTTCTCCGGATCCGGATCGCGCAGCGTGGCCGCTTATCAGGTCCTGCTCGGTCTGCAGGTCTCGCGTGCCGTGCTGCAGGTGTCCACGCGGCTGATGCAGTACTCGAACATGATGATCGTCGATCTCGCGCCGGAAGAAACGGTCGAGACGCGCTTCGGTCTGAGATGCCGGGTAACGTTCCAGCAGATCATCACGGCGAACGTCCAGACCGATACTTACACCCAATTCGACCCCAGCCGCTACACGCTCTATAACCCTCAATTTCCCTCTGTCACGCCGTTGAGCGCGCGGCCGCAGACGACGGACCTGTCTCAATACGGATCGACCATGACACAGCCGGTCTCGGGCGCGATTACACAGCAGCACAGCGCCGATCTGATCCCATCCAGCGCCGCGCTCGCTCAGGCCCAGCAGGTCGACGGCGGCGGCGACTGGTCTTCGACTAACATCGCGCAGTTTTCCGCCAGCCGGTTTTCGCTGACTCCTCTTTCATAAGGTTTTGGATTTTGAGTGTCCCAATTCATCAGCCTGAACAGCAGTCCCAATCAGCAGCTGTCTGTCGCCCTCAGTATCAACGGCGGAACCGTGACGCTCCAGCTGGCCGTCCGCTTCAACGAGATGGCCGGTTACTGGGTCATGTCGATTGCGGATCCGCAGGGCGTTCCGCTCATCTCGACGATTCCGCTGGTGACGGGAACTTACCCGGCCGCCAACCTTCTCCTGCCTTACCAGTACATGAACATAGGGTCCGCCTATGTGATCAACATCAGCGGCGTGACCTCGCCCGACTATCCGAACGCGAACAATCTCGGCACTGATTTTCAGGTCCTCTGGGACGACAACACCGATTACATCGCCACCTGCGCCGGCACTTCACCAGGAGCAATTCTCAAACCCATGGCTGGATTCACAACTTCATGCGTCGGACCGCAAGGCCCGCCCGGACCGCAAGGCCTGCCGGGAATGGGCGCGGCCAATGGCGGCTTCGCTCTTCTCACTTCCGATCTAAGCAATAACATCCATCCGGACATCTCGCTCGGCCTGAGCATGGAGATTCAGCTGCAGGCCACAGCCACCACGACCGGCAGCGCCCCAGCTAATTCGCCTGCTCTGACGGTAGCGAACGGCGCAGGGATTCAGGTCGGCAATCTGGTCTCGGGGCTGAATATCCCGCCCGGGACCACGATCATCGCGGGCAGCGGCACGTCCTGGACGATGTCGGCAAATACCACCGCCGCGATCCCGGCCGCGACGCCGCTCATCTTCGATCAGCAGCTCACCGTGCAGCCGCCTGTCTGGACGAATAACTTCCTCGTGCCGGGCATGATGTTCAACCTGCTGCAGAAGCAGGACGCGCTCGGCAATCACCCGAACCCCATCTTCGTGACGGTCGCGACCGGCGGACCGGCGACAGGCAGTTATGCCGTCGACGCCAACCAGAAATATCCGGGCACCGCGGGCGGCACATGGACGATCTTCACGTTCTTTTATACCGGCGTCGCGTGGATCGTGATCAATTTCTGGACCAACATCGCCTCGCAGTAAAACTCAAACCCTTGACTCAGGAGTGAACTGAAAGATGAAAGCTGTCCTCATCGGATTGCTCGCCTGCCTTGCTGTTTACGGGCAGTCGGCCAATGGCGTTACCTTCGTGCAGCCTGTGATTACTCCGTCACCCGCGCCGGCGCCCACGCCGGGAGGCACCACTGCGCCCCCGCTCAACGTCAATCAGAAACTGGCGCAAGCCCTCAACATGCAGGACTTCGATTCAGCCCCGACCTTATCCTGCACATCGGTCTCGCACGACGACGGTCCGGCGCTGCAGCGGGCGATTAACTATGCGGCACAGGTGGGCGCTCCCGGCGAACCATCGGGACCACCAGACAGTCCGCCGCCGCCATCGGCTAACGGCACGTATGGCTTCGCGGGCGGCGTCGTCAGCATGCGAAACAGCAGCACGTGTTACGTCAATTCGATCCAGTCGCAGGTGAACGGAGTGATCCTGCCGCTCACTCCCTACGGTCTGAAGATCCAGGGCAACGGCAGTCATCTGATTCTCAATCCGGCGCTCAGTAGCAACGTTCTGCTCTCAACCCCTCCGGACTACGCCGGCGGCGCTGGTTTCGACAGCGCGACCACGCCGGTCTATTTTTATACCGGGAACCTCCCGGCATATTCTTCGTCAATCCAGCTCGCCACGCCTTCCGACTGTGCGAACTTCAAGCCGAGTGACCCGATCTGGATTCGTGGCGGCTACGGCAAACAATCGGAAAACAATGGGGAACTGAACCGGGTGAAGAGTTGCGATGCGACGGCCGGAATTCTTTACCCTTACTGGAATACGGCAAAGCCTTATATACCCGGTGGCAGCGCAACTCCCTGGACCCCTGGCGCGGCTCACACCGCGGGTCAGACCATTCGCGTGGGCCGGAACGTCTATACGGCGCTCAACAGCGGAACCTCCGGTACGACGACTCCTCTCTGGCGTTCAGGCGGAATCATGGGCGTGGGCGCCCCCGCGAATACCATTCCGCCGGCCCGCGTAGGCGACGGGGCGGGCGTCATCAACACCACAGGCACGGCGATCTGCAGCACCAATCCGTGCACTTCCCAGATAACGATTACCGGTTCCACAGCGGGCATCGTCCCAGGCATGCTGGTCACCGGCAACTCCGGTCTGGATGCGGAGAGCGCGGGGAACAACGGAGTTCTGACTCCGCTCTGGACCGTCATGACCATCAGCGGTAGTGTCGTGACGCTGAACCAGCCGATCAATTTCTATGACGTATGCGATTTTGTGGGCGGTGTCTGTCAGCCCGCGCCGCTGCAGTTTTACCCGCCGGGAGCGGTGATCTGGTCGGATCAGGGCTATACCAACATAACGAACGCGTCCAAACAGGCTCTGCAGAACTTCGAAATCGACGATCTCAAGATGACCGTCTCGACCGAAGGGGGCGGCGTGATCGTTCTGTCTCAGATGCTGGGAGTGATCTTCCGTAACGTGGAAATGGAAAATACGGTCGGCAACCAGTGGATGGTCGATGGCGCGAACCGGAATGTTCTTTTCGACCATGTGAAATGGACTTCGCCGGTGAATCATGGCGCTGAGTCAGGGGCGGGCGGCCAGATCGCTTACAACACGGTCAACTTCGAAGTCAGAAACTCGGAATTCTTTACCCAGGGCTGGATTGACGATCCGATCTGGTGCGACGAGTACTCGGCCCAGGTGAACCTGCACGACAACCGTCTCGGCGGAAGTGCTTCCGTCGCCGCCACCACGTTCTGTTTCGATTACACCGTTCACCATAATCAGATCGACATCGATGCGAGCGCCAGCACCACCGGCGGCGGCGCGATTTCGTTCGGCGGCTGCTGCGGTTCGATCAGCATCCCGAACATGACCATCGATGACAACGTGTTCAACATAGCCGTGAATCCCGCTGTGCCCAGCGCGGGCATGTATGTCGCGGGGACCAATATGAGGTTTCACCACAACACGATCAATTACACCGGCGGCTATGTTCCGATAGATCTCACCGGCGCCGGGGGCGATTTCAGCGACAACATCGTCAATTCGGACGGTCCCGTGGGCGTGTACATGGGTTCTTTCGCGCCGAACTGGACACTGACCAATAACATCGTCACCCGCACCAATGCGATTACAGCGGTGGGTCTGTCAGTTCTCAATTCGAACTCAGTCGCCGTTTCCAGCGTTCAGAACGGCACAATCGTGGCCGGAATGTTCGTGGCCGGTTTCGGCATTCCACCGGGCACCTTCGTCGGGCCGAGTCCGGGATCGAGCATAACGCTCGTCGACTCGACGGGCGCGTCGGTGAATAATTACGCCGCACTGAGTCTGACGCCGCTTGTCTTCGGCCTCGCGGGCGATCAGATGTTCGATAACAATAACGGCTTTGAATTCATTGCAAATGCCGTCGTAGTCGGTTCCGGTCCGACGATTACGGGTAACACGATCGCCAATTTCAAGAACGGCATTTTCTTCGAGATGAACGGGGCCGACTTCCCGAACAGGGTCATCGGCATCAACAATTTCAACAATACGAGCCAGGCTTTAAACGCAGGCGTGGTCAACCCGATGACCTATGGGCCTTTGAGTTCGATCAATTTCAACGCGCCGTTCAATCCCCATTTCTCCTATCAGTTCTATGGACGCACGCACCTGTGGGCTTTTGGGCCGCAGTTGCCTACCAATCCGCTCGGGATCAATCCGAATACAGGCGCTCCTGTTGACAACAGTGAATCGCTGAGCCTCGACAGCAGCAGCTTTAACACCCTGGGCATTCACTCGGGCGTCGAGACCAACCTGGTGATCCGGTTCAGCACGCCGGGCTATCAGACCACGATCGCGCAGGGCTCATTGGCTCCGGCCTCTGCCGGTGGTCTGGCTTTCGGCACGATGACGCTCGGTTCTCCCAACAGCACGCAGGCGAACCGGTTCGGGATCTCGTCTCTGGGCGTCCAGGTACTGAGCGGCGGCACTTATATGTCGAACGACGGATCGTCCGGCGCTACCGACACCGTAAGCACGGGCAGCGGCACCTCACTTTGCACGCTTACCTTCAAAAGCGGACTTTTCGTCGGGGCGGCAGGAGCCGGTTGCGCGATCACTGTATTCACACAGAATCCCACCGGCGCAGTCTTCAATTCGCCCACTGTGCCGCCGGTGCAATTGCCTGTCACCAGCGTCAGTTCACCCGGTCAGCAATGACTCCGCAGCAACAGCAATTCAGGCCGTACTTCGGGCGCGCGTGGCAGTTCAAGCTGACCACGGGCACGGGCACGGTGACCCTGTCGAGCAATCCTTCCGGCGAGAGCCTGCGAGCCTCTTTCAAGGTCTCGACCCAGCTGATGGCCGCTTACTCTGCCGGTGAGCTGACGATCTGGAACCTGAATCCTCAGACCGCGGCCAGCGCGGTCGCATCGGGTTCTGTGCCGACCAGTCAGCTCTGGCAGTTCTATACGAGGGTGCAACGCGGCGACACCGTAGTGATCAGCGCCGGTTACCGGCAAACGTCGGCAGGCGCGTTCTCGCCTGAAGCCAATGTCATTTACGTCGGCAACGTGCTGCAGCCGATCTGGACGCGCGAATCGGTGGTCGACTGGAGGCTGACGCTGCGCTGCACCTTCGGCTTCCTCGGCGATGCCCTGAATTACGCCAATGTCTCGCTGCCCTCGAACGTCAGTTACTTCCACGCCGTGCAGCAAATTATGGACAAGAGCGGTCTTACGGCGCAGAACGAGACATCCATCGATCAGGCCGGTCTCTCCTCAATCCTGTTTCCGCGGGCGCAGGTGCACTTTGGCCGTCCTTACGATTTGCTGGCTGAGATCGCCCGGGACAATAACATGCTGTTCTGGGTCTCGCCGCACGGCGGCGGCGGCGGCGTGAACCTGCGCCAGGTCAATTTCGATCCCAACACCGCTCCCGATTGGGCTTATAGTCCGCCCGGTGTGCAAGCCACCATGCCGAATGGCGTTGTCAGCAACGTCATCAAGCAGACTATTATCGGCACGCCGGAACAAACGCAGGATGGACTCGATTTCCGGGTCGAGATGGACGCGCAGCCGCTCATCGGCGACACGGTCGGGCTGGCTCCGGGGACTCTGGTCAACCCCTTTCCGATCAGCCAGGGAGTCACGAAGACCGCGGCATTGAATCCGATCCCGAACAGAGCCGGTGTCTATCTCATCATCGGGCTGAGCTATGTCGGGGACACGCGCGGCCAGGACTGGTACACGGAAATTCACGCGGTCACTTCCAATTTCTGGGCGCAAATCGTCGAGAACGATAAATCAGCACCGCCGGCAGCGAACTAACTCATGGGCGACAATCCCGTCATTCCCGATTCGGGCACTCCCACTTTCACTGTTGACGTCACCGCGCAAGCCGATCAGGATCCCGGGCTTCCGATATCCCAGCGCATCCTGCGCTCGATCTCACGCTTCGATCAGCACGCGAAGAAGATCATGCAATCGCTGCGCGTGGCGATCCCGGCCATTGTCGAAGACTTTCAGCCCGGGCCGCCGGCGACAGTCTCGGTTCAGATCGCGATCAAAGAGCCGGTCCAGATGAACCTCAACGGGCCTGCCGGGCCGCCGATCGATGTCAAGGTCGTAAAGCTGGTGCCGGGACTGATTATCGAATCGATCCCGGTCGTTCTGCCCTCCGGAGGCGGCTGGTCGCTCACTCTGCCTATCGTGAAGGGCGATGAATGCCTGCTCGTCTTTGCTGACGCCTGTATCGATTCCTGGTGGCAGTCGGGAGGCGTACAGGCTCCGATCAGCTTCCGGCGCCACTCACTCTCGGACGCGATGGCGATCTTCGGCCTGCGCTCGACACCGACCGGCATCACCGGCTGGTCGACGGACTCGGCGCAGCTGCGCAATGACGATCAAAGCGTTGTCATCGATCTCGGTAACTCGGGCGACGTCTCGATCACCGCGTCCGGCGCGATCAACATCAAAGCTTCCGGAAACCTGTCCGTCGAAGGTGAGACTGTAGCGATCAAGTCGACCGGCGGGCAGACGACGATCGACGGCAAACCGTTCCTGCCGCACGCTCACTCGGGCGTGCAGTCTGGCGGGTCAACCACAGGACCGGTGGTCTGATGCCTTCGATTCAGGTACGCGCGTTGCAGAATGGCGATCCCGGCCGGGGCCAGTCTCTCGCCAACTTCATCTATGACATCGAAGCGGTCGCCCAGATCATCGGGACCACGCTCAAGCTGCTGCAGGGCGAGTGGTGGGAGTCGCTCAACACCGGCACGCCGGTCTTTCAGTCGATCCTCGGCGTTCCCAACACCACCGATGGCGTCGGCCTCATTCTGAGGCAGCGCATTCTGAGTGTTCCCTTTGTGATCGGGGTCCAGAATCTGGTGGTCACCTATGGCCCGTCGACGCGGCATTACACGTTCTCGTGCAGCGTGATCACGGCTTTCGGCACCATCGGCGTCAGCGGCACTCCGGGCAATCAGGCCGTCATCAACCAGCAAAGCAGTGCGCTCGCGGTCTCACCTGCCCGCGCGCGCCGCCGCTGAAAGCAAGAAATATGGGATCTTACGTTCCTCCTTTTGTCGGTCCGGCCGGCCTGCAGATTCCGCTCGAGCCGGAAATTCTGTCGAACCTGCTCACTCAGTTTCTGGCGATCTATGGCCAGTCGAACTATGTCGGTCCGGACACCGCGGACTATCAGGACACGTCGATCCGCGCGCTGCAGTACTCCGATGCGAACGCGGCCATGCAGCAGGTGTTCGTCTCGCTCAATCCGCTCTATGCCACCGGCGTCGCGCTCGACAATTGCGGCGTGCTGATCGGGACGGCGCGTAAACAGGCGACTTCGTCCACGGTTTCACTGACTATCACCGGCACACCCGGCGCGATCATCAATAACGGGCTCGTACAAGACCAGGTCGGCAATTTCTGGGCCTTGCCCGTCTCGATTCAGATCACCGGCAGCGGCACGGTGCAGACCACGGCTACCTGCCAGCTGCTCGGCATCGTCACGGCGGATCCGAATACGATCACGACCATAGCCACGCCCACGGCGGGCTGGACGAGCGTCACTAATCCGGTCGCCGTCGCAGTCGGCGGCGTGTATCCCAATACGGCGGGCCTGCCGGTCGAGGCGGATTCGCAATACCGCGCCCGCCTGCTGAGCTCACAAGCTCAGCCATCGCTTACTACTCTCGCCGGCACCGCGGCGGCAATCGCCGCCGTCCCCAACGTCACCCGGTCTCAGGTCTATGAGAATCCGACGAACTCGACCGATGTCAACGGGATCCCTCCGCATTCGATCTGCTGCGTCGTCGAAGGCGGCGATCCGGAGGCCGTCTGTCAGGCGATTTACGACCATCGCGGCATCGGCTGCAACACGTTCGGCGGGGCCACTCCGATCACGCGCTCGATCGTCGATCCTTCGAACGGCGGTATCAGCCTGCCGATCTCTTACATAGGCGTGACCTATCTGCAGGTCTACGTTTCTTACAACATCCATCCGTTGAGCGGCTACACTTCGGCCGTCCCGCCTGCGATTCAGGCGAACGTGCTGCTCTATCTGAGCGGGCTCAGTATCGGCGAGGACGTCTATGCGGGCGAGCTGATCAATGCCGCGCTCGATGCGCGGGCCAATCCGGAGAATCCGACCTTTGCCATCCGCAGCCTGAGTTACGGAACGTTCGCCGTGGGCACGCCGTCGACCGCTGACCTGAACGCGCTTAATCCCGTCATCGTCGTGCCTTCGACTATCGGCCTTATCAACGGCCAGGTCGTGATCGGCGCGGGGATCCTCCCCAATACGACGATCCTGCAGATCGCCGGTCTGAACGTGACGCTCTCGCAGGCTCCCGTCGTGACCGGCGTCAACGTGCCGATCAGCGTCGTCAACGTCAATCCGCCCGGGTCGGATATCGTGATCGGCTTCGCGCAGGCGGCGCAGACTAATTCCTCGAACATCATCGTCACCCTCGTCTGATGTCTTCGCCTCTGGTTCCCAATCCGGTTCCGCCCGCGCCGTTCGCGCTGCCGAACAGTTACTATCTCAGGCTCGTCACCTCCGAGTATCAGGGCCCGGCACCCAACATGCTCACGTGGCTGAATGACAACCTGCAGTATCTCGAGGACGTGACGGCGGCGCTCCTCGAGATACTCAACGCTTACTATCTGCCGGCCGCCGTCGGGGCGCAGCTCGACGTGATCGGCGTGATCGTCGGTCAGACGCGGCTCGTCGGCTTCCAGCCTACCGGACTGAATTCGGTTGCGCCGGGAGGCGGCACTACCACAGGCAGCGCCGGGACAGGCTATATCGTCGGGGATATCGTTACGGTCATTCAGACCGGCGCGCAGAATGGCACGCTGCGGGTCACTGCCATCGGCTCAGGCGGATCGGTGAGCACGATCCAGATCGTCAATCCCGGCAATGGCTATTCGGCGCTCGGCGGGCCCAGCGTGCCTACGTCGGGAGGACACGGCACCGGCTTCACTTGTGTGATCGTCTCGACGATCAGCCCGATCCTCGACGACAATACTTACCGGCAAGTGCTCCAGTGTCGCGTCTTCCAGAATCACTGGGACGGTCAGATCGGCTCACTCGGTCCCTTCTGGCAGACGGTATTCCCGGGCGGGACGATCACACTGCTCGATCACATGAACATGACCGCGACGGTCACCGTGGGCGGCGATTTCAGCTCGATCCTGATCGACCTGATTCTGAACGGCTATATTGTGCCGCGGCCGCAGGCAGTGCTCTACACTTACGCGCTCGCTACGACCACGCTGCCGGTCTTCGGCTTCGATGAATCGACGCCTTATGTCGCCGGTTTCGATCTTGGCCACTTTCTCTGAAAGGACTTTGAACCATGGGGCAGTTTTTACAGTGGAACCCTTCTGAAGCGAATCAGGATCCGGACGCTGTCTATCAGACCGATCCGCTGCGCGTCAATGGCATTGCGACCAATGCCACATTTCCTTCACCCACGGCGAACAAGCTGTTCTATCAGCTTTCGACGTTCGTCACGGCGCTCGCCCAGGTGATGGTGGCCAAAGGTTACACGATCGATGACGCGTCGCTCTCGGCGCTTGAGACGAACCTCGCCGGCATCGTCACCGGCAAAGACAATCCTACTTTCAATCTTCTGACGGCCGCTTCCATTCTTTCGACCACCGGCCTGCAGTCGTATGGCGGCGTCGAATCGGGCGAAGTGGGCGTGCAGGTGGGTCAGTTCGCCTGCGTCGACGTGAGCCTGACCAAACGAAGCGGCTTCACCGGCACGCTGGCGCAGGCCGTCGCAGCGGGCGCAAGCGTAGTCGGCGGCATCATCGTTCCCTGAATCCAAAGGAGCTAACTCAAAAATGACACCTTCGGTTAATGCGCCGACGACTCCGGTCGTGGGAACCAACGGCGGCAAGATCGGTGCAGCAGCAGTCTGGACCGGCACAAACGTTCTGGGCAATGCAACCGATGCTGGCTTTGTGGCCAGCGGCTTGAATCTGGTCGGAGCTGTTCCGGCGCTCAATTTTATAAGCGCCACAACCCCTGCAACGTCATGGCTGCAGATCGTGGCAGGGGCCGGCGCGTCTTACTGGATCACTCCAGGCGCATTGCAGATGCAGGCAGCGGGTGACATTCAGTTCAACCTCAACGGAGTTCTCCGCTGGGATATCAGCAATGGCTACGGCGGCGCGCTGATACCTGGAGCTGACAATGCTAATCCGATCGGCGTTACCAATGCAGCGGGAGTCAACACGATTTCACCCTCTTATGTCTCCGCTTACCAGTTCCGCCCGGTGACCGCCAGATCGACCATCAACGGTTCGACGTCCGGAAGCATTGTTGTCACGAATCCCTTCACGGGATCAGCGAACCGAAAGGTAATCATCGTCCTGCAGAATCTGACTGGCACGGCCAGTTTCAGCTTCTCTCAGGTCTGGAGCTTCCTGCCGGGAATCTTCGCGCCGACGACGGCGCTCGCTGCCGCAGTTACATCGCTTACCACTTCCGGCGCCACCATCACCGGATCCGGCACGTCGGGCGTGATCATCCTCGAGGGCTTCTAAAGCATGACCCAAAAACGGGTAATATTATTACCGCTTTTCGGCTTACTGCTGACTGCGCAGACGCCTTTGCCGCCTACGACGCCCATTGTGGGCACCAATGGCGGCCGCGCCGGGACGTTGCCGATCTGGACCGGCCCGAACATCCTCGGCAACGCCTCGCCCTCGCAGCTTTCCGCCGCTGTCGCCAATCCCAACATTCAAATCAACAGCGCCAATTACGGTCTGGTCACCGTTCCGAACGGCATCGCTGACGGCTCGCTGGCCTTTGCCTCCATGAATGATGCGTGTGTGCGACAAGGCTCAGGATCGGTCGTAGTGCAGGCCGGGTCTTTCTCGAATGGCGCTATGGGGCCGATCATCGAGAATCCTTACTGTCCCTGGACGGGAGGCGGTCAGCGCGTCACCATGATCCAGCCGTCGAACGGCACGTCTTCCACGGTCTTTCAGGGCGCTGTCGCCGGTTATGCGGGAGGCGTGATCGTCAATCGTTCCGCCACGGGCAACACCGGATCCAACTCTTACATCGTCTCGACCGGCGTCTCGCATATGACCGTTTTCGGGAACGGTATCCATGCGACCGGCACCACGCCGTGCATCGAGGAGTACGGGATCAACCTCACGCATGAGGATCTCGAAGTCTTCGGCTGCCGCGCCAACGGCCTCGAATACGACTACAATCCCATGGCGGCCGAACCGCCCTCCGTCGCCCTCGCCGGCTCGCATGAGAATCACGTTCACCGGCTGAATATTCATCACAACGGCGTGGACGTCACCAATAACGATGCCGTCATCACGCCGTGGGCTGTCGGCCTGTCGATTGACGCGGACGCGGATCAGGACGTCGGGGACATTCTGGTCTATAACAGCGCCTGCCATAACCTGTTCCTGGGGCACAATGCCGCCGCTGTGATCGGCGGCGACTTCCATCTGTTCGCGCCGGGCGTCGGCTGCACCAACCTCGTGGAAGAGTCGGCTTCCAACCAGATCCATACCCTGGCAGCGGAAGGCGGGCAAGGCACGGTCGGCGGCGGCTACGCGGTGTGTCAGATGGTCATCATGGGGCTGGATAATCAGCTTACCGACCTCTATCCCTTCGAGCCCCAGGTCGAGAACAATGCCACCTGCGGCATCAAAGCCGGTCAGTCGAATGGCGAGATTCCCTATCCCGGCCAGTGGTGGCAAACCCTTGCAGGCGATGTCTCGACGCCGATTGTGACCACTGCGACCGGCACGATGGGGACCAATACGCTCACCATCACCGGCTCGACTGCCGGCATCGTCAACGGCCAGTTTGTGCTGATCGGCGGACGCCCGAATAACGGCACGGCGGCTTTGACCACCGGCACGATTGCGGGCACCACGGTTACGCTCAGTTCGGCGCTGACTGCGCCGGTCAATGGATCGGTCACCTTCGCCAATTCGGTGACGCAGCAGGTCGCTGTGCTGCAGTCGAGGATGAGCTACCTGGCCACCAATACCTTCGCGCCGCAGGGCGGTTTCTGGTTCGACAATATCTTCAATTCGGAGGTCCGGGGCCTTACCGATCTTGCCTTTAATCAGTCGGGCGCGGCTTATGTCAGCGGCACTCCCGATCAATCCAACAGCTTCGCCATTCAGGGCGCGGGTCTGACCTGTCCGGCGGGCTCGGCCTCGCTTGCGCTCTGCGGCGGCGTGCAGTTCTCGGCGGGCGGCACGTCGATCCTCAGTCTGACCGGCACCAGCGTGGCCCTGCGTAACAACCTTGCATCGGGAATCCTCGGCATTTCGAACACGTTCCGCCTGGTCAGCATCACGGAAACGCTCACCGGGAATGGCCAGACCATTCAGGTCTTCGGCACTTCCGCCTATGAAGGCATCATTGACGTAACGCCTCCTGCAGGCGGCGCCACCGGCACGATTCTCGCTCCCGGCGCTGTCGATGGCCAGCAGGTCGAGGTCTGCGACGTATCCGCCGCCGATCCCATCACCTTCGCGGTGCAGGCTACCTCACATATCGCGGTTCCGAATACCATCGCGTTCGGCACCTGTTCTCTCTACCGCTGGCGTGCGACCGGCACGTTGTGGTATCAGGTCCCTTAGTCATGCGCCAGGACAAGATATTTCGAACCGTCCGGTTCCTCCGCTATTGGGTCTTGCGCGGCGCGGGTCGCCGCTATCAGGAAGGCGAGACAGCCGAACTGGTCGACTGGCTCGCCCTCAAGATGGTCCTCGATGGCGTGGCGGAGTTCGTGCGATGAAACTGATCGAACAAGCGAAGGCGCTGGGAGTAAGAACCTGGCTCTGGTCGGCCGCGATCGGCCTCATGTTCTCACTATTGGGCGTTTCCGCGGCCTGGACCGATGGCTATGAGAAAGCGCAGTCGAGCGCCTATAACGAGACGCTGCGCGGGCTGCTCATCCTCGCGCGCACGCCGGGCGAAGTCGGCTTCATGCAGATGGTCACCACCTGGGGCGGCAACCTCGGGCGGCAAAACGACCGGCTGATGTATGCGCTCCAGCATCCCGGGTCTTACAAGCCTCCCGTTCCCGAAGCAACCCCGGATGAATACGCGAAGGCGCTTGCCGAACAGCTGCGCAAGCATCCTCTGCCGCCGACCAGGGAAAAACGTTAAGATGGAACGCGAATGGATCCAGTGGTTCCCGATCCCGACGAAGCACTGGGAAGAAACCTGGCCGCAGCCTACCTCGCCTATTTCGAGGGCGTGAGTCTTACCACGGCGCGAAAGAAGTATATCGGCGAGAAAATCGGCGCATACTGGATCGCCCTCGCGCAGGTCGTAAGAGCGGATATGACCAGAATGACGGAAGAACGTATGCGGGGCGTGCTCGACCGGGTGGATGAGCTGTTAAACAAACCCGTACAGTAATCAGTCCATCTTCTGCTGCTGCTGCCGCCGATTGCGCGGGAACGCGTGGGTTATGGCCTGGCCGGCTTCGCAGGCTTCCTGTTCGTAAAGCGCGATCTCCTGTTCGGTCAGCGCCTCATCGGGAGACGGCAAACTGACGATGATCGAGAAATCCTCACCTTCCTCAATCACCAGCTGGATCGGCTGGGCGGCGAGTTCGTCGTAACTGACGTGGATCGAATCGCGGCCTTCCCGGCGCATGAGTACCCCCAGAACGGCGAACGCGAACTCTTCGTGACTAGGCATATAAGGATCCTTGAGCGGCTACAGCTTCGGCTGTAGCCGCTTTTTCTATTTCAAACGTGATTTCTACCCAGGGGAAGATCTGCACCAGCCAGAAGCCTTTGGCCGCGGCCATGGCATCTTCGGGCGTCTTCGCCGTGGCTACCGCATAAGGCCCATGCCGCCGAGGATACCAGAGGTGCTCGTGATAGACGCCGTAATCGCCCGGTTTCAGCTTCGGGCCCATATCCCAGTCCTGCGGCGCGTCGGGCGGGATCCGGTCGCAGTACATGCGCCGTCCTCCCGGCGTCGGACAAATGAACTGGTTGCCGGATGAATTGGAGCCTGTAATCAGGTTCTCGAACGTGGCCACCCAGAGCGTTACCTTCATGGCTCACCGGAAGGCCTTCGCGATGTCAGCCGAGAGACTGCAGAGCGCCGCGCCGATCACGATGCCCAACAGCAGCAGATAGCCTGCGATCAGCGGAGGAGCGTGAACCTTGCGCTTAGTGCTGATAGGGCGGCGTCGCCGGCGCGTGCTCTTTGGTACCGGGCGCCGGCTTGTAGCCCGTGATGTCGTATACCGACTGGCAATCCACATGACTTCTCAATTCGAGAACCGTCGCCATCTTGTCGGCCTCGTTCGCCTTCGCCAGCGCCGTGATCACGCCGTCCGTGTCGCCGCAGACATAGACCAGTCTCATCGCCGTGCGAAAGTCTTCGCCGGTCATGGTCATGTGATCGGCGGGAGCCGGTATCTGATGCGGAGGCGGCAGATCCGAGTGATTGATGCCGTTGTCAGTCAGCTGGGCGAACAGCTGTACCGCAGCCAGTGCGATCAGCGGGTATAGGACTTGCCGGTTCATACTTCGGGATAGCTGGCCGCCGCGCCCGCCGGATCGGCAGGCGGAGCCGCCGCGCGAGCTCGCCGCCGCCGCTCGGTCTGTTCTTTCGAACGCTCGACAAACCCGGCGTTCTGATCGACCGGCATATTGCGCAGCGCGACCACGCAGGGCTCGCCATTGACATGCGTCTTCTGATCGTTAAGCATGTCGATTCCGGCGTCGCATGACGGGCATCCGGCCGAATCCGCCGCCAGAGGCAAAGGCAGAGGATTCTGTTTGTCATCGACTTTGGTTCCACTCGCGACGTCGACGCGCTCGCCGCCGGGGAAGAGTGTGTCCTGTTTCGCCGCCGGCACATAGCCGATGGTCAGGCGGCACTTCTGGGCGCCCATCATGAACTCTTCGAGCTTGCGGCAGCCGATCTCATCGGCGATCTCGGCCTTGAAGCGCACTTCGAGGCGATGGCCCTGGCCGCGCTTGCCCTCGATCTCGAGCGAGACGATCTTGAACTTGTAAACCTTCGCCGTCTGGACCTCGGTCTGCATCTTGCGCAGATCCTTCTCGTTGGGACTCATCTCGATGATGGTCGAGGCCAGCTCGCCGTGCTGAATATCCGGCTCCGTAGCCTTGGTCCAGTCGGCGATCTCATCCCATCCCATCGCTTCGATGACGTCCTGAGTGAGCGGGGCGGAGAATTTGGCGTAAGCACCGTTTTTGCGGGTGCGGCCGAAGCCTTCGAGGAGGGCGTTTGTAAAAACGATTTTACTGTTGGGCAAAGAGGTTTCTCCTGTTTGCCTTATCAGTCTACAGGGTTGGCACCGGAATTACGCAGGTTTTTCAGGCTTATTCACCTAATTCCCGCAATGGTATGCGCATTTCCGGGTGTTCCAGGATGCCGTCCGGCAGTTCATAGCGGCGATCGTCCCGGTAAAGCCAGGCGCTGCGGTCAGTCGGATCCACCAGCCAGATGCACTCAATCCCCATCGCGCGATAGTCGGCAATACGCCATTCCATTTTCCGCATGGTGTCCGCGGGGGAAAGAATCTCGATCACGGCCAGCGGCGGTTCAGTGACGATGCTGCCTTCAGGTTGATACCTGCAGATGGTGATATCGGGTACGCGGAACCTTGTCGCGCTCACCTGAACGCGTTGTTCCGGCAAGCTGTATATCTTCCATTCTTTCTCGCGATCCATGAGGTATTTCAGGATCAAACCAGTCAGCCGCGCGTGATCTCGTTCGCCCAGATTTCTCTCCTCGACAGTCCCGTCGACGAAGTCACGGTCCCCGTCCTCATAAGACGTATGCAGGTATTCGTAAAGCGCAGCTTCCATGGTGGTGGTGCTCATTTGTGGCTGACTTCCCATTCGATCCGCAGCGGCCCGAGTTGCAGCCAGAAGAACGGCTGAACCTTCGGATTGGTGGCGCCGTCGTAACGGGACGCGAAGACCGATCCTGACTGCACCAGTTGCCAGCTACCCCGGCGGAAGATCTGCAGCTCGATTCCGAACGGCAAGCGGTAACTGCGGGGGCACGGCTTTACCTCGGCGCATACGGACGAAATCATAGAAGAACCGCCGTCCGCAGTCGAGGCATACGACTGACGTCACCCGGGCAAGCGTCTGCGGGAAAGTGGTTCGCTGGTGTCTGCAGAACCAGAGCATACAACCGATATACGAAAGGTATCAAACCGCAATTTCCTGTTCGGATCAAGAATGCGCCCTCAATACGGATAATTCGATCTCAGTCAGATCCCAGGCGGCGAGAACCACCCAGGCGTCCTTGCCGATGCGCTTGAGCAGATAGGGATCGCGCGGGATGGCCTTCCAGTCCGCTTCCCACAGGATGTGGTACTTGCGCAGATCCGGGCCGGATCCGGCAGGCCGGTATTGCGGGGGAATGCGCGGCAATTTCGCGTGCAGCGTGCCGCGGTACATGACGCGCTCCGTCTCCGGCCACGGAATCTCGAAGTGCCATTCCGCGGCCTTCGACCGGTGCTCGTTGCTGAAGATCACCCTGTCCGAGTGCCAGGGATCGCAGAGGCACACCTGCTGGTCGGCTGCCATGATCGCGAGGCGCGGCCGGCCCAGCTGGTCGACGCCGGCCTTGCGGATCGCATCGTTGACGCTGATCACGGTCTTGCCGTTGGCGATGGCGCGATAGACGCGGGCGATCTCCATGTCGAGCTTGTCCCACTTCGCCCGGTTCGCCTTGTATTCTTTGAGCGCGGCATATGCCGCACTCTGCGTAACGCTTGTTCCCAATGCGAGGACGTTCAAACTGATTCCTCCTCTGATGGTGGCCTGACGGTCACCACGTCGAATTGCGCTTCCGCCGCGTGTTCCATGTGGTCCGCGACTACGGCATCGTTCGCGATCAGAACATAGACCTCGCCGCCCGTGAAAGTGAACCTCCGCCGGGCGTAGGCATGTTCGGTTGTGGTGACGGCGCGGATGTCGATAATCATCCGCATCACTTCCCGGCCGAGATTGAGGCAGGCCTCGTCTTCGCGCGTCATCGGAAATCAGCCTCGCACATTCCGAGATTGGCGAGCGTGTCGCCCTCGCGATCCTCGCGCGCCTGCCGCTCGTAACAGGGCCCACAAAGCTCGTCGCCCTTCAGGCACGGCAGTCCGCAGTGATTACAGGGCCAGGTCTCAGGCGGCGGAATAGAAGCAGTGCTCACAGCGGTCCTGTCTCCCGTTCCACGATTTCGAGAATGCGCCTGAAATTGCTGCGATTGATCCAGCGGCCGCGCTGCGACCATCGCCAGAACAGGCCGATCAGATTCCAGCTCACAGCGGGTTCCCTTCGCCGTCCACTTCGTTCACCCGGACGCCGTACTGTTCTTCGAACATCTGCCGGGCGACGGAGGCCATAAGCTCACAATTCGCCTTCGTCGGCGGCACACCGGCCCCCAGACACATACCCTCCAGATCGAGGTGCATGTGCTCATTGGCGTCGACGTAGACGCCGTCCGAGATTCTTTTCATCCCGGCAGCCCAGTCCGGCGTCATAGCGGTTCTCCCGCGATGGTTTCTCTCATCACCCCGGCGAAGGTAAACCGGCAAAGATAGATTTTCTTGCCGAACCGCTCGGCCTGCAGAGCCATCTGACTCTGGATGTCTTCGCGGGCTACCTTCGGCCCTGCGGAGACCAGGGCGATGAAACCGGCCGGGACCAGGCCCTGTTTGAGCCCGATCTCGCCCGATCCCAGTTCGTCTTCGCCTACCCAGGCGTAGAGTTCCACGCTTTTCAGGCGTTCCGGCGTCATGTGGTCCTTGCCACCTTATCGAGAATCCCTGGTACAAGCGCATCGGCGCGCATGAGAAGGTCGACGGCTTTTATAACCCTCTCGCGGCCTTCCGCGCACAAAGGCGCGAGTGCGTGCAGGATTTCGAGCTGCGCCTCAGTCTCGCGAATGGCGGCTTCGGCCTGGTCTGCCATTTTATGCCCCCAGTTCGCGCTGCAGGTCAATGAGAACGCTGTCGTAGCGTGCCGCCGGAACGAGGTCAACCGCTTCCCATCCGATCCCGGCCAGGACCATATCGAAGCGCATCGGAAAGCGATCCCTGAGACTCTCGCACATGGCGACAAAGGTTTGCTTCGCCGGATCGGTCTTCGGCGGATCGGTCTTCGGCGGGTCCTGTTTCGGCTCGGTTTTCGGCGGATCCGCTGGCTTCGCTTCTTCCTTCGGCGGATCGGGCTGCGTTTCCGACTTGCGCTGAGGCATGAGGATCATGGAGCGGTGGCGATCATCGCCGTTCTCGTCCTCATCGTCGGCTGTCGCTTCCATAGCGCCCGGATTCAATTCCATGGGCAGTTCGACCGAGAAGGCCTGCCGCTTGCCACTCTCGGACATCTCATCGAGGTGCTGCGCGATCGCCATCTCATAAGAGGCCGGCGCGAGCTTCAGGACGCTTTTGAGCGGCGTCTTGCGGCACATCCAGTCGGGACTGTCCTTCCACGGGCCGGTGAGGATCTTGTTGCCGGCGCCGTCGAGCACAAACTCCTTCGCGCGTTTGTCTTTGTTGTAGCGGGTCTGGAAGGCCGACTGCGAATACTGATCGCGATGCGCATGGACCTGTTCGACGGTCCAGTATTCGAAGTTTCTGCCGCCGTCTTTGAGCAGATAACCGGCCCAGTAGCCCTGTACCGGGCCGCGGTCGCCGGTGCGCGGCCACTCATGCTCGAGCAGGACTTCGAAGCCTTTCTTCGCCTTGAAGTGATCTTTCTCATGAACCGGCTGCGCGTCGATCATGGCGTATTCGCCGGTGTTCAGAGCCAGCTTCACCAGGCCCTTGTAACCGACCTGCAGCTGGCATTCATAGCCGCCCTTTCTGACTGCGCCACTCGGGAGTTTGATCTCCAGCTTCGAGTTCCAGAAGGGGATGAGATAACACTGGCCTGAGAGCCCGTCCGGTTCGAGACCCATGATGGACGCCTGCACCAGCGCCCCGGCAATCGAGTTGATGGTGCACTCTTTGAGCAGCGCAGAGCGCGAGACCGCGGTCATTCCCACGCGGATCATACGCTCGGGCGTGATGTGCTTTGGAAGCGCGGCCGCGATCTGGCCCTTGTACTTGAACAGCAGCGATTGCAGGCTGTCCACCTGCGGCGACTGAGGCGGAGGCGTCGGCTGTTGTGTTGCCATGTGTTGTTATCCTTTCTTGCGCTGGCTTACCGTAAAGTCGACGACGCAGCGCATACCCGGGACGTTGAATCCGATAGGTTTGACCGAGTTCGCGTACTTCGCGATGGCTGAATAATCTATTGTCACCCATTGCGGCGACACCTTACCGTCGATAATCCCCTGCAGGAACACTTTCAACGCGGCCAGTTCGCCTTTCGGGTCGTACAACTCGCCGGTGTATTTCGGCGCGGCTGACATGCCTCTCGGCAGCACAATCGGCGGCGGCGCGGGTATCGGCGCGGGCATCACAACCGGCTCCTGCGGGATGACGATCCGCTCCGGTTCGGGAATCGAAGCAAGGATGTGCTGTTCGGAGACGGACTCCGACTGGTCAATCAGCCGCTCAATGCGTTCGGCGTGATCGCTGAACATCTCTTCATTCACGCGATGCTCGAGGACCTGATGTTCCGCCCGCTGCTCGATCTGGCGTGAGCGTTCTTCCTGTTCGCGCCTCAGCCGGATATCGCGCTGGCGCTGTTCCTCTTTGAACTTCTCCGCTTTCAGGAAGGAATTGACCTTCTGACTCAGAATCCGGTTCTCCAGTTCGAGCGGATCCATGACATCGTGTTCCTGCTTCAGGATGAGGTTTTTGGTCTTGTTGATATTGGCCTTGATCTCCTCCCAGTTGAACAGGCGGCGCGATTCGGATTGCAGGATGCGGTTCGCGTGCAGGCGCTGGCCTGCGAGATTCAGGCTCTGTTGATCGGTGACTTCGAGCGCGATCGCCGCCATGACGCGCGGCGTCGTGTTCGGAGCCTTGCCGGGTTCGGGCGCCACGGTCGTAAGAATGACCTCTGTTGTCAGCTTATCGACGTCTATGGCCACCAGTGAATCAGGTTCAGTGTCTTGTGTCGTTTGTGTTGTCACTTCGTCTCCTCGGGAAAAACTGTCTTGCGAAACCGTGCGATGGCGCGTTCGAGCGCCGCGAGGCCGCCCTCTTCTTTCGAGGCCACCAGTTCGAGCGAGGGCAGGCCGGTGTCAATCGAATGCTCGACCTCTTCCCGCGTGGCCTTGCGGCCGTTCGCGTACCATTCCACCGATTCCGGCTCACCCATCTGAATCAGATAGCCATGATTGAAGGGCTTGAATATCTCGTAATGGCGCGTGTTCCAGAGCATAGCCACGCCTGGATTGCGCGCCAGCACGAAGCCCGGCGACTTATGCGCCAGCTTCGCGTTATTGACCAGCTCATCTTCCCGGCGCACCTGCCGGGGATTACTGAGAAACGGGCAGTTCAGGGCCGACCACAGGGCGCAGTCATAATGCGACGGCGGCTCGGAGCTGGTGCGGTTGATCCCGCACATCGGGCCGGCGACAAAGGACTTGTGGATGCCCAGTTGCCCGCCGCAGACCCAACACAGCTTCTGTCTGAGCGCCATGACGAGCTTGTCCGGATTCATCAGCCGGAACTCAGGCTTGCCGTCCAGCCATTCGACAAACCACGGCACCGGACCGTGGACCGGATCAAACGGCAGGGCTTTCATTCGTTCGGGAAGCGTTTCCAGATTGATTGTCATATCGTGATCCTGCAGAGCGGGCAGTGTTCGCCCGGTGGCGGCGGTTCTCGTCGCGGCTTCGACATTTGCTCACCATTCAGCCAGGATTTGATCCAGCCTTCAAGCACCGGCCCCATCTTGCGGCCCTCCCGCGCCAGCCGTGACTGGAATTCATTCAGCAAAACTCTTTCGATCCGGAATCCGGTTTGCTTCGAGTCGTCTCTTAGTCTGGCCATTTTAATTGTCCTTTAAACCATAGCCTGTTGTGCCCATATAGCCTGTTTTTTTCGGCTTTCGGTGAGCGCCCAGAGGAACGTATCGAAGTGCTTGCGGAAGGTTGAGAACGGATACCAGTGCAGCTTGAACGTACCGTCCTTTTTCAGCTGCACAACCAGACGGCGATAGCCGTAACAGGCATAAGGGCCGACGCAGGCCTGCGCGTAACTGGCCAGCTGCGGCCCCCAGGACTCGGTTTCTTCGCCTGTCTTCCAGTCGAGGATCGTCCTGTCGGCGCCCCGGTACAAACCCTTCACGTCGAGCATGCCGATATAGCGGAAGCGCGGACAATAGACAATGTGCTCGATCAGTTCGGGAACAAAGCCCGACTCGATCATGAACTTGCGCCGCGCGACCAGATAAGGCTCGATCTCAGGCGCTACCGTCGCCGGATCGAGGTCATCCTCCATCTCATAGTGGATGGCGCGATGCACCGCCGTGCCGCGCTCCTGCGCATACTGCAGGACGTCTCGCGGCACGCGTGAGAAGTCCGAGATCCCGGCGTCTTCGAGCACCTGCGTGGTCGAGCGCGTTACGCTCCCGTCGACCGTGTAGATATGGCCAGCGGGCCGGAATGCGATTACCGGATTGTCGATGCGGGGATCGACCAGCATTTATGCGGTCTTCTTCTGTTTTCGTCTGTCGAGGAACTCGCGCAGCGCCTGGCTGACCACGTACTCGCGGTCCATATTCCCGTTGGCCTTGCAGTAGTCTCGCAACTCATCCACCAGATCCGAAGGCAATCGGGGATGGATCCGCTCCAGAGTAAGCTCCTCTTTGTTCTTTGCCATGCAGCCTCTATCCTATTACGCACCTGGACATCAAGGCAACACAGAAGTAAACACTATGTTATAGTTACCAACGATGTTTTTAAAGGGAGAGAAAAGCTTGAAAAATAGCCACGGACAAGGAACCGAAACTGAATGGAGTTAACGTTAAATGAACAATAACGCATCCCGATTTGAGGCAATGGCCATGCAATCACTTCTGCCCGGTTTAACATTCGCGGTCGAAAGCGCGCTCGAACTGCTGAATACGACTCGCGCTGTTCTCGGGCTCGAACCTGTACTGATCCGGAATGGCGACATTCGGGAATCCCGGCCAAGGCGCGGGCGCCCTCGCAGAGCAGCCGACGAACCCGAAGTGCAGGAGGAGTCAGAGACGGCCGAGACTCTCGCAGTCGTCGCAGCGCCGCGCAAAGCCAGAGCAAAACGGAAACAATGGACGGCGAAGCAGCGCAGGGATATCGGTGAACGCACCCGGCAACGCTGGGCGGCGATGCGCGAAGCAGGCATCACGCCGCGCAATAACTCGCCTTCAACCGCCGAGGTCGAACGCGCCCTCAAGATCATCGAGCGAAGAAACAGGAAGTCCACAGCCAAGGCCGCTTAGAAAGGAACTCTATGAACCGTGTGAACATCGAACCCAAGCGACAACACGCCGTGCGTATTTCCAATCGTCAGTACGGTCAGCTTCGCGCGATCCTGAATTCACCGAACGCGACCGCGGGCATCGAGGATATTTCCGCCTTCAACCAGCTCACTCTCGGCGCGAACAAGCGCCGGGGATTCATCGCCGAGACACGTCGCAAAAACGGCATTACTCTGACCTTTGAAGGCCGTCAGGTACTGAAAGCGTTCGATCAGGCCGACTTCATGCGCAAAGTGGCGAGCCTGAATTTTTCCTCTTATCTGAGGCTGGAGCCGCGCATGATTCACTTCGCGCCGCTTGAGCGTAAAACAGCTCAGACCGCGAGAGAGTATCAAGAGGCCCGGCGCGCGACTACTGCGGCATAGAAGCGAGTGAAGACCATCTTTTGTTGCGGCTGTCAGCGCGAGATCGAGGCGCGGCTGACATACGGGGCCGAGATCTATCCCCACCGGCGCGATCTGTGGCTGCTGCCGTTCTGGAAGTGCGACGGCTGCCAGAACTATGTCGGCTGTCATCACAACTCACGCCAGCCGCACAGTCCACTGGGTAATATTCCGACCGCGATCATGCGGGCGCTGCGCGTCGAGATCCACTCGGTGCTCGATGGCTTATGGAAGCACAAAGGGTTCCGCCGCGGCGACGTTTACCGGCGTCTTTCGCAGCATATCGGCCGGCCCTACCATACTGGTGAGATAAGAACAGTCGAGGAAGCCCTTGCCATAAAGGGTTTCCTCGCGGACTTCAGATGATCCTCCGTGCGCGGGATGTCGTGTTCGTCCTGGTCGCCGTGACACTCAGTCTCGCGATATGGGGGATCATCTGGCTCGCGAAACATCCCTGCACCCGCTCGGTGACGCATCGCGTCTGGGTCGATCAAATCACGACTTACGTGGATACCGGCGGCGGGATGAGGAATGCGGACGGAGAGTTTATTCCCGGGACGGGAATCAAGGTACCCTTCACGACACCGGCCCACTTCGAGGATCAAACTATCTGTATGGAGCGCCGCCCATGAGGAGTTACACCTACAGGCGCAAAGGAAACCGGCTCATCGACGGCGATACGCCGCCGATGCCGCCGCCCACGCTTTCTCCCGCGCAGGAGAAGGCCGAACTGCTGCGCCTCGCGCGGCTTTGTGAAGAGGGCTGGTCGACGATGACGGCGATCCCGCTCAAAGCCCCGCCGATGCCAAAGCGCAATTACCCGATCCCCGAACGCTGGCGGAGAGCTGTGTGATGCCACCTGTAACATCGCATGTTACGCCTTTTCAGGCGATCCAGGTCCTGTTGTCATTACTCAGCCTGTTCTTTATTGTGATGGCGGCCTGTATCTCAGTCCGGGCCCTGCGCACGCTGAAAAAATTCATCAGGCTGCAGGGCCGCATCAACGATCTGACGGATGAGCGGCTGCAGATGCTCGAACGGGAGGAGTACCGGTGATAGCGGTCCGTGTGTTCCTGTCGATGACGCTGACCGTGCTCGCCGCGCTCGAGTGGTACACGGTCCTCGAGCGCGTCTCGCTCGACTGGTATGCGGACCAGCTGGTCGCTCAGGTGGAGATGGAGACGGGCCGCAAGTACCCGGCTGCCGCCAAAGCGCAGCTCTACGCCATCGTGAACAAAGCGCCGTCCTACTCGAAAGTGCTGCCGCCGGCGCTGGTCAACACCGTGACGGCCGCGGGCGCGTGGGCGCTGACATTCTGGGCGATTCGGCGCAGAGATCGCGAGGAACAGGAACAATCAAAACAAGATGACCTGCAGTTATTGCGACGAAGAGATTCTCAAACATGAGCCGGTCGGCTTCAACGGCTCGATGCATCAGGAGTGCGCCTGCCGGGCCATTATGGGATCTGCGGCTCACCAGATGCACATATGCCACTGCTTCGGCGGCCGGGGGGAAGACCCGCCTGAATTCACGGCACGCCAGGGCGCGAAACTGGCATGGGAGACGTTCCAGGCACTTAAGAAAAAGAGAGAACAGGCCAGCCTGAACTGAGATGAAGATCATTCACATACTCGGCACCGCATCAGGCCAGCCTCATCCCTATGACGACATGTACCTGCTGCAATACGATCCCACCGTGCGCCCGGATGGTATGATCCTGCTCGAAGTCGTCTCGGATCCGGCCTGCGCCAAACGCTTCGCCGACGCCGGCGAGGCGCTCGAAGAGTGGCGGCGTTCCAACGGCAGGCTGCGGCCGGACGGGAAGCCGGATCGCCCGCTGACTGCCTTCACCGTCGATATTATTGACGCGCCATGACACGCAAACGAGTGGTCCAGATCCAGCGGCTGTCTATCTGTGAATGCGGCTTTCCGCTGCTCAAAGTGGAAATCGGGATCGGCGCTGAGTACACGATCGATCTCGACAGCGTGAGCACGAACGGCTGGCACCTGAAGTGCGGCGGCTGCGGTACGGTGATCCGCGATATCACGACGGTGATGGCGTCGTCGACGCTCGATCCGAATCGTCCGCCCGCGCGCCTGCCTTACGCGATCTTTCTCGGCAGCCGCGTGGCGCCGGTCCTTACAACTCCCACCCGACAGGACAAAACCCAATGACCGAACACGAAGTCATGATTTGCGCCCCGGCAGACGGGCTATGGACCATACCCGGCTCAGTTTTCGATAAGATCTGTGTGCGCTGCGCCGCGCCCGTCATGATGGCCCCGTCCGGCGTTCGTTACATGGAAACTCACACGGTCGAAGTGATCTGCATGATCTGCTTCGATCCGCAGGGCCGCGACCGCAACGTCGCGAAAAAGATCCGCCTGACCGCGCCGGTCAGCGTCATCAATGGAGAACTTATGAACGTCACCCGGAACTACCGCGCGAGGACCACGAATTGACGCCGCCGATGGGTTACTCGCGGGCATCTGAAGCCGAAGATGCCGACGTGATCCTGCGCATGTCCGAAAACGACTACATCATGCTGCTGACGTCTCTGGGTATGGCTTATGCTTCAGGCCTTCAGGAATCCCTGCCGATGATCAACCGCATCAACGCAGGCAATCCGGACTTTTCGCCGTATGAATCCTCGGAAGACCTCGAAGCGAGAGCGGCGCAGACGGTCGCGATGCTCCGGAAACTAATGGAAGGGACGGACTCATTTCATGTGGGAATGCGCTCAGTGTAGTCTGACGCGAGAGAAGCCGGTAAGCCGGCCGCCGATGGGCTGGAAACGGCGCGGCAAAGCCATCTATTGCAGGGACTGCTGGCGCAAGCTCTACGTGCTGCGGGCTGTCACGATCCCGGTCGTGAGCCCGCTGACGCTCAAGTACAAAGCTGATGAAACGCTTCACCCCTGCGACTGGGATGAGTTCGGGAAACGCCTGCGCGAGCAATGGGCGCTGATCACCCAGGCTTCCAACTGGATGATGACCGAGATGTACATGCGGGATGACCGGTCCCGCGACAAAGGCAAGCTGCAGCCGATGCCCGGCGTCTATCTCTATCCCGAGACGCGCAAACAGTTTCCCGGCATGGCCTCGCAGACCACCGCGGCCCTCGAGAACCAGATCGGCAAGAAATACCGGGCGAAGCGTTTCGATGTGATCTGGACCTGCCGCGCCAGCCTGCCTACCTTCCGCTACCCCACGCCTTTGCCGGTACCTCATCAGGCATGGTCAATAAGACTTGACGATAACTGCCCGCTCGTCTCCGCGCCTATTGGAGATGCGCGTGTCGAATTTCGCCTGCGCAACGGCCATCAGTTCCGCCGGCAGCTGCTCGCCGTGAAGCAGATCATCGCGGACGAAGCCGAACCCGGCCAGATGGATCTCTACCGCCAGGGCAAATCGGTGATGTGCAAGCTGGTCGCCTGGCTGCCGCGCCGTCCGGTCGAGACGAAGATCGAAGGCACGCTGTTCGTACGCGCGGATGCGCAGGCGCTGCTGGTGGCTCTGAACGTCAAGGATGACCGTCTGTGGACCTACCATGGCGATCAGGCGCGTCGATGGTCAGCAGCGCACCGCCGGTTGCTCCAGCGCCTTGCAGACGACAGCAAGGCCGAACACAGGCCCACTGTGCCTTTCCACGCGCGGCGCGAGGCCGCGGCCCTCAAATATCGGGATCGCATGTCGAGCCTGACTCACCAGATCGCCGCTATGACTGTGAACTACGCCTTACGGCGGAAGTTCGCCGCCGTGCGCTATGACGACACCGCCCGGGACCTGTTCTGCCCCCACTTTCCCTGGCACATCCTGCGGCTGAAGCTCGCTGAGAAATGCGATGCGGCCGGCATCGAGTTCCATGCGGTGACACCCGGGGAACCGGAAGAAGTCTTGCACGAACCGGTAATGGAGGAGTAAACTTTTGGTTTCCGCGCCACCGACAGGCGCAGGCCGCTTATTCGCTGGAAACGCTTGCCGATCCAGTCGACGCGGCAAAGCTGCTGTTAAGGGTTCCTGATATGGGCGCAAGCCGCAGCCGGGAAAACGATCATTGAAAGCAGAATCGACCGATTCGGTACAAGACACCGGGTAGCGGTCGTCTCGGCATCAACTCCGACTGCTGATCGGATCGGGCTTGTTGTGGGCCTCCTACCTGATCGTTCGGTATGGCTGCTCGCGCGACGTTCGGGTGGGATTCGTTCGGTTCATATCTGGATTCGTTCGGGGGGCTCGCAACTCGTCGGATCGGCACAAGAGACGGCAGATCGGTCGGTTGGAACAGCCAGATAGGTCGGGGCAACGCCGGATGAGGCTTTCGGGTGCTTAATCCAGATTCCCGTCGGGAAAGATGAGTCAACCGGTTCGGGGCCTGCTACCTGATCGGTCGGAAACCCGTCGCCGAACTGATCGGGAGATGATCGGGCGTTCGGGGGGATAGGTCGGGGTACTCGCAGTCCTCGGGTCGGGAATAGTTCGGGAAACGATCGGGAACTGATCGTGTCGGGTCTTGCATCTGTCCACCGTCTCGGGTTGCGAGTCATTCGTTCGGGTGGTCTCGATGGCTGGTCGTCTCAGGCCCTGAAAGACCAGATCGTTCGGGTTTCGCGGATGTGGTTCGTTCGGGTGTTGCATCTGCAACCATCGTTCGGGTTTTCAACTTCGTTTCGGCGGGGACTGTCGGACCACCGAAGGCTGGTCGTTCGGTCGCCACTGCCGCTCAGATCGTTCGGGACACAACTGGGAACTGATCGTGTCGGGTCTTGCATCTGTCGATTCGGGATTTTCGGGTCACGACCATTCGAGATCGGTCGGGTGGGGCAAGAACAAGATCGGTCGGGGTAAGTAGCGAGATCGGTCGGTATCCGATTTGTTCGGGTCTTTAACTCGTCCTCTGGCCTGTTCGTTCGGGGGATGTTAGCGGAGATCGGTCGGGCATCCTGGCCTGTTCGTTCGGGAAATAGCCTAAGCGGAGATCGGTCGGGCAACTTGAAAGAGGCCTCTGTATTTCGGGCACCCCGTCAAGGAGTTCGTTCGGGGATATATCGGCCGGGAAATGGACAAGCCGGCGTCGAGATCGGTCGGGCTGTAGCAAGGAGTGCCGGTCGGGTCGGTGGAATCAGCAGCCGAAGCTATCAGGCGTCGAGATCGGTCGGTCAAGGAATGGTTTTTGATCTTTCGGGGCCTGGGCGAAATATCTGCAATCGGTCGGGGAAAGATTTGGATCGTTCGGTTCGCCGCGACCGTACCGGGCGTCGTGATCGGTCGGGCCAAGCTCATGATCGGTCGGGCTGTGGAGTGATTTCATCGGGATTACCGGCGTTTGCGTGATCGGTCGGGATTTGTTCGTCAGTGAGGATCGGTCGGGGCTCGCGCTGTTCCCAGGCTCTCGTCAGCGGTCATCGGGATTACCGGCGATCCGGGTCGGTCGGTCAGAAAAAGCTCGAGTGCCTTTTTCCGGCGGGGTGTTTCAGCGGAGCTTTGTTTCGGTTCAATGAATTGATCGTTCGGTATCTGTCACTTTTCCACAGGTCGGCGCGCCGACTACTGGTTCTTTCTACAGGAGTTAATACAGGTCAATAAGGAAGGGCGCCCCTAAATCTACGTATGCGCGCCCCTAAATCTACGTGCCCGGGTTCGCATCGCATTGATTCGACTGAAACCAAAGCGCCCCTAAATCTACGTGCAAAAATGCAGAGATTCTCAGGGTTTTCCTCGTTTCCCCGCTGCCGGGCGAATCGCCTGGCCTGGTCGGACGACGAGGAAATCGGCCGTCAGCTCTGCCGGACACGCAGGCCAAAGTCCGCGAACGGTATCCATCCATTTCGATATCTGTTCCCGGAATCGACGTGGTCGCGCGTAGTCTATTACCCCTAATTGAAATTCCAGTCCCGCTTCTCCGAATATGGGGATGAGTTGCTCCTGCGTTGCCGTGAAGCAGCGCCAGATGAGCCAACACGTGAAATCCAGTGCGCCCGGAGCATGCGCCAGCTGCCGGACTATGTTCATATCAATCGGGATCGGGTGGTTTTTTACTTCGTTCCAGAACTGCTCTGACAGCACGATGACGTTCTGAAAGTCTTCACCCGGCAATCCGGGGTGGTCGCCGTTTGAATACCAAAGCCGCATCTGATCGAAGAAATTGAACCGTGACCGATCGATGTATCTGGCCTGTCCTCTTGTGCCGTCGGTACTGAAGTAGATCGTGGCATCAAAAAGGCGCTCGAAGCCCTCGACGATGCGTTTGTAGTGGAACCCGCTGGTACTGAGTCCGAACTCGCGGAGCATCTCAGCTGCGCTGTCGAAGGTAACGCGTCGGTTCTGTTTGATCACAGCAAGAGTACTGATCCATAAGGGAATAAGCCGGTCCTGACCGAAGGGAAGCCCCAGTTTGGAAGTGGTCGCTATGCGTAATGAGAACCGCCCGTTGACTCGCGTATACTCCTTGACCCCTGCAGCTGGCCGCCGGATAGGAAGCCCGCACAGAACGAATGGACGCGTGTTATAGCCTATCGATTGTCGGCCTTCCTCTCTCGCCGCCCGGACCAGTTCGATACCTTCGACGCGCTTCTGAAATTGCTTTGATACGCCACGAAGTTCGCGTCGGACCGGCTCGGCTGGAAGATCCAACCCGTTGACGAAGTCCGTATCCCCTGCTCTCACCAATGCCGGTTTTATGTTGTCTTTCATAGCTCGTGGCACTCGAACAGACTCCCCTGGCTGTAGATGGAACGTAACGCCTCGCGCGGGATCTCCCATGCTGGCACACTCGCGTACTCGATCTCGGGCAGCAGCCACAGCTGGCCGGACTCGCGCGCCCGCCGGCGGCGCATGACGGCGATCTTATGCCGCGCGTCGGCCCGGGAGTGGCAGGGAGCGCAGCGGATCCGCACGCTCGATGTCCGGGGATCGTGCGTCTCATGCGTGAGCTGCACGTACCGCGGAATCGGGCACAGACAGTCGCGGCAGACGGCGCCGCGCGAGGCGATCAGGGCCAGCCGGTACCGCTGCCACTCCGGACCATAGAACTGCCTGTAAGACGCCCGGATCATCGCTTTACGTGGGCTCTCTTCTTCCCAAGCGGCACTGTCGGCACAATCAGGCCGGACAGTATGTCGGCTTCTCTCGCCAGCGCGATCGGATTGGGCCGCACCGCTCCCGTGAACCAGCTGGAAAGCCCGGCTGCAGCTTCGGCGCAGCCTGAGCACAGTGTTTCGTCATGCCACGAGCACGGCGGATCGCAGGCGTTCTCTTCCGTGCAGGCGCAGACTCTGCAGGCACGTTGTTTCGGCTTCGCCGGGAGGCGCGGTTTTCTCATCGGGCAGCCTCGGCTTTCTTCGGGAACAGCCCCATGAGGATGCCTTGATAGCCGCTGTGTTCGTCGGCAACCGTGACTAACGGATCGCCGACCAGTTCGATCCGGCCGTCGACGATCTTGTATTCCTGAATGGCAGTCTGCTGGTAATCGGCTGTCTCGAGCGAACAGGCGACAGCCTCTCGTCTGGGGATTATCCCCAGGTTCATGCAATCCTCGATCGTCAGCTGGAATACCTCGCGGAAGGCTTGCAGTTCCGGCCGCGTACTGAATGAGATCAGCGTATCGCTCAACATGATCACGGCCTGGATCCCGCCCGACTGGACGCGCCGCCGCAGGTCTTCGCCCAGTTCAATCTTGCACTCCCGATTGTTGGTCACCTCGTCGTCAACCAGGACGACGTCATAGGAGCCGTCCTGGCGGATCAGATGGAACATCTGCGTCAAATCGCCCTTGTTCAGGACGATCTGGTCGATGCCGTAGTTCAGCGTTCTCGCTGCCATAGCGATCAGTTCCTCTGTCGTCATGGGCCTTAATCCATGTGCTCCAGCTTCTCGGCCGCCGACTGCACGATAAACGCGCTGCGGCTGATGCCCAGGCGTCTGGCCCCCTTGTCGATGCGGCCAAGCAGAACCGGATCGATCCGTATCATCGTGGGTTTCTTGTTGGCCTGTTCGTCGGGCAACCTGCCCGACTTCGAGATGAAGGCTTTGGCCTTGCGTTCTTTGACTGCGGTGGGATTTCTAGCGATTGCCATTCGATACCTCTTGTATATCGTTTGTATAGAGGAATTTTACAAGCTGATTCATCTCGTCCGCGGCCTTCTGGTCCTCGCGGTATTCGGCCACGGACAGGCCCAGCGCGGCCGCGTTCGGGAAGGCCTTGCGCCGTCCGATCATGCAGGGGGCGATCTCGATGCCGGCGATCTCGCGCAAAGCGGCCAGCGCCGCCTCGTTGTCTTTGCCCTGCGGATCGGCCTCATTGATGACGGCGACGGCGCGCAGCGACTCATTGATCTCGCGGGCTTCCGCTACCAGCTCGCATGTCTCTTCGCTGCGCCACAGATCAAAGCTGCGCGGCTTGAGCGGGATCAGGACGGTATCGGCGACCGTGAGCGCCGCCCGCAGGCTGCCGGTCGCGTCCTCGCCGCCGATGTCGATCACGATGTCGGCGAACTTCGAGGTCAGCTGCCGGACCTGAGTCCGGATATTCGCGCCGCGCAAAGCGACGGCGGTGTAACCCGACTTGCCCTTCGCTGTCGTGCGCAGATCGGTGAACGCGAGCGCCGCGCCCTCGGCGTCGATCAGCAGAACGTCCCGGCCGTTCGCGGCTAACGTGATTGCCAGATTCACTGCCAGGGTCGTTTTGCCAACGCCGCCTTTCAGGTTGCCGACCGTAAAAATCATGCAGGCTCCTCTTCAATCGGGATTTCATCAGAAGCCCCGGTGACCCATTCGATGCCCTGTTTCACGCCCTGTTCGTAGGACATCCCCGGCACGGAACTGCCGCCGTGTTCCTCCCACGCGTTGGCGGAGTTGAGAACATTGTCGATTTCAGAATCGGTTCGTTTGATCTTGTATGCCATTGCTTCCTTTCCACATGGACCGATTATCAAACGAGTGACAACAGATATACAAGCGCAATCGGTTATGATACGACAAATGATGAAACCGTTCACCGAAGGCACGCCGCCGCCCGCCCGCTTCAATGCAGGCGAACGGGCGTTCTATAACGGCAAGTATCAGGCGATCCTGAAAGACGCCGGTGGCATGGTAATCCTTACCATCCGGCGCGAAGACCGGCGGCCGGTCACCGACTGGCGAGACGTGCAGTGGATCAAGAACCAGTTACTCGGTCCGGAGGTGGAGGCTGTGCAGCTCTTCCCGGCCGAGTCGCGGCTGGTCGATACTTCGAACCAGTTCTATCTCTATGCCTCCAAGCAGGAAGGCTATCGCTTCCCCTTCGGCTTCACTGAGCGGCGGGTAGCTGAGGGCATCAGCGTCAAGCTCGAAAACTGTGCGCCGTCACAGCAGCGGCCGTTCGCCGATCACGTCCGGCCCGCGGATCTGAAAGAGAGCGAGGAACTGCTGGCGCAGGAACTCCGCGAGGTCGGGATCGAACCGCTGTGATCTGTGACATCTGCCTTGCGCCGCACGAAGAACTGTGGGGATTCTCAGTCGCCGGCTTCTATGAACCGTTTACCGATGTCGTGAACGTTGCCGGCGAGTGGGGAGTCTGCGACGAATGCAAGCTGCTGATCGACGCGCGGGACGCCGCCGGGATTGTAGCTCGCGTCAAGACTGACAGCGCCCGGGTGACGCGGCTTATCGCGCCGTTCTATGTGATGCTGATCGCCAACATCACGGGGCCGCTGGTCCGGATTCGCGACCAGACGACCCCGCTCTATGGCATTATCGAGTGAGCTTCCAGTTCCTCTGAAATCAGGTGCGGTTTTCTGCAATCGGGATACGCGAGTCCCGAAACAGAAAAGCCAGCGGTTCACGGCCGCTGGCTGGTTTCAATCCGGGGACTGAAAGGCGGTGGTTCTATGTACACCGTTAGACTGATGGTCACGATCCATATGATCGTGATCGTGATAACGCTGTCGTTCCGTAAGGGCCGATAAGCTGAATCAGGGGAAGCTGGGCAGCAACCCGGCTTTCCCTCAGTCTTGAAAATACCACAGACGGGATAAAATCTGGTCTCAGGCTGCCTAGTCCGGCCAGACGACAAGCGGGAAACCTCACCCGCTGGCAGCCTGCCTCGAAGAACATCATTTCCATAACTTCTCGAACCGGGCCGCATTCGTAGCGGTATACTTCACCGTGTGCTCGATCTTGCGATGGCCGAGGTAGTCCTGAATGAGCCGGGTGTCGGCGCCCTGATCGGCAAGGGCGAAGCCGCAAGCGTGCCGCAGCATGTGCGGGTGGGCCGTGAAGGGCAGGTCAGCCGCTGCGCTCGCGGTCTTGAGCAGATAGTTCACGCTCGACCGGTGCAGAGGCTTGCGCTGTTCCGAGACAAAGAAGGCTTTGACGGTCGCCGGCACGTTCATGGCTGTCCGGACTTTGAGCCAGGTCCTGATCGCCCGCACTTCCTCGACGCGCAGCGGGTGAGTGGTCGAGAGCCCGCGCTTGAGGCGTTTGACATGCAGGATGCGGCTTTCGGTGTCCACATGGTCGAGCGGCAGGCTGCAGATCTCCGACACGCGATAGCCGTGGCGGAAGCTGAGAAGCAGCAGGCAGCGATCGCGCTCCCGGTTGCGGCTGATCTCGGAGGCGGCGTCGATGAGTTTCTCGACCTCGCGTGCGGTAAGGTGCAGGCGGTCTGATTTGTCGGGTTTTTCGTCTTGTTTTGCGTTGTTTCCCATTTTGTTGAAAGTAAGCCTTTCTGGAATCGGCTCAAGTCCGCGCCAAACGCGGGTGAGTCCTTCTTACTTTCCACAAAATAGCCCTATTTGTCGAGAGTAACCGTACTCAGGGTCCTATAACCCCACTTCCACCGGCCAGATCGCGTACAACCTGGCATAGTAAGGGTCCGCCGTTCTTCTTCGAGAACCAGGCGCTCTCACTCTCCGCAGATCTTCCGCCTCAGCTCGCGCTCACTTAGAGCGTCATTCACAAAATTTTATACATCCTTTTCGAACCTTCATGCATTGATAAAAGCCCGAAAATTCGCAAGTCCGTACAAACAGGACTTATCTTACATTTCAGTTGACGAATAAATGAACAATCATGTAGCATTTGGCAGGTTCCGGTGAGCGTAATTACGCGTCTTACCTTGTAAGTCTGGATGGTTTGTATGCTGGAACACGTGAATGGATCGGAATTACGATCCACGTTCCCTGCCGCCGATCAGAGATTAGTCGCCCGATCCAGCATCATCACTGACAGGCTGATACCGCCGATGGCGCGCCTGCTCTATCTGTTTCTCGACGACAAAGCCAATGGGGAAGATCACGTCGCCATAGATCAGGCGGAAGCCGGACGGATGCTCGGAGTCTGCCGGCGGCAGGTCAATAAACTGGCCAGTTTACTGCAGAATGCGGGCTATATTATGGCCCGCCGCTCGCGCCGGGGATCGGCTGAGTATCGCTTCGTCTGGCGCAAACCGGCCGCTCTGGCAGCCTCACTTTCCCGGGAAAGTCCGGCCGTACCGTTGCCGGACAACGCGATCTATGCGGATATTATTTCGCAAATCAGCGGGGAAACTCCCAGTCCGCGGCTGCTCGACAGAATCCGTGACGTCGAGACCCGGCTCGATGTGCCGGAACAAGTGATATGCCGCTGGCTCGACGATAAATGCCGCGAACTCAGAGGCAGGGCCGGCGGGCGCCCGTTCGTCGGGATCCTGGGCAAAGCAGTCGTCGAAGACCTCCCGGGCTGGCTGAGAGTCAATGCGGACCGCGTGCGCGAAGACTTCCGCCGGCGCGATCTGCGCCGCCAGATGCAACTCGGCTTCGCCCGCTCGTCCTGACTCGAAACCTTATGCGAAATTTTCCACAGCAGGGTTTTCCACAACCCGATCAAGAAGAGAACTATAGTTCTCTTCTTGAATTCAAGAAGAGAACTATAGTTCTCTTCTTGAATAAACCTGTGGAAAACTGCCTGCTCGCCTTCTGTTTTCAGTGGCATAGCTCTTGTGCGCTTCCCTGTGGGGCGCACTTCGGACGCTTTCCGCCTCCCGGCCGCGCTCAGGCCGCGCCGGGCGCTTTCGGGCGGGCGGATGGCCGCCGGCGGCGGATCGGCGCGTCTGAGTGCACGGAAAACGCAAAGGGCGGCGCAATTCGCGTGACATGTCACACACAAATCGCGCTGCCGCCGAAATTTCCGCTTCGCGCGCGCGAAGGCTTTTCCGTTATACGGAGTATTTACTTAAAAGTCAGACAGTCTAATACCGCGCTCAATTATCCACAGCTGCCTGTGGGAAAACCCCCGACTGACGGACTGACTGACCTTCAAAAACAACCGGAAAACCCCGACCGCGCGGGGCTTTCCCATTTTTTGTGTAGATTAGGACCAATGCCGCGAATAACAGCCGAAGACCTGCAATTACGGGATGCAATGGAAATTCAGCGGGCGCACGACATCCTGAAAGTTATTGCCCTTGAAGAAATTCCGGTGGGTTTCGACGGGCCGGAGGCGGAATTGCAGCGGCGAATGATGTTCTCCGCGCTCGACGTTCTTTGCTGGGTCCTGCGCCACGATCACAACACACACTTCGAACAGAATCTCGCGGCGATCGAACGCGCCGCGGCCGCCGCAGGCTTTCATCTGAGCCGCGCCGATGACGAAGAAACCAGCGTGAAGGACGTGCCTGAAACGAAGTGATTCAATTCGCCTGTATGTGCGCGTGGATGGGAGGCTTGCAGGTATCTCTCTGTCCCCGGCATCCCCAGGCTCACGATTTCAAAGGAGACAAACCCTTGACGGAACCGAAATTCCTGCCCCGGAAACACCCCAAAGATCCGCGTGACATATGGACTCACTCCATCGTGTCGCACCGCACCGGACGCGGCTTCGTCGTCGTCGAGTGGAACAACGAAGTCGGCCAGTTCGATCCGGAGGATGCCCGCCACTTCGCCCATACCCTGATGCGGGAAGCGGACAATGCCGAGACGGACGCCTGGGTCTACTCCCTGCTGAAGGACAAATTGAAACTGGATGACCACATGATGGCCGCGATCATCACGGACTTCCGCACGGACCGCGCCAGACTCGAGCAGCTCGCCGGGTTGCGCACTACCAAAGACGACTTACCAGAGGAGGACCGGCGATGAGCGACGTGGCTGAAGGCTTCCTTGAAGTCGGGAGTAACGGTAAAGGCGAAGTGGTCATCAACCATCCCTCTATGAAGCTGGATGAGAACGGCGTGGGACATTTCGTGTTCTCCATTAAGCAGGCGCGCGATCTGGCGCGGCTGCTGCTGAAGAAAGCGGATGAGGCGGCGGCCGAGCTGCGATGACCGATCAGGAGTTTAAGGAATTTGTGTCGGACTGCGTCGAGCGGCCGGAATTCGAGGAAGCCTGGGCGCTTATGAGCAGATCACCCGGCATCGCCCGGGTCGAGACACTGACGTGGGCATTCGACCATATCAAAATGTCCCGGTGGCATACCGACAGGCTTGATCTCGACGTGAACGACATCATCGTTGAAGCGACGAAATGGGCGGCAAACCCCGCAGCGAAGTCGGACTTCACTTCGTTCCTGATGATCAGACTTCTCACACTGGCCAGTGTGTTCTTCAATATCGGCGCGATTGTGGGGATTACTTCCATGACCGATGAAGAAGAAGACGAAACGGTGTAATGAATGAAGATCGTCGCGGCCCCCGGCATTTTCACTCCGTACCGGCCTCGCCGGACAAAGAGGAAAGGCTCGAGCGCGGTCGAGATCCGCCAGCGGCCCTCGAATCGCCGCAAGCTGGCCGCCTGGCTGAAACGGAAAAAGCTTACTGTAACTACATGACCCGTCTCCAGATCGCGGCGAATATTGTCGCCCGTTGCCGGCGCGAAGGGCTCGACGCCCGCAAAGCCGGTAAGCCTTATCAGGATTGCCCTTACCGGGAACACCAGCAGGAACTGGAATACGCCGCCTGGATGGACGGCTGGACGCGAGCCGAAGAGATCGAAGAGGAACTGAAAGGCGGTGACGGCGATGATGACGATTGCGGCACTCTCACTGACGCGTAAACCATGGCCACGGTAATCGGGATCGACCTGTCTCTCTCGGGGACCGGCATCGCGCGGTATTCGAGGAATCTGCCGGGCAGTCACTTCACGGTGAACTGGAACGTCAAAGGCACTGAGCCTCATGCGCCCGCCAATATGAAGATGCCGGATCATCTCTGGCAATGCGAACGCCAGGGTCAGCTGCTCACCTTTATCAAAGACTTCATCGGCGATGAGATGCCTGATCTGGTCGTGGTCGAGGATGTATACCGGGGTAAGTCGGGATCCGCCACGCTCGATCTGGCGCAGCTCGCCGGCCTCGTGCGTTACTGGCTGCACACGGTGAAGAAAGCGCCGTTCGCGCTGGTGGTCGGGCAGGCGTCAAAGAAGTTCGCCGGTCTGCCCGGTTCAAAGGAAGGCCAGTCGCGGCCGAAGGGTCTGATCTGCAAGTACGTGCAAAGCTCATTCGGCCAGGACATCGACGACGATAACTGCGCCGATGCGGTAACCATGGCTTACATGGGCGCGGCGATTCTCAGTCTGTGGCCGGTGCGAACGAAGTATCAGCAGGACGTGATCTCCGGCCTTATTCAGAAATCGCCCTGGCTGAGACAGTTGAGTAATCTGTCCGCTGCTGCGGCAAAGGCATAACCATATGGCACGAAGACCACCGGAAGTTACTGCGCCGCCTCCCGCGCCGCCGCTGACCGTGACCGGCCTGACGATCGAGATGTGGTCGATCGACCGGCTGATCCCCTACGAAGGGAAAGACGGCGGCGGAAACGCGCGCAGGATTACGACTGCGGCGATCGACAAAGTGGCGCAGTCGATCTCGCGCTTCGGCTGGCAGCAGCCTGTCGTAGTCGAACCGGCGCCTAACGAGGGTGTCATTATCATCGGCCACGTGCGCCGCCTGGCCGCACTCAAACTGGGCCTGCGCGAAGCGCCGGTGCATGTGGTCCGCGGCCTCTCGCCGCAGCAGATTCGCGAGCTGCGCATCGCTGACAACCGGACTCACGATGAAGCGACCTTCGACGTGAGCGTACTGCTGAGTGAGATCAAGGACCTCGAACTGGAAGCGACCGGCTTCGACCGCTGGCAGCTGGATGAGTTCTCAAGCGTGGCCGCGTTCGAGGATGAGATCGTGCCCCTCGGTATCGAGGGCGAAGAGGAGGAGGCGAACGGCGTCGGCGCGCGCAACCGTAATTACGACCGCGCCCGCATGGTCGATGCGATCCTCTATGTCGAGGACGTGGCCGTATTCGAGAACGCGCTGCGGGCGACGAACCTCGCTAACAGGGGAAAGGCTCTGGCCGCCATATGTCAGGCATACTTGGAAACAAACAGCAGAAGCAGAAAGACAACTCAACCGGAAGCCTGAAGGAAGGCCTCCGTTCTACGGCCATCAAGGAACTGGGTTCCACGCCTCCCGTCATCATGGAGACGAACGGCGGCTACGGGCATATCTACCAGCATTGCTACAAAGACGTCGTCGACGGCATCGTATTCGAGAAAATGAGGCCAAAAGCCCTGGTCCTCGCGCAGCAGCGCCCGAGCTGGTCGGTCTACTGCTGCGATAACGAGATGGCAATCAGGGCCGGTGTCGGCCGCCATCTCGAGGTGAACTTTCTCGATGTGGATCCCTATGGGGAATGCTGGAAGATTCTCGACGCGTTCTTCGCGAGCGACCGTCCGCGCCCGCCGCGTCTGGTGGTCGTGGTCAATTGCGGCCTGCGCCAGTCGCTCAAGCTGAACGCCGGCTGGCATATCGAGTCCCTGAAGGAAATCGTCAGCACCTACGGGAACCAGATGATCTGGAAGCACTACCTCTCCATAGCCAAAGAACTGGTCCAAAAAAAAGCGGCTAAGCCCGGATACAGGCTTAGCCGCTGGAATGGTTATTACTGCGGTCACGGTCAGAACATGACTCACTTCGCCGCCGTGCTTGACAGATCCTCGTCTTCCTCCTCGTCTTCGACATAGAGCGGGTTGTCATCCGCCAGCAGGTGATCACGGCAGACCGGCGCGATGCCGATATGGATTCGTCCGGAATCAATCGGGACGATCGTCGCCATCGTGAGCGCCCGAAATGGAGCCCTGCTGGTCCAGTGAGTCTTGCGCCGCTTGCCGCACTCGCAGCAGGGCACAGCCTTCTCGAAGCGCAGGAAGCGGACCCGCTCCCGCTGTTCCTCCGAGAACATCTTGTTCGGCGCGGCTTCGGCGATGTAAGTGATGGGGACAGGCTCCCTGAGCCTCGGGTGCAGTGAGACGTCATAGCCCTGGCGCAGAAGCACCGGAAGATACGTTTCCAGGGATTCCGGATTCCAGGGCCAGTAGCACGCCCATATTTCGATCTTCTTCATTGGTTCCCTTTCTGACCCGGCAGTCTGATGCGCCGGATTCCCCGGATTGACGTGAGGATCTCGTTCGCGGTCTGGTCGACCACTGGCGCGGGTTTTGGCGCTGCCGCCATTCTCTCTGCCATCTTGCGTTCCGCCTCCCAGATGCGGCACTGGGCGCGGGTGTGGTTCTGCGCGTACTGATCATGCTGGCAGAGCGGGCAGGGCCTGACAGGCCTCTGTGGCGGCCTCTGTGGCGGTGGCGCTGGCGGCCTTGGGCGCGGCGCTGGCGGGCCCTGGACGTGAACCGGCTCGCCCAGGCGCGGTACTCCTGGCGGTCGCTCCCGCAGGCGCTCGACCGGCGAAAGAGGCGGGATCCCTCCTGTTGTGGATACTGCCCGGTAGCGGCTGTCTCCCGTTTCCTTTTCGCGCTGCAGGTTATTGAAGATATTCCTGGCCGTGTTGAGCGTCACCGGGTGTGTGGTCTTCGTGCCGGTGCGCGGCACAGCATTGAGCGCACCGTATTCGAAATCGACGGTATACAACTGCTCAGGATTTAACAGGCTGCGCGGCGCGGGAGTGATGTAGATCGTATAGAACTTCCCTCCGGATCTGCTGTCGGCCACAAGGCGAACGGATAGCAATGGCGGTGCGAGCGGTGGCATTCTTCTACGCTCCTTTCTTCAACCGGCCTGTCTCGGCCATGTTCCTGCGCATAGTGACCCAGGCGCGCCGGGCAGAGCACTTCCGGTTCTTGCAGGGACATCCCCGGGGATGGTCGCCGTTCTCGTCGACCTCGATGACAGGCTCGCCGCCGGATCGCACGAGTGCGATCGACTGCACGGGCGGAGGCACAAAGGAGCCCGGTACCAGCAATTCCGTCTCGAGGATCATCAGAGCGTTGCGGATGTTGCCTCCGGACGCCCTGACAATCTCGGCGAAGTCGGGCCGGCGCCCGCCTTTCTCTTTCTTCCAGACCCGCGCAAGGAACGCTGTCTGTTCCTCGACGGTCGGCGGCTTGAAGTCGAGCCGCCGCAGACGGCTGAGGAAGCGGGGATGCAGCAACCGGGTATCGTTGCTGGTCATCAGGAAGATCGTATCCCTCGGCATTGCCGCGGTATCGAGGATCGACAGGAAAGACTTCTGCGCCTGGGCGCTCATCGAGTCGCATTCATCCACAATGGCGACGTGCCAGCGCCCGCCTCCCATCGGGGCATACTGGCAGTCGCAGACCAGCTGCTCGACCACTTCCACGGTGCATTTGGCCGCGCTGATATGGTGCAGTTTCCCGCCGATGGCTTTGGCTACCACCATAGCCATGGTGGTTTTGCCGAGACCTGACGGGCCCAGGAGAAGAAACCCGCTCTCATACGGATCGGCGATGAGCTTCGAGAGTACGGCTTTCGGAACCTCGATCCCGACAAAGTCCGATATCTTCTGTGGCTCGTATTTGACCACCAGGGCTTTCAACGCTCACCCCCTGGCAGAGGCACGCCGAGTTCGCGGTAGAGAGCGCGTTTCCAGTCGGCGATGTAAGCTTCAACCGACTCGTGGATCGCGCGTCTGACTTTGGCCGGAATGCGCACCGGCCGTGGTTTTGTCTTGTGTTGTTTCACGGTCTTGTCCTTTCGTAGAGATTCTCTTCCAGCGTTTCTTGCCGCCCGACAGAACCTCGCCGGTGTCGTCCATTTTCACGTCGTAACACATGCCGATACCGCGAACGATTACGCCGGTCCTGCCATTCTCGCCCCGGACTGGTGTCCCGTTTGTCACAGGTGTTTCGTCCTTTCTTCGAGCGTCGCTATTTTCCCTTCGTGCAGGATCATGTAATCGATAAACCTCTCGACGTTCCGCGCCAGAGAATCGACCTTACCGGTCAGAGGATCGATCTTACCGTCAATCTTGGCGTCGATGTAGTACTTGAAGAACGCGATCGCCAGGCCGAACAGCGTGACCATCAGGGTTGCCATAGCGAAGAATGCCTGAGCGATGGTCATCGGCCCGGCTCCTGAAAGAAGCGGAACCGTCCGATGAAGGATTCGTTCTTGCTCAGATCCCGTTCGGTGATCTCGTCGAATCCGGTCACTGTGGCGTCTTCCGGGTTGCGCTGGTAAGTCAGGGTCAGCTCATGGCACGACACCATGGTCTGCACCGTGAGCTTGGCGCATTCCTTGCAGGTGCCGAAGCCGGCCACGGCCAGTTCTTTGAGCGACAGGCCCAGTTCGAGCTTGAGCGCCATACCCTCTCTCAGCTTGCCCGGATGGAACTTCATTTCATACGTGTCGAAGAGAGTGACCACGGTCGTAAAGCCGTGTTTCTGAATGAGCCGGTTGACCTCCTGCGAGAGGATTTGCTTGCTGGCGTTGTCGCCCATTTTCTCCGGATCGAAGTGCAGGATATTAGTGGGCGAACCGTCCATGGCATCTATCAGGAAAATGCAGGGCTGCACCGTGCGCGTTGCGAGCAGCTGCTGACGGGCCGACTGAAGCAGGACGCGGCCCAGGTTGATGAGGTGTTCCGTGGTCGGAGTCTCGCGGTTCATATGGACACTCCTCCGAATCCTACCTGATCGGCGGTGAACAGGCTTTCCTGTTTGCCCTCGGTCGGGTTTTCGATGTGCGCTCGATGAGCCTCGTAAGCGCGGACGGTGAAAGCGCCCTGAGTCTCGCCGGACTCTCTCGCCGGCCCGTTCCACCGGCAGGAGCAACCTGAGTGGTTCTCCAGTATTAATGGCGTGTGTTGTTCTGTCATTTTGTGTGTCCTGTCCTTGTTCGGTTTTTTCTACGCTCCTTTGAGAATCGGGAAGTGCTCCCGGTGATACCTGTCGCTGTCCGGCTGGACGATGATGGGCGCCGCCAGTTCGCCGGGGAACTGACGGTACTGTTTACAGGTCCCGTCTGTTTCGACCAGATAGCAGCGTTTCTCCGTCATGAAATGTTCGTCCTGTTTGTGGAAGTAAGCGACGCCCTGTTCGACGCAGGCATCGCGGATCTCCCGCGCCCACTCCATCTTCATCGGGCGATGATTGGAGCCCGACTCGCCGCCGACGATAACCATGTCGATGCCGGTCAGGTCGAGCGGCATCAGGGAAGTCAGCAGCGGTTCGGCTGACACGAAGCGCACCGTGGCCTTCGACTTACGAAGGTGGTCGATGCGGAACTTAGTATCCTTGTGGCCGCAGCTGGTCCCGAGCCAGATATGTTTCGCCCAGGGGCCCTGCCACTGCGAAGCGCGTTCGGCTCGTTTGGTCAGCAGCATGTAAATGTGCTGATACGGGATGAGCCAGTCATCGAACAGGGTATGGAGAAACTCATCCGGCACCAGCCGGTGAAAGATGTCCCCCATCGAGCAGATGAAGATACGCTCTCGTTCGGAGGGTGGCAGGCGCGGGTTGATGACCGGCAGCCTCCCGATCTCGCGGAATCGTTCCGGCCGCAGTCTGACGTTCGCCGCCTCGTTCGGCTCAGTCCATGGTTTGGCGGTCCATGTGCGTTTGATTGATAGCGTCTCCGCATAACAGTTGACGCATTCGGGACTGATGAAGCGTTTCCCTGTTACCGTATTTGTCTCGATTGGTTTCGAGCAACCACTTACAAGATTGAGCGTTTTGGTCGCCCAGGCGATGATAGTGTCATTCACGTTTTTTGATGCCTTTCCGGTAAGTCATGTGGTATGGTGTTTTAGTTTGTAAGTTATATTATATCAATAACTTGGCGGTGGCTGTGAGGGCGGATTTGGCGGGGATTTCGGGCCTTTTGTCTTTCGCCGCGGATCGCGCCGGGCCTTCTTTCTGTTGTGTCCCGCTTTGCCCTCAGTTGCCTGCAGCTGTTTATTCAGTTCGTTCTGTCTGGCGAGTATTTCATTCAGGTTCACCGGGCGCCTCTCCTGATCGGTGGTTCGACCGGCGCATGCACGCTTCCAAGCCATTCGGTATACAGGCGTTTGATCTCAGCGAGTACTTTGACGTCGCTGATCGGATGGGGAAGCGTGACCTCCTTGCCGCCGGCCTCGTCGCCGAAAGGGAAGATGAGCCGCTTTGTGCGCGGGTCGTAGTTCGATGCAATGGCGGCTCGCATGGTGTCGGGAAACGCCTTGATCGGGATGTCCACGATTGCGGTGGATGTGGGCGCTTCGTACCCTGCGGCAAGCGAAGCGCGTTGGTCTATGTTGATGAGCAGTTTCATTTTCTCTCCAATGGGGAAATCAGGCCGGGTCCTGGTGAACCCGGCCTTTCTACGGCCTTAGCGGGATGCTTTCTTCTTTGCGGTGGCCACTTTCCTGACTGTGGCCTTAGCCTTCTTTGCGGGTTTTGCTTTGTGCTTCGCCGCAGTCTTCACTGCGGGTGTTTTCGGCGCGGGCTCTGCCGGGGACTTACCGGCTTTCTTCGCCTGGGACTTCAGCCGCGCCGCCTTGAACACCTCGCGCATGCGCATGCCGATCTCGTTCTCGATGTTCTTATGATCGATCCCGAAGACGTTCGCCGCCATGTCGAACCGCTTCCTCTCGTCGCCCGCGCTATAGAGTTGCTCGCGCGCGCAGTCCTGCAGGGCGAGCCCGAAGATGATCTTCGGCAGCCAGTCCGATGCCGGTGACCCTTTCTCGGCCAGAATCATCCGGCGCAGTTCGGCGGTGACATCGCTCGACGAACGCTTGCCGGCCTCGAGGCCGGGGAACTTGAACACGTCGAGCAGCTCTGGCGGTGTCATGTGCTTGAGCAGCGCGAGCGCGATGATCTGCTGCTGACTATGAGGAACAGCCCAGATGTAGTTCTTGCCGTTCACCGGCTCATTGCAGATATCTTCGAGGACCTGACGCCGCGCCGCCGTCTCGATCTTCTCGCCCAGTTTCTTTTCTTTCTGCGCCCAGAAGTCCACCTTGCCTTCGGGAGTTCGCGACGTGTGCGAAGCAGGCCGGTAGTTGTGATGGAGTGAGCACTGCTGATTGCGGCAGACCTGAATGATGGTTCCCTTGCCGGGATTGTCCACATAGATCGCCTGTTCGGTATCGGGACAGTTCTTGACCTTGCCCTTCTTGTTGGCAACGACCTCGGCGTAGGTGTCGCGGCCTATGGCGTTTTCGCCCTTCGCCGGATTGTAGTTATGGCTGATGCGGACCAGCTCGACGCCTTCGTCTTTCTTCACCTGAACGATCTGAATGAAGTGGGCCTCGGCCTTCGCCGCGTAGCAGTCCCGGTCGAGGCAATGATCGCCGGCCCGCACATCGTCGAACAACTGAGCGTTGGCCGCGCTGCGCTTGGGGCATGTGATGCAGGCGCCCGCGGCCGGGATCAGTTCGGCGTCGTCCTTGGCCCAGGGCGCAGCCGCCAGATCGAGCAGGATCTCCGCGTCGATCAGATCGTCGAGATGAGCCACGGTGACCGCGTGTACGGTCCGGTCGTACTTGTAGCCCTGACCGGGCACGAACTTGCTGCCGCCCTCTTCATAGAGCAAGTGCTCGAGGACATGCCGCTGGCTGGCTTCGGGAAGCCGCGCGAGGCGCTGCGCGTGCCCGACGTGGATCTTCTCGGCGATGAAGTCTTCGCGCAATTCGGGGATCAGATTGACCAGCGCCATGCGTTTGTAGACATAGGCGACGTTCTTGCCCACGCGATCGGCGATGGTCTGCGCCGTGTAATTCGGCTGGCTCATCAGATGCCGGAAGCCGTCCGCCTCTTCGAGCGGGTGAACGTCTTCGCGGATGAGGTTCTCGACGATCTGGATCTCGAGCACCTGCTGGTCGTCGAGATCGCGCACGATGGCCGGGATCTGGCCCAGTTCCGCTTCCAGGGCCGCGCGGTAGCGTCTGCTGCCCACCACGATCTCGAAGGCCTGCGGCCCCCTGTTTCTTACCAGGATGGGCTGCACGATGCCGACAGAGCGAACGCTCTGCACCAGTTCATCCATCGCTGTCTTGCGCCAGGTCTTGCGCGGGTTGGTTGTCGATTCCGTGAGCCATGCGAGAGGAATACTCTCGTATGCCGGTGTGAGAGCTGCAGCCGTGGCTTCAGCAGTATTTGCTCTGGTCGTTTTGGCCATGTTGTGTATTGTCCTTTTTTTCGTTTAGTGTTGTTTTTGTTTTGTCGAACACTGATTTTATCAGTCTCGCGACTGAGTCAGGTCGACCGGGATAGCGCCGATGAATTCGAAACCCATCGTTGCGACGCGGTGGCATTCTACGCCCGCCGGATTCTCGATCATGAAGTAATCGCCCACGCTGGCGGACGGCCCTTCGAAGTCGATCTCTTCGCCTGAGCCGCGATTGAACCGGGCATAGGCCATGTTGAGCGAATCCTCGACCCGGTAGGGCGGCGGAGGCGTTACGGTGGTGGCCACATAGCCTTTGGGATCAAAGGCATTGCGTAAGAAGTGCACTTTCGGCATTTTCTGTCTCCTATTTGAAAATCCGGTTCCAGCAGTCCGGGCAGAGCCCGGTCAGGAACATCTCCCGCTCCTCTTCGGGAACATCGGACATGACATCCTGAATGGTCCCGCCCAGTCGCCATGCCGCGATTTGCCTCGCGGTGGCTGTTACAGGCCGATCCTTCCTGCAATCGACGCAGGTTAGAGTGATGCCTTTCGGCTCTTCCGGACCGCGTTGCCAGGGCACCGGGTCGCCGATGCGGTTCTCACGAAATGAGCGGTGCATGATGAGCGCACTCCGGTATACACCCTCTTTCGTGAAGGCCGGATGGTTGTAATTGAAGGTGTCGGCGGTGCGCCGCGCGAGCCCTTCATAGTCGCCGGCCAGCAAGAGCGCGTGGCATTGAGCGCACGCGGCCCAGTCTTCCCGGCTCGCGGCCCCGGGCGCCACCAGGAAGGTCTTCGCAGGCCAGTTAAAACTGACCTGCGGGGATGAGCAGAAATCGCAAATGAAGTCAGCCATTGTCTCCTCCTTCGGTGTCGGCAATAGTTCTCACAAATCCTTCCACCATCGGTTGCCAGTTGAAGGGTGGCCACTCGGCGGGAAAGTTGCTGTCCGGAAAATGCGCGCCGATGATTCTCCAGAATTCGCCGCTCGCGGTCCGGACCGCGAGTTCGACCCGGTCTTCCATCGTGGCCACCTTCACTTCGGCGGCGCGGAGTAGGATGGGAGGCGAATCGTCGTATCCGTCGAACTCGAACGGTTCGACCTCGATCATTGCCGGTTCCTCGGCGGGCGTCTGGTTGTGATCCCAGACCGTCGCGATCACTTTACCGGCGAAGCGTTCTTTCTCGCCGGGCCAGATCACGATGTCTCCGATTGCCAGGCGATCTCGCTTCGCATAGGGACTGAAGCCGCCCTTGCGCTGCCACTCATCGAGCGCGAGGGCCAGTTCGGACAGCCGCGCGGCCTTCGCCGCCAGGTCCGCATAGTCGATGTCTTCTCCCCGGTCGTTGATCGCCTGAATTTCCCGGGCGAGCTCGATCTGTTCTTTCAAGTTAGCGATAGGGTCCACAGGCTTATTCCTTTGCTCGCGGAAGCGGCGCGATCGAGGCTTCCAGACCGTGGATCGGCAAGGCGTGCGCGGCCAGCAGCCGGAAGGTCGATTGTTTGTATTTGCGAGCCAGAATTTCCGCCTGTTTCTCGCTCAGCGGCTGGCCCTTGTCGGAGCCCACCGCGATGAGCTTGTTGTCTGCCGTCTGCAGTATTACGATGTGCGTTTTCATTTTTGTGCTGTGTTGTCTCCTTTTAAAAATCGTTCCGCCTCTTCGCGGGATGAGAATGCTTTGCCGGTCGAGCCCGCGGTATAGAGCGTGCCGAATCGGGTATGTACCGGGCGGATCGGGTTCCCCTCCAGGTATTCGACCAGCGCCTTGTTATAGGCGTCAGCGCCGATCTGTTCGATCAGCGCAAAGCGTTCTTCGGGACTGTCCCAGTTCATTTCTTCTTTCCTTTCAGCGGGTCGATACCGTCTTTGAAGCGGAGTTGCTTGCGCGTGCATTCCTCCGGGCTGACATCTTCGCGCACCCCTTTCAGACGGGCCTGCACCAGCGAGCCCTGGCAGTACAGATACTCGACTTCGATGATCTGGCCGACCTCGGGCACTTTCTTGCCGATGATCGAGCAGGAGCCGATCTCCGTGCCGTCGAACAGGCTGAAGGTAATCGACTCCTTGCCGTTCGCCGTGTTGTTCGCGGTCACGATGACGGAGGCTGACGCGGTGAACTTCCAGCGCAGATTGTCGCCGCCGCGCGAAGGCCTCCCCGCTTTGTACGGCGCTGACTTCTTCACGAAGACCACGCCTTCGGCGTGCTGGTCTCTGGCATCCTGAATCAGCCGCGCTTTGTCCGTACAGGTCTGAGCGCCCTGAACCACTTTGATCTCAGGCGTCAGAACGATTTTCCTGAGCATCTTATGGCGGGATTCGTAGGGTTCCTCGCGCAGGTCCTTGCCATCCACGAACAGAAGATCGAAGGCGTGGATGGTTTCGCCTACCAGTTCGCCGTCGATCACGAACTGCGTCGGCCTCAATTCCTCGAGGGATTTTTTGAGGGCTGCGGGGACCGGCCTCACTCGCGCTGACCGTCCGGAGAACAGATGGATCGAAGGATAGTCGTTCTTGCCCGCCGAGCGGAAGTGCAGCTGCACCCGGTCGCCGTCGTGTTTGATCTGGACCCACCAGTCGCTGTCGTGGATCAGTCTGGCTTTGTCGGCCTCGTCGATATCGTTCAGGAGGCGCACCGGATAACAGACCGGCGCTTCACCCACCTGTCTGGTCACCGGCTTTTTCACCGGCTCGAGCGCCGGTTTCATTTCGGCAGTCGAGATGACCTTGTAGTGGCTGTCTCCGTGGATCTTGTCCGATTGCAGCTGCTCGAAGATCGCCTGCGCCCTTGCGAGCGGTACGGGTTGTTTCGTTTTAGTCGCCGTGCGGACTACGTCGCCGATTGCGCCATATTCCACATTGACCAGATAAGCGTCCTGTCCCGCCGGGACCAGGAAGATCGTATAAAATTTACCACCGGATTTGCTGTCCGCTTCGAGGCGAACCGCTTGTGCCGTTCCTGCCTGTGCTGTCATGTCTGATGCTCCTGTATTGTTTGTGTGTTGTATTGCTAAATACAATTATATCATGTATTTAGCGAATCGTTGAGGGCGTCGGAAAGGGCTGTTTTCATGGATTCGATAATCATGGCTTCGACCAGGCGCAGGTCGGGATCGGTCCATGCCTCACTCCCGTTCCAGGTGTCGTCCTCCGTCGTGATGTAGGTGATCGTGACCCTCTCACCGGCATCCGTTACCGCGCCGAACTCGATCAATTTGCAGCTGTCGCGGGGATCGCCTGTGACCGGGAAGATGGCGACCCGGTCTTCCGGCTTGCGATTGAGCGCGACTATGGCCTGTTCAAAGGACGGATCGATCAGGAACTCGCCGGTCATCGCGATCAGATGGCCGTTCCATGGCGCTTCCGTGTCGGCCCATGCGTACGGGATGGTTTCCCGGGCGCTCGACCTTTCCTCCGGCGTGAGGCCGGTCGTATAGGCCAGTTTCGAATCGGGAAATTCTACGACCCATTTGGCCGCGCGGGGAATCGCCTCAATGCCGAAGTGACGCAGGCATTCTATGGTGACGCGAGTCGCAGCGACGCAACTGTTGACCGGCAGGAACCGGCGCAGGACCGGCCTGGCCGCCGCAGCATAGGCTGCCATGATGATGACCGGCGTCACTTCGCCGCTCCTGTCGGAGCGAGATCGGCGAACATGCCTTCGTCGTTGCAGGGGCACGAAAGCAACTGGCGGCAGCACCGCGGGCATTCCTCGACATCGCAGCCGGGATGGTGGAATTGCCCGACTGACACCCCGCAGTCATGGCAGCGGCGCCCCGGGTCGGGCGGCGGATAGCGTGTTTCCTTGCCATAGCGAATGCGGTCGTGAACCGTCGCTTTCTTTCCGTCCGGCGTGAACTGGATGCGATCAGCGGTGCATCCGTCAGCGGTCGTCATTTCCTGTTTGCAGTTTTCGCAGATAGCCATTAGAGCGTGTCCCCTCTCTCGATCTCGAGCAGTTCCGTGCGGGCGATCAGTAACTCGCCGGTGCCCGGAGGCGGCGTGCCTTTCTCGCCGTGCGCCCGCCAGAGCAGATTGGCGATCTTGCGGAACTTGGCGCGATTGCGGGCTCCCGTCTTTCCGTTCTCAGACGCCTGGAGTGCAATGCCCAATGCCTGCCTCAGCAGGTCTTTGTCTACTGCGGTGAAGGATGCCATTTCAGCAGCACCCCTTGCACTCTTCGGTGGCCGCCGGCGCGGGCGCACAGAAGCTGGCAAGCGCACGCTTCACCACTTCCGCGGGCTCGATCTTCAGATCGAAGCCGGTATTGAAGATGCGCTGCGCCTCGCTGCCGGTCAGTTGGACCTCGATGATCGGGTCCCTGAGCTTGCTCATCGTCAGGTTCACTGAACGTGTTTTCGCTTTGGTTGCCATGTTGTGTTTTGTCCTTTCGTCTTACTTCGCAAACAGCAGGCCCTGGCCGCGCTTCGTATAGAGCGGTTCGGGTTCCTGGGTAGTGTAAACCGGTTCGGTGCCGGCCACGAGTGAATTCCCCTCGTCGACGGAACCGGTTACGATTCGCTCGCCGGTGATCTCAGCCGGGAACGGAAATGTCAGCCATGGCGCATAGAGCACGCCGTTGATCTTCGTCATAAGAACGCAGAGACGGTCGATGTCCATGCCATAGAGACAGAGCGAGTAGTTGCTCGCGTGGAGTAACATGCGTCCGGATCCGACGCACGGATCGCAGATGGTAGCGGTGCGCGGATCGCGCCCGTCGGGAAGGCCGCCCTCCATCAGATCGTGGCATTGCATTCGGGCCATCATCTCTACGACATTGTGGGGCGTGGGATAAAACCCGGTGTAGTTATATTTTCCCTTGCCCTCGGCATAGAGCGTGCCCAGGTAGTCGTAAGGCTGGAGTAACAGCGGGCCCAGATTGAAATGGCGGTAGAGCGCCTCGTTGGTCTTGTCCGCGAGGCGCGGCTCATCGATACCGTGGAGACCCATCGCCCAGGCCAGCCATTCGATCAGCGCCGGGAATGCGGACCACGAACCGGTGTCGTGGAACATGATGTCGAGCGCCTTTTCGATCATCTTCATGCCTTCGCCGATGCGCGGATTGCCTTCGCCAAACTGCATCTGCGGGATCGGCTCGTCGAGCAGCTTGCCACCCATCCACGTTCTCAGGTAGTAATCCCACCGGTTCACCACTTGCGGATGATAGTGGCACTGCTGAACCATGGGAAGCATCCACGCGCGGTACTTCCATGGCGCGATGGGATCTTTGCCTAACAGCGGCGGACGACCGTTCTGCAGAATGAAACAGTTTACGTCGAGCACCGCGGACTCGGCCGGCTCCGGTTCGGGAACCGGTTCGGGAATGACCTTCGCCTTCGTCGGCTTTACTCTCTTGAGGACGGGCATGGCACCTTTCCTTTCAGGGCTTCGTCGTACAGCTCCGAGAGCTGCTCGACGGTATCCGCGCCCGGCATCTCATCGTCCGTGCCCAGTTGGGGAAACACTCGTTTTAAAGTGCGCGCCAGTCTGCGATTGAAGCCTTCCTGGTCGGCCAGCGAGATCGCCTGCAGGATGTCTTTGTTTTGTCTTGTTCCCAATTTTTCCAGCTCCTTTTTTTAGTAACCCTGACGGATCAGCCGCGCTTCGCTCGCGGTCCGATCGTAGGCTGATTGCAACAGCTCCGGCGGATCGGTCGGCATATCGTCCGGCCACCGGATCCAGTCGAAGGCTTCGGAATGAAACAGCATGTATTCATAGGCGACCTCGACCGTCGGCGCTCCTCCTTCGAAGATGTCTTCGGCGGCATAGCGCAGCTGACGCCCCAGCCTCGCCCAGTCGGGCGGCTCAGGCGCCGGGTCCCTGACTAACGCGCCCTTCGCCAGTTCGATCATGGCCTCGCGAGTCATGTCTCCGGTGGCGATGGCCTGGACGGCCTCGCGCAATTTTCGTTCTGTCATTTTTGGGATTCCTTTCTTCTATGAAGCGGGGACCACGGCTCCGCAGCTGGTGCATTGCAGCATACGCTTGCGCTGCGCCAGCGTACCGCCGAGCAGTAAGAAGACCAGTGCTCCGACCGCGACCAGGGGCGCAAGCACCAGAGCAAAAGGGGCGAGGAACAGCAGGAAGATCGCGGCGGGGATCATGACCAGAAGCCCGAGGCATCCGCCGGATCCGCCGAGTTTAAAGCGACTCTTGCTGACCAGTCTGCCGCGATGACAAATCTGACAGACCGGTCTGGAAGACGGTCCTCGAGGTATCGGCCGACCGTTGATGAGCGGCACATTGATGCCGCCGCACGTGGGGCAATAGTTGAAGCCGGTGGAGCATGTTCCGCAGTTCGTGCACTGATTCTGGTGCTGGAACTGATCGGCCGGGCGCGGCGCGGTTACCTCCGCGGTTACTTCCGGCAGCGGCGGCGTCAAATCAAACCGGGTCGTGCATTTCGGACATGACTGACCTGAGCGCCACTCAATCCAGTGGTGTTTGCAGCGAGTACATCTTACAAGTTTCATGGTGTTGTTTCCTTTGTGTGTTGTGTTGTGGAAGGGGACCGGCTTGACCGGTCCCCGGTCTGACTACTGCTGGCGGATGTGCGCTTCCTCGATGAAGTACTCCTCCGTGTTGACGCGATCGTAGGCGGTGCCGATCGCGTTCTCGATGGCGGCTGAGACGTCGCACCCGGTGCCGACGAAGCCGCTCGTTTCTACGCTCCCGTTGGCCTTCACGGTCATGGTGCCGCCCGCCGGGTAATAGATGAGAAGGTCGCCGTTCGCCTGGAGCTCGTTCATCCACCCCAGTTCATTGGCCTTGAGCCGCCCGACCTCGACGGCGTAGTGGCCTTCGAGAGTTTTGATATCCTCGACCTTGCCCCATCGCCCGTTGTAGTCGTCGAACGCGAGATTGTTATCCGCGAGCAGGCAGAGCGGATACTGCCAGTTCGGTAAGCGGAAGCCGAAGCCGTTCTGCATACCTCCGATGTAGAACTGGCCTTCGCCCAGGACCTCGCCTTTCATATTGAGAATCGCTCCGGTGAGCGCCTCGCGGTTGCGCAGTTCGACGGTTACCTTCACCGTGTGGGACACGACTCGGGTCGGGCCCAGTGCGCGGAAGATGGGGCCGAAGCCACACTCCTTACCGGGAGTGCAGGTTCGGCCGCAAGCAAATGTGTGAGCGTTCAGAATGTTGAGAGTCATGGTGTTTTGTGGTTTCCTTTTCCTTTGTCTGTCGATAGTCTGGCTGATGCTTACGCGGCTTTAGGCACCGCTACCTTGATCCGCCGCGCACCGCGGATCGAAGTGAGGATCTGATCGGCTGACTGGGCCATGAGCGCCCGGGTATGCTTATCGGCTTTGATGGCCTCGACCGAATAAGCCGCCAGCTTTTTGAGAGTGTCCTGACGGAGTTTCTCGAACCGGCTGTCGCCGGTGATATTGAGCCGCGCCAGCAGATCGCACTGTTCCTGCAGATTGTCGATGAGCACGTCGCGGATGATCGCCCCGGGTGCGAGACGTTCCGACATATGCCGGACGACATCGTAGAGCCGCTGCCATGTGTCGTCCATCGCCACTTTGGTCGCGGCCTGCACCCGCGAGTGTTCCTGGCTCCTGAGAACTGCGAGCACTTCATTGGAAAGCCCGACGCGGAAGTCGCCCGCCGGCACGCTGGTGATGACGAACGAGATCTGGAACTTGTTGCCGATGTCGGCGACCGAAGGGTAGTCTTCCTCGTTGTACATGGTGTTGAGGAACTTGCGGGCGTTCTCCTTGAGCGTGGGATACTCGCTCAGGAAAGCCCTCTTCAATCGGGGAATCTCGCGATCCGCCTCTTTCTGCAGTTCCTGATATTTCTCGTGATTGGCGATGGGCAGGAGCCGGGTCCACTCCTCGCCCCAGGGAAGCGTCAGTTCATAGTGGCGCGTCCGGACCGATGCGATGAAGCTGGTCAGCTCCTTATAGGACGGGCGTTCGGCAGGCAGCAGGCTCTTGTTGAACCGGCCCGCCTCTTCGCCGGTGCCGTGCTGTTCGATGACCTCTTTCGTCACCTTTTTGTCGTACTTGCGGGCGGACCAGCTGTTCAGCCTCAGCGATACCAGCAGGGCGCGGGAACTGATGTCTACGTTATTGCTCATGGTGTATTGTTTCCTTTCCGTTTGTATGTCTGTTGTCTTTCGGTTGTATATCGGTCCTTAGTTGAGTTTCGGGTTGATGACCGACTTGATGGGAGTCGGGGACTGGGCCTTCACCTTGCGCCCCGTTGGTACTTCTACGGGACCGTCCGGCGTGTTGGCCGCGCGAAGTTCCTCGCGACCGTACTTGCGCAGCGCGTCGATTTCATCGGCGCGGGTGCGGGCGATGGGCCGGATGTTCTTTGCCGAGTCGCGCAGCGATTGCGCCGTGATCTGCTTGCGGGTCTGACGCGCCGCAGAGAGCACGCAATTCTCGATCTCCGCGCCGGTCCAGGTGTCGCTGAGGTCGGCTACCAGCTGGCACAGTTCGGGAGTCGCCGCCTCCCATCGCCGCAGGTGAACCTCGGCGATCTCGCGGCGCTCGATCTTCGAAGGCAGATCGACAAAGAACATCTGATCGAAGCGGCCCGCCCGGGTCAATTCGGCAGGCAGCTTGAACGGATCGTTCACCGTCGCCAGCGAGAAAATCTCCGACGTGTGATCCTGCAGCCAGGTGGCGAGCTGGCCCACCATGCCGATGGTCACGCCGGAGTCGGTCTGACCGCTCGACTTGTATCCCGCGACGCCTTTCTCGAACTCGTCGAAGTAGAGAATGCAGGGCGCGATCGCTTCGGCCAGCGCCAGCGTCTCTTTCATCTGGCGTTCCGACTGACCCACGGTGCCGCCCTTCAGTTCGCCGATATTGCAGCGGACGACAGGGATGCCAAGGATCGCGCCGATGATGCGGACCGACAGCGATTTGCCGGTGCCGGGGATGCCTACCAGAATGCCGCCGCGCGGTCTCAAGTCGGGATCGCGGAAGACCGGCAGCAGTTCGGTTCTGACGTACTCGCGCAAAAGCCCGAGCCCGCCCAGTTTGTCCGGATCCACCGGAGGCATGACCGTGAGAAAGCCTGACGCCTTGATCATCTTCAGCTTTTCATCGGTCACCACGTTGACGCGGAACTGAGTGCCGTCGAAGGCCATGGCCATAGCGCCTTCGGCTTCGCCCAGGGTCAGCCCTCGCGCGGCGTCGAGGATCTGGTTCCTGACCTCGGTCGAAATCTGGCCGTCCCAATCGCTGGCTTCTACGGCGCCTCTCACCGTAATGTCGAGCGCGGCTGACAACTCCTCGCGAGTCGGGAGCGTATCGAAGATGACCGGGATATCGTGTGACAGTTCGGCGGGGAACTGCCATTGCGGGGCGATCAGTACGATGAGCGTCCCGAGCGGCTTGGTCTTCACCAGAGTGTCGCGCAGCTCGCGATAGGCCGCTGCGTTTTTGATGACGTGCTGATAATCGAGAACCACGAGCACCGGAGGCGCTGCCGCGTCGGCCTCGGTTTTCGCGAGCGTGGCGAAAGCACTGCTGTAGCCGCCCTGTAAATCAATCACCTTGTTGTTCTCGCGGACATTGGTCAGACCGCCTTTGGCGGCGATGCGCCAGATCTCGCGGCCGCGGAATTCAGCGACCAGATTCGAGATCGACCTGTCCTCGTCCGTCGTCGCGATGGCTACCGCCGGATAACCGGCATTGGCATATGAGCTGAGTGTTGACATGATTGTTCTGTATTGTCCTTTCCCTTTTTTGTGTTGGTCTGGTTCGGTTATTCCTGCACCCTTTGAGGGTCCGGGATATCGAGCGCCCGGTTCACCTGACGCAAAGCCATGGGATCGGTGCGCTCGAGGTGCTCGCGGATCGCCGGAGTCAGTGCGATCACCTTGAGCGCCCTTTCCAGCTGTTCTGTTCTCTCAGGCTTGAGCTGACCGATTGTCAGCGCGGCGGCCAGGTTCCTGCACCCCTGAACTTCATCGGTGGGGATTGCCGGGTTGGTTTCCAGCTGAACAAAGGTCAGCGCGAGAAGCCCGCTGACCAGTCCCATGCGGTCTGACTTGCCCGTCTCGAACAGAGACTCGATCTGCTCGTGCATGATCTCCTTGAATTCTGCCTTAGTTAACTTGCCGTCGTTGTTTGGGATTTCGATAACGTTGCTCATTGTGCTGTAGTCTCCTTCTGTCGGCGTGTCGCCCACGCCTTACGCGCCGCGTTCGAGCGGCGGATGTCAAGATTGTGCTGGCGGATGCGGGCCAGCGTTTCTACGCTGAGCCCGCGCCCGATGAAATCGACCGGCGCGGTCGAGGGCGGGTCAAAGGTATAGATGACCTGTTGAGTCGCGAGGTCGAACACCGGATAGTGCTGACCGTCGCTGGCCACCGGGAAGCGAACGCTCACCGGGTCGTCGAAGTTACACCGGACGAAGTCGGGGATCTGGACCCTTTCTCCGTTCAGTTCTGTCTCCCACATGTGTTGTGTGTTGTGTTGTCTCCTTAGTCGTAGCGTTTGTCTTTCTCAACCTGGTCCCAGTCCATGAGCGGGTAGTCCGGTTCCTCCGGTTCTTCGTCCTCCTCCGGCCAGGTCGCCCAACACTGGGCGCAGGTGTCGCTGTGGCCGACCACTGTAGTGACCGGCTGACGGGCGCAGTGGAGATCGCGCGGCCCCGCCCCGCAACTGGGACAGGGCCCATCGCAAAGAGCGCAGGGACCGGTGACGCCGTGCTCGCACGGCTCATGGTATTTGGTCAGCATTTCTTCCTCGGCCAGTATCCTTTCTTCGATATGGTCTTGCAGAAGAAAGTCGGGCGGAAGGTCTGACAAGTTGGGGATAGCTTTCATTGTTTTGTCCTGTTCTGTCGTTTCAATTTGAGATACTCCGTCTCCGGAGTGCGGCTGACAAAGCGCCCGCCGGCCCGTGGATGGTGCCGCGCATGGTGCGCCTTGTGACAGCTGGAATGAGCGAGAGTTTCATTGACCCTCGCCTTATCGTCGTGGTCACCGTTTTTGTGATGGATGGTGATGTCGAGCGCGGAGAACGGTTCGGCTCGACCGTCGCCGTCGCGGATCGTTTTCTCCGCCGGGGAAAGCGGTCGCTTGCAGAAGTAGCAACGCTTTCCCCGGACAAAGAACCAAAGCAGTTCGCGCAGCTTGTTCAGCTCGCGCCGGGAAGACTTGCGCATCGCCATGGCTTCTACGCCGCCCTCTTCGCGGCCTCTTTCCATTGCGATTCGAGACCGTAGTGTTTGGCGCAGACCGGACCGTAACCGGCTGCGGTCGAACGCTCGTCCTTCAGGGGCAGGTTGCAGAAGCAGCACTGGCCGGTAAGTCTGCCATGCTCGCGGGCAACCCTCGCGGGATCGGCTGCCAGTGCGGAAAGCAGGGTTTCGAGCGCCGCTAACATCGCTGGCGTAGTCGAGCGGGAAGGTTCCCATGCGCCGCTGGCATCGACTCGGCCGAACCATTGCCGGTTCGGGAACTGACCCTCGCCCGTTATATTGATCGACCCTGGCGTCTTCGACCGGTCACCGGCGACTGAGAGGATCACTTTCTGACCCTCGCAGACCAGAACGATCTTGGGGAATTTCAGGTGCGCCTTAGCCTGATTGAAGAGTTCGACGACGCCGGTGAACGCTCCCACGTTCACCTGACGGGCTGGCGGTTTGGCGGTCGGGTTCTCGACCCGCGCGATCAGGACCGCAACCCACGGCTCCTGCTTCGGGCTGAGGCGGTTGTGCTTCGCGTAAGAAGCGAGCAGGTCGGAGGCGAAGTTGCTGTCCCTCTGGCTCAGCCTGCCTTTGATCGATCGAAGTGTGCTGATTTGTTCGGCTAACGTTGTGCTCATTGTTTTGTCCTGTCCTGTTTTCGGCTGCATTCTACGGCCATTTATTTACTGCGGTTCCTCCGGGTTTCCCAGGCCTTTCGCGCGGCGGCACCGCGGTCTGAGTTACCGGATGGCGAAGAGGGCTGACCGGTCGGCCTGACCCTCGCTGACTTTTTGCGGGCTTTCTTTTCCTCGCGGCGTTTTTCCCTGAGATACTCGAACCGGTCGTGGTCCTCGCGATTCAGGAATCGTTTCCGGCTGGTATTACCCATTCGGGGACCTTGCTTGTAATCGGGGTCTTTCACTGGCCAGCAAACCTCATCGGTCGCTGAGCAGTCCCAACACTTGTACGCCCACCCCATACCGATCGGGGCAAAGGCGCGGTAGACAGACTGACTGGAGCAATGGGCGCAACCCTTGAAGATCGAACCCACTTTGTAATAGAGCTTGCGTTCTCGCCAGGCCTTCGCTGCCTGGTCTTTCATGCGAGCCTGCAGTTTGGTCATGTGTTGTGTTGTGGCCCTTTCTACTGTCACCTTCGTTTGTTTTGTTCATCTGTTAGCGTTACCCGGTCCGGACCACGGGGAGGTAGATGATATTCACGGACCACTTTCGCGGCTGAGTTGTCACGTCACCAGGGAGGAAACGACTCACCTGAGTCGCAGGATTTCTACGATCTGCAAACTCAATGCTGGCTCTCAGCCTCGTCCTTACTCACCGGGAAATGGTTCTAACTCAGGCAGATTTGGGATTTTCTTCCTCTCAGTTACGGTAGGTCTGCTCATCTCGCGCTCGGCCCATGACAGGCATTTTGGCTACAGAGTCGATATGGCCAGGGTGTGAGGTAACCTCAGTGCTGGCCTTACCATTTGGTTTTCAGGAACCTTGTATTCAGTTTTCAAAGATCAGCCCGGTAAGGATGAGAGCCAGGATTTTTCGAACTCGCCGTTCAACCTGCCTCAGTCAACCCCAGGGTTTGACTTCATCGGATCGCCTTCGACCCGCGTTTCACGTTAACCCCTTTCGTTTCAGGTGGTTAGGTGGTATTTAAAGTATATCACGGCGGGAGATAGAAAAAAGGGTTTTTTTGGAAGTGGGGCGAGGTTTTTTCTGTTTAGAATCAGTAGTTTACGGGGAATCGGCGGCTCCCTGCGACACCCGGCGGCGAAAAAAGCCTCCATTACGGCGAAGTGGCGCGGTCTGTATGGTGTTGAAATCAGGGGCTTTACGGGGACACCATCAGGCGGCCATCGGACCGCACCATAGACCGTGCGGCGGCGGCTTACAACCGATATTCAATGTATATCGGTTCGATATCCTGACTCCTGACTCCTGACCTCCCATCGCTCTCACCCGCGACCTATGGCTACCGACTGACTCCTGACTCCTGACTCCTGACTCCATCGCGCGTAAGGTGCGCCCATCGCGCTGGCCGCGTGGCCAATCGGGATCGCCGGCCCGGGATCGGGATCGGCCGCAGGCCAGCCACCATTCCGGCGTAGAAAAAAAAAGGGCGAGCTTTTCAGCTCGCCCCGGGTGTGGGAGGTGTTACGCGGCTTTCGCCTTTTTCGCTACCTTCGCTTTGGGATTCGTCCCATTGGCGAAGTGCTCGGCCGCCTCAGCATAGGTGATGCCGTGCTTTTGGGCCAGGGCGCGAATCGCGGCGATTTTGACCCATGCCTTTTTACCGGCGGCTGAGTGGTCGAAGTTCGCAACCTGGCGAGGCGCGTCGATGGCGGTCACCTCACCCTTCGCCTTACCCTCAGTCGGCTCGGTGGTCGTGTAACCCTCGGCCAGCTTTTCGGCAACCTTGTCGGAGTACAACTTTTCGGCGTCAGACTTTGAATCCTCGGTGTACTCAAAACCCTGAAGGTCGGAACCCCGGCGGCCAAAAAAGAAGGTCGCTACGTTTCCCTTGAGAGTGGCGATATAAACCTTGTCGGATTTCGCCGATTTGAAGTAAAGAGTGGTGGTTTTCATTGTGTTGTGTTGTCCTTTTTTTTTCGTTTTCGCCGGGTGTTTATCTCGCCCGGTAGTTATTAGATGCAAGAGTGGAGCCAGGAGTCGCCGGGATGCGAAAAAAAACAGAGTTTTTTTCAAAGTATTTTCCGTTTAGAATCAGTGCTTTACGGGCCGATTTCGGCTCCATGGCGGCGCAATGCCACCCGGTAAACCCTTGAAAGCAGGGCGGTTACCGGTTCCCGGCGCAACCCGGAAGTGATTGAAAATGCGTGCTTTACGCGGTCCGGCGTAGAATCGCCGGTTCCCTGGGGAAACCGGCGGGATTCGGGCCGGATTTCGGGCCGGAAGTGGACAGGGATCGCGCGGCTCCATCGGCAGACGGCGGGCCGGGACCGGCTCGCGAAACTGTTCCGAAACGGAAGAGTTTCCGGCTGCGGCGGCAGGCACCCGGGCCGGTTTTCCGCTGCGCTCCGCTATCCCTTGTATATCGCTTGTACGTCGAAACCGGCGAACAGACATCGAAATCCACTGGCGGATAATGAAACCCTATGGCTTACGCTTCGATTCTCGATATTCCGACGCCCGCTGCGCTCGAGTACCTTGGCGGCTACAAGCTCAAGTTCATGGAGAATTTCTATAACATCGACGTGGACATGAAGCCGTACTCGCAGCAGTACCATACCTGGCTCAATGGCATCTGGTTCAACAATCCCCCGGTTCTCAACGACAAGGCCTCGATTGTCGCGGCCAATGGCGTAGGTACGCTCACCTGGCTGAAATCTTCCATCCCGTCTTACAACACCACCATCCGCTCGATGCAGGACTTCCGTTTCGGTTACTTCGAGTCCCATTTCCGGTTCGACAATATCGACGGCTCATGGCCGGCTTTCTGGCTGCTGTCGTCGGAGACTCTGAACAACCGCCATATCAACTCAGGCGAATTCGACATCATGGAGTGGGTATCGTCGACGCCCGACAAGTGCTTCTTCAACTTCCACAAGTGGGCGCCGGGTGGCGAGCAGATGCTCGGCGGCGGACAGTATTCGATCACCTTCGAGCGTCCCCAGGACTTCAGTTTCTCGGACTACCACACGTACGGGATGCTCTGGACGCCCGGCAATGCGGACTGGTACGTGGATAACAAATGGATCGGCTCCTGCTCGATCGACCACGAGATCGAAGACCAGCATTACTACCTGATGCTGGGCTCGCAGGCCGGTCTGAACTGGAAGGACGATCCGGCGACGCTCGAGAAGATCACGTCGGAACAGATTCAGGTCCAGTCCAAATGGATCCGCGTCTGGCAGGTTTCGCCGTAGTTCGTTCCGCTGCCTGTCGTACATACAAGCGATATACACTGACGGGTTAAACTGGTCGGGATGAACGTCACCAGACGGAACCCGCGCATGGGCGAAGCAGGCCATCGGGAGATGCTCAAGGAGCGCCTGCTCGATTACGATCTCGAGGATACGCTCAAGCTCCGTGAGCGGTTGATCGAGCGTTGGCGGGCCGCGCATCCGGCCGCGGCCTGCCAGCAAAGTTCTTATCTGCGCCCGCTGATCAAAGATGAGCAATGGGAAAGGCAGACTCCCGAAGATCCGGACGAAGGCTGGTATAACGACATCTACTACGTCACTCTCCGCCGGCGTCCGGACAAAGTCTTCGAGACGAAGCAGGGCATGATCCAGCTGGGGATCGCGTCCCACGATGGCAGCGCCCGCCATGACTGGCGCGACTATCAGGCGATCAAGAATCAGCTGGCCGGCCCGGAGTGCGAAGGCTTCGAACTCTTCCCGGCTGAGTCACGGCTGCTCGATCCATCCAATTACTACACGCTCTGGTGTTTCCCCGGCGTCAAACGCATCCATGTGGGACGCTACGATACGCGCTATGTGCTCGACGCGCACGAGGCTTTCGCGCCGCAAAGAGCCATGGCGGTCAAACCGGAAGAATAAACAAAAAGGCCCCACGGCTGGTGTTCCATGCCAGCCGTGGGCTCTTTTTGTGGAACGCAAACCCAAGGTCTAAACACCGCTCATCATACATCAAGTCGGCGCATCACTCACGGCAATCTCAATCTCGTATTCGTCGTCCGTCAGCACGCCGCGGGCGATCCCGTTCTCGATCAGCAGCGGCAGCACACCGGCGACGAAACCGCTGCGTTTATTCGCCCGCACCAGGCCGTCGAGGCCCAGCGCGACCGAGACGCCGTTGGGCGAGATCATCAGGACTCTCGCCTCACACCATTCGTCGCTCGACGCCGCGAGGCGCACGCGCACGAGCTGGTCCTGAACGAGCTGCGGTTCGCTCATAGCGGATCGAAGCCCTGACCGGTCGCTACCTCGAGCCAGATGCTCAGTTCCTGCGGCGTGTGAATCAGCCGCGCGTTGGTACGCAGCGTGTGCAGCGCGAGGCGGCCGCGTTCGTTCGCGTGCGGATTCGCGTCCCATGCGGTCGCCTCGATCCACTGAATGACATAGGCTCTGAGCAGCCCCAGCTCGCGCACGGTGACTTTCATCGGATCCGCGAGCCAGCTGGCGACGGCGAGGGCCAGCTCGCCGCCTGTCTCATGCATCCAGTAATTCGGTACTGTGGCCATCTCAATTGCGCTGACCCTGCAGCACGCGCCGCGCAATGGCGTTTTCATGGTGTACCCGGTCCAGTTCGGGTTGCGCCTCGGCGACGGTGCTGAATCTTGTCACGCCATCTTCGTAATGCCACTCGCGCGAGTGACAGATGCCGCACCAGGGATTGAGCCGGCCTTCTTTAACGGCTTCGTCGACCAGAGCCTTCATCGCATCCTTGCTGATTTCCACGAAGTTGTAGTCCGCATCGGTCGGGGCCTCATAGGCAAGGGCTATGATGCAATGGCGCTGCGGGCAAAGGCATTGAACGATATGAACCATGGCCCTATCTCTGGCTTCCGCATCGTTCACAGAAGTGAGAACTGTCCGTTCCCCGGTTCATCTGACCGCACCAGCGGCATATCCATTCCCATCCGGTCATGTTGTGTAGTGTATAGCGATTGTATGTCTATTTGCTATCGGATTTGACCTTCGCGCGAACCTGGGCAAGCTGGGTCTGCCAGTCCTGATTGATGTCGCGGATCTTGCGCTCCTGCGCCTGATGCACGATGAAGCCGGTCAGCAGAGCTGTGACCAGCGCCGTCGCCAGACACGCCACCAGTGTGATCATTGCTTCGTATCGCCCTCTTTGGCCTGCGCATCGAGATAGGGCCCATCGTAGTCGCCCTGGTCCGGCTTGAAGGCAAAACCCCGGCTGAGAAACTGCAGAGCTTTGCGCGGATCGTCGGCCCCCTGCAGCATTTCGGTAATCCGGGCTACATCGATATTGGTTGCATAGCCTACCAGGATCGTATTCAGCCTGAGATTTGTCCACAAGGGCGGCAGCTTCCCCATCTCCACCTGGGCCGGGTCATAGGCCTTGATGCGCTCGACGCTCTGGTCGTCGAGCGCGATGAAAAGCGAGTACTCCCGGGCATTGATCTGGAACGGAATGACGATCAGACGCGGCCTCTTCCCTGGCATTCCGGACAGCCGATTACACAACCGGGCGTGGTCGAGGCCAGAAAGCCTTCGCCTTCGCAGAATGAGCACGTCACGAGCGCAGTTTCCTGCCGCGCCTGCGCTTCCATGTAGCGCCGTTCGACCGGGCAGCCGGCCAGATGCAGCGGCACGGCCGCGTGACAGTCGGGGCAATGCCGGAAATGGCGTCCGTGGCTGACATACTCGGCGTGTTCGATGGTGAGTACCGCCAGCCTGGGCTTGACCTCAGCCTCGGCGCTGGGAAACTCGATCACTGATGCGGACATTGGATTTCTCTCCTGTGGAAATCTCCTCTTTATATGAGTTAGTGTCTCATGGCTCGCGGTGGCCTGTTTCTGTACGATGATATACTGTCCCAATGCCAAAAGACACGCTAAAGTGCTTTCTTTGTACGTATAGGATCGATCATGGTACCTCTGGTACGAACTGATGCGTGGTGATGCAGAACTTGTTGAGAAACCTGTGAAAAATGTTTCACGTGAAACACACAGCTATCTCTCAACCAACGAAGTAAGTCTGGTCCTCGGCCTGAGTCTGGGCACGGTAAAGCGCCGGATCAAAGACGGAACCCTGCCTGCCGTGAAGATCGGTCACTTGTGGAAAGTGCGCCGCGAAGACCTGCCGAAGCCTGGAGCGAAGTAAACACATGTCGGCGGCAATGATCTCTTGTTCGTGGATGGAGGGCACCTTCGCAATGATCGAATGGGGACCGGAAGACGTGGTCGAAGCTCTGGAGATGTACGTCGTCTACAGCAACCCGCTCGACTATCCCGGCAAGTTCGTCGTGCGCCAGTGGAGCGTGGCCACTGTCCTCAAGAACGGCGAACGCTTTCAGGACTATAAGGCTCATGTGATCCCGCTGACCGTGGTCGATACGCTCGACGAAGCGCGGGAAGCCGTCCCCGGCGAGTGCGTGAACATTGGCCGGTATGATCAGGACGACCTGGCCATTTACGAGGTGTGGGTGTGAAGTGTCTCTTTTACGCGCATGTGCTGCACCAGCTGATGAGCGGCGAGTGGATTATTCTGCAGAATCCCGGCAGCAACCAATGCGCCCTGATTACGGACGCGCACTCACCCTGTTCGATGGAAGTGACGTTAAACAAGGCTCCCGAGTGGACTGAGTGCCCGCGCAATCCGACAGTGAACGGCACAGGACCGGCCAGATGAGCAAGCGACCGTCTGCGTCTGGACCTGGACGTTACAAGCTGATCGGACAAACGCCGGTGCCCTGTCCCGATCTGATGGAATGGGCCGAATTCATGGAAATGGGCGGGCGGCAGGTGGCTGAGACTTTCATCGACAGATACCGCGTTTCCACCATCTTTCTCGGCCTCGATCATCGGTTTCCGCCAGACCGCGGCGAACCCATCCTGTTCGAAACGATGGTCTTTCTCAATTCGGCTGAATCGCAGCGCCGGCCCGAAGAGTCGGTCGACGAATGGCTTTTTCGCCGGAAAGCCCTGAGTGATGCCGAACCGCTGCCGATGGAGTGCGAGTCACGCTGCTCGACATGGCTCGAAGCCGAAGCCGATCACGAAGCAGTGTGTCTGATGGTCGAGATGGCGACCGGCAGCCCACGGCGCGGCATCAATCCGTTTGGCGCAGTGGTTCTTACAGATCAGGAGCCTTCACCGGAGCTGAAACGGGATATCCTCACTGTGATTCGCGGCGTGCGCCGGATGAAAGTGCCAAAAAATGGCAAAAAATGAGCAAACCTGAAGCCCTTCTGGTGGCGGGACGGCGGCTGCGGAATTACCGCGACAAAGGCTTGACGCCCCCGGCTGACGCCCGCATCACGCCTTGCATCAAATGCGGGGCGCTGCTCGCGCTCTCCCGGGAAGCTGCGGCGCAGATGGATCGGACACTCGCGGACTCGCGACTCGCCGCGGCCATTTGTACGCTCTGCCTGCTCGATCATGTGCCGAAGATCGATGCTGTCGAAGTGTCGCCGCAAGGCGCGGCCTTACTCGACAGGAATCCCGAACTGCTGCAAGGATCCGGATTCCGCGCTCGCGATGTGCTGGACGAACTGATCCGCCGGACGAAGAAATGAAAGTCCTCTGGCATCTGCTGCGCGAAGGTCTGGCGATCTATCTCTTCGTCTGGCTGATCGACGGTCCGATCCAGTTCATCTGCGACGTGATCGGAACCATTATCGGCACGGTTGCCGGCTGGCTGTTCAATCGCATGATGGAGGCGCTCCGAAGCTATGAGAGATGACAACGACACCTTGAGGTTTCCGCCGACGAACTGCCTGAATTGCAACCTGGAGCTTGATTCGCTCAGTACGCTCGATAACACGGTGCCTCATCCGAAGCGCGGCGACCCGGTCGTATGCCTGCATTGCGGCGCGGTGGCCACCTTCGATAACGGCCGCGTCCGTCCGCTTACAAAACAGGAGATTGAAGACCTGATGTGCTCGACCCGCACGATGGAGAAACTGCTGATGATCCGCGCCGGTATTTTCTTCGTTCATCACCAGCAAGCCCAGCGCAACTAAAAAGGCTTTGAAAAAACCGCTGATATTATCAGATGGATTTACAAGAGCCCTGATGTGGCCTTGTTATGCCTGCGGTTCGCACGAGCCTGACTGCGGGCATCGCGAGATCGAGCTGGTCGCATGGTGGCATTCGCTCGCGGTCGATTGCTGGCATCGCGAGATCGAACTGCTTGCATGGTCGCCGAGGAAAACCGATGACGAACACCAGATTGTTGCTGCTGACAGCCTTGCTGCTGCTGGCTCTGGGAATTCTCCTGGTTTATGTGACTGCCCAGCGGAAGTTCGAGTCCACCAGGAGCTCGATGATCAACCGAGGCGCCGAGGTAAACGGAACGTCGCTCGCGAATCTCGAACTCATCTGGCCGGTCGATTCGAAAGAGTTCCTTGCGAAGCAGGCCCCGGCCGATGCGAGCGAGGCTTTCCGAAAAACGTTCGCCGCCTGCGCTGAGAACGGCGGACGCGTATTCATCCCGCCCGGCTACTGGTGGGTGCCGAAACTCAAGACCATGCCTGTCAGGCGCTGTCCCTCCTACGGACTGGGATCGAAAAGTCACATAGACACCGTAGTGGACTTCTCGCCTCTGGCTCCGGCCGTCGATCCGCGGACGCTGCTCAAACCATCCGGCGGCTGTATCATGCGCGATGCGGATCAGTACAACATGCCTTTCCCGATGAGCTGCCCATGAGGAAAAGAAACAAAGCGACTCCTGTCCCTGCTGCGGACATACGGGCCCAGGCGATCCGGCGCTCGCCGGAATGGGGCGAGCGGCTGCTGGCGCTCGAGGCTGCCGGCCTGCTGCGCACCGGCGATCATCCGGACTTCATCGTGGGCGGCCAATGGCCGACTACCGTGAAAGGGGCGATCCGGCGATCGTGCGCCGACTGCCGCGAATTCGTGGCGCTCTCGCCTGACTCCGGTCTGCCGAAAAGCCTCGAATTCCCGAATGCGCCGATCATCTGCTGGCCGTGCTGCGAACGCCGCGCGCTCGAATCGAAGCTGAAGACATAGGTGCAGGCGTGACAAATGGTGGCTCCACGGCCACATGATGAAATACCTTTGCTTTCCTATTTCTTCCTGCGTTATCCTGACAGTTTGCGGGAGCGGCGAAGTTGGCCGGATACTTCATATGCTAATGAAACTGGCCCCGCTGGATCTGTTGACGTCACTTTGAAAAGGGTGAGCGCCGAAAGGTGGGGTTGGAAGACCATCGACAGGTCCTGCGGGGCCAGTACATTTCCGGTTGGCGCTTATTCCCTCCCATAAGCCTTATGGATAACGAGCTGAAAGAGTACCTTGACGCAATGGAAGCCCGTATCAACGCGAATATCGAGCGCGTCGAAACCAAACTGCTGACCGCCTTTCACGGCTGGTCGCGGCCTTATGAGATCCGGGCGCGCGGCGTATCAACGGCAGTCAACAGTTTCGATGAGCGGCTCGGTCTGGTGGAGGAACGCCTCAGCGCCATCGAGCGCAAACAGGCACATTGATTTTCAGGTGACGCGGCGAAGGATCGGGATACTTCTTACTTAATCTGTGGGTCGTGGGTTCGAGTCCCATCACCGGCGCAAGTCGGTGTAGCTCAGCTGGGTAGAGCAACAGCAAAAAGCCCCGGGCCGACAATTCCCGTCACTGTTTTTGGATCTGGCGCGGCGAAGATTGGAGATACTTCTTTGGTTGAAGATCGGGGCAACCTGATCTGCGGTTCAATTCCGCGAGCCTCCAGTTGACCATTCCCGCCAGTTTGAGTTTTTTCATGGCGCGGCGCAGTTGAGACGGTTACTTCATAAGTACAGGTTCGACTCCTGTCGGGCTGGCTTGAAAACCGGCTCGATATTGCTCTATGTTTTATGGCCAGAGCAAAACCGTTCTGACGATCTTTCCCGCCATGTTTTAAAGGAGGCTGGCGCGGCGAAATTCTGGGCTACTTCATTCTTCAAAAATGCCAACGCCCAGGGTGCTCTTTCCCGCCAGTGATCTCTTATGCTGAAGTACTTCCTGATCGGCGAAGCCTGCGGAATCGCGACGGTGTTCCTTGGCGCTTATCTGCTGTACCTCTACTTTGACCGCCGCTGGTGAAACGAATTATGAAGACGAACACTGCCCCCGCTTACTCGCCACCGCCTCGAACCCATGAGGGCGCGGTCGCGGATCGCATCACGCCGCTCCAGCAGCTGCGGCGCAGCGTACTCACGTGCCTCCTCTGGGAAGACAACTTCTATGAGTCCGGCGCTGCAGTCGCCGCACGCATCGCGGATCTTTGCACGAAAGTGAAGCCGGAAGACATTGCCACGCTCGCCATCGAAGCGCGTGAGGCGATGAAGCTGCGGCACGTTCCGCTCTATCTGGCGGTCCAGCTTTCGAAGCGCAAAGGTTATGGCTCGCTGGTCACCGACGTTCTCGACAAGATCGTTCAGCGCGCCGACGAACCGGCCGAACTGCTGGCGATGTACTGGCAGGACCGCGCGGCGAAGTTCAAAGACATCGACGGGCGGCGGCAGGGTGGCGCGATCTCGCACCGCGGCATCAAGACCGGCCTCGCGAATGCCCTGCATCGCTTCAACGAGTACCAGCTGGCGAAGTGGCGCGGCGACGACAAAGCCGTCAAGCTCAGGGACGTGATTCGCCTCGTTCACCCAAAGGCGTCCAGCCCCGCGCAGGCCGATCTCTGGAAGCGCGTCATGAAAGGCGAACTCGCTACTCCCGATACCTGGGAGGTCGAGCTGTCCGCCGGCAAGGACAAGCGCGAGACTTTCACGCGCCTGCTGACCGATAACAAACTGGGCGGCCTCGCCTTGCTGCGCAACTTGCGCAACATGGAACAGGCGGGCGTCGACCGCTCGCTCGTCTCGACCCGGCTCGAGCAGGGCGTCGAGCGGGCGCTGCCGTTCCGCTTCATCACGGCGGCTCGCTATGCGCCGAACTACGAGCCCTCGCTCGAAATTGCCATGTTCAAGGCGATCGAAGGCATGCCGAAGCTTCCCGGCAAAACCGGGCTGATGGTCGATGTCTCCGGTTCGATGGACGGCCGGATCAGCGCCAAGTCCGAAACGACTCGCATCGACGTGGCTGCGGGCCTCTCGATCCTCGTGCGCGAGCTGTGCGAGACGGCGGTTCTTGCGACTTTCTCGGATCGGGTGGTCGCGATCCCGCCGCGCCGTGGCTTCGCGCTGCGGGATGCGGTTCTCAATTCGCAGCCGCATCATGGTACCTATCTCGCGCAGGCGCTGGCAACGATGACCATTCAGCCCGCGTGGAAGGATATGGACCGGCTGATCGTGCTGACCGACGAACAGTCGGCGGACGGGATCTCACTCGGCAGCGTGACCGGTCTCGCTTACTGCGTCAACGTGGCCTCGAATGCCAACGGCGTCAGCTACAAGAACGGCTGGCAGCACATTGACGGCTGGTCGGAAGCGGTTCTGGACTACATTCGCGAGATTGAAATTGAAAGCGCCAACGAAACCAGATCCCAAAGCTGACTTACTGACGCCGGACGAAGCTGCCCGGCGTCTTCGCGTCACACGCCGCACGCTTTACACCTGGCTCCGGGCTGGCACGTTTCCCGGGGCCAGAGTGGGCGGCGTCTGGCGCATCAAAGCCTCAGACATCGAACACAAACTGAAAGCCTGACTCAGGGGAAATATTCTACCCCGCCGAATCCTGATTTTCCCTTTTAATTGACACGTTAAAAATTGCAGAGTAGTGTAATCTTCAGACCACCACAGCGGGAAAATCGTTTTTTTTGACTGTGAGCGGCCTGACGGACGAGGCCAGTTATCCTCCGCAAGGGGCCAAATAAACCCTCCCCACGCTATTTGCGGACTCGCGCCTCGGCTTTAATTCTTCTTTCCTACTCAATGACAATTCAAGCGTGTAATCTGCGCGGACGTGTGCCCTGTCCGATCCCTGTTCGCTGGCCAGATGGAACTTCCTACTCTGAGGGCAATCCTGAAGAAATCGAGCGGATGATCGCAGCCGCCATCGTCGAGGGCAAGGCCAACAAACATGGCTCGGTGCGCGTGCTGAGAATGCTGTGCAACGAAGAGACGGCGCTCGCTGAACTGGCTCGCATCCGCGCGCTCGAAGCGGCGCAGTCGATCGAGCGATCGGGCTCGATCATCACCGCGGCCAGCTGCACGGTCTATCGCGCGAACCTTCCCTCGGGCCACAAGGTCTGGCAACATCTGCCTCACTGCGGCTTGCGCATTATCCTGATACCAGCATGGCTGCGCGGCAGAGCGAGGATCGTGGATCCCATCTTCGGCTGTTTCTCTGACATCGGCCAGCTCGCTGCATGACGAAGCATCGTTCCGCGTTCCTGCTCGGCCGCATGACCGCTTACCAGCGGGGCGCTTACATCGGACGCGAAGCTTTGCCGGCCTTTGCCCGCGCTGTCGATCAGTCCGAAAAGCGTCTGCCGCTGCGTCCTCCCATTCGCAAAGGCGCGTGTTCAATCTGCGGCCAGGAGACTTCCTTCGCCTGTTCGGACTGCAAGATGGACCGCCACGAAACGATCTATGTCTGCGAGTCGGCCGACTGCCGCGATCAGCACGAAGCCGCTTGCAGTAACCCTTCGCTTTGAACCTGCACCTGTAATTGGTACAAATGCCATGGCTCGAAGTTCTCCGCGCTGCACGAGAGCGTAATCGCATGGTGCGCAGACCCGCCGACCGCGGGCAAACCGTAGTCGCTATCGAAGGTACCGATTTCGCTTACGAAGAAGTGAAAGCCGCCATCGACGTGGCGCGCATGAAACAGAGAGTCGAATGCCGGCACGCGGTCCTGCGGCTGATCTTCGGCACCGTTCAAATGATCGCTGTGATCTGGGCCGCCGCGATGATTCTGCTGCCCCGATACAATCGCGACCTGACTTTCCTCGCGGGCTGCATCGTCTTCCTCAAAGCGTGGCTGGTGATCCTCGCCGCCGGTGGTACCTCGGTACTGATCGCGGTGGCGCTGACCGCTCTCGACATCCTGCGCGAACGCCGCGCGGCTCGCTGACTGCAAAAGTCCAGGGAATTCCCGAAGTTTCCCGAGTTTCCCGGGACCTTTCCGCGCTTTCCGCGCAGCTTCTAACTCGAAAAATCGTCAATTTTCAGCTTCTGACATGCCTCGTGGAGCACTTGCAGGGAACCGAAACGCGGTCGGAAACCGCGGCCGGCCCGTAACTCTCAAGTACGATCCCAAATACGCGGCTATTGCGCGAGGCGCTACCATGCTCGGCGCTACCGATGTCGAACTTGCTGCAATGATTGGGATTGGCCTCAAAACTCTCTCACGCTGGAAGAACTCTTATCCGGAATTTGAGCAGGCCATAAAAAGCGGGAAGGATGTCGCAGACTCGAATGTGGCTGTCTCGCTTTACCGGCGCGCGATCGGTTACACGCATCGCGCGGTGAAAATTTTCGCGCACAACGGCACAACCTTCGAGCACGAATACACGGAGCGTTACCCGCCTGAGACGACAGCCTGTATCTTCTGGCTGAAGAACCGAAGGCCGAAGATCTGGCGCGACCGGCCGGCATTCCAGGAGGGCGAAGAGGACGACGCGGTGAAGGAGTTACTGCGGGCGATCAGGGATTCGCCAGGCCCGGCGGTCGACGGCGCGTATCATCCCGACGACATACCTGTCCCGGCGCCGTCCTGAGTTGTTCGCTGTTATCGAACCACTGGATTTTCCGAGAGCGCAGTCCTTGCGTGATGGCGGCGAGGCAAAGACTAAATAGTAGTAAAGCTTCGGGGCTGGACGCGCGTTACGCCTGATTTTAGCGGCGGATCACGCTCTTGTCAAATAACGTTTCTTTTCAGCGGCTTACAATTGTTGCAGTAGTTACTCTCCAGGACTACTCGCGACGAACCGGCTGCGGCAAAGCCAGGTATAACGCCCCAGGGATGCACGCTGGCCGGATGCGCTTCGGGGGCCGAATGCCGGTGACTCGCGTTGAACCAACGATCTCTGTTCGCCACCTGAAGACGATGCCTCGATATACAGGCTCGCTTCGAACGTTTTCACGCGGACCATCCCGAGGTTTACGCGCTCCTCGTTCGGTTCACGCGCGAAGCCAAAGACATGGGCCGGCGCGCTCACTACGGAGTGGCGGCAGTTTTCGAGCGTGCACGCTGGCACGCCGAGATCGAGAAGACCGAAGAGTTCAAGCTCAATAACAACTACCGGTCGCGGTACGCTCGCCTGATCATGGAACAGGAACCGGACCTCGACGGTTTCTTCTCGCTGCGCGAACTGACGGCCGACTAACTTTCCACAAAAGGCCGCATTTTGTTGAAAGTACTACATCCGTGATGCGGTTTGGCGCGGGTTTCGCGGCCTTTCCCGGCAGCTGACTTTCGACAAATTGGTACAATTGGGATTCCCTTTCATGTTCAGGCGAATCCCGGCGGTCACGGTCGGCGACGTGGCTCTCTTTGTCATTGTCGTTTTCCTCATCCACGCTACGCTCGCGCGTTAATTTGTACATATAATTTGTACAAATGCCTGATGATTTACCGGGTTTACCTGAAGAACTCGAGCGGGCGCTTGCTGGCGTATGCCTTTTGCGGCATCCGTCGATCTCGATTATCCTGCGCAATAACGCCTTCGACTACGAAGCGCAAGCGGTCGAACGGCTGGTCGCGGCATGGGAAGCGGGCGGCGGGCAGGCGCGCATCGCCCACCTTGTCGCCAGGGCTGAGTCTGAATGAACGAGCTGGTTGCGCGGCTGAAGAAAGCCGAAGAGACTCTGAGCCTTGATCTGGTCCTGACTCTTCAGTCCGATGGCTCCGGATCGATTTCTGACTGGACCGGAGAGCAGGACAAATACATCTTCGAGTTCGATACGATCCGGCAACTGGACGACTGGCTGAGCGAACCGCGCGTGACTGACACCTTACCGGCTGGCGTGGAGAAATCCTGATGGCTGATCCCCGGAGGCGTGGCCGTCCCAAGAAACTGCAACTGTGCAAAGGTTGCGGGCAAGACTTCGGCAGGCGTGAGATGCAGGTGCACGCGCCTGGCGGAAAGTGCTCGACGCCGCGCTCTCTCGAAAGCCGACAGCATCGGCTGAAGCCGCTCACTACCCGGGAGGCGATGACAGTCTCGGACATGATCGAGGCGCAGCGGAAGCACGGCGACCAGTGCGGGCCTGACTGTCCGCCCGATTGCATGTTCGCTCCCGGCAGACCGGATCCGGTCGTCGACCGGCCGCCATGGGATGACTGATGCCTTGCCGCGTAGTGAAGATCGGCGATACGTTCGCCATCGTAAAGTTCGCTCCGGAGAAACGCCGGCGCTGCTCGGTTTGCGGCGACCTGACCACAGTGGTCTTGTGCGACTTCGTGCTCGAGGGCCAGGCCTTGCTGTTCGGTGAACCGGGCGCCAAGTCCAGGACTTGCGACGCGCCTCTCTGCAAACGATGTGCGATACATATCCCGCCGGACACTGACTTCTGTCCAGACCATCGACCGCGGCCGTGTCAGCATGAAGATCGAGGAGCTTCATCTGAATGACTACCGATAAGCCTCTCTCCTGGCACCAGCGGCACCGGCATGATTTTCGCCCGAACGTGGTCAAGCCGGTGTCGCCGCCAGTCAGGAAAGGGCGTCTGAGACCGATCGCAGAGATCGAGCGAGCGCATGACACCATAAGCCGTATCATTGCGGCTCATCGCAGGGAGGAAGGCTTCGATCCGATGAACCCTGACTTCGCGCATAACGCGGGCATCATGCGAACGCTGTGCTGGGTGCTCGATCACAAGAGTAAAGCTGCGGATGAACTGACGCGCCATTTCGACAGGTATGCATGACGCCGGTGATTGATATCGGCGCGGCGCGCACTCGTTTGAGTGGACCTCCATCCGATCCACTCATCCAGAGGTTTCTGGGGCGGTTTGTCAAGGGATCGCCCCGGAGTTTCTGGTGCGGCTTTGTCCTGGGCTTCTTTTCCGGAGTGCTCTGGGGTATGGTGGGGCTGGTCCTGTGGGACATCTACCACCAATGAGCCGCGCTGGTCTGGTCA
>Ga0210395_10000076_pt1 | contig 84279 bp, 63 predicted proteins | sample IncBWH4OmetaG_FD_150861 | JGI IMG/M metagenome (GOLD analysis project Ga0210395, IMG submission 150861) | Forest soil microbial communities from Barre Woods Harvard Forest LTER site, Petersham, Massachusetts, United States - Inc-BW-H-4-O ...
GCTGGCGTATGGACTTAGAGCAGCCCCGAGAACGAAAGCAATAGCAAAGTTTGCCGTCCGCTCATCGAAGCGTTGCACGTCTGATTATGCAGATTGCGCTCGACTGAGGACGCGGCTGCTGATCTCTGCGAATTCAGAAACGAGCGCGCGGGTGTTCTGACCAGCCAGGGTCGCGGCGTCTATCTCCGTGGTCAACAAGAGGGTGGTTGCCAGGTCTGCGCTGCAGGCGAGACAACACGTATCGCTCCTTCCTGGGAGACCGAAGAGCTCCGCAATCCGGCCACACATCGAACAAGAACCAATCAGATTTTCATCAGCGCTTTCTAAAGGGATGGACACCGCAGTTCCTTTCTTGGGCCTTACGGTCCGTTTTCCGGGCAAGGGCCACGGCCGAATCGTGTGCAGCTAGAAATCGCTCTGACTGCGCATGACGATCGGAGCGGCCCATTCGGACGCATAAGTCTCGTCGCATAACATTCGAAGCATAGGAAAAGTGGGGTTAGAAAGTCCTGACGGGTTAATTAGGAAACTGTAAGGCTAGAGAGCAGCCTCGGCAACGGTAAGGGTCCGCTCGCGCTATGCAAATCCTTGGCTCCCCCATTTTCCAGTTCAAGCGTCCTGTACCTTCTGAAAATGTTATTCTTCCTCGGCTGAAGTTATAGAGTGACCCATTCGACGATCATGAACAGACTGCTCGCTTCTTTGTTGGCTGCTCTTTCTCTTTTTCCTTCAACACTTTCACCTCAACAATCTTTTCCCGTCGTCTCTACTGTCGATGAGCCTTCCATCGCGGGGCGGCCCGTTGCGCTCGATGCCCAGCACAAGCTTCTTCCCTGGCCCATGCCCGATGACACGGGCTACTCTTACTCGTCTCATCTTCTTTCGCAGTGGGCCATCGTGTGGGACCAATTCAATCGGCAACGGCTTCCTTACTTCTACTGTTGCTTCGATTTTGACCGCACCACGTACGAACTCTCTCCTGATCCTAACTGGGTCAATTCTACCGGCTATTTGCGGGCCATGATGCAGGGTTTTATTGAGCGGCTTTATCCCTACACCGGCGATCCGCACACACTGGAATTTCTCGAGAATTTCGTCGATTACGAACTCGAGAACGGCACCACTCCGGAAAACTACGCTTGGGCGCAGGTTCCTTATCCTTCCGCGAATCCCGGCTCGCGCAGATACACGGGCTGGAGCAACCACGGCGAGGATTTCGTCGAGCCTCATGTCGTCGGCGAAGACGGCTACGCTTATCTTCGGCTTTACGAAATGAGCGGCAATTCCAAATATTTGCGAGCGGCGATTCGCTGCGCCGCCGCCCTGGTGAAGAACTTCAAGCCCGGTGACGAGAAAAGTTCTCCCTGGCCCTTTCGTTGCCTCGCCCGCAACGGGGCGCTCTCGCCTGGCAAGGGCATGAGTCCTTATTCCGCGAATGTTGTCGAGCCCATTATGCTTTTTGACGAGCTCATCCGCACTGGCCTCGGTGATGTTCCCTCCTACAAACCTGTTCGCGAAGCGGCGTGGGCTTGGCTCATGAAATACCCCATGAGCAACAATGTTTGGGTCGGCTATTTCGAGGATGTTGGCCCGAACATGGAAAATATGAACAATGTGATTCCGCTGGAGCTGGCTCGCTACATTCTTCTCCACCCAGAAAAAGATCCGGATTGGCGCGACCACGCTCGCAAGCTGATCGACTGGGTCAAGACTACGCCCCGCTGGCCTAAGTACATCGTTCACGGCGCGACCGTCACCACCGAGCAGGGCAGCGGGAAGGAATTCTGCTGCAATCTTCCCAATCAGTGCTGCGACAGCCACACCGCACGCCTTGCTGCCGTCGAAGCCTTTTACTCTGCTATGACCGGCGAAACCGCTTACAAGGAAGCGGCTTACCGCTCTTATAACTGGGTCACTTATTTTCAAGGACTGCCCGGCGGGGCGCACGCGCCCTTCACCGGCCAATGGTGGTTCACGGATCAGTTTGCCGATGGGCCGCGCCGTTTAATGGATGCCTTCTGGGCTGTGCCGGAGTGGGCTCCTTCTGCGGAGTCTCATCTGCTCGGCGGCCTGTCTCCTGTGACGAAAATCGTGTATCGCCGCGGCTCCGTCACCTATTCCACTTTCGACGCCGATTCCACGGAAGTTCTGCGTCTCGCCTTCATTCCGGAAGCCGTTACCTCCGGCGGACGACCGCTTCTGCGCCGGCAGGACCTCTATGGGGCCGGCTACACGTTTGACGATTCCACTCGTGTTCTCCGCGTTCATCATGTCGATTCGCGCGATCTCGACATTCAGGGGGCAAGCGACCTCATCCCGCCTGCGTTTGTTACTTTTGACGATCCGCACCTTCGCGCTGCCACACCTCTCTATGGCGCGTATCCTTCGAATCTTTTCGACTGGGGAGCTGGTGTCTGGAAAATTGCCGCTCCTTTCGGCAAATTTGGCACTTTTCATTTGGCCCTAGTGAACCCGCTGGCTCACGCCGAATTTCGCTTTCTCGCTCCCCGTATTTTCCTCGGGATCGACATTTACAATGACGGGCCCGCGGACGCCACTCTGAGCATTTCTTCACCGGAAACGCAGAGGGTGTCTCTGACGCTCAAACCCGGCGAACTCCGCCGACTGCGAACCGCGTGGCGAACACCCAGTTCCAAAGTCATTTTCGATTTCACCAGTCCCGCAGGCCTCCACTTCGACAACCTTGCCTACCAACGCGATTAGTTCTTTGCTGATGCGCCAATCTCTCGGCGAGGGCAGATTCGAGGGCCACTCCGTGTTCAAGGCGGCTTGGGTGATGTGCTGGGACAGCGACATTTCGAGGCACTCCGAAGTCGAAGTCCGCATTATTTTCAGCAGTAAGCAGGGCGTTTGGATTCAGTATGAAGGTGGCGCGCCCGGTGAGGGTCGAACTCACGACCTACAGCTTCGGAGGCTGTCGCTCTATCCATCTGAGCTACGGGCGCACGGTTGCGTTTCACAGGAAGACACTGGAATCGCACTCACGCGAAAATTGCGACGTGTTCGATTATTCTAGCGCTTGCGGGGCTTGCGCGCCAGAGTGCTCTCGGGGCGCGGGCTGGAGGGCTTTTCTGGTTCTCTCACCGGTTCGCTTTCACCTCGAGGAAAGCTCTGGAGTTCAGCCTTTTGCCCGGGCCTTGATGTCGTGAGCGAGTTTTTCAATTTCTTCAGCTTTTTTCACCAGCGCCAGCGACAGGATCTGCGAGGAGTCCGTTTTCTCCACTTCCGTTTTCAAGTCGGACGCGAGCTGATAGAGTTTTTCGATGTTCCGCTTGATGTCCTTCTCGTTGGCTTCGAGAAGTGCCTTGGTAGAAGATTTTGCCGGTACGGCGTCAGAATTCTCGGGCTCCGTCCCCGGGTCGGAAGTCGGTGGCCGGCCGGATGGCTTGGCTTGGCCGCTCAGGATGGCGGCGCGCAAGAGTGCTAGCGTCCCTGTGCCGGCCAAAGCTGTCAAAAATCTGCGTCTCGTGTCAGACATATTTGCCTCACTCTGTGGTCCGCCGGCTCAGAATTGAGCTCTCATCAGACGCGCATCCTTGCTCCTCCAATGTTATACTCTCCGTCCCGAAAAAACGATGACCAGTCTCCCCATTCACTGGACCGAATGGCCCGAATTCACGCTCAGTAAGCTAGTAGCCCTCATAGCCATCTTCTTTATTGCACTGCTCATTAATCGCTTTCTCCGGGTCCTCACCAAGCTGATCATCAAGCCTGCCGCTACCCAGAGCCGCGCGGCGCAGGTCCGCGAGCAGCAAACCCGTACGCTCGCGGGCGTGCTTTATGGCTCCGGAAGCAAGGTTGTTTGGTTCGTGGCGTTGTTGACGGCGCTGGAACAGATTGATATCAGCGTCGCGCCGGCCCTGACGTTGGCAGGACTTGCCAGCGTCGCGCTAGGTTTCGGCGCGCAGAATCTCGTACGCGACTTGATTACCGGCTTCTATATCGTGCTCGAAGACCAATTCGTGATAGGTGATACTATTCAGGTTGGAGATGCGACTGGACGCGTCGAGCATTTGACGCTAAGGCGCACCGTGTTGCGCGATGCCCGCGGTGCGCTGGTGACGATTGCCAACGGCGAAATACGCACGGTGAGCAATCTTAGCCGCGACTGGTCGCAGGCTTTTGTGGATATATCCATCGCGCCGGAAGTATCCCTCGAGAAAACAATGCATGCGCTGGAGAGCGCCGCTGCGGAGTTACGCGGGGACCCGTCGTGGTCGCAGGCACTGGTCGATGGGCCGCGCATTCTTGGAGTACAGGCGTTCGACCGATCGTCTTCGACGGTGCGTTTGCAAGTGCGCACGGCCCCGACGCGACAGGATGAAGTGTCGCGTGAACTTCGGCGGCGCATTCAGATTGAGTTTCAACGGCAAGGACTTCCGCTATCAAGCGTGCAAAGATTCGAACTGGCTAGCGCCTCTCCTTCTCCGCAAGAGACACCCAAGCCAGAGAAGTCGAATTAGAGCAAGGAGAATCCGAAATGAGCCCAGTTACCTATGAAGAAGTAAATCTGATGCTGAAGCTTTACGAGATGAGACGTGAGCCGAGGCTGCGGCAGGCGCGCGCGTGGTTTCTGGAGCATTTTCATCCGACATCTCCCGAAGACATGATGCAGAAATTTCCGCAGGGCGGAGAAGAAAACACTTTCATTCGCATGGTCATCAGCTACTGGGATATGGTGGCGAGCATTGTGAATCGTGGATTGATCAACGATGAGCTTTTCTTTGAAAGCAACGGAGAGATCTGGGTGGTATGGGACCGCATGCACAGCATCGTGCCCATCTGGCGTGCAGCCTTCAAGAATCCGCAGTTGTTTTCTAATATTGAAGATACTTGCAAGAGGCTAGAGGCCTGGCGCGAGAAGAGGGCACCGGGTTCGAGCGCGGCGATGCGGCAGATGATGGATCAAGCGCGGCAAAAACCGGCTGGCGCTTGATTTCGTCAGCACCCAAGATTCCGGGGCCGGCGGACTCGCGTCAGCGTCGGAGCCGCGCGGGTTCGAGCACCGGAGCGGTTGCCGGCTCGGTTCTTGTCGTCGGCTGCGCCATCCGAAGGCAATCGCGGCCGGATGCTTTCGCCTTATAAAGAGCCGTATCCACCTCGTGCAACAATTCCTCGACAGGTCGAAGGCCCCAATCCGAGCTCATAAGAGCGCCAAGACTCATGGTGAGACTGAGGGAGCCCTTCGCGGTCTGTATCGCGCTATTGGAGATGGACTTGCGAATCGCTTCCGCACGGCCGGGCGCGAAAGCCGGATCGCAACTATTTAGTACAACGAGGAATTCTTCCCCTCCGTAACGTCCTACGAAATCATAGGATCGCACGGAACCGAGAAGGCGATTGGCGATTTCTATGAGGACTTCGTCACCCACTACGTGGCCATAGGTGTCGTTGACCCGCTTGAAGTGGTCCACATCGCCGAGCAGGATTGTGGTGGATTTTTTTTCGCGGTGCGAGCGGTGCAGCTCTCGAGCAAGCAAGTCCATAATCGCACCGCGGTTTAGCAGGGAAGTTAGTGTATCGTGCGTGGCCCGAAAACGCATGTTCTCCCGGGCTTCCACCAGCCGGTCTTCCAGGAGCAGGATGCGTTCTCCGACGCGGAGCCGTGCTCGCAATTCTTCTGCATTGAAGGGTTTGGTTAGATAGTCGTCGGCTCCCGATTCTAGGCCGAGCACGGTCTCCTCTTTGGTTCCCTTTGAGGTTAGGAGGACCATATAGACGTAAGTCTGTTCCGAACGCTTACGAACGGCGCGGCACACCCCGGGCCCATCTAACTCCGGCATGACCCAGTCAAGTAGTGCCAGGCGAGGTGCCTCGAGCTTAGAAAGTTGTTCCAGAGCTTGCTTGCCGTTTTCCACCGCAGTGACTTCGTAGCCGGCGCGTTCCAGCGTTTTTTCGAGTAATCGACGTGAGAGCGCGTCATCGTCGGCGATCAAAATCTTCAATGGCGCACCTCCGCCATGTACGCCTCAAGTTCGGGCAAAAGACTGGCGGCTTCGCATTTCAAGGCGTCCAGAGCGCCTTTTAGGGAAGCTGTTTCTCCGGCGGAGGCTATGGCTTCCAGTCTTGCGGCCGCGGCTGCAGTGCGCACACCGCCCAGACTGGAAAGCATTCCCTTGAGCGTGTGACCCAACCTAGCGGAGTTTTGCAAGTCCTCGGCAGCTACAGCTGTCTCGAGAGAACGCATGGTTAGCGGGAAGTCCTCTTTGAATATGTTCAGGAGGTCCCGCAGCAGCTCCTGATCATTGTCGACCCTCTCCAGCAGTTCAGCCAGATTCCAGGCCGGATCCGAATGACTATCTTCATTTTTCTTCATGGTTTCACTTCCATGTTTTAGCTTCGAATCTCCAAGCCCTTCCATTCCCACTCGCAGAAACTCGACTTGAATCGGTTTCGAGACGCACCTGTCCGTGGCCGGTGGCAAGAGGAGTGTTCGAAGATGCGTCCGGATGTCATGCTAGCTTTTCGCTGCCTCCGCCCTGGTGATGACGTGCCGCGCGAGCGCCAGCATGTTCGAACTGGTTCTGAGGTGTGCGTCGCTGGCCGCCCTATGTTCACTTCAAACTGCAACCTGTCTTCCGCGATCAGGAAATCGATCGCGCCGCCGCTGGCGAGAAAATCGGGAGTTTCACCGACGTTAGCTCCGTGAATGGATTTTGAATATGCTTCCGTAGCGCTTACCCTCCGAGCGGCTAACGAAAACAATGTGGCAAGCGCGCAGATCCTGTTCTTTGCGCGCCCAGCGAACTTCCACGCGTCGGCCGCGGATGGAAGTTCCTCGGGTGGTCTCTGCCAAAGAGGCTCCGAAAGAAGAGTCTCCAAAAACGCAAAGGAGAAACGGCGATTGCTCGGCGCAGAAAGCGTCGGGCGGCCACTCAACAAATCTGGGAAAGGCTGCCAGGAACGAGGCTTTTGCTTGGTATTCGTTGAGCCTCTCCTCTCGGCCGCCTGAAGCGGGCAAAGGTAGCACCAGGGTCGCGAGTAGTCCAAGAAAGACGAAACCGCGCGAATCCATTTTTCTGTCGAGAAGCGTCTTTTTGGCGCTCGAAGGAGGGAGACGCGGCTAACACCGAGCCCAGGAAACAGGCGCGGCAAGCACACGCAGCCCTCAATCGCCGACATCGCGAGGCCATAGGCAAAACGGAATTGCACAGAGCCCCATTTCTTTGGGGCAAGACAAAGGCCGATACAGGCTCGGCAGCGAATGCTAAGCTATTGAAATACGGAAGGTTACGTCGCCGGGGTTGCTAAGGGAGGAAGCACAGATTCCCAGGTCGGGACAAAGGCGAGGAAGCAGTTCAGAGTGGAACAGGTCGCGTCAGTTCTGGCGCCTTCCTAGCTTGTCGACTGGACCCCACGTTGTGCCAGGTTCAGGCCGTTCGGGACCATGGGAAGGCCTCGGAGGCGCGTGCCCGTGGCGTGGAAAATGGCGTTGCCGATGGCTGGGGCGACGGCCATGATTGGTGTTTCGCCTGCGCCTGCCGAGGGAAGGTCCTTCCGATCCAGAAGGACGGCATCGATTTCCGGGACGTCGCGGAAGCGCGGCACACGATAACGCGAAAAACGTGGATTTGTGATACGGCCATTCTCGAACTCGATGAATTCGAAGAGAGCACCACCAAGCCCCTGAATATTTGCGCCAATCACCTGATTGAGCAATCCATCGGGATTTACGATGGCGCCGCATTCGAACGCCGTTGTCATTCGCACTATGCGCACCGCGCCGGAACTGTGATCTACCGAAACCTCGGCACATGTCGCCACGTAACCACCCTTTTCAAGACCCCCTGCGATGCCGAATCCCTGCCCCTCCTGTGTTATCTTCGGCGACCAGCCAAAAGATTTCGCTGCCGCCTCAAACACCGCACGCAGCCGGGAATCGGACAGATTCTTCAGGCGAAATTCGAGTGGATCGATTTGCGCCGCATGGGCGAGCTCGTCCATGTGGCTTTCTCGCGCGAAAAAGTTTGCCGTGGCTGCCAGACCCCGATAGGAGCCGCTCCGCAGAGGGCACTGCGTGGAGTGAAATTGGATGTGCTGGTTGGGGACGCCATACGGAGTATCGATGGCTGACATTCCTGAGTTGTAATTGTGAAATTCCCATGCTGTTAGCGCCCCATCGGCAGAAATGCCGCTTTTGATTTCCATCACGCCTGCCGGGCGAAAATAGGCCCAGGTGAACTCTTCTTCCCGCGTCCAAACCACTTGGACGGGGCGCCCCGCAGCGCGCGCCAGCCGGGCAGCTTCCAGCGCGGCGTCTCCGGTGTGTTTGCCCCCGTAGGCAGAACCGGTATCCGGGACGATCACCCGCACAGCACTTTCAGAAACGTGAAAGACACTGGCCAGCTCATCGCGCACGGCAAACGGGCGCTGCGAGCCCGTCCATACCGTGAGTTTGCCATCGGACCATTCGGCCACCGCCGCGCGCGGCTCGAGCGGGGCATGCGCGATGAATGCGACCGTGTATGTCGCCTCCAAACGGTGCGCAGCAGCCGCCAAGCCGTCCTCCATTGAACCTTTTGTGCTTCGAAAACGGTCGTCGCTCTTGACCGTGGCATTCTTTTTCAAATAGGAAAAGAGCTCATTGCTTGAAGTCTGGGGCACTTCCTTCCATTCGGCGTGAATTGTCTCAAGAGCTCTGCTGGCGTCTCGCTCATTGCTCGCGGCGGCACCGATGAAGTCGCCGTCGCGCACGACAATAACACCGCTCATCGCTAGGGCGGCTTGCGCATTGTAAGAAGTGAGCGTTGCACCGAACGACGGCGGTCGAAGCACTTTGCCGTACAGCTGGCCCGGCCGACGAAGATCGGGCGTGTACTGGTGCTTGCCGGTGACGAATGCGCGGGCATCTTTTTTCGGAATGGATTTCCCCGCAATCGTCCATTGATCCGGCGGAGTGACGGGATCTTCCGCGGGGAGGTTTTGCGCCAGGGTCTTGCCACGGGCCAAATCCGCATAGCGAAGCGAGCGACCGCTGGCTGGATCGGTCACCTTTCCGTCTGCCGTAGTAAGTCCTTCGGCTGCGACGTTCCATTCTTTTGCGGCTGCGTCGACGAGCAGGTCTCGCGCGGCGGCGGCGGCCCGGCGAAGTTGAGGCGACATGGTCGGCATCGAGCGGCTGCCAACCGTGCCGAAATCGAAAGGCGTCAATGCCGTGTCGGCCGTCACCATGGTTACGCTTTCAAAAGGTAGGTGCAATTCATCGGCCACCGTTTGCGCCAGCGATGTGCGGATGTTTTGACCAATCTCGACTTTGCCCGTGAACGCGGTCACGTTTCCGTCTTCGCCGATATGCAGCCATGCCATGATGTCTTTGGGGAGTTCTTCCTGGTGAAAGCCCTGGGTGGGCGCGGTTTCCTGAGCGGCCAGGGTATCTTTTGCTACCGTAAAAACGGCAATGCCTGCGCCGAGAAACTTGAAGAAATCGCGACGGGTCAATTCGAAATGATGCATCGGGGCTGCGGTGAATTCGTAGCGCTCGGGTTCGGGCCGAAACGTAACGGAAGAGCCGCTCATCGTCCGCGCTCCTCGATCGCCTTGGCTGCTCGATGAACAGCGTCAATGATCCGCAGATGTGTTCCGCAGCGGCAGATATTGCCCTGCAAGGACTGAATGATCTCCGCCGAACTGGGATTGGGATTCGTTCTGAGCAGACCGACGCTGCTCAAGATCATCCCCGATGTGCAGTAGGCGCACTGGAACGCTCCCGAGTCGAGAAATGCCTGCTGCACCGGATGCAACTGCCCCTCTTTCTCGAGGCCTTCAATGGTTGTGATGGGCTTTGCTGCGGCTGCACTAACAGGAATCTGGCACGAGCGGCGCGGTGCTCCGCTGAGCAGGACCGTGCAAGCACCGCATTGGCCCTCACCACAGCCGTACTTGGTACCGACCAGGCCTAGCTCCTCACGGAGTGCTGTGAGAAGCGGAGTTCCCGGATCACAGTGGACCGTATGCCGGTTGCCATTGATTTCAAGCTCGATCGGCTTCGCCATCATTCTCCCTTAGGCTTGTGCCATTCCGCAGGCTGGGTCACCGTTCGCCACATCTTACCACCGCGGCCTCTCGGAGAAGAATCGAAGAAGTCGAAGAAGTCGGCGAACTCGCCTCCCGTCGGTCGCAACCGTTCTGCGCTCCAGGTGAATCGGCAATTCCGGGCTCAGGCTTTCAACTTGTTCAACCACCCGAACTTCGGGTTGCCCAACACCTTGATCGCATCATCGACGTTCGGGGTGATCAATGCTCTGGCCGGTCAAGAGCCGTCGCGCGTTATGCAGTTCGCACTTCGGTTCGAGTTCTAGTCCCGCAATCGGGCGCAGAATTTCTTGCCTGGCAGGCAAGAGGTTCTGCGCCGAGCGATTTTTCCCTGGGAGAACTTCCGGCCGGGTTCAGTCTTTCTCGTGCAGCAGCGAGTCACGCACGCTCTCCAGTTCCTTCTTCTTCTCTTTGTCGACGTCCGGGAAGGAAAGATCGAGATTCTCAAGAGTGGAGATGATCGCGGAAGCTACTATCAGCTGCGTGTACCACTTGTTATCCGCGGGAATCACATACCATGGCGCATGCTTCGTGGCGGTATTCTGAATCATCTCTTCGTATGCTTCCTGGTAGTCCCGCCAGTAAGCGCGCTCTTTGACGTCGGCCATCGAAAACTTCCAATTCTTTTTTGAATCTTCCAGACGCTCCAGAAAACGCCTCTTCTGTTCTTTCTTCGAAACATGAAGGAAAAACTTGCGAATCACCACACCGTTGTGCGTCAAATAATGTTCGAAGGCGTTGATGTCCTCATAGCGCTGCTCCCAGATATGCTTGGTAATCAATGGGTCGGGCAGCTTTTGCGCTTGCAAGAGGGTGGGGTGGACTCGAACGACCAGCACTTCTTCGTAGTAGGAACGATTGAAGATGCCGATCTTGCCGCGCTCTGGGGCGCATCGGTGCGCCCGCCACAGATAGTCGTGATTGAGTTCTTCGGCGCTTGGAGTCTTGAAGGCCTGAACATCGCATCCTTGCGGATTTACACCGGACATGACGTGTTTGATCACCCCGTCTTTGCCGGCGGCGTCCATCGCTTGAATCACCAGCAGGAGCGCCCAGCGATCCTGCGCATAGAGCTTCTCCTGCAAATTGCTGAGCAGACCGGCACGATTATCGATAATTCTTAGGCCCTGCTCCTTGTTCTTCACCTCGCCGGTGTCGCCAGGGTCGTAGTCTTTCAGGCGGAATTTTTCGCCCTTTGAGACGGAATAGGGCTCAGCAAGCCTTGCGGCTTCCTTGATCTGTTTGTGGTATTTCATGGTGCTGGAAAGTTTAGTACAGAGGGGGCCGCTCAGAACAGCCTTCCAAGCGCCCAGCCGAAGGCGAACAAGCGGTTGTGCGCGTGGAAGAGCGAACCATCCGGTAATTGCAGAAAACGATTTAATCGCCATACGTTCACGGCGTAGTACGCGCGCACGGGCACCTGAATCTCCGGCACCGTCCACCTCAGCTCGATCCCGATGGATCCGTGCACAATGCCGTTCGTCGAATCCAGCAGTGTCGGGCGCGTCTTCCCCAGCCAATTGGGTAGGAGCCAGCCCGATCCCAAATCAAAAAAGCCTGCCGCTTGCGTGCCTCCCTCAAGTGGAACGCGATACTCTGCATTCGCGGCGCTGATCACATTGGCGCCCGCTGGGCATGCCGAATAAGTTTGATTCCCGGAACTTGCTACCGATGGGAATACGGCATACGGTCCTAGTTCGCCCGAGCTGAGGCCACGAACTTGTGCGTCGCCCGAAAAAAGCCGCGCGTACAGTGGCAAGTCGCCACGATAGCTCGCAGCGCCACTGAACGTAGACCGAAAAGCCCAGGCATTCTGGTGGTTGAAAAACGGGTCCGGAAAGATTCGCGCGTATTCCTCATTGGAACGAATCACATTTTCGCTTCCGCCCAGCCATCCGCCCGAAATGGAATTGCTAACCGACAGCTGCTCACTCCCTGCGTCGTGCGTCCAGCGAAGTCCCGCAGCGCTGCTGGACGTGTCTGCGCGCAGATCGCTGGCGGGCAACCCAGTGAGAGAAGCCGGAAGTGCGAACGAATAAACTGTGTTCGTATGCGAAAGGCTGTAGTTCACCGCCAAAGAGTCTGTATTGGTCAAGGGGTAGCTCCAACCCGCGTTCAGCCCCTCACTTTCGGATGTGTAGAACGGGCCTTCTGCACTGCTTGTAAAACGCGGGCGAAGCACATTGTTGAAAATGGAAAAGGCAAGCGAGCTGCGCGAGCCGAGAAAGCCTTCCATCACCAGACCAAGGACGATTTCGAGGCTTTCCGGTCCTCCGTCAAGTGCTGTCGTGAGCAGTTCCTCTCGCTGGAGCAGATCGAACAGCGTGTAAGCTATCCCGATCGTGCTGCCGAACTGTCCGAACCCTCCAGAGAATGAAGCGCGTTGCTGGCCGGCTTCCGAGACGCGGATCGTCACGTCAGCCGTGCGGGTGATTTCGTCGGTGTCGACTCGAATATCTTCTTTCTTGATTTGATGAAAGTAGCCCGTCCTCGTGAGCCGCGCGAGCCCGCTTTCGAGGGCATGCTCATCAAATGGCCTTCCTTCCTCTAAACCGATGCGCCGCCGCAGATAGCGATCACTGAATCTGTGAAGACCCTTGAAGTCAATCCGGCGCACAATATAGGGCGGAGCGTCGCTAAACCCGACTCTCTCGCGCACCCGGTGCGTCTCAAGATCAAGGGTTCGCGATGTTTCGACGCTTCGCTCCGTGCCAGCCTCTTCGCGGTTGTGCTTTGGCGTCCTCGCTGCTACCCATGCATGCCGCAAATCTTCAAGCGCCCTCGCCGAGTACGCTGAGCCGACCTCTGCCTTCGAATACGCCAGGAGTTTTGCTCCGCGCTTACCGCTCGCCTCAGTGAGTTCCGGGCTGATGCCCACGGATTCAACGCGATAAAGGGGACCAGCTTCGATGGGCACGGAGACTGCGAGTCGTTTTCCCGGAGTGCGAAATAGCCGTGGTATCCACTTGCTGGCTGTCTCTTCATAGACCGAAACGCGAGCTGTGCCGATCCGCGCTTCAGGGTATCCGTGATCCTGGTAGTAGATCAGTATTCTGGAGCGATCCTCCTCAAATCCTTCGCGCGTGAAAGCATCTTTGCCGCGCCACGAAGCGAAGAGCGCGCCAGGCGCGGTTCGCCGCATCTCATGCCGTAACAATTTTGCTGAGAGTTCCGGATATCCTTCGAAATCGATCCGTCCCACAGGGAGGTGTGGTCCATCGCTGATTTCGTAGCGCACGCAAACAGTCCCGTCTGCGGATTCCTTGCGGTGCATCCGCACCTGGGGCTGTGGGTGCCCCAACTCCGCGAGTGCCGACTGGATGATGCTCGCGATGCGCACCAGTTCTGCCGGATCAGCGGGCTCACCCAATCGCGGAGTCAACTGCTTATCGCCCAGAATTTTTTCGATCTGTGAAGGCGAGAGCAGCCGCGATCCCGCGTACTCCACTTTCGTGAGGTACGGCAGTTCCACAACGCGGAAAGCGAGTCGCACCCGCTGGGTCGTTTGGTCGCCGGGCGACGACGGAGCCTCACTGGGCTGCGTTTCCACGACAATTTCGCCGAACCACCCCAACCGTCCGAGTGCTTTCACATCGGACTCGATTCTCTTTAAATCAAATCTTGCGCCGGCGCGAGACGAAATCTGTGCCCGCACCGCATCTGGCGCGATGCGGCGGAGGCCTACAAACCCAATTTCGTCGATAAGAAGAACCGGAGCTTCAAGAAGCGCGGATGCGGATTCACGGCTCGCAGAATGGCCTTCGTTTCCGAATACCCCCTGTGCTCCACCCGTTAAACACAACACTCCACCAACGCCTGCCGCAATGAGCCAACGCACGGCCATCCCTCCCTGCACCAAGAGGATGAATTAAGGGATGAGGGCGACGTTCACGGGGTTGTCTCTCGCAGACAAAGTACACCGCGCAATGCCGCACAACTTGGCGCCGCTAAAGCCCGTTGCGCCCTCAAGAAAACTCTCTTCTGACCCGGCTTTAGATACCAAAAAGGCTAAGGGCCCGCCCCGGAAATACGGAGCGAGCCCTTATCGTCTCTGGTTCGTTCGAGCAGCCGCCTAATTAATACCCTGCTGCAGCGGCGTACCTGTTGACGGATCAAGAATGAGCTTGTGGTTTGTGGCTGAGTCGTCAAAGTCAAAGAAGCCATTGAGCGTTCCCGCTTTGACGTCAAACGAACCATTGCCGATGCGCCCCAGGCTCCAGTTGTCTTCGATAAAGCGCACAATGGAGGACTGGTCCGTGATGCGGTGGTCCACGTAGTTATGCTTCGCGTATGGCGAAATCACGAGCAGCGGAAGGCGCGGGCCGTAGCCGCAACGGCCAGGTGTGCCACCCGCGACAGTGACGCCGCAAGTGCCAGGGCCCGTGAGATTGTCGTCGCCAGCGCTGTTCGACTGATTTATAACCGGATCCATGGCGTGATCGTACCAGCCGTCAGAGTCGTCGTAAGCAATGATGATCGCGGTGTCCTTCCAATACTGGCTTTGCTGGATGGCATTGATAGTACTCACGATCCAGGTCTGTTCATCAAGAGGATCGGAATATCCCGGATGGCCATCGAATGCACCCTTGGCCTTCAGATACGACACCGCCGGCAGGCGGCCTTCATTCAGAGCCACGAAGAAGTAACTCAGGTCGTACTGATGGCTGGCCTGATCAGTCTTACCAATCATGCCGAGATTGCTGGGAGGAAGGTGGTTCGGATTGGCAGTCGATTTGTAGTACTGAAATGGTTCGTGATGGGGAATGTAGTCGTTGTAGCCGCCTGGGGAAGCCAATCCAACGCTCACGGCGCCGCAAGCAGGTGTGCCATCCGTGTTTGTACCGGTAGTGGCAAATCCTCCCGCAAACCAGCCCCAAGTAATGTTCTTGTCGTTCAGCAGATCGCCGATATTCAAACCGGACATCGTTACACGGGTCGACTTTGCCGTACCCAGAACCGGAGTCGTCAGGCAATTGTCATAGCCGGGGCGAGGATCGCCGATCAAGGCACCCATCGTGGCTCCGCTGTTGCCACCGGCGATGTCTCCGGCCGGGTTCCCGGGGGTTGTGCCGTTGGCGGCAAACGGAAGCATGGTAGCGCAGCACGTGTTTCCAGAAATGACGTTGATGGCCCCGACGCTCGACGGTCCAAAGTTCGATCCGAACGAGTTGTCGCTCAAGGCGTAGTGCTGCGCGTAATTCCACATCGCTGTCACTGTGTTGCCGTCGTAGTACCCCATCACAATGCCGTTCCCCTTGCCCGCGTCAAAACAATAGCCAGAACCCCCCGGCGGTACTGGAACGCCGTTGACTACCGCATCTCCCGAGCCGGTTTGTTGTGGGAACATGTCCATCAAGCCGCGGTCGAAGGCAGCCTGCTCAGGGGCGTAATCGTGATTCTGATCGCAGGTTACCGCTTCGGCGCGGGTCAGAAGAAAGGGTTGGGTGGAATTGGGATTCTCATCGAGCAAGCCTCCGGCCAGCAGGTTGTTAACTCGAGGTGTGTCGTCTTTAGCGTGAAATGCGGGAACGCCAGCCGGGTTCGTGGCGTGTGGATAAGTACCAAAGTAGTGATCGAAAGAAATGTTCTCATCGAAAATTACAACCACATGTTTGATGGGAGTGCTGGTGGAGGAATCAGATTGCTGGCCGAACGAAACCGTCGGCATGGCCGCGGTCAACGTGACTGCCGTCAGCGCGGACGCAAAACCGCGCAAAGCGTTTCGAATCATAGATCTCCTTTGTGTCTGGGTTGATGCTGGCTGTGCGTTGCTGAATTCCCGGCGGGACTCGCCAAACTAGGGCGTCCGGGAAACACGCGAAGCCACACCCGCCGCACACGTTTACACGCCATTTGTTATTTGCGTGTGAACGGAGAGTAAAAACTCCGCCCGATAGAACGGCTTCGGCGCTGGAGCTCTTACTTTTCTTTGGTAGGCGCGCCAATCGACTAATGTTTTGGCTGGGGTTCGACGCGCACCGTGCCCATCATTCCGCCGTCTTCATGCTCCAGCAGATGGCAGTGGTAAACAAAGGTGCCCACGATGCGGGGATCGCGGAAGTCTAGCTTCAATTTGACAGAGGGGTACTGTGCGCTGTAGCCATCCCAGTACGGGACGTTGATTGTATCGCGCAGGTAGGGCTCTTCCAGCGGCACTCCATTCCATTCCAGCAACTGGAAATGGACCTGATGAATATGAAAGGCATGAAGTTCCTGCGTACGGTTCTCGATGGTCCATTCTTCCACGTCGCCTTGGTGCACTATGATGTTGGGCTCCGTGTCATGCATGTCAAATTGCTTGGGCTTTTGGCCTTCCACCGTGATGTAGAACTTCGTGGGGCTGCTGGGGTTGGCGGGATCTTCCGACTCCTCGAAAAAATAGAGCTTCCGTTCGTTCACCGCGGGGAAATTGCCGATCCAGTGGGGATTTTTGCCGCCTGCCGAGGGCGCAACGAGAGAACGGCCGAGAGAAACCACCAGCGAGGTCGAGCTTGCCGCCACTAGGATGGGATCGGGGAGCAGCGGAAGCCGCGATTGCGTATCTGGAGCCTCGGTCGTGGCCACGACCGTCGCCAATGGCCGCGTGGGGTCGTTTTCGCCGGCTGGCCCGGTGTCGACGCTGCGTGTTACTAGGCTCTCTCGTGCCCCCGCTGCGGGTCCCTTGACGATGAACTCGACCCGGCCAGCTGGCGGCACAGCCAAATGGCTTCTCCACACCACATCGTGAGGGTCGTTCCCAGCTTCATGAATCGGCACGCCGTCCAGCGACACCACTCCCAGCAGTTGTTGCTTGCCGTCAGCGAGAACTTGCAGGTCCAGGTACGTAATTGCCGAAGCGTTCAGCAACCGCCAAAGCTCCCTCGCCGCCGGCTTCATTTTGAGCACAGCAGGTTTGTACAGTGGAAACGATACGGGCACAAAGTTGAGCGACAGATCCTTCGCGGGCTTGCCAGTTCCCGTACCCGTGTTCAAAATGTCGCCTTCAGCGTCCCGGAGAGCGATCGGCGGCGGCATCGAATCGGTCTTCACCGGTTCGGCGTCGGGATGCACCAGGTCTTGGTCCCTGACAATCAACACGCGTTCCGGGAGCCCTGCAACCAGCGGCGCTTCGCGTTCCAGGCCTTCTACGATCAACGCCCCAGACGCTCCCCCAAGCACCTGCACCTTGCTAAATCCATGCAAATGCGGGTGATACCAATACAGACCGGGTGGCGTATCCCGTGGAATCTGAAATCGGTACTCGAACGGTGCATCCGTCGGCCTGATATTGGTTCTTAGAACCTCGTCTTGGTGGCAAACCGGGGGTATCTCGAGTCCATGAAAATGCATATTTGTAGCTGTGGATGTCATTGGGCCGCCAGCGCACGGATCTCGAAGTGTATGGTTTGGAGCTAGGCTGGATTGTGCTTCCATACCTGACATTCCGGCGTGAACTGCGGCATTTGCAGTCTGGGAGGAAACCGCTACTTCGTTCTTTAATACAAGAATGAGCGTGTCGCCCTGACGCAGCCGCAGATTTGGCGACTCGCTACCATCCTTCGCGACATAACAATAGCGCATAGAGCCGTTGGCTTCTCGGTCGCCGCGAAACGCCAGCTCGACCCTGAGCACACCGTTCTCACTGTGAAGATCCTCCGGCTCCGGGACGCTGCTGCCCTCCGCCGCTCTACTGCAGGTTTCGGCTTGCGGGTTCTGTGCAGGACGCGCTTCCCCAGCTTGACCAAAAGAGGCCGGTCCCAAGGCCGCACACGCAGCAACAGCGCACAGTAGAGTTAACAAACGGTTCATGGCTTGGCCAGCTTATCTTGCAATGTGTCGAACACACCAGTCACTCTCGCCGAAAACGGGCTAGAGTGACTCGGTGGACCCTTCATCAGGAATACGCGGCCGTTGTTAATGGCAGATGAATGAATCGTTACGACCCATCCCAAGAATGCAGGCAAAATCGCTTTTTCGCTCCTCTCTCCCCGCGTTGACTCTGGCCATTTCCGGATACTAAGATTCCACCCCGTGCCCCAACCCCGTCGCACCTTTCGCTTGCCTCATCCGCAGCCTCTCGATGCCCTCAGCTACGCCCGCTTCGCTGGCATCCCGACCTTTATGCGTCTGCCGCATATCTCACAGCCCGAGGAACTGGAGGTTGCCATCATCGGCGTTCCTTTTGATGGTGGCACAACCTATCGGCCCGGCCCGCGCTTTGGGCCGCGCCATGTCCGCGTGCAGTCCGCGATCATCCGCCCGTGGAACCCGATCCTGCAGGTGAATCCGTTCGCCAAGCATCGTGTCGCTGATTTTGGCGACCTGCCCGTCAATCCGCTTTCCATCGATGACACTTTTCTTCGCATCGAGAAGGGGATGGCTGCGCTTCTTGAAGCAGGCGTCCGTTGCGTTTGCGTCGGAGGAGATCATTCCATCAGTCTTCCGATCCTTCGTGCCGTCACAAAAAAGCACGGGCCTATTTCTCTCATTCAATTCGACGCTCACAACGATCTATGGGACGAGTATTTCGGCAGCAAATATTCTCACGGGACTCCGTTCCGCCGCGCTTTTGAAGAGGGTCTCTTAGCGGATGGCGAAGTGTTGCAGGTTGGTCTGCGTGGTCAAGTCTATGGCGAAGGTGATTTCGACTTCGCCCGTGCCCACAAAGTCAGGATGGTCACCGCTGAGGAATTTCACAAGAAGGGTTTGCCGAGCGTTCAGAGCCGTCTGCGCGCGTTCCGCGGCAAGCCCGTTTACGTCACGCTCGATATCGACGCCGTCGATCCCGCTTACGCTCCTGGCACCGGCACGCCCCAGGTCGGCGGCCTAACCAGCATCCAGATCCTGGAACTCGTTCGTGCCTTGCGCGGCCTGGACATTATCGGCTGCGACCTCGTCGAGGTCTCCCCGCCCTACGACACCGGCGAAATCACTTCGCTCCTTGCCGCGAATCTCCTCTACGAATTGCTCTGCGTCCTGTAAATGGCTTCTCTCGCTCGCAAACTTCGTCTGCACGACTACTTTGCCCTCGCGTTCGGCACCATGATTGGCACCGGATGGCTCGTCCTCATGGACGATTGGCTCGGACGAGGAGGTCCTGCGGGCGCGGCGCTCGGATTTGCCATCGGCGGCATCATTCTGCTTCCGGTTGGCTACGTCTACGGCCAATGGGTCAAGCGCCTTCCCGACGCTGCCGGCGAAGCCGCCTACACCGCGCAAGTTTTCCCGCCCATCGTAAGCTACTTCACTGGTTGGATGATGCTTCTCGCCTACTTCATCGTGTGCCCGTGGGAAGCCGTCGCCCTCGGAAAAATCGCCGGCTACATTTTCCCTTCGCTTGATTCTTTCGAGTTGTATCGCGTCGCGGGCCAGCCGGTTTTCCTCCCGCGCCTCATCCTGGGCACGGCTCTCACGCTGCTTCTCGCCACCATCAACTACCGCGGCATCCGCCTCAGCGCCAACTTCCAGAAAACTATGTCGTCCATGGTTCTGCTTATTTTCGTCGCGCTCGTCGGTATCAGCGGCGTCCGCGGCGCTCCAGGGAATTTTCAACCCGCCTTTCACGCCAGTCCGTTTCTCTCCATCCTCCTGACGTTGCAGATCGTTCCCTATTTCATGACCGGTTTCGAGTCTGTACCCAAATACGCGGAGGAAGCCAACCCGGATTTCCGCCAAACGAGCTATATGCAGGCCATCGGCCTAGCCCTCGGAGTCGGCGCGCTTTTCTATGCACTTTCGATTGTCGCCGTGGCGTATATCGCGCCCTGGCAGACGCTGCTAGGAAAACGCTTCGCCACCGCCATTGCCTTCGAGCACGGCATCGGCCGGCACTGGCCCGTTCAACTCATTCTCGCCATGGCACTCTTCGGCCTCTTCCAGTGTTTCAACGGAAATTTCGCCGCCTCCACGCGCCTCCTCTTTGCTTACGCCCGTCGAGGCACTGTCGCTCCGCGCTTTGCCACCATTCATGCAAGATTCTCCACGCCGTCTGTCGCCATCATCGGCATCACGGCAGGAACGTTGTTCGGACTCCTTCTAGGCGATGCGATCCTCGTGCCGGTCACTGAGGTCGGCTCGATGGCCTCCGCCCTCGGCTGGCTGGCCGCCTGCCTCTCCTTCTGGCTGGTCGAACCACGTCTCGGCATGCGCTTCGTCACCTCCCTCGGCACGTGCGTTTCTTTGCTGCTCCTGCTGATGAAGCTAATCCCCGCCTTTCCCGGCCACTTCACTCTCTCCGAATGGATAGCCCTGGCCATATGGCTACTGATCGGCGCCATTCTCCACCGCCGTTCCAGTCCCACTGCGCCACCGGCCGTCAAATAGACGATCCGCTTTGCTCTTGGGCCGCCCCTTTTGCGCTCGGGCACTCCAAGCGCGCTCAGTGTGTCATGTATACTCCCGAAGGAGTCGGACGCGCATTCAAACATGATCCCTTTCTTGCATCTCGGTCCATGGGCCATCCCCACGTTTGGGCTGATGGTTGCCACAGGCATGCTGGTTGCTGCCTACGTCTTACAGGCCGATTTCGATCGACGCAGATCGCAGCTCCAGAACATTTCCGCCAGAAACGAAAAAGACGAAGGCTTTCTGATCATCGGAATCGCCGGCCTCGCTGGCTTGATCGGTGCAAGGCTTTACCACGTTCTTGAGAGTCCCCATGAATTCTTCGCGGACCCCTGGCCGCAACTCTTCAGCCGCTACGGCTTTGCCTGGTTTGGCGGTTTTCTCGGTGGATTTATTGCACTCGTGATTCTTGCGCGCTGGGCGAAAATTCCCATTCTCGAATTTCTGGACATTTGCTCGCCTGCCGCATGCGTCGGCTACGCCATCGGACGCATCGGCTGCCTACTCTCTGGCGATGGTGATTACGGTATTCCGACTTCGCTTCCGTGGGGCATGAGCTTTCCCAACGGTCTTGTCCCCACGAACGAACGCGTACATCCCACCCCCCTTTACGAGTTTTTCATCTGGCTGGCGATTGCGGCTTTTCTGTGGCACATGGGCACGAAGTCTCTGCGCGGTCCCAAAGCCAAAGGCGAAATCTTCTGCAATTACCTGATTCTCACTGGCATCGCCCGCTTCCTTATCGAATTTATTCGCATCAACCCGCGTTCTTTCTTCGGCATGTCCAACGCCCAGTCAGCGAGCGTCGTTTCCATCCTGCTTGGCGCGGTGTTGCTTTGGCGTATTAAAAACCAATTCCACGGTCAGAAAAAAGAGCACCGCATCGTAGAGCACATCGTGTCGCGCGGCGACGTTCTCCAACCGGAATATCATCGCCCTACGCCGGAATGCCCGCATCCTGACCGCTGGCGCATGTACGATTCGATGAGCGCCGAGGTCGAAGTGCTCGATTTCTTGAAAGCCATTGTTACCACGATCAAGCCGGAACTCGTCGTCGAGACCGGCACATTTTCCGGACTAAGCACGTTACACATCGCCGAAGGACTGAAGGCCAACGGCTTTGGCCGGATCATCACGTGCGAGTGCGACGCCAAAGTTTTCATGGCCGCCGAAAAGCGCTTCGCTTCTTCCGGCCTCGGCCAATGGATTGACGCACGCAACGAATCCAGCTTGGACATGAAAGTCGAGGGCCGCATCGATCTTCTCTTCTCGGACAGTGACGCGCCCCTCCGCGAGCAGGAAGTGCGCAAGTTTCTTCCGCAGATGAACCCGCACGGCCTAATCCTCATGCACGACGCGAGTTCGCTGATGAAAACGGTCCGCGCAGCCGCGCTCAAGCTCGAGGCGGAAGGACTGATCTCGGTGATTCTCGTACCTACGCCGCGGGGTTTGGTGGTTGCGCAAAAGCGCGAGGGACGCACTTAGATTAGAGTCGCGCTGCCTGAGATAAATTCGGAAAGAGTGAAGCAAAACTCAGAGCATCTGCCGCAGAACATACTGCAAGATCCCGCCGTGGTGATAGTAGGAGACTTCCTCCGGCGTATCGACGCGCGCAATGGCCGTGAATGTCTTCGTCGAGCCGTCGCTGGACTTGGTCCGCACAGTAATCACTTTCTTGGGCGAAAGCGAAGCCACACCTTCGATCTCGAATACCTCTTGTCCCGTTAATCCGAGCGTCTCGCGATTTTCGCCACCCTGGAATTCCAGTGGCAGCACTCCCATGCCAACCAGATTGCTTCGATGGATGCGTTCGTAGCTCTCCGCGATCACCGCACGAACGCCAAGCAATCGCGTCCCCTTGGCCGCCCAATCTCTAGATGACCCCGATCCATACTCCTTGCCCGCAAGAACGACCAGCGGCACTCCGCCTTCGCGATACTTCAGGGCGGCATCATAAATCGTCATTTTTTCGTTGTCCGGTAGAAAGAGCGTCCAACACCCTTCCGTTCCGGGAGCGAGTTGATTGCGCAGCCGAATATTCGCAAACGTCCCGCGCATCATCACTTCATGATTGCCCCGACGCGCCCCATACGAATTGAACTCGTGCGGCTTCACGCCATTCGCAATCAAGTATTTCCCGGCAGGCGAATCGACAGGAATGGATCCTGCCGGAGAGATGTGATCCGTTGTCACGCTATCCCCAAGAATAGCGAGAACCCGCGCGCCGTGAATATCAGCGAGAGATGGCGGCGTCTTCGGCATGTTCTCAAAAAACGGCGGCTGCTTGATGTATGTAGACTTCGGGTCCCAGCGATACAAGTCGCCTTCCGGAACGGGCATGGATTTCCAATGCGCGTCGCCTTCGAACACATTGGCGTATTCCTTGCTGTACATTTCGCTCGTCACGGAATCGCGCACTGTCGATTCGATCTCCTGCGGCGTGGGCCAGATGTCTCGCAGATAGACCGGTTTCCCCGCGGAGTCGGAGCCTAGCGATTCCGTCGTCAAATCCATATCCATGCGTCCGGCAAGCGCATAGGCCACGACAAGCGGCGGAGACGCCAAATAGTTCGCGCGCACCAGCGGATGAATGCGTCCCTCGAAGTTTCGATTCCCGCTGAGCACCGCTACCGCCACCAAGTTGTTGTCCTTGATCGCCGTGCCAATCGCTTCCGGCAACGGCCCGCTGTTTCCGATGCACGTCGTGCATCCATATCCAACCAGGTGAAAGTTCAATTTCTCGAGATAGGACATCAACCCTGAGGCTTCGAGATAGTCGGTCACCACTTTCGAACCCGGCGCAAGACTTGTCTTGACCCACGGCTTCACATGCAGCCCTCGCTCGACCGCCTTCTTCGCGAGCAGGCCCGCCCCCAGCATCAGCGAAGGGTTCGAAGTGTTCGTGCAGCTCGTGATCGCCGCAATCACCACCGCCCCGCTTGAAAGATCAAATGAGTCGCCGTTATTCCGCACGGCAACGTGTTTATCCGGAGTTCCTTCCACAACCTTGGTGAAAGAACTCTTGGCGTTGCGCAACGACACGCGATCCTGCGGGCGCTTCGGCCCCGCGACTGTCGGCTCCACGGTTCCGAGATCCAACTCCAGTTTGTCGCTGAACACCGGATCGGCCATTGTATCGGTCCGGAACAGCATCTGCTCTTTGCAATAGGCTTCGACAAGCGCGATCTGTTCAGCTCCCCGCGCTGTGAATTGCAGGTAGGCAAGTGTCTCCTCGTCGACAGGGAAGAATCCCATCGTCGCGCCGTACTCCGGCGCCATGTTCGCGATCGTGGCGCGGTCCGGCACGCTCAAGCTGGAGAGCCCGGTCCCGCAGAACTCTACGAATTTGCCTACCACGCCCTTCTTCCGCAGCATTTCCGTCACGGTCAAAACCAGGTCTGTCGCGGTCGACCCTTCGCTAAGTTTCCCATGCAAGCGAAAACCAACCACGTCGGGAATTAGCATCGAAGACGGCTGGCCAAGCATTGCCGCTTCTGCCTCGATCCCTCCTACGCCCCACCCAAACACACCAAGAGCATTCACCATCGTGGTGTGCGAATCCGTGCCCACAACGGAATCGGGATACGCTTCGACCCTGTTCCCCGACGGCATCGCGCACACCACCCGCGCGAGGTATTCGAGGTTCACTTGATGGCAGATTCCCGTATCCGGCGGCACCACCTTGAAATTCTGAAACGCAGTCTGTCCCCAGCGCAAGAACGCGTAGCGTTCAATATTCCGCTGGAATTCCAGTTCGGCGTTCAAACCAAAAGCGCTCGCGCTGCCGAAGCTGTCCACCTGTACAGAATGGTCAATGACCAGCTCCGCCGGGAAAAGCGGATTGATCAGCCTCGGATTGCCGCCCATGCGCTTGATGGCCTCCCGCATCGTGGCCAAATCGACCACGGCGGGCACCCCGGTAAAATCTTGGAGCAATACGCGCGCGGGCATGAAGGCGATCTCTTTTTCAGCGGCTCCCGGCGTCCAGTTTGCCAGCGCTCGAATATCATCGGGCCGTACAAACTGCCCGTCCTCGCAGCGCAAAAGGTTTTCGAGAAGTATCCGGAGGGAAAACGGCAGTTTCGCCAAATTGCAGGAGATCTTTTTCTCAAGGAACTCAAGCCGGTGAATATCGAACGATTGCGCGCCCACATTGAGCTTGTCGCGCGTTCCGAAGGAATTCCCTGCGGCAATAGCCATTCTAGCCGTCCTTTCGATCAAGTCAGCAGCCTTCTATCATAGCCGAAAACGATTCCTTGCGGCGGAGCACCGGTTATACTGTTCAAGACGTGAACATCGTCCTGATTTCGACGTATGAGCTCGGGCGGCAGCCTTTTGGACTGGTGTCCCCTGCCGCCTGGCTGCGCAAGCGCCGCCATGAAGTTGTCTGTCTCGACCTTTCCCGCCAATCTCTGGACGAAGCCGCCGTTCGCGCCGCCGGATTGATCGCCATATACCTCCCCATGCATACGGCGACGCGCCTTGCTGCAAAGTTGATCCCGCGCCTGCGCCGGCAGAACCCGCTCGCTCATCTTTGCTGTTACGGTCTGTACGCGCCCATGAATCGAGATTATCTGCGAACGCTTGGCGTCGCGACCATTCTCGGCGGGGAATTCGAGCAAGGGCTTGTGCAACTCGTGGAGCGCGTCGAAAGCGACAATCGTGCCGAACCATCACCGCAACCGGAACCTCTTGTCTCGACCGAACGCCTCGCGTTTGAGGTCCCGGACCGCTCAGGGATGCCACCCCTCGACCAGTATGCCCACCTCATCATTCCCGGTGGTGGCTTCCGCCTCGTGGGTTCGACGGAAGCCAGCCGCGGCTGCAAACATCTTTGCCGCCACTGCCCCATTGTCCCGGTCTATAAAGGCGTCTTTCGCATCGTCAGCCGCGACGTGGTCATCGAAGACGTTCGCCAGCAAGTCGCCGCCGGCGCGCAGCACATTTCCTTCGGCGATCCCGATTTTTTCAATGGCATTCGCCATGCCATCGAGCTTGCCGAAGAATTGCACCGCGAATTTCCCAGCGTAACCTACGACGTCACCATAAAAATTGAGCACTTACGAAAATACGAATGGCACCTGCCAAAGCTCAAAGACACTGGTTGCCTCTTCGTCATTAGCGCGGTCGAATATCTCGATGACGCCGTGCTGCGCGCTCTCGACAAAGGCCACACCCGCGAGGATTTTTTGCACGTTGTTCACGCTTTCCGCGCGCTCGGCCTGATTCTTCACCCCACGTTCGTCCCGTTCACACAATGGACCACGATGGAAAGCTACTTGGATCTGCTGCGCGTGTTACACGCTGAATCCTTGATGGAAAATGTCGCGCCCATCCAGCTCGGCATCCGCTTGCTGATTCCAGAAGGTTCGCGGCTTCTGGAGTTGGATGAGGTTCGCCGCAACGTCGGGCCGTTTGATCCGGAGTCGCTGTTCTATCCTTGGAAACATTCTGATCCGCGCGTCGACGCGCTCAGCGAAACGGTACAGGCTATCGCTGCCGAGGGTGATCGCAGCAGGGAATCTCGCTCAATGGTTTTTGAACGCATCTGGAAAACAGCGCATGCTGCTGCCGGGCTCGCTGCCCCACTCCTTCAAACATCGCAAGAGCCCATTGGCGGCATTCCGTTTCTCAGCGAACCGTGGTACTGCTGCGCCGAGCCAACCCGCGAACAGTTTGTCTCGCTCGGCCAAGTCCCTAAGAAGCTGCAAGAAGCGGTGCCGGCCACTGGCAGCTACGTGTAGCCGCTGTGTTCACGAATCCTTGAAAATAAAAGCAATGCCGCGACTCCTGCTCTTCACCGCCAAACTCGGCTACCAGACGCGCAGCTTCGACCAAGCCGCTCGAAAGCTCGGCGTCGATCTCCTGTTTGTCACGGATCGCTGTCACCAACTCGACGATCCTTGGGGCGACCGCGCGATTTCCGTACATTTCGAGTCGCCGGAGGCGGCTGCCTACGCGGTGCTCGAAGCGGTGCGCAATCAACATCAAGACATCGATGGAATTCTTGCTCTAGGCGATCGTCCTGCGGTGGCTGCCGCCTACGTCGCCCGCGGGCTGGGAATTCTTTACAATCATCCCGCCGCCGTCGAAGCCTGCCGAAGCAAACTGCGCATGCGTGAAGTATTTCGCGAAGCTGGTCTACGCGTGCCCTGGTTTATCTCTCTCTCGGTTAATCTCGCGCCAGAACCCGCTCTGCTCGGCGTTTCCTATCCTTGCGTCCTAAAGCCACTTTCGCTCTCGGCCAGCCAAGGCGTGGTCCGCGCCAATTCCCGCGAAGAATTTATTTCCGCATCCACCCGGATCCGCCGCTTGCTGGAATCCCCGGAAATCCGCGCCACGCGCGAACCGAACCTCGATCAAATCCTCGTCGAAGGATATATTCCTGGCAGGGAAGTAGCCGTCGAGGGTTTGCTGACGGATGGCAAGCTGCGCGTGCTGGCTATTTTTGACAAACCGGATCCTCTCGAAGGCCCCTACTTCGAAGAAACCATCTACGTTACGCCCTCGCGGTTCGCCGATTCGCAGCAGCTCGAAATCGAACGCTGTGCCGTGGATGCGGTTCGCGCGCTCGGACTGTCGCAGGGCCCGGTTCACGCAGAGTTCCGCGTAAACGACGGAGGAGTTTGGCCACTGGAAGTTGCGCCGCGGCCCATCGGCGGCCTCTGCGCGCGGGCGCTGCGATTTCGACCGGACGCGGCCAGCCAACCCATCGGCCTCGAAGAATTGCTCTTGCGCCACGCGCTAGGTCTATCGGGCAGCGATTGGCCGCGCGAACAAGCTGCCTCCGGAGTAATGATGATTCCCGTCCCCAAGAGCGGCATCCTGCGAAAGATCGAAGGCCAAGACCCTGCGCGAAGCGTCCCTGGAATTGTTGCGCTCGAAATCACCGCCCGCCTGCACGACTACATCGTCGCCTGGCCCGAAGGTTCAAGCTACATGGGTTTTCTCTTTGCAACAGGAAATACTGCCAAAGAAGCTGAACAGGCGATCCGCACAGCCCACGCCAAGCTGCATTTTGAACTGACGCCGCGCTTGCCTGTCGAACATCCCGTCACAGGCTGCCTGCCCGCCCGAGGAAACTAGCCCTTGGCTTTGGGAGCTACGTAGCCTTCGGGCAGCTTGGCGCCAGCGCCAAAGAAAAACTCCTCCATTTGCTCTCCCATGATTTTCTGCGAATTCGGGTCAATGGGGTTAAGCCGATACTCGTTCATAATCATCTTCGAATGCTCGATCCACAGTTTCCACGCCTCTTTCGAAACATTCTCGTAAACGCGCTTCCCCAATTCCCCGGCCCATGGAATACGGTCGAGGCCCGGCAGCTCCTTGCCAAACTTCACGCACATCACCGTTCGGGTTCCGGCCTTGACCGGTTCGCTTTGCGCCGGAGCGGGATCGCAAGACTCGTTCGCCATTCGAATCACCTCTCAAGATTGCCAATTCTCAACATACTGCATCTTCACGCAATTGCCTAGTGTGGGCCACCTTTCTTGAGACCGTTCGCACGCGGTTTATTATCCATTCATACATTTGAGGGCATAAAGGTGGTTTGCGAAGACGGCGGAGCAATGTAACAATACAATTATGCGAAAACCATACACTTTAGCGGTATCAACAGTTGCGGCGGGGTTGATGATTCTTGGCATTGTTCAAGCGCAGCAGACTCCCCCCGCAAGCACTCCACAAACTTCTCCATCCACGACACCCAAGCCACCCGCAGCCAAGCCCGGGTCCACCGTGGCAAGAAAACCAGCCGTGCTGACGCTCAAAACGCAGAAAGACAAAGCCAGCTACGCCATCGGTTTGAATATCGGCAAGAGCATGCACAAAGACTCTGTCGATGTTGACCCAAGTATTCTTCTGCGCGGCCTGAAAGATGGTTTGGCCGGCAGTAAGCCGCTGCTGACAGACGACGAAGCGCGGGCCGCGATGGTCACACTGCAAGCCGAGATGCGCAAGAAACAGGAAGAGAAGATGCTTGTTCAGGGAGCGGCCAACAAAAAGGAAGGCGAGGCGTTTCTCGCCGACAACAAGACGAAAGATGGCGTCGTCACTCTCCCGAGTGGCCTGCAATACAAAATCTTGAAAGAAGGAACGGGTCCAAAGCCTGTAGCCACGGATACCGTCGTCTGCAACTACAAGGGCACGCTCCTCGACAACACCGAATTCGATAGTTCCTACAAGCGCGGCCAGCCTGCCACATTTCCCGTCAGCGGGGTGATCAAGGGTTGGACCGAGGCGTTGCAGCTCATGCCCGTTGGATCCAAGTGGCAACTTTTTATTCCCTCGGAACTTGCCTATGGCGCGCGGGGCGGCCCTGGTGGCGGCATCGGTCCCAACGCAACCCTCATCTTTGAAGTCGAACTGATGTCCGTTCAGCCCAAGGCAGAAGTTCAGGTTCCCAAGCCAACCCCGAGCCCGAACCCAAATCCAAATCCAAATCCAAATCCAAATCCAAATCCAAATCAGTAATGACCGTTCGTGCGCCGTTGGTCGATCCGCCAGCCGAATCACTCTCTGGCGAGGATGCCATCCTCCAAGTTCAGACAGGAAGAGCTGTTCCCTGCTAGACGCTCCTTTCGTGTTGAACCGTTTGAAATGCGCCATTCATGTGTTTTCTTAGCCCGAAACGTTTATTATGGATACCTTTACTGCACAGGCGGAGGTACGGCGCATTTGCCCGAGATTACGACGCTCTTCTGGGACATTGGCGGAGTCATTCTGACCAACGGCTGGGACCGTAACTCACGCCGGGCAGCTGCCGCTACTTTCAAATTTGACTATGAAGAATTTCAAGACCGTCACGATCTTTCCTTTCCTGCCTTCGATTCCGGCCACATCACGCTGAATGAATACCTTGACCGCACTCTCTTTTATCGCCCGCGCTCCTTCACCCGCGAAGAGTTCACCGCCTTCATGTTTGCGCAGTCGAAAGAACATCCGGAAACCCGAGCTGTGCTCGCCGACGCCGCGCGCACCGGCAAGTATCTTATCGGTTCCATCAACAACGAGCCCCTCGAGCTAAACCAGTACCGCATCGAAGCCTTCTATCTGCGACGCGATTTTCTCGTTTTTTTCAGCTCCTGCTATGTCCGCTCGCGCAAACCTGAAGAGACGATCTTTCGCATCGCCCTCGAGGTCACGCAACGGCCGCCGGAGCAGTGTGTCTTCATCGATGACCGGTCACTCAATCTTGAATGTCCCCGCCGCCTGGGGTTCAACGTGATCCATCATCAAAATGCGGAGCAATTGCGTTCCGAGCTTCGAAATCATGACGTTAAGGTATAGTTTCCTGCGCCCGCTTCGAGGCGCGGCAAGTCCGCAGACGAGCTGAGGGGACCAATGGCTGAGGATACCAACCGATCTGGAAGTCTTTACGGCGGCACGGCAGAGCCCTGCGCCGTCGTGCTGTTTGGCGCCTCGGGCGATTTAGCCAAGCGCAAAGTCATTCCGGCGATGTTCGATCTCGCCACTCACAATTCCCTCGGCTCCCGCTACGCCATCGTGGGGTTCGCCCGCACTCCCATGAGCGACGAAAATTTTCGGACTACCACCGGCGAGGCCGCTAAGACCTTGTCCGAGCTCGGTCAGATCGACTCGAAGCAATGGGACGATTTCGCATCCTGCCTCCACTACTTCTCGGGCGAATACTCCGATCCGCAAGCCTACGAGCAACTTGTCAAACGCCTCGCGGAGCTCGAAGCAGAAAAAAGACTCGGCGGCAACCGCCTCTTCTACCTTTCTACCCCGCCGGAACTCTACCCCCACATTGTCGAGCAACTCGGCCGCGCTGGCCTGGCGCGCCCGTCCTCGCCGAATTCCTGGGTACGCATCATCATTGAGAAGCCGTTTGGCCGCGATCTCGCCACCGCCAAGGAACTCAACAAGATCGTTCTCAATGTCTTCGAGGAAACGCAGGTCTACCGAATCGATCACTATCTCGGTAAAGACACCGTCCAGAATTTGCTCGTTCTTCGTTTCAGCAACGGCATCTTCGAGCCGCTGTGGAACCGCAACTACGTCGACTGCGTCCAAATCACCGCAGCGGAAACACTCGGTGTCGAGCGGCGCGGCGGGTTCTATGAAACCACGGGCGCGCTTCGCGACATGATCCAGAGCCACGTCCTTCAACTCACTTCCCTCGTCGCAGTCGAGCCGCCGGCTTCCTTCGATGCCAGCTCCGTCCAAAATGAAAAGCTCAAGGTTTTGCAATCCATCCGCCCGTTTAATCTCGAGATGGTCGCGCAATCCGTCGTGCGCGGCCAATACGCGCCGGGCCAGCTGGACGGCAAGCACCTGCCTGGTTATCGCGAAGAACCTGGAGTCAGCCCGACCTCTCGCACAGAAACGTTTGTCGCCGCCCGGTTGTTGATCGACAATTGGCGATGGGCCGGCGTGCCCTTTTACTTGCGCACCGGGAAACGCATTGCCACGCGCAGCACTGAAATCATGATTCAGTTCCGCTGCGCCCCCCACATCGTCTTCCGTGATCGTGCGATCGAGCCGAACCGCCTCATTCTCAACATTCAGCCAGAAGAGGGAATCTCCGTTTCCTTCGGCGCCAAGCGCCCAGGAACTGAGATGCGCATCGGAAACGTCAACATGAACTTCAACTACAAGGAAGGCTTTGGCGAAGCCTCGCGCAGCGCCTACGCCACGCTCGTCAACGATTGCTTGCGCGGCGACGCCACGCTCTTTGATCGCGGCGACAACGTCGAAGCCGCTTGGGCGCTCATCGATCCAATTCTTGACGTCTGGAGCGCAGCGAAAAGCGCCAAGGTCCCGGAATACCCTGCCGGAAGTTGGGGCCCGCGCGAATCGGATCTCTTGCTCGAACGTGACAGGAAAAAGTGGATCAATCCATGATTTCGAGCCTGGGTAACGATAGCGAGCAGCAGCTGGACAGGGGGATTCGGTGATTCTTGCGGGCGACGTCGGCGGTACAAAGTGCAACCTTGCGCTCTTCTCCGAGAAAAACGGGAAGCTCACTCCGGTTTTTAAGCAACGGTTTGCCAGCAAGGATTTTGCGCAATTTGACCTTATCGTGCGGGAATTCTTACTGCAGGCCGCACCTCATCTTAAAATGGAAAGAATTCGCGCATCCGGATTTGGAGTCGCTGGCCCGGTCATTAACAATCGCGTCCGAGCCACGAATCTCCCCTGGACCGTCGAAGCCGCCACCCTTGCAAGCGCGCTGAAGCTTCAAGACGTTGTCCTGATGAACGATCTTGGCGCTACCGGTCACAGCATCGAGCATCTCGCGCCCGAGGAATACTGCATCCTCAATCCTGGCGAGCCCGAGTACGGCGGAACCCGCGCTCTGCTCGCGGCCGGCACCGGTCTCGGTCAATCCATCCTCGTTTGGGATGGCGCCCGCTACCGCGTTGTGCCTTCCGAAGGCGGCCATTCCGATTTCGCGCCGCACACTGAACAGCAGATCGAACTTCTCCGCTACATGCGCCGCCGCTATCCGCAAGTAAGCTGGGAGCTCATCCTCTCTGGCCGCGGTTTTCGCACCATTCACGAATTCCTTGCTCCAGAGGTCAAGCACCACTCCTTCGAGGATCCTGGCATGGATCCCGCCCCCGAAATCAGCAGACTCGGACTCTCCAAAGAGTGTCCCGTCTGCTCCGACACTCTGGACCTGTGGACCGCCATCTACGGCGCCGAGGCAGGCAACCTCGCTCTCAAAGTTCTCGCCCTCGGCGGCGTCTACGTCGCCGGTGGCATCGCCGTAAAAATCATCGAGAAGATCAAGGACGGCTCCTTCTTTGCCGCCTTCCGTGACAAATGGAAATTCGAAAGCCTTCTAGGCAACATCCCCGTCTCCGTCGTCCTCAACGAATCCGCCCCGCTTCTCGGCGCCGCTTACGAAGCGCTAGCGTCGCTTCCGCATCCCTGAGTTTACTTGGCGCGTCGAGGCCCTAAGAAATTCCAACTAATCCCCGCGAATAAGAGCCCGTAAGAACTCCCGGTCCCGCTCCTCTGCGCCGCCTATTTCTGGTGGAAACGCGAAACCACTGTCGCCTTCTCGAGCTTCTGGTTCTTCGAAAACTTCCTCTACATCGGCACCTACATGGCCGATCGCCACCGTCGCTTGGCTCGCTTGGCGCGTTTGGTGCGACACCAAACACGGGACTGATCGCTCCTAGACGTCCGTTTTGCATCTAGGTTTCAGCTCCGAACCTTACAGTTTTTTGGTAAACTACCCAGACCGAGACATCTATCTGATGCAAATGCCAAGGAGCAAGTCATGAGCAGTGCCGTAACAACCCAAGTCACCGAGCTGCAAAACTACATCAATGGCGCCTGGCGCCACCCCTCCTCCAGTGAATTTTTCGACGTCACTAATCCCGCCACTACCGAGATCCTCGCTCGCACGCCGATGTCCTCCGCCTCCGACGTCGATGCCGCCGTCCAGTCCGCTGCCGATGCCTTTCCCGCATGGCGCCGCACTCCTCCCGGCGAGCGCGTGCAATATCTTTTCAAGCTAAGAAATCTCCTCGAAGAGCACCTCGACGAACTCTCCCGCCTAATCACTTTGGAAAACGGCAAGACCTTCGCCGAAGCCAAAGCCGAACTCCGCCGCGGCATAGAAAACGTGGAAGTCGCCTGCGGCATTCCCATGATGATGCAGGGCTACAACCTCGAAGACGTCACACCTGGCGTCGATGAAATGCAAATCCGCCAGCCGCTAGGAGTGGTCGCCGCCATTGTTCCCTTTAACTTCCCCGCCATGATTTCCTACTGGTTCCTGCCGTACGCCATCGCTTGCGGAAACACGTTTGTGCTTAAACCCTCCGAGCGTGTTCCGCTCAGCATGATCCGCGCCTTCGAGCTGCTCGAAAAAACGGGCCTCCCCAAGGGCGTCGTCAATCTGGTCAACGGCGGCAAAGATGTCGTCAATGCGCTCTGCGATCATCCCCAAGTGCGCGCCATCAGCTTCGTCGGTTCCACTCCCGTCGCCAAGCACGTCTACGCGCGCTCAGCTGCCAGCGGCAAGCGCATGCAATGCCAGGGCGGCGCGAAAAACCACGTTATCGTTCTTCCCGATGCCGACATGGAACTCGCCACGCAGATCATCAGCGACAGCGCCTTCGGCTGTGCTGGCCAACGTTGCCTGGCCGTTTCAGTAGCCGTCACGATTGGCGACGCCCAAAAATCGTTTCGCGATTCCATCGCCCACTCCGCTTCGACTCTCCGCGTCGGCAATGGCCTAGAACCAGGTGTGCAGATGGGCCCGGTCATTTCGAGCGACAGCAAGCGTCGCATCGAATCGCTGATTTCCGCTGGCGTCGGCGAAGGTGCCCAAGCCATCCTCGACGGTCGCAACACCAGAATCCCGAATCACGAATCCGGCAGCTTCCTCACTCCCACAGTCCTCGACGGTCTGCCATCAACAAGCCAACTCGCCAACACGGAAATCTTCGGCCCCGTGCTAAGCCTGGTCCACGCCAATTCGATGGACGAAGCCCTGGACTTCCTCCGCCGCAGCCCCTACGGCAATCAAGCCTCCCTCTTCACCACCAACGGTGCCGCCGCCCGCCGCTTCCGCTACGAAGCCCCCGCCGGAAACATCGGCATCAACATCGGCGTTGCCGCTCCCATGGCCTATTTCCCCTTCAGCGGCTGGAAAGAGAGTTTCTTCGGCATCCTTCACGGCCAAGGCCGCGACGCTGTCGAGTTCTACACCGAATCCAAGATTGTAGTCGAGCGCTGGTCGCGCCAAGAAACCCGCAAGTTCTGATATTCTGATTTCGAGCTGCGCACCACGCTGCACACCAATTGCCCAGGCGGAGTGCTCTTGAGGCGCTCCCGCTTTTACGCCGCGAAGCTCTGCACTCGGTCCCTGAGCGGAGCGAAGGATCTGCTTTTTCTCTCGGTTTCTGGCATTTGACCAATGGTGCGGCCGGCTTGCATTCAAGTTTGCACTTTCAATTCTCAACCCTGAACTGTTAACTTCCTCCCGTGCCCAAAAATCCTCTCCACCTCGACGTCCACCAGCAAATTGAATCCGCCCACACGCTCGCTTCGAAGTTTTATACGGATCCAGCGATCCTGGAGGTTGAAAAATCCCATATCTTCCGCCGCACCTGGCAGCTCGTTGGAACTCTGAACCAACCCTGCGGCGAAGGTAGAAACGCCAACGGCGCCCCTCGTACCATCGCCGATCCTGAATCCTTCTTCACCGCCGATGTCATCGGCGAACCCGTGGTCATCGTGCGCGACCAACAAGGTGTCCTCCGCGCATTCAGCAATGTCTGCCGCCACCGCGCGGGCCCCATCGCCCGAGGCAGTGGCTGCAAAAATGTTCTCCGCTGCGGCTATCACGGCTGGACCTACGCGCTCGATGGCCGCCTGATCGGCACGCCGGACGTCGAAGGCGTCGAATTCTTCGACCGCACCACGATGGGCATGGTGCCGCTCCGTCTCGAGACCTGGGAGCAACTCATCTTCGTCAACTTCGATCAAAACGTCGAACCGCTCTCCACCTACCTCGGCGAAATTCCTAAGCAAGCTCGCGGCTTCCAATTCGCTGGCCTGCAACTCGTCGAGCGACGAGACTACGTCATGGATTGCAATTGGAAGGTCTACGTCGACAACTATCTCGAGGGCTATCACATTCCCATCGCTCACCCCGGCCTTATGCGCGAAATCGATTACGCAAACTACTCGACCGAGACCTACCGCTACTATTCCCAGCAATTCGCCCCCATCCGAGTCATGAAGCCGGAAGACGCAGGTGAGCGTTTCTACCCGCCGGGCAACGGCCTTCAGCAAGCCCTATACTTCTGGATTTTCCCCAATCTCATGCTCAACATCTATCCGGATAATCTTTCCAGCAATCTCGTCGTTCCGCTATCGCACGATAAAACCCTCACCATCTTCGAGTGGTTCTTCCACGGCGCGAATTCCGAAAAGGTTCGCGAACGTATCAAACGCGCCGTAGCTTTTAGCGATGAAGTTCAGCAGGAAGACATCGATCTTTGCAGAAATGTCCAGCGCGGATTAAACTCCGCGACCTACGACCGTGGCCGCTACTCCGTCAAACGCGAGAACGGCGTCCACCACTTCCACATGCTGCTGAGTGAATTTCTCTCGAAGCCGTGAAGGGCATTGAAAAGCAGCAAATAACGTGAAAGGAATCGTGTGTTGTTTTAGAGTCTGGAACTCAGCGCGTGCGCCCGCCCCGCGCACGCCGTGGAATCACGAATTACGAACTCTGGCTCGATGGCGATCTCCGGAACATAATCTTCGCGCTCCTCGATGTGACGGACCAGCGTCTGCGCGGCGATCTCTCCCATCCGCAGCAGCGGCTGCCGGACCGTGGTCAGTCCCGGATTTGCGAAAGCTGCTCCAGGAATGTCATCGAATCCCACGACCGACACATCCTGCGGCACGCGCAATCCCGCCCCGCGAAGCGCCCATATCGCCCCAATCGCAGAAATATCGTTATATGCAAAGAGCGCTGTGAAGGGCGCCCTCCTCGCGAGCAGCTCCCTCGTTACCGGGAACCCCACTTCCGGCGTGGAAACTTTGCTCTCGATCCGTATCGTCAGCTCCGGTCGAATTCGAATTCCCAGCTCCAGCGCCACCTCGCAAATTGCATTCCACCGCACCTCGGAGTCCGAGCTGAAAACTTGCCCCTGCAGGAACGCAATTCTCTCGTGGCCCAATTCTTTCAGGTGCTCAAGAGCGAAGCGCGCCGCCCGTTTGTGGTCCAGCACAATATTCGTCACGCCCGCGATCGGCCGGTGCCCAGCCACCGCCACGGTCGGTAGCGATGGCTCTGCCAAAATTGACGTGTCCACAGTAATGATTCCTTCCACTCCTCGTTCCACCAGCATCTGCGAATAAGTTTGCAGCAGCTTTGGGTCGTGCCGGTGAACCACCGTCAGGAAAAAATAGTTTTGCCCTGTCAGGTATTTTTCGATCCCACTGATCACCTGCGAACCGTAGGCGTCGCCGATCTCTTCTGCGATCACTCCGATTGTGAAGGTGCGCCTCATCCGCAGCGTGCGCGCAAAAAAATCTGGGCGGTAATTCAACTCCTCAGCCGCCGCATGAATCCTTTTTTTTGTGTGGTCGGGAATCGAGCGCGCAGCGGGAGAATTGTTCAGCGTCGCGGACACCGTTCCGGCGGCGAGGCCCACACGCTGCGCCACGGTCTTAAGCGTAACTTTCTTGTTCTCTCTGCGCGGTCCATCTTTCTTCTGCGCCGGTGTCATGGAGACGCCCCTCGACAATCCTTCATGTCCTTCGGAAAAGCCCGTAGCACCTGCTGGAATGCGTCCTGCTCCGACGCCCTGCAATATAGCGTGCCGCGAGTATAGCAGGGCAAGCCCCACTTCGCTCGCCGGCCGCCTCCGAAACGCCCCCCATTTCCATGCGCATGCCAACGCCCTCGGCCTCTCCTTGAACGCAATGTTTGGGCGAAAAATTCCTTTGCGCTAGAATAATTCGAATGCTCTGTCACTTCTCTCGGCTCTACGCGCTACCTATCTTTTTCGTTCTAATGCTCCTAGGTTCCGCATCCACCGACACGTTGCGCGCGCAAAGCACTGCTGTCCCCCTACCACCGTCAGCGAGTTTGCCGCCAAGGAAAGTCGACCGCCCGGGCTTCCCGCCAATCCCCAAATTCAAAGACATCGCCCAAGCCTTAGGCTTGACGGTCTCGCACATCTCCAGCGGCGAAAAACGCTACATCATCGAATCCATGAGCGGCGGCGCAGGCCTCTTCGATTGCGATGGCGACGGCCGCCTCGATATCGTCCTGGTCAATGGTTCCACAGTCGATCATTTCCTAAAAGGCGGCGACCCTATGGTCACCCTCTATCACCAAGAGCCCGACGGCACCTTCAAGGACATCACCAAACAAGCCGGCCTCACCCGCCCCGGCTGGGGCATGGGCGTGGCCGTCGCCGACTACGACAACGACGGCAAACTCGACCTTTTCGTCACCGGCTACGGCGGCAGCGTCCTCTACCACAATCTCGGCAACTGCAAGTTCGAGGACGTCACCGAAAAAGCCGGCGTCCGCGGCGGCGGCTTCAGCACCGGCGCTGCTTGGGGCGACTACGATCGCGACGGCAACGTCGACCTCTTCGTTTCGCGCTACACCCATGTCGACATCGCCCACATGCCCGAGCCCGGCAGCAACAAATTCTGCCTGTACAAAGGACTCGAAGTGCAGTGCGGCCCCTGGGGCCTTCCAGGCGAAAGCGATCTCCTCTATCACAACCGCGGCGACGGCACCTTCGAGGAAGTCTCCCAAAAAGCCGGCGTTCACAACCAAATCGGCTACTACGGCCTTGGCGCAATGTGGTCCGACTACGACAATGACGGCTGGCCCGATCTCGTAGTCGCCAACGATTCCGTCCCCAACTATCTCTATCACAACAATCACAACGGCACTTTTTCCGAAGTAGGCATGCTCGCCGGAATTTCCCTCAGCGGCGATGGCACGCAGCTCGGCAACATGGGCGTCGATTTCGCCGACTACGACCACTCCGGCCGTTTCAGCCTTTTCATCACCACATTCCAGGAGCAGCCCAAGGCCCTTTGGCGCAACACCGGCGCCAATGGGTTCGAAGATGTAAGCTGGCCCTCCGGCATCGGCCGCCCCAGTTACGCCGACGTCTGCTGGGGCACCAGCTTTTTCGATATGGCCAATACGGGCTGGCTCGATCTCCTAATCGCCTGCGGCCACGTCTACCCGCAAATCGATTCCCTCGAAAACGGCCCGCGCTACCGCCAACCCCTTTTCCTCGAGCGCAACAACCGCGACGGTTCCTTCGATGAAGTCTCCCAAGAAGCTGGCCTAACCGACCTCCCGCTAAAATCCCGCCGTGGCGCAGCCTTCGGCGACATCTTCAACACCGGCAACATCGATGTCGTCCTCCTCAACGTCGGCGAACCTCCCACCCTTCTCCGCAACCAGAACGCCACCCCCAATCACCGCGTCCTCTTCAATCTAATCGGCACAAAAAGCAATCGCGCCGCCATCGGCGCGCGCATAACCATCTTCGCCTCCGGCGTTCGCCAAGTCGGTGAAGTCCGCGGCGGCGGGAGCTATCTCTCCCAAAACGATCTCCGCCTCCATTTCGGCCTGGGCAGATCCACAAAAATCGACTCCGTAGAAATCCGCTGGCCTAGCGGCAGGCTCGAAACCCTAGAGAACCTTCCCGCCGACGCCATCTACACCATCGTCGAATCCTCGGGAATCCGCGACACAAAACCTCTCCCGGCACCTGCACCACCTGCTCCATCCGCCGCAAATCATTGAACTAAAGGATGTACCCGGGTGATTTCGTAGCAGTGGCAAATACAGGACGTGTGTCGACGGGGCGTTCTTGCGGTTCTCCTGTAAAGAACCGACAGGATTTGGTTGGAACGGTGTGCCCCGGGTGTTTTAGAAAAGAGTGCCCTCAAAGCGGCAGTTCTCGCCCGTTAAACTGGTTTGAGAGAATCCGCAAGTTGGGAGTCCAGTGTTTCCCGCACTTTTCGCAGGAGCTTGGCCTTCGTAAAGGGTTTTTGAACCAAAACCGTCGCTTGCTTTAAGAGGCCGCGATGAACCATGACATCATCCGTGTAGCCGGACATGAAAAGAACTCTTAGATTAGGGCGAAGAGCTACGAGCTGGTTCGCCAACTCTCGGCCGTCCAGTCGGGGCATGACAATGTCCGTGAGCAGCAGGTCGATCTTGCGTTGAGAATCTTTTCCCGTCGCGATAGCATCTTCGACGCCGGTGGATTCGAGGACGGTATATCCGGCCTCTTCGAGCAATACGCAGGTTAGCTCCCGCAGGGCCAGTTCATCTTCGACGACCAGAATCGTCTCCGAGCCCCCTGGAATTTCCTTCTCCACCACTTGGGGCAGGGGCAAACTCTCAACAGTACGCGGAATATAAATTTTGAAGGTGGTGCCCCGGCCCGGTTCGCTGTAAGCCATAATATAGCCGTTGTTCTGTTTGATGATTCCGTAGACCATCGATAGACCTAGACCAGTGCCCTTGCCTGACTCTTTGGTCGTGAAGAACGGTTCAAATACATGGGACAGGGTCTCAGAATCCATGCCCATGCCGGTGTCACTTACTGCCAACATTACGAATGGACCGGATCGCGCACCCAAATGCTGGCGAACGTAGGTATCGTCGAGGTCGACGTTCGCAGTTTCGATGGCTAGTTTGCCGCCAGTCGGCATGGCGTCTCGTGAATTAACGGCCAGGTTCATTAGCACCTGGCCTAGCTGTCCGGAATCCGCTTTCACGTAACCGAGGCCGGGTTGGAGCCTGATGGTCAGTTCAATATCTTCGCCGATGATACGGTGCAGCATCTTTTGAATTTCCACTACGGATTCATTGAGGTCGATGACCCTGGGTTCGATGACCTGCTTGCGACTGAAGGCCAGGAGTTGCATCGTCAGAGAGGCGGCTCTCTCGGCCGCGTTGCGAGTTGCTTCCACACTCTTGCGCAAACGGTCGTTGGTGCCAACTTGTTGTTCAAGAATGTCGCTGTGACCGAGGATGACGCTAAGAAGGTTGTTGAAATCGTGGGCAATGCCGCCGGCTAGCCGGCCGATGGCCTCCATTTTTTGCGACTGGAGAAGCTGCCGCTCGAGAGTGCGACGTTCTGTTATGTCTTCGGCAAAGACTTCGAAATAGGCTAGGGCATGGTTTTTTTGGAAGACGGGGTGCCCCGTCATTTTGACCCCGATGATTTTCCCGTCTTTCCTTCGCCATTCGGTCTCCACGGCTCGAAAATCGTCCGTGTGCGCATGCTCTGCGAGCAAACCACGGCGCGATTGCGGATCGCGATAGATATCTTTTTCCATGTCGCACCGCATGAGCTCCTCTTCTGAGTCGTAGCCGAGCATCGTCACCAGCGCAGGGTTCACGTGGAGGAACTGCCCGTCCAAAGTGACTCGGTAGATTCCGTAAGGCGCGTCACGTATAAGTAAGCGAAAGTGGGTCTCCGACTTTTGGAGTTCCGCTTCGACGCGTTTTCGCTCAGTTACGTCGCGAGCAATTGCAGAAGCCCCGACAATGTTTCCTTCGCCATCCTTGACGGAAGAAATGGACATTGAAACATTGATTCTTTTTCCATCCTTTCGGGCGCGAACGGTTTCATAGTGTTGGATTCGCTCGTCCCTCTTCAGCCTTTCCAGGATTTCAGGCATTTCGTCGTATTGTTCGGGAGGCACAAGAATGCTGATCGGCTGCCCGACTACTTCTCTGGCTGTGTAGCCATAGATTCTCTCGGCGCCCGTGTTCCAACTCAATATCTTCCCATCCAACGACTTTCCTACAATTGCATCGTCGGAAGATTCGACAATCAGGGCTAATTGAGATGCTGCGGTCTCGGCGCATTTCCGGTCGGTGATGTCGTGAGTGACGGAGAGCATCGAAGGCTGCCCGTTGATCGTGACGCGGACAGCGGACACTCGGCCGTAACGGATTTCACCAGTCTTGGTCCTGAAACGAAATTCTTGCCCCTTGACCTGACCTTGCGTCTCTACCATCTGCAATGTTGCTTGGTGAGGCTGCTGTTCTACCCACAAATCCAGCTCCCCGGGCGTCTTTCCCAGCACTTCCTCGGCGGTGTACCCGGTAAGACGCGTGAATCCTTCATTCACTTCGAGATATCGGCGGTCAGGTAGACTCCGCAAGGTGATGGCGTCGGGACTTGAATGAACCATGCTCGCGTACTTCTCTTGAGACTGACGGAGCAGTGCCTCGGATTGCTCACGCTCCGAAATATCGCGGACTATGCCGGTGAAAATGTGCCTTTTCCCGCGGACGTGCTCCCCCAAGGAGACCTCCACAGGAAATTCCCTTCCGGAGCGGTGCAAAGCCGTTAGTTTGATTGCGGTCCAGGAAAAATGCTTTTGACCTGTATCGAGGTATCCCCCGACGGCAACCCGATGCGCCTCATGAAGGTATTGGGGCATAAGGATCGTGACCTGTTGGTGCATCATCTCAGAGATGGAATAGCCGAAGATTCTTTCTGCAGCTTTATTGACAAAGAGAATGGTGCTTCGCTCGTCGATTGTGAAGATGGCATCCGTGGCAGTCTCGGCGACAACACGGAAGAGTTGGGCGGGCTGCGGGAACCCTTTTCGGAAATCGCTTCGTCGAACTGTTTTAGAGTCCCGAGGTCTAGACATGGCCGATTGATTACCTGGCGCGTGGCCGGGAATGCACACACACGCGCGAACCAGCCCCAGAGGTTGGTCGCGACGAATGTAGCATAACCATCTGAGCCATGCGGGGCCCCAGGAGAGAATTGTCCAACTAGAAAACAATCCAATCGATGCTTATGGCAGATTGACTGGGCTAGCGAAGGATGGTCCATTGAATTCCACAGCCGGCTGCTTCATTCCTTCTGGGTGGCTTCTGCTGACTCAATGAACTGCCTCGAGGTGACAATCGGGATGCCTTGGCACTTGGCGAGCTCAGCCGCGCGCTTTCGACTAGAGTCTATGCAGGTTCTGTTGAAGGGATAGATAGGAGACGATGACTCATCATCAACTTAGGTCGTGACTCTTTTCCGCGGCTTGCGGAGCGGGAAGACTCGACCAACCCTAGTTTGTGCAGGTCTTGCGCATGGTTTTGGTGCCAGCGGGTGGCCAACCTTCCGGGTGATCCTCCAGAGATTCGAGCAGTCCTTCTGACCACGGCTTCAAGCTCTGGCATCGGCTTTGGCCCGGACCACCGCGCGGATTGGCACACCATGGCAAGAGGTTCACGGTTTTTCACGGGTACCGGGCAGATAAAGAACCCTAGCAAGTGCGTGAAGGCCTAGTTCGCCCGGATTTTCGCGCTAGCTGTGAGCCGCTCCAGCCAACGTCGCACGGTCACCGCTTCGCGGCGATCCCCATGATCTCGCAGAAATGCGCGCAGCACTTGCGCCGCATCTTCATAACGCCCCACGGCCGTCAGTGATTGCGCGACTAGCAGCCCGATCTCCGGAGCTTTCCCGTGCGACCCCGCCAGCGCATCCTGCGACATTTTCAGCGCCTCATCATATTTTTCTTGCTGGTAATACGCCTTCCCCAGCGTCCAACGCGTTTCCCACGAGCCGGCTGGGTCCAATTGCAGCGACTCTTCGAGCGGCGCGATCGCCGCGCCATATTTTCCCTGATCACACAGCGCCATTCCCAACGCCGCAAACGCACGCGCGTGGCTCGGATCGATCTGCGTGGCTTTTTCCAGTGCGTCTTGCGCCTGCGCCCAGTTACGTTGTTTTAGGGAGAGCACGCCTTGCACGTACAACACGTCCGGATGCCCGGGCGCCAACCGCATCGCTTCGCCCACATACTTTTCTGCCTCTTCCATCTTGTCCGCGCTTAATGCTTCGAGTCCTTTCTCGAGCGCTTCCTTCGCTTTCGGTGCGAGCAGCGCTCGCCGAGGCACTCCGCCGGTACTTCCGCCAGCCGAAAGTCGCCGCAAGTAAACATCCACTTGCGTTCTTCCCGTGAAGTGCACCGAGACTTCCTTCTGTGCGCTCTCGTATCCCGCCGCCTCCACAATCACGGTAAACTCACCCAGATTGTTCACCACCAGCAAGGCGCTGCCGCGCGACGTCTGTCCCTGGCGGCTTAGAATTGTTCCATCTCGGTAGAGTTTCACCGTCGCTGCCGAGGAGATCGGCTCTCCTGAACTATCGTGGACTGTCACCGTGATTTCCGCGCCGCTCCCGTGGAACTCATTTGCTTCGCTTCCACTATCCTGACAGCAGGACGGAAGGACAAACACCAAGCAGGACACCAGCGGCAGAAAAAATCCCCCGATCGACCGACACGCTCGTGGGATGCGCAGGCACGCACATTTCCTGGCTCGCACCTGAGCCCGGATCTGCACCGATTTCTGGGCCCCTTCGTGGGAATAACTCATGAAGGCCCCCGACCAATTGCCGCGAGCCTAGTCCCGCCCACCAGCCGCGTCAAGCGAAACGTTTTGTTTCGAGCGATTCAACCTCAGAAGGCCGAAAGCTGGCTAGCGGGTTATGGCACTACGGAGATTTTCTTACCTGAGTATCGAACCGTCCTGTCCGCGTTTTCCGTGAGACCGCCGCCAGTTCCGTGATTTTCACTGACAAAGACGACGCGGAAGGCGCGATTCTCGAGCATGCCCGGGAAAGAACCGGTGCGATCGCCAATGGTGAGGGTGTGGGTGACGTCGTCCCAGGAGAAGAGAATCGTTGAATACGCACCCTTCTCGTAATTGTAGGTGTCATTTTCATCTTCGTACAGAGTGAAGGCGCCGTTCGCGCCGGGATAGACGCGAACCTCTATCGGATTGGCGGATCTTTCGGCGGCATATTCTACGTCAGGTCCAAGCGGAAGTATGGAGCCGGCGCGGACGTAGAGGGGCGTGCGATCGATGGGAGACGGTGCGTCCAGTGCGCGGCCGCCTTCGATTGTGGCGCCGGTCCAGAAGTCGTACCACTTGGCGGCGGGAAGATAGAGATGGCGAGCGGTGGCGCCCGGCTCAGTGACCGGATTTACGAGAATCGCGGGGCCGAAAAGAAATTGGTCGCCGATGTTTTGCGCGCGAATGTCTTCGCGGAAGTCCATGACCAGCGGACGCATGATGGTGTAGCCCTCGCTCGTGGTTTTCCACGCCAGAGAGTAGATGTAGGGCATTAAGCGGTAGCGCAGGTTGTCGTAGGCGACCAGAGTTTTTTGGGCGTCGGGGCCGTAAGACCAAAGCTCGTTTTGGTTGGTGGTGCGAGTCCCGTGGACGCGAAAGATGGGACAGAACGTGCCGAATTCGAACCAGCGCACAAAGAGTTCGCGATAAGCGGGATCGTCGGGATTTGCTGCAACGAAGCCGCCGATGTCGGTTGTCCAGTAGGGAAGTCCTGAGAGCGAATAATTTAGGCCGGCGGGAATTTGGCGTCGAAACGTTTCCCAGTTGGGATCAACGTCGCCGGACCATGCGGTGACGGCGTTGCGCTGTGCGCCTGCATAAGCGGAGCGCGAGAGAATGAAGACGCGTTTTTTGTCGGAGGCTTCGCGCTGACCTTCGTAGACGGCGGTAGTGGTGAGCAGAGGAAACTCGTTGGCGTAACGCGCGCCGTTGCCGATAGCCACTTTGTTTGTGACCAGCAGGTTGGTCTCGCGACCTTCGGTTTCAGGTTCCGTGGTGTCCAGCCACCAGGCGTCGGCGCCAATTTTGAAGAGGGCTTCGTTCATGAGGCTCCAATAGTATTTCCGCGCCTCAGGATTGAACGCATCGTAGAGCGCCATGCGGGGTGGATGAAAGCTTTGGACTTTTGTGCGGTCGATGAAAAAGCCGCGCTTATCCATGTCGTCGTAGACGGACGAGCCCGGGCGGAAATAGGGCCACACGGAAATCATCAAATGGACGTTGTTCTTGTGGAGCGCATCGATCATTCCTTTGGGATCGGGGTAGTTTTTGTTGAAAACGGGCTCGCCCATGGTGTTCCACCAGAACCAGTCTTGAACAATGTTGTCGATCGGGATGTGTAGGTCACGATACTTTTGAGCGATGGCGAGGAGTTCCGCCTGCGAATCGTAGCGATTCTTCGATTGCCAGTAGCCGTAGGCCCATTTGCCGAACAGGGGCGTGCTGCCAGTGAGTTCGCGATAATCGGCGATGAGCCGATCAAAGTCGGGGCCGTAGAAAAAGTAGTAGTCCATTGAGTCGGAGACTTCCGAACTCCAGTAGAAGGCGTGGACAAAGCGATTGTCGAAACGACTGCGCGAGCCGTTGTTCCAAAAGATGCCGTAGCCGTTGCTGGAGAGGAGCAGAGGAATGGAGATATTGGTGTTGTCCTGCGAGAGGTCGACGGATTCGCCGCGGTAGTTCCAAACACCGGCTTGATGTTGACCGAGTCCGTAGAAGGCTTCTTGCGTGTCCCACGTGTTCACGAAACGTTCGGAGCGGTAGGTTCTTTCGCCGTTGACTTCGGCTGGCGTGAGCGTGCGGGTGTTCTCCTGTGTGAGTTTGTGACCAACAGAGTCGATGAAGATGATAGAACTGTCGACCCGGGTGATTTCGATTTTCAAGCGTGAGGTAGTTAGCGTGACGAGTTTAGGGTCGTCAGAGCGCAGCGTGAACTCGCTCTTAGGCCAGGACTTCTTGGAGACCAGAAAGTCGGTGCGTTGGGGCACCTCTCGTTCTTTGGAGTACACGACGTGGACGATCGAGTCTGAACAGACTTGGAACCGCAGGAATCCGGACTGGAGAACAAGGACGACACCATCAGACTGCGGCTCGGCGGAGGTGACCGGGTTGAGTGGCACCCACTGAGCCAGGAGAGAAGGCGCCACCGTTAAGTAGAATAGCAGGAACAGGGGAGCGGAGCACTGGTAACGATCGAGGAAGGATGCGAGTCGCATAAAAATTGTGGAACTCCGTGTACGATAACGTTATTTTGGGGACGACTGCTCGGGGCACATTGGCACCGCGGCTCCGCCATTGTCAATGGCCTTGCGAGACGTCGAGGATCGGCGAGCGGGCCAGGGTGGGCTCGGCAAGTCTAAGAAAAATAAGGAGAAGATTCGCGATTGATGAGTTTTTGTGATACAAGGCGTGGGATGAATCGATGCATCCCAAGTGTCTAGGGGCGGAGGAGGACCAGAATGTTGCTCTGGGGGAGAGTCTGCATGATGGCATTTTTGATGGCTTTGGGTCCGGAGATTCGATCGAAAGCGCCCGACAGGGAGGTGCAAGCAGCGGAAAACAAAGGCGCGCATGTGGAGAAAGCGGCGTTTGGGCAGACCGCCGATGGGACGGCGATCGAGTCTTACACGATTTACAACTCGCAGGGGGCTTCCGCCAAGGTGATTACTTACGGCGCTACAGTCGCCGAACTTCATGTTCCGGACAAGAACGGCAAGATGGCCGATGTGGTGCTGGGATTTGACAATCTTGAGGGATACTTGGGGCAGCATCCGCACTTCGGCGGGGCGATCGGGCGGTACGGCAACCGGATAGCGAAGGGGAAGTTCACGCTGGATGGCAAAGAATATCAACTGGCGATCAACAATCCGCCGAACAGTTTGCACGGGGGACCCACTGGCTTTGACCGGCGAGTATGGAAAGCGCAGCCGGTCGAAGTGAAGGATGGAGCGTCCGTGCGTTGTACCTATCTTAGTAAAGATGGAGAGGAGAACTTTCCCGGGAACCTGACCGTCAGCGTGACCTACACGCTGACCAACACGAATCAGTTCAAGCTGGAATATTCCGCCGAGACCGACAAAGATACAATTGTGAATTTGACGAACCACAGCTACTTCAATTTGGCAGGTTCGGGAGATGTCCTGAAGCATGTTCTTTATTTGAACGCGGACAAGTACACCCCGGTGGATGCGACGCTCATACCGACGGGCGAAATCGCCAGCGTCGAGAATACTCCGCTGGATTTCCGGAAGCCGACGGCGATCGGGGCGCACCTCGGCGAAATCAAGGATATCGGCGGCTACGACCACAATTATGTGGTGAACGGAGCGGCCGGGAAGCTGCGGATTGCCGCGCGGGTGACCGAGCCTAGCTCCGGGAGGCAGATGGAAGTGTGGACGACGGAGCCGGGAGTGCAGTTCTATTCGGCGATCGGTCTCAACGGGAGCATCACCGGGAAGGGTGGAATTGCGTATCCGAAATACGGGGCCCTGTGTCTTGAGACGCAGCACTATCCAGACTCACCGAACCGTCCTAATTTTCCGTCAACGGTTTTGAAGCCAGGGGCAAGGTTTTACTCGGAAACGATTTACAAGTTTTCAGCGAAGTGATCCTGGGCCGGAGTTTTCTTGATCGCAGCAGGGACTTTGTTGTTCGTCAGGAGTTGTAAGACGCTTACAGAGGAGAAGCGATTCGGCACTCTATGACCATTCCTTACGCGTTTGTCGTACCCGCTCGCCTCGTTCATCTTTCCACCGTCGACGTCATCATCGTCGTTTTTTATTTTGCGCTGGTGCTGGCCATCGGTTTCTACCTCCGCGGCCGCGCGAACACTGGCGAAGATTTCTTCATGGCTGGCCGCGAAATGACTGCGTGGGTGGCTGGACTCAGTTTCCTCTCCGCAAATCTCGGCGCGCTGGAGTTAATGGGCTGGGCAGGGTCGGCGTATCAATATGGCATTCTGGCGACGCATTGGTATTGGATTGGGGCCATTCCGGCGATGTTGTTTCTTGCGCTGGTGATGATGCCTTTTTACTACATTTCCAAAACGCACTCTGTTCCAGGCTATTTGAAATTGCGTTTTGGAGAGCCTGCCCGTGCAGTCTCTGCGGTTTCGTTTGCATTTATGACCGTGCTGATGAGCGGCGTCAACATGTTCGCGATGGCCAAGGTCATGCAGATTGTGCTTGGTTGGGACATCAATTTCAGCATCTGGGTATCGTCGCTGACCGTGGCGGTTTATGTGACGCTCGGTGGATTAAGGTCGGCCATTTTCAATGAAGTGCTGCAGTTTTTTCTGATTTGGGCGGGCGCGCTGCTGATTCCCATTCTTGGCCTGTATGAAGCCGGCGGCTGGAGCAACCTGAAGCTGCAGATCGCCCAGCGGGCGTCGGATCAGTACGTTCACCTGTGGTCGGGTTTGGGTTCGTTCACGGACAATCCCATGGGTATCAACTGGATTGGCATTGTGTTCGGGCTGGCTGCGGTCATCTCCATGGGCTACTGGACGACAGATTTTCTTGTCGTGCAACGCATCCTCGCCGCTAAAGACATTCGTAGCGCGGAGATGGCTCCCATCATTGGAGCCGGTTTCAAGATGTTTGTTCCGCTCATCGTCATTCTGCCGGGACTCCTGGGCTTGGCCGTGCTTCCCATGAAGCTCGTGCCCGAATCGGTGGCGGCGGTCACCGGAGCGCACAGCTACAACGACGTGCTTCCGCTAATGCTGGCCCGCTACTGCGGTCCCGGTTTGCTGGGTCTTGGGATTACGGCGTTGATCGCCGGTTTTATGTCGGGCATGGCTGGGAACGTGAGCGCGTTTACTACCGTCTGGACATATGACATTTACCGGCCGCTGATCAATAGCAAGGGTACGGACCACCACTATGTGAACATGGGCCGGTGGACCACCGTGATCGGCGTGCTGATCAGTGTCGGCACCGCGTATCTGGTGATGCAGTTCGCGAGCATCATGGACTATGTACAGGCGCTGTTCAGTTTTTTTATCGCGCCCCTGTTCGGCACCGTCATTCTCGGCATGCTGTGGAAGCGAGCGACCGGGCCGGGAGGCTTCTGGGGATTGCTCTGCGGCACAGTATCTTCGGTCGGCATGTGGGCTTGGGTGAAAGCAGATCCATCGGCTTTGCGTTATGTGGCACTCTCGCCGCACGCTAAAGCCCTGGCTCAGGATATGTTCCAGGCGCTGTGGTCTTTTCTGGTCTGCGTGATCGTGACGGTTCTGGTGAGCTTGGCGACGAAGCCCAAAACGGACGCAGAGTTGACTGGCTTGGTTTATGGGTTGACGCCAGTTCCCTCCGTCGGAAATATTCCCGTGTATCAAAAGCCTGTTTTCTGGGCGGGCGTGGTCGGTGTCGTGTTTTTTGTTCTAAACATCATTTTCTGGTAGTTCCGGTAGCCGGAGGTTGGAAGCATGGTTTCCATTTGGTTTTTTATCGGGATATCGTTGCTTGTCAACGGAGTGCTGATCTTCGGCGCTGGCCTGTACGAGTATTGGCATCCGCCTGCTCTCGAAGGGCGGGTGCAGTTGTTCGAAGTGCACGCCGGCGTATGGTGGGGCGCGCTGATGACCCTGATCGGAGCGGTCTATTGCTACTACTTCAAGCCGCGACAGAAAAAAGTCTGAGGATGGAGAACAGCCGCGTCTGATTCGGCTGAGCTCATTTGGCGGAAGAAGTGTGATTCTCCGCGAAGATGGAATGTAAAGCCGGATAGATGCGGCGGTAAGTTTGATAGCCGCGCTGCATGATGGCGCTGGTTTCTTCGGTTGCGCTCACGCGCTTCCGAACACGCACTGCGGCGTCGCAGGCTTCGTCCACACTCTTCCAGCAGCCTGATCCCACGCCCGCAAGGATCGCGGCGCCATAGGCCGCGCCTTCTTCCGCTTTTAGGATTTCGACCTCGTGAGCGTACACGTCGGCCTGGATTTGTTGCCACAGCGGCGAGCGAGCGCCTCCGCCGCCGAGACGGATGCGATCGACGGGAACGTGAATTTCGTCAAAGATGCTGAAAGTGTCTTTCAGGCTGTAGGCAACTCCTTCGAGAACCGCACGGATCAGATGGGCGCGCGTGTGTGAGGTCGAGAGGCCGACAAAGGCGGCGCGCGCGAAGGGATCTACATGCGGAGTCCGCTCGCCCATCAGGTAGGGCGCCCAGAAGACCCCTTCGGAGCCGGCTGGAACGGTGGCGGCTTCAGCGGAGAGGCGTTCATAGGGATCGCGGCCGTCGTCGGCCCCGGCGCCAAAACGATCGCGGAACCAGCGCAGTGAGAGGCCGGCCGCTTGCGTTACACCCATGACGTGCCAGCGGTCGGGGATGGCGTGACAGAAAGTGTGCAGGCGTCCTATGGGATCGAGCGAAGGACGATCGGTGGCGGCAAAAACCACACCGGATGTTCCGAGGGTGGCGCTGACGACTCCGGCGCGCGTGATGCCCATGCCCACAGCACCGGCTGCTTGATCGCCGGCACCGGCGACGACCGGCGTTCCCGCGCGGAGACCCGTCGCGTCCGCTCCTACGCCGGAAAGCTTGCCGCAGATCTCCTGTGATTCGAATAGCTTCGGAAGAAGCTTGACGTCGATGCCAGTCTTGTTGAGCACTTCGCTCGACCAGGTGCGGTGGGCGACGTCGAGCAGCAGCGTTCCCGAAGCGTCTGCCACGTCAATGGCGGATTCACCGGTGAGGCGGAGGCGAACGTAGTCTTTCGGCAGCATGATTTTGCGGACGCGCTGCCAGTTTTTTGGTTCGTGCTCTCGCACCCAAAGGAGTTTGGTGACCGTGAAATTTGTCAGCGGGGGATTGCAGGTCAATTGGATCAGGCGATCGAGGCCGATGGTGCGCTCGAGTTCTTTGACTTGGGTTTCGGTTCGTTGATCGCACCAGATCAGAGCTGGGCGGATGACTTCGTTGCGTTCATCGAGGAGGACGGCGCCGTGCATTTGGCCGGAGAATCCGACGGCGGCGATGGATTCGGCCGCTAGGCCCGAGGCCTGGAGGGCTTTGCGAATCGCCAATGCAGCGGCGCGCCACCAGTCGCGCGGATCTTGCTCGGCCCAGCCAGGTTCGGGACTGGTGAAGTTGGCGTGCTCTTCCGTGCCCGACGCGAGGACCGTGCCGTGTTCGTCGAGCAGGAGGGCGCGGGTTCCGCTGGTTCCGACGTCGATGCCGAGGATGGGGATACGGCCTCCTTCTTAAGCCAGAGTTGCGCGAGACTTGCCCGAGACGCAGTTTCCGACACCCGATTGGTGAAGGAGAGAATTGGCTCGAGAAACCAGGCAAAACCAGCGCTAAGTGGTTGCGTGAACGTTCACGGTGGACATTTAAGACCAGTGGGATGGGCTTGTCAACGCGTAGCGGAAGAGAATATCCGCGTGGCTGCGCGATTGACAAGCCGCTCCCGCGAACACAGAATGCAAGCGCCGAAGGTTTACTAGAGCTGGTGGGACGAGCGCAGAGGGGAGTTCACACGATGAGCGATTCGGACGAAACCATCGATCGCAGAGAATTCTTGAGCAAGTCTGCTGCACTGATTGCCGGCGGTGCTGCGCTACCCAGTAGCGCGCTTTCCTACCAGAGAATCGTTGGCGCGAACGACCGGATCTCGCTGGCGCACATTGGGACAGGGAGCCGGGGAAGCGATTTGGACTGGATCGCGGCGCAACTGAGGACGAGTCACAACGCCGAGATGACAGTGGTCTGCGATTTGTGGAAGCTGAACCGGGAGAAAGCGGCGGCCACAAATGCGAAGTATTATGGGCGCGCGCCGCGAACTTTTCAGTATTTGGAAGATGTGCTGGCGCTAAAGGACGTGGACGGTGTGATTATTTCCACGCCGGAACACTCTCATTCGCCGATTCTGAAGATGACGGTGGAGGCAGGCAAAGACGCTTACATTGAAAAGCCCATGGGCAACGTCTTGGCGGACGTAAAGACGGCGCGGGACGCCGTTTTGAAGAGCGATCGGATCGTGCAGGTCGGGACACAACATCGCAGCGAACCGTACCAGAGAGCCGCGCACGATCTGGTGCAGACGGGAGCGCTCGGGGAAGTGAGCAAAGTCGAGATCGTTTGGAATTATCACGGACCGCGATGGCGCGGTCGAGAAGAGACGAAGCTGCTTCGCGAAGAAGATACGGATTGGCGCAAGTGGTTGCTGACGAAGCCCTACCGGCCGTTTGATCCGAAAGTGTACTGCGAGTTTCGTTTGTACAAGGAATTCTCTGGCGGGATTCCGGATCAGTGGATGAGCCACGCGATTGATCTCGTGCACTGGTTTATGAAGGACAGCTTTCCCCGGTCAGTCGCCGCACACGGTGGAATTTTTGCGTGGCACGATGGGCGGGAGAACGCGGATACGTTTCAGGCGCTGTTCGAATATCCCAAGGGTTTTCTTGTGAGTTACGCGACGAGTTTTGGGAATGACTCACCGGCTTCGACGCGCTACATGGGGAAGAAGGCGACGCTTATGAATATTGGCGGTGAGGGCAGCCCGCGCTATCAATTGGTCGAAGAGAAGGGCAATCACGAGGACGATGCGGATATCGACAAGAAGCGGCCGGCGAAGTACGTTCTGCTCCCCGGCGAAACGAAACTGCCCCCGTTGGGCATTGACGACAGGACCCTGGAGCACATGGCCAATTGGCTCGAATGCATGAGGTCAAGGCAGCACCCGCATTGTACGGTACAGGACGGGTTCGCGCACTCGGTTGCGAACATGATGGCGACCGAGGCGTACTGGTCAGGCAAGAAGCAATACTGGGATGCGGCCGGCGAAACGTTTGGCGATCGGGCGCCGGTGAGTTAGATGAACCTGAAGCTGAGTGACTGGTAGTTTGGTTGGCGATCGTCGCCCTGCGGGGGGAGCGCGCAGGCGCTCCATCCATCAGGAAAGATATTTAATAGTTTGCTCGACTAGCTTCGAGGTTGGAGCATAGGGCTCGCCGGGGGCGTCGAATTCCATTGAACAATAGCCACGATAGTTGCTGGCCTTGAGAATTTCGAATGACTTCTTAAGATCAACGCTGAATTGTTTGTCATCATCATTAGTTTCGCCGTCTTTCACGTGGCAAATATTATAAGCATGCTGAAACATCGCCTCGAGGGCGCGGTAATTGAAATCTGCATCGCCGCTCAACATGGAATTTGCGAAATCGGGAAGGGCGCGAAGATAAGGATGGTTGACAGCCTTGATGACCTTGATCAGGAAGAATGCGTCCTCGCTGACCAAATCGTCATTCTCTAGCGTCACGACAACATTCTTGGCTGCGGCGTATTCTGCTACCTTGCGCAGGCTCTCCGCAGCGCGCTCCTGATCTGGAGCCGAGTTCTTTGCAGTTGCAATGTGTGCACGTATGCCGGGAGAGCCGATGCGCATGGCGACATCCACCCATTTCTTTCCGTAATCGACAGCCTTCTCTCGGGCCGAAGCATCGGCGTCGTAGAAACTGTTGACCGCGCTGACCGCAATGTTCACAACGCGCACTTTTGTCTTCTGCAAGACCTGCTGAAAACTTTCCAAGTATTCCGGCTGCAACGAAGTGAAATGACGGCTGTGCGGTTCAATGTTGTGAATGTTGAATGTCGCAGCGATATGAGCGGGAAACTCGAGGAGGTTCATTCCCGGCAGGCTGATATCGCGGTCGCGATTGTCAGGGCTCACGATGTAGGCGCGAAACGGGTACGACGCGATAGAGATGCGCTCGCGGGGATGAAGGGGGAAGGAAATGTGCGGTTCGGAATCGGGAGTTCCCAAGGCGCCGGGCACGACCACCGCCCTAAGCCCGCCAGCGGCCAGAACAGACAACCTTTCCATAAACGCGCGTCGCGTCAGTGAGTCCATTTTCGGCATCTATCCCTAAGGAAGCTATCTGCGCGGAGCAGCATATCATTTCGCAGCAGACCCTTGGCGCTCGACCGATTCACACGGCGGCAATCTCGAGACCCGTACGGAAATCGGACGCGCAATATCCACTGTGCCTTTGCTTGACGCAAGACGCGAAGGTGAATAGCCTGTCGCAGGAAGGCGAAATGGTAGGCAGCAAGTCTGACGCAATGACAAAGTCTTTGCCCGAGGTCGCGTCGAAAGCGATGGGCGTTCGCGAAGGCGAACTCCTTTGGACTCCAAGTGCTGCGCAAGTGGAGGACGCGAACCTGACGCGCTTTGCTAAGTGGCTTCGGCGCGAGCGCGGGCTGGAATTTGGTAGCTACGATGCCATGTGGCATTGGTCGGTCACCGAATTGGAAGGTTTTTGGCAAGCCATTTGGGATTATTTTGGCATTCAGGCCTCCGCGCCGCACACCTGCGTGCTCGGCAAGCGTACCATGCCTGGCGCGGAGTGGTTTCCCGGCGCGCGGCTCAACTACGCGCAGCACGTCTTGAGAAACGAGCGACCCGGAGCCGATGCACTCTTATTTACAAGCGAGACGAAGCCGCTAACTGGCGTGCCTTGGGAAACGTTTGCGGGAGAAGTGCGCATTCTTGCGACGCAGCTTCGCGAATTCGGCGTCCGGCCGGGCGACCGCGTTGTGGCTCTCATGCCAAACATTCCACAGACGATGATTGCGATGCTGGCGACAACGGCGATTGGAGCGATCTGGGCGTGCTGCTCGCCGGATTTCGGTTCGCGTGGCGTGATTGACAGGATCCAGCAGCTCTCGCCGAAGGTACTTTTCTGTGCCGATGGCTATCGCTACGGTGGCAGAGCGTTTGATCGAAAGAACGAACTCGCCGAGATTATCGCGGCGCTTGAAGGGCTCGAGCATGTTGTGCATTTGCCTTACCTGAATCCGGAGGATCGCGCTGATCCACGGGACGGTGCATTACTCTGGAGCAGTGTGCTGGAGCATACAGCTATTTCCAAAGAAGAATTCGAATTCGAACAAGTTCCTTTCGGTCACCCGCTTTGGGTTTTGTTTTCGTCAGGTACAACCGGCCTGCCGAAGGCCATCGTGCAGAGCCACGGTGGGATTCTTCTGGAACAATTGAAGCTGCAGCACTTTCACATGGACTACCGCGCGGGTGAACGCGCGTTCTTTTTCACCACATCGGGATGGATGATGTGGAATTTTCTGGCAAGTATGCCGTTAAGCGGAGTCTGCCCGGTGATGTACGACGGGAATCCTGCTTACCCTGCGCCGGATGTACTTTGGAAAGTGGCACAGGATTCGCGTGCGAGCTTCTTTGGCGCGAGCCCTGCGTATGTCGAGGTCATGGCTAAGGCCGGGATCGTGCCGCGCGAGCGATTCGACCTGTCGCAGCTGCGAGCGGTGATGCCGGCGGGTTCGCCAGTCTCGCCGGAGTGCACGGCCTGGTTCTATCGAAACGTGAAGCAGGACTTGTTGGTGGCGACGGGAAGCGGCGGGACGGATTGTTGCACAGGTTTTGTTGGCGGCGTGCCTACGCAGCCTGTCTATGCGGGCGAAATCCAGGGACGCTCGCTGGGAGTGGCTGCGCATGCATTCAATGAGAAGGGTGAGAGCGTGATCGACGAGGTCGGAGAACTTGTGCTGACGGAACCGATGCCCTCAATGCCGATTTACTTTTGGGGTGACAAGGATGGGCTGCGCTACCGTGATTCTTATTTCGACGTGTATCCGGGGGTTTGGCGCCACGGCGATTTTTTCCGCGTCAACGGGCGCGGCGGCTGCTTCGTGCTCGGTAGATCGGATGCAACTCTGAACCGCCTAGGAGTGCGGATCGGCACGGCCGAAATATATCGCGCGCTAGCTCAGATCGAAGAAATAGAGGACAGCCTCGTTGTGAATCTCGATTTGCCTGGTGGGAAATTCTTCATGCCGCTCTTCGTGAAGCTGATGGACGGGCTGGAATTGAATGCCGAACTTGAAAGGAAAATCTGCGAGCGGCTCAGGCGCGAATACACCGCACGTCATGTTCCGGACCGGGTCATCCAAGCGCCGGGAATTCCCATGACCCTCACGCGCAAAAAAATGGAGGTACCGGTGCGCAGAATTCTGATGGGCACGCCTCTGGAACTGGCTGCCAATCGCAACGCGATGGCCAATCCTGATTCGCTCAATTTTTTTTTGAATTACGCGAAAACGCAGAAGGACTATTTACTGGCCGCTAAGCCGGGGTTTGCCGGGGGCCAAGGCGATTTGTACGGTCTGGAGAAAAGTGATGGGCGCTGACGCTAAGACTCGCAGTTTTGTGCTGCCTTCTCAAATTGCGGACGTGCCCGGTACGGAAGGCTGGGAATCGATGTATCCCTACTACACGCGGTTTCAGCCAGAAGACGATCGGCGCTTCTGGTTTTACAACGCGATGCATTTCCCTGAGCCCATGCCGGCGTTTGATGCACTCACGGCCGAAGTTCCTTACGAGGGACTAGGCGCATTTACGACGCGAATTTTTGCGTTTCCGACGACTATGGGAATCGAACACCGTATCGTCAACGGCCGTATTTACATTACGGCGAACCCCGTCACCGATCCGGCCGAGATCGAGCGTCGCCTGGTGATCTTCCAGGAGCGAGCCGGCTACTACTATGAGAATTGGGACAGGTTGTTCGGCGAGTGGAAAGTTCGCCTGGAGAATTTGATCCACGAACTTGAAGCGATCAACGTTCCGAAGTTGCCGGAGTTCGATGAAGCAGAGGTTGTGACGCAGGCCAAGGGGCTGGGCCAAAACCACTATGTGCGGGAGAGTTTTCATCGCGTCATTGAGTTGTTCTCGAAAATGTGGCACCACCATTTCGAGATGTTGATGCTTGGCTACGGCGCCTACATGGTGTTTTTCGATTTCTGCAAGAAGGCCTTTCCGGAGACCGCGGACCAGACAGTGGCGCGCATGGTGGCCGGCATCGAAGTGCTGATGTTCCGTCCAGACGACGAACTGAAGCGTCTTGCGAAGCTGGCGATTGACTATGGCGTCGACGATTCGTTCGCGGCGGATTGCGATTTGAAGAATATACTTGATGTTTTGCGGGGTCGCGGCGAGCCGGGCAAGCGGTGGCTGGCCGAGCTCGACAAGTCGCGCGAACCGTGGTTCAACATGTCGACCGGAGATGGCTTCTATCACCATCACTTGAGCTGGAACGATGATCTCTCCGTCCCGTTCGCGGCATTGCCGCGTTACGTCGAACAGCTTCGGCGCGGCGAGTCGTTGGAACGCCCTACGGAACGATTGAAGCAGGAACGCGGTCGCATCATCGCCGAGTATCGCGGGCTGCTGGGAAGCGAAGACGAGCGCCAGGCATTCGACCAGATGCTGGGGTTGTCCCACCTTGTTTTCCCTTTTGTGGAAAATCACAAGTTTTACTGCGAACACTGGTTCACATCACTTTTCTTCAAGAAAGTTCGCGAATTCGGCGCGTTGCTAGTTGCCTATGGCGTGTTGGCTGATGCTGGGGACGTGTTCCAACTGCAATACGTGGAAATCGAAAGCGCGCTGGCTGACGTGAGTCTTGCGTGGGCTGGCGGCGGCAAGCCTCTAGGCGCAGCCCATTGGCGACCGATCATACAGGAACGCAAGCGCATCCTCGAAAAGCTTAAGGAGTGGAACCCGCCGCCGGCCCTGGGTCCGATCCCATCGCAAATTAATGACCCGGCGCTGCAGATGCTGTGGGGCATAACTTCGGAAACGCTGGAATCCTGGTCCCGGACCGTTGAAGCAGGGCAGGAAAAAGAGATTGTTGGATTTGCCGCATCTCCGGGGGTTGTGGAAGGAATCGCGCGCGTGCTGAGAAATGTAAACGACATCGGGCAAATTCGCGAAGGCGAGATTTTGGTGTGTCCTGTGACAGCGCCAAGCTGGGGCCCGATCTTCGGAAAAATTAAGGCGGCTGTCTCCGATATTGGCGGCACTATGTCACACGCGGCCATCGTAGCGCGGGAGTATGGGCTGCCCGCGGTGGTGGGCACCGGTCAGGCGACGCAGCGCATCAAGACTGGGCAGCGGCTTCGCGTGGATGGCAATCGCGGGATTGTCAGGATTCTGGATTGAAAGAGGACGGCGTTGACGAATCCTAAACTCGTAAGCCGGTTCGACGAGGTTGGCATCAACGACAGGCTGAGCGTTGGAGGCAAAGGAGCGAGCCTCGGTGAACTGGCCGGCGCTGGGATTCGCGTTCCGCAAGGTTGCGTCGTGACCACGGTGGCTTTTGAACAATTTTTGGCTGCCATTGATCCTCGAGGATCGATCCGGCGTGAAATCGAGAAAGTGGCAGCGGATGATCGGGTGACCTCGACCCGCGTCGGAGCGGAAGTGCGTGCGCGCCTCGAAGGCGCAACTCTCCCGGCGGATCTCCAAGAACAGATCGCGACCCACTACGATCAGCTCCATCCACAGGTGGCCAGCGCCGGAAAAGGTGAACCAGTTGCGATTCGCTCCAGCGCGACCAGCGAAGACAGCGCCTATGCCAGCTTCGCGGGATTGCAGGATACCTACCTTTGGGTCCGTGGCGTCGATTCGGTGATGGAACACGTCCGCAAATGCTGGGCAAGCTTGTATGCCGTGGAGTCGATAATGTACCGTCGGCGATTAAATCTGCCCGAACAGGGATTGGCGATGGGTGTGGTAATTCAGCGCATGATCGATTCGCGTTGCTCTGGGGTGATGTTTTCGCGCAGCCCGAACACTGGCGACCGCTCCGTCGTAGTTGTCGAGGCCAGCTGGGGATTGGGCTCGGCCATTGTCAGCGGGGAAGTCACGCCGGATAGGTACGTAGTGGGAAAAATCACGGGCGAGATCGTGAGCCGCACGGTTTCAACGAAAATCCGCATGCACCGGCCTAATCACACGGGCGCCGGAGTGCTCGATGAAGAAGTCCCCATCGATCAACAAAACACCGCTTGCCTGGGTGACGACGAGCTCCTCGAGTTGGCCGACATCGGAAAGCGCGTCGAACGCCACTACGGCTGCCCGCAGGATATCGAGTGGACCGTCGCGCGGGATCTTCCGGCGATGGAAAATACCTTCTTGCTACAGAGTCGCCCGGAAACAGTTTGGGCGGCGAAAGATGCCACGCCAGTGGCCGCTCCCAAAAGCAAGCCATTCGATCACGTGTTCTCGCTCCTCAGCGGTGGAGCTGCCAAAAAATGAAGTTCACCAACGAGGACGTGCAGGAGATTCTGCAGCTTCTTGACGCTACCAAGTACGATGACCTGCTTCTCGAAACCGAGCGCTTTAAGCTGACGCTTCGCCGCAACCGCGACAGTGGGAACTGGACCGAGGAAACGCAGGTGCTCTCGGTGCCGAATATCGTGAAGGCCTCAGCTGGTGCGCCGGTTGCCGTGAACGCCGGGGCCACGCCGACAGCGGATTCGGCAAAACCTGGAGACTCGCGAAAGGCAGGATGGCTTGCCGTACGCGCGCATTTGCCGGGGACGTTTTATCGCTCCCCGAGGCCAGGCGCGCCGCCGTTCGTCGAAATTGGGAGCCATGTCGAAGAAAAGACGGTCGTCGGCATCATTGAGACGATGAAGCTGATGAACGCGGTTCACGCACAGGCCAGAGGCGAAATCGTCGAGATTTGTTTTGAGAACGCTCAGTTCGCGGAAAGAGATGCGGTGCTGATGCGTATCCTGCCGGGCTCCGAATGACCCTGCGCCGCATCCTCATCGCCAATCGCGGCGAGATTGCCGTGCGCGTGATTCGAACGTGCCAGCGGCTCGGCATAGAAACCGTGCTGGGTGCCTCTGAAGCCGATCTGGATTCCATGGGCGCGCGATTGGCGGATCGTACCATATGCATCGGCCCCGCAAATTCATCCGCGAGTTATCTGAATATCGAAGCTATCGTTGCGGCGGCTGTTACGAGCAGGGCGGATGCGATTCATCCAGGCTATGGTTTTTTGTCCGAGAATCAAAAACTAGCGGAGGCCTCGAACCATGCCGGAGTCATCTTCATCGGCCCCACGGTTGAGCAGCTCGACGCGGTCGGCGACAAACTCAAAGCGCGCGCACGCGCTGCTGCTGCGGGACTGGCTAGTGTCCCCGGAGGCGAAGCGCGCGGCCTCGAAGGAGCGCAGCGGCTTGCTACTGAGATCGGCTGGCCAATACTCATCAAAGCAGTGGGTGGCGGCGGCGGTCGAGGCATGAGGCAAGTGCGCGACACTGCCAAGCTCGCTGCTGCGATGGAAATGGCGATGGCGGAGGCGCAGGCCAGTTTTGGCGATCCGCGTCTGTATATCGAGCGTTACATCTCGCACGGCCGTCACGTCGAAGTGCAGATTCTCGGCGACGGCGAAGAAGTCATCCATCTTGGCACTCGCGACTGCTCGATACAGCGGCGCTATCAAAAACTTGTGGAAGAAGCGCCAGCACCCAACATCAGTGAAACGCTGCGCGAAGAGATACATCGCGCGGCAGTTGCGTTTGCGAGGCATCTGAAATATAGGGGCTTGGGCACAGTAGAAATGCTCGTCGATTGTGATCGCAGCATGTTCTACTTCTTGGAGATGAACGCGCGCATTCAGGTCGAGCATCCAGTCACGGAAGCGATTTGCGGCTTGGATCTTGTCGAGGAGCAGATCGCGGTTGCCGAGGGCCGCAAGCTACGATGGAAACAGTGTGAAATCAAATTCACAGGTCATGCGATCGAGTGTCGGATTAATGCTGAAGACTGGACGCAAGGTTTTCGTCCGAGCCCTGGCACAGTGGGGCGAGCTATTTTTCCGGCCGGGCAGGGAATTCGCGTGGACTCGCATATCCAGGGCGGGGCGACCGTGCCGCCTTACTACGACTCGCTCCTGGGAAAGTTGATCGTTCGCGGCGGGGACCGTATAGAAGCGCTGAACAAATTGCGGCACGCGCTGGCGAATCTGGAAATCACAGGTGTCGTCACAAATGTGCCGATGCATGCCGAGCTCGTGTGTAACGCGGAGTTTGCTCACGGTAGCGTCAACACAGCTTTTTTGGAACGATTTCTTGAAAATAGAAATGCGGCAGCGGTGTGAAAACGCCGGTTAATGCCGTGCTGTGTGTCAGAGACTGAAATGGCGGATATTCAACTGCTCGATGTTTCGATTCGCGACGGCAACCAGAGTTTGTGGGGTGCGATGGGTTTCACCACGCCGCAAATTCTGAGCATTGCGCCCGTCATGGATCGCGTGGGATTCCGCGCGCTGGACTTCACCTCAAGCACGCACATGGGCGTCGCAGTGCGCACGCACAAGGAAAACCCCTGGGAACGCATTCGAATGGCGCACCGGGCGATGCCCAACACGGCGTTGCAATTCATCGGAACCGGGTTGCGCTTCATCTCCTGGGAGAGCCAGAATCCCGATTTCATGCAGATTGTCTACGACCGGCTGGTGGCAAACGGGATGTCGCGATTTGTTGTGCTGGACCCGATGCATGATGCGGATGCTCTACTTGAATCGGCACGGATGATCAGGAAAGCAGGCGCGACCGAGATCATCGCGGCCCTGACGTACACGCTCAGCGACTTCCATGACGACGCGTTCTACGCAAAATTCGCCGCGCGAATGTCAAAATCACCGCACATCGACCGGGCCTACATAAAGGACCCGTCTGGTCTGCTGACGCCGGAGCGCGCCCGTACGCTGATCCCCGCCGTCCGAGCGCAGTTAGGCCGCTTGCCGCTGGAGCTGCATTCGCACTGCACGATTGGTCTCTCGGCCTTGAGCTACATGGCCGCGGCTGAACTCGGCGTGGAAGTTCTGCAAGTCGCATGCGGGCCGCTGGCTAATGGCTCCTCATTGCCCAACGCGCAACGAGTCGCGGCGAACCTTCGCGAGCTGGGCCATACGGTGAGGATCGACGATCGCACATTGGCAGCGGTCGCCGATTATTTCACGCGACTAGCGGAAGCGGAAGGCCTACCCCCAGGAACGCCGCAGGAATATGACGCTTCGTTCCTCCGCCACCAAGTGGCGGGCGGCGTGATGACCACGACGCGGCGGCAGCTTGCCGAACTCGGTCTCGAAGATAGATTTGCGGACGTGATGCGCGAAGTCACGCAAGTTCGCGCGGAGCTCGGTTACCCGATCATGGTTACGCCATTCCCGCAGATTGTCTGCACGCAGGCGCTCTACAACATTATCGGCGCCGAACGTTACGGAAACGTTTCAGATCAAGTCATCCGCTACGTGCTCGGAAAATTCGGGCGCCCCACCCTGGAGGTTGAGCCGAACGTGAAAGACCGCATTTTGTCGCATCCGCGCGCAAGAGAACTCGCCGGAGAGCCACCTCCACTGCCTGCGCAGGAATTACGCAAGCGGTTCAAACCCGAAATTTCTGACGACGAGTTCTTGTTGCGTGCGGTGATGCCCGCTGAAGAAGTCGATGTGATGCTGGCAGCGGGACCTGCCCGGCGGCACTACAACCCGGACATGCAACCGATTTTCAAATTGCTTCGCGAACTCGAGAAGCGCCCTGCGGCTCGGGACATCGTCATAGAAAAGCCGGGCTTTCGATTTGAGCTGCACAGTTCGCCGGATCGCGAGGGAGTGAATGCCTAGAGTCGCCGCGATAATCACCGCTTCCGCGCATCCTGCCGTGGTGCTCAAACGGCTGCGCGCATCGCGAGCGTTTGTTTTTGATATGGACGGCACGCTGGTTTTGGGTGACAAGACCAATCACGGCCTAAACCCGCTGCCCGGGGCGCTGGAAATCACTAGATGGTTGTCGGACCGGCGCGTGCCATTCGTCTTGTTCACCAACGGAACGGCCCACACACCGCAACAATATGTCGGGATGCTGCGTGACGTTGGATTTCCGCTGCCGGATAATGGAGTCATGACGCCTGCGAGCAGCGCTGCCGATCTTTTTCGTCGCCGCGGCTACCGGCGCATTCTGACTCTGGGCGGCGAGGGGCTCGAGATACCTCTGCGCGACGCAGGAAGGGTGATCGTTCGACCGGAGGGCCAACCTATGGCGGACGCCATTCTGGTTGGCTGGTTCCGCGAGTTCACCATGGGCGCTCTGGAAGCGGCCTGCTTCGCGGCGTGGAACGGAGCGAAGGTATACAGTTGTTCGCAGTCGCTCTTTTTTGCGACGGCCGAGGGCAAAGCGCTCGGCACGTCGCGGGCCATCTCGGCAATGATCAAGGACGTCACAGGTGCGCGCATTCAGGTGATCGGCAAGCCCGCACTGGAGGCTTTGCGGTGTGCGGCCCGGCAGCTCGGCGCTCGGACCACTGAACTGACCGTGGTCGGCGATGATCCTTCACTGGAAATTCCGATGGCCCTTCGCGGTGGTGCGCTGGCAGTGGCGGTCAACACCGGTGTGGACGCAGCTGACGGCGGTACCCATTTGCCGCAGAAACAACGCGCTCATCTTACCGTACAGGACGTGGGCGAACTTCTCTCGCTTTATAAAGGCCACTGATGAATATCGCAGAACTCATCGCTATTGATGTCCACACGCACGCGGAGGTTTCCTGCCATCAGCCGTTCGACGACTACGGCAAGGAATTTGACGAGGCGAAGGTCAAGTATTTCAAATCCGGCAAACTGCCCACGATTGCTGAGACCATCGATTACTATCGCACCCGCAAAATTGGCTTGGTCATGTTCTCGGTGGACAGCGAGTTTGAAATAGGCCGACGCCGCATCCCAAACGAAGAGGTGGCGGAGGTCGCCGCCGCGAATTCCGACATCATGATCGCTTTTGCGAGCGTCGACCCGCACAAGGGCAAGCTCGGCGTCAGGGAGATGCGCCGGCTGCTGACAGACCATGGGGTCAAAGGATTTAAGTTCCACCCAACGTGCCAAGGATTTTTTCCAAACGATCGCATGGCCTATCCGATGTACGAGGTGATTGCCGAGTACGGCCTGCCGGCGATCTTCCACAGTGGACATTCCGGCGTGGGCACTGGAATGCCCGGCGGTGGCGGCCTGCGGTTGAAGTATTCAAATCCCATGCTCCTGGATGATGTTGCCGCGGATTTCCCAAATATGAAAGTCGTCATCGCGCACCCGTCCTGGCCCTGGCAGGACGAGGCTCTTTCCGTGTGTCTGCACAAACCCAACGTTTACATCGATCTTTCCGGCTGGTCCCCCAAATACTTTTCACCGCAGCTCGTGCAGCACGCCAACACTTTGTTGAAGCACAAAATGCTTTTCGGCACGGATTTTCCGTTGATCACACCGGACCGCTGGATCGAAGACTTTAAGCAGGCAGGCTTCCGTCCTGAAGTCCACTCGCTAATTTTCAAAGCGAACGCTTGCCGACTGCTTGCCCTCGGCGCGCCAGCGGGCTCCGCTTAGAGTCGAATCCCTTGATCGCTGGAAAACCGTTTTTCTTGAACGAGACAAGCCCGATCAGGGAACTGTGACGATGACTTTTCCGATCTGTTGGTTCCCCTCTAAGTAGCGGTGTGCCTCGACGATCTGGTCGAAAGGAAACGTCTTCGCTATGATGGGCGTTAACCAGCCCTCGCCGAGACCTTGCTCCACAAAGCGCCGCGCCGGCTCGAATCGCTGCGCGTCGTGGATAATTTCGAACACCACATACGCGCGCATGCTGAAGCCCCTGGACATGGATGGTCCAAACGGAAAGACTGTGTTTTGCGCCTGCCCGCTGAGATTCCCGTACAAAATCAAAAAGCCTCCGCGCGCCATCGCTGCGGCCAGTGACGCGACGATCGGACCAGCAATGGGATCGAAGGCAACCTTCGCGCCTTTGCTTCCGGTGATGCGCAGCAGTTCCGTTTCGAGATTCTGCTTCTCCGTCACGATGACATGAGCCGCCCCAGCTTTTCGCAGCGCCGCTTCTTTGCCCGCCGTCCGAGTCACCGCAATTGAGACGGCCCCAACGTGGTTGGCGATTTGGATGGCGGCAAGCCCTACGCTGCTGGAAGCCGCGGTAATAGCCACCGCGTCGCCCGCTCCAATTTCGGAGATGTCGATAAGTGCTCCGTAAGCGGTCAGGTACTGCATCCATATCGCCGCCGACTCCTTCGTTCCAAGTCCCGCGGGTCGCTTCAGCAATGCAAACGCCGGAACGATTGCGCGCTCGGCGTAAACGCCACAGCGGTTCATCGAAAATGCAGGCATCACGCAAATTGGCTCGCCCACGGAAAAACCTGCAACTCCTTCGCCGAGCGCCTCGACGACCCCCGCGGCCTCGTAGCCGAGACGTGCCGGCAGTTGCGCCTTCTCGATATATCGGCCGGACCGAAAAGCAGCCTCCGCGCGGTTGATTCCGATCGCTTCGATGCGCAGCCGCACTTCGCCCGCGCCCGGCTCGCCGACCTCGAGGGAGTCAAATCGCATTACCTCGGGACCGCCAAATTCATGGAATCGCACTACCTTGGTCATCATTTTCCGGTTTTCCTCCACTTCCATCTTTTGCGTCGGCTCCGCTTCTCTCTGAGTTTTCCTGTGGCCGACGTCGAACGTCCCAAAACTATTACAGACTCTTGGAGGAGCAGGCGCAACAAAGAATTGCGTCTCTCGCCAGGACGTCGTTTTGTTTGGAAAGCGCACGGGATGAAGTATATATAGATAGCCCTCGAGAGTAAGCGCTGGGGTTGGACAGTAGCTGGGCCGGAAATGCAGTGCGGCGTTTCTGCAATTCGACACCAGCAGGGATTTTCATGCAGCGAGAAATGCTTCAAAATTTCGCCATCGGTTTGGCGCTTCTAAGCGCGGGATGCCACTCGCCCGGCGACAGCCGAGAAAATGCGCAGCCAGCTGCCACGCCGGCCCGTGTGGATGAAACTAGAATGCTGCAAGCGGATCAGGAACCCGGAAACTGGATGAGTTACGGGCGGACCTACAGCGAGCAGCGCTTTAGCCCGTTGCGACAGATCAATGAGCAGAACGTCGGCCAGCTGGGGCTCGCGTGGTACGTCGATGTGGACGGCAGACGTGGACAGGAAGCGACGCCGATTGTAGTCGATGGAGTAATGTACTTCTCAACAGCCTGGAGCAAAGTCTTTGCCGTGAACGCGGCGACGGGCGAGAAACTCTGGTCCTACGATCCAAAGGTCCCGCCAGAGTGGGCTGTAAATGCGTGCTGCGACGTGGTGAATCGCGGCGTCGCAGTTTGGCGCGGAAAAGTTTTTGTCGGCACACTCGACGGCCGCCTCGTTGCCCTCGACGCGTCCACCGGAAAACCCACATGGGAAACTCTCACCATCGATCCCAAGTATCGTTACACGATCACGGGCGCGCCGCGCGTCGTGCAGGGCAAGGTGCTCATCGGCAACGGCGGCGCGGAAATGGGTGTGCGCGGCTACGTGTCGGCCTACGACGCGGACACGGGAAAGCTCGCATGGCGCTTCTACACAGTCCCAGGTGATCCCTCGAAGCCGTTTGAAAGTCCGGCGCTCGAGAAGGCCGCGAAAACTTGGAGCGGCGCATGGTGGAAGCTCGGCGGGGGTGGAACAGTGTGGGATTCTATAGTTTATGATCCCGAGCTCGATTTGCTCTACATCGGAACGGGCAACGGAACTCCTTGGAACCGCCGCGTGCGCAGCCCGCAAGGCAGAGATAATCTTTTCACCAGCTCGATCGTGGCGCTCAAACCTGAAACGGGTGAGTACCTTTGGCATTACCAGGAAGTGCCGGGTGATGCCTGGGACTACGATTCGGCTGCCCCGATCATTCTGGCTGACATCACCATCGGTGGCGCACCGAGAAAGGTTCTCTTTCAAGCTCCGAAAGACGGTTACTTTTACGTCCTCGATCGCGCCACAGGAGAAGTCATTTCCGCCAAGCCGTACACCGCGGTCACCTGGGCAACCGGAATCGATCCCACGACGGGCCGTCCGCTCGAGAGCGTAAGCGCGCGCTATGAAGAAGGCCGCCAAGCAGCCCCGCTCGCTCCGGGACCGCTGGGCGGCCACAGCTGGCACTCCATGTCTTACAGTCCGCAGACGGGATTGGTTTACATTCCTGTACAAGAGGCCGGTTTCCTCTACAAGTCCGAAGTACATTTTCAAGAAAGGAATCTGGCTTTCAATACCGCAATCGACTTCGTGGCCGGCGGCATGCCGCAAAAACCGGAAGTGAAGAAAGGCATTCTCGACAGCATCAAGGGACACCTATCGGCGTGGGATCCCATTCAACAAAAAGAAATCTGGCGCGTCGATCGCAGCAGCCCCGTGAACGGCGGAATACTCTCAACGGCCGGAAATCTTGTATTCGAAGGCAACGCGCAAGGCGATCTCGAAGCGTATCAAGCCGACAAAGGCAAAAAGCTGTGGTCTGCCGACGCGCAAAGCGGCGTAGTCGCCGCTCCCATAAGCTATACGGTCGGCGGCGACCAGTACCTAGCCGTGATGGTCGGCTGGGGTGGTGTATTTCCGCTCGCTAGTGGCGAACCCGCACTCAAATCCGGTCGCTTGCAGAACATCAGCCGCGTTCTCGCTTTCAAATTGGCAGGCAAAGCCAGCTTGCCGCCGCTGCCTCAATTTACGCAACCTGAGCTGAAGCCGCCGCGGCCCACAGCCAGCGCTCGAACCGTACAAAGGGGTGAAACACTTTTTCAGAATTACTGCTCGACTTGTCATGGAGATGTGGCCGTGAGCGGCGGCGTACTGCCGGACCTCCGCTATTCCGGGCAACTCGCAAACCAGCCGCAATGGAATGAAGTAGTCCTCGTCGGCTCGCTCCAGCCCTACGGGATGGTCTCATTTTCAAAAGAGCTCTCAAGACAAGATGCCGAAGCCATCCGCGACTACGTTATTTTCCGCGCAAATCAGTCGCTCGCCGAATCAAAACCGGCCAGCCACTAACCCTCGGCACACCAAGGCCCCCTGCAATGCCACTGTTGCCTCAATCCAAATCCTGTTGTTTCATATTCTGAAACACACTTTCACATTGTCAGCAGCTATTCGAACGCGATGTCACCACTCCCAGTAACAACTCCCCGTCGCCAGCGCTTCCATGCTATCCGCATTCTGCTTCACTTGGGAGAAAACGGTCCGGACATGTCGCTGACTCAGGTGGCCTCCGCTCTCCGTCGGAACAAGTCCACCGCCCACGGTCTTCTCCGCCCTGCAAAAAGTTCTGCATGCAAGGATAAAGATTGATCTTGTCAAGACTTTCGCCGCCAAGCTCTCGAAGCTTTTCAGCCGCGCTCCGGCCGAATTTGCGACAATCAATCCGCCATACGTTTCACCAAATCTGGAATAGGGGTCATCTCGCATGCCGATACCGTACCGCGCCGATCACATTGGCAGTTTCCTTCGTCCATCTGACTTGCTCCAGGCACGTAAATCCGGCGCATATGCTGAACGCCTTCGGGAACTCGAAGACCAGCACATCCAGCGTGTCTTCGCCAAACAAAAAGAACTCGGCTTCGAGATTTTCACCGATGGCGAACTTCGCCGCCGCAATTTCATGAGCGACTTCACCGATGCCGTCGAGGGCTTCGACTTCGGCGACGCCGTAGCCAGAAGCTGGAAAGCTGGAGATGAAGGAGCAGCTCCTGTCAGCAGCGTCGCGGGAATCGTCACAAAAAAGTTGCGTCAGGTGCGCCCGCTCACCGGCCACGAATTGCCGTTTACCAAAGCCCACAAGCCGGGCGACATTAAAATGACTTTGCCAAGCGCGACGCAATTTCCGGCGATCTCCTTCAAGCGCGGCGTAACGGACGCTATCTACAAAAACCATTCAGAACTCTTATGGGCCGTCGTCGACATCATGAAGAGCGATCTCTCGGCGCTCTCCGGCGATGGCGTAAACTACATTCAGATCGACGCGCCCCGCTACAGCTACTACATGGATCCCAAATGGCGTGAATGGATCCGCACGGAAATTGGGATGGACCCCGACGCCGCGTTGGACGAGGCCATCAAGGCGGACAACGCGTGTTTCCGCGCCGCGCGCCGTCCCGGCGTCACGCTGGGCATCCATCTTTGCCGCGGCAACAATCGCAGCCACTGGTATGCGGAAGGCGGCTACGACGCCATCGCCGAAAAATTGTTCGGCACTCTCGACGTCGACCGCTTCCTTCTCGAATACGACGATGAGCGCTCCGGCACGTTCGAACCGCTGCGTTTCGTCCCGAAAGGAAAGACCGTAGTGCTCGGGCTGGTCAGCTCCAAAGTCCCACGCATGGAAGATCCCAACGACCTTGCCAAACGCATCGAAGAAGCCGCGCGCTACGTACCCATGGAAAATTTGGCGCTCAGCCCGCAGTGCGGTTTCGCTTCGACGGCGGAAGGCAACCTCATCACCGAAGATCGCCAGTGGGCGAAGCTAAAGCTCGTAGCGGATACGGCTCGGCGCATGTGGGGCTGAGCCCCGCTGCGGCTCGTCGATGCAGTTCTGCCCGAGTTAGCACAGCAAGGCTTAGAAAGAAAGCCCGGTGCGGCGAGCAAAATCCTGGAAGCGCGGCTCCGCGCGCACATTGTTCAAGCGGGGATCGAAACGGAGGAATGGGGCCGGAAGAGAACGTCAGCGTACGCTCTCTCGAGATCGGCGAAGGCCTTTTGTTTCTCGCCCAATCCGGCGTGGACAATTGCCAACTGGTAGGGAGAAATGTAACCTCCCCGAGCGTTCTCGGCGATGTATAGGAGCATTTTCTTGTGCGTTGCTAGGCCGCCCCACGCTGGCGTAGACGTGGCCGAGCGAGCCGAGGTCATGCATCCGTCGGACAGATCGATGACCCTCTGTAACTCAGCGATGGCTTCGTTTGTTCGCCCCTCTTGCTCGTAAACCATGCCGGGGAGCTCGTGCGCGGGAGGATATTCCGGCTGCATACCCGGAGTCTTGTGGAGTTGGTCCGCGGCGTTGCCACTCTGGCGCCGCAAACAAAAGTAGTGGCCGTAAGCCGCGCTGCCGGGAGCACGCACGAGCTATCGCTTGACTTTCGCGGGAACGCGGGGAAAAATCGGGCTTCCATTCTCTGTCAATTCGAAATCGGCGCGATGAGCGCTCGATTTTCGATTTGTCCCAGATGAATTGCTCCGCCTGACGACCATCTTCGTGAAGTGAGAAAAGAGGCAGCATGTTCTCGACCCCATACATCGGCGGCAAGGCGATTGAAGTGCCGCCGTCTGCGTTTTCGGACGTGATTAATCCTGCGAATCAGCGTCCCTTCGCGCGCATCTTCATGGCGCAAGAACAGCACATGCGCGCGGCCATTGATGCGGCCGATGCGGCGAAGAACGCGTGGGCTGCGACGCTTGCCGCCGAACGCGAGCGCATCCTGATGCGCGCCGCCGATGAACTTGAGAAAGCCTCGGAAGAAATGATTGAACTTTTGATCGATGAAGCGGGATCGACTTTTGGCAAAGCTCATTTTGAAGTACCATTCGCCGCAAACCTGGTTCGCTCCATTGCCGGCGAAGCGCGCCGCATTCATGGTGACGTATTTCCTTCCGATGTTCCGGGAATGATCTCCATGGCCATCCGACGTCCACTGGGAGTGGTCGCAGGAATTTCTCCCTTCAACTTTCCAGTCGTGCTTTCTCTGAAGAAAGTCGCGTTCGCGCTGGCCTGCGGAAACACATTCGTGTTGAAGCCGTCGGAAGAGACGTCGCTCGTGGGACTAAAGCTCGCGGAGATATTCGAACGCGCCGGAGTGCCGGCGGGAGTTTTCAACGTAGTTCCCGGGGATGGCCCAACGCTCGCCAAGGTGCTCTTTGACGATCCGCGCGTGAAGCTTGTCTCATTTACGGGATCGTCTGCGGTCGGACGAATCATAGCGGTCGAATGCGCCAAACGCGGAAAACGTTGTGTCCTGGAAATGGGCGGAAAAAGCCCGCTGATTATTCTGAAGGACGCGGATTTGGATTACGCCGTGGACACGGCGTGTTTTGGAATTTTCATCCATCAAGGGCAGATCTGCATGGCCGGTTCGCGCATCATCGTTGAAGCGTCGATCTATGAAGAATTTCTGAAACGCTTCGCGGCCAAAGCGCAGACGATGAAAGTAGGCGATCCGCGCGATCCACACACGGTGATTGGCCCGCTCATCCGTTTCTCGCAATGCCCCATGATCGACAAGAAAATCAAGGATGCGGTGGCCGGCGGTGCACGGCTGCTAACAGGAGGCAAGTACGAAGGGAATTTCTATTATCCTACGGTTGTCGCGGACGTGACGCCGGAAATGGCTGCGTTCCGCGATGAACTGTTTGGCCCCGTTGCGGCGGTGACGAAAGCCAATGATGCGGATCACGCCCTGGCGCTCGCCAACCGTTCCAGCTACGGCCTGTCCTCCGCTGTGCTTACGAATGATTTGCAGCTCGCGATGCGCTTCGCTCTCGAACTAGAAGCAGGCATGGTCCACCTGAACGGCCCGACCATCCATGACGAAGGCACTGTTCCCTTTGGCGGAGTGAAGGACTCCGGGATGGGCCGCGAAGGCGGCCGCTGGTCTACCGACGAAATGACCGAAGTGAAATGGGTTACCATCCAAACTGGCCGCCGCCAATATCCTTTTTAATCTGACATTGAACACCCGGCAAAGAAGTCTGAAAACTTCGGCCTGTTTGGGCTCGTCTACTCTTAGCCGCGCAGGGGCCCTGCCTTCTGCGACCAATTCAAACGTCAAAAAAAACGGTTTCCCCGGGACCCTGGAGAATGACGTCCCATTCAAGCACCCCGGACCGTCCTGCGATTTTCTTGGCCACAAGCGTCCCGCGCCTGCCTGCCTCAACAAGATTGAGCGCCAAGTCTTCCGCGTTGCTGGGCTCGTCGGGGAAATAAATCCGCGTGATCAGCCGTCGCAGCAAGCCGCGCGTAAAGACCGAAATGGCAAGATGCGGCGCTTGCAATTTTCCATCTGGCCCGGGAACTCGCCCCGGCTTGATGGTCGTAAATCGGAAACATCCGGTATCGTCCGTGGGAACGCGCCCGTAGCCAGTAAAACCCTCTTCGACCGGTTTCGCCTGCGGATCATCCGCATGGGCATATTTGCCTTGCGAATTCGCTTGCCAGATTTCGACGATCCCATCGGGCACAGGATGGCCCTCGCCATCAAGGATGCGGCCCGCGATTTCCACGCGCTCACCCGAAACGCCTGGACCCGCTAGATTGTCCCGATAGAGCCAGGAAAAACCAATCCTGAAAAATGGCCCAACGGTCTGCCAGGTTGTGGCCTGAAGGGTCACGGCTTTTCTCCATGCACGCGAGTTTCCATGGGAGTGCCTTCTCGTCCGCTGAGAACGATGTCGAACCGGTGGCCCAACGCTTGTGACGGAATAGTAGTTTCCCAATCGAACTTGGAAATAAGGCGGTTCCGCGCTTTTTCATCCTCAGTGCAATTGAAAATAGGATCGAAGGGAATCAGCGGGTCACCCTGGAAATACATTTGTGTCACAAGACGCGTGGCAAAAGCCGGACCGAACAGTGAAAAATGAATGTGCGCGGGCCGCCACGCATTGTGGTGATTTCCCCAAGGATATTCGCCTGGCCGAATTGTGATGAACCGGTAGCGGCCCTCGGAGTCTGTCACCGTATGCCCGCAACCGGTGAAATTTGGATCAAGAGGAGCATTGTGTTGGTCTCTGCTGTCGAGATAACGTCCTGCAGCATTGGCCTGCCAGATTTCGATCAGCGTGTGCGGAACCGGCCGTGAATTCTCATCAAGAACGTGCCCGCTCACGATTATGCGCTCGCCAAGCGGTTCGCCGGAATGCTGCCGCGTCAAATCGCAAGCTTTCAGATCGGCAATGTTCGGTCCGAACGCTGGCCCGGTAATCTCAGAAAGCGTGTGAGGAAGCGCCACAAGCGGTTCGAGCGGAGCGCGCTTGAGCGAAGAAACATAAGGCGGGTGCAGATGAGGCGGCTGCGTGCCAGGGCAAACGCGCCGGTAGCCTGGAATCTTGTCCATGCCATTCTCCTCCGGAGTCACAATTCAACCGCGGCGGGCATTCTATGGCACTCGAGCAAATTCCGGCAAGACCGATTATCGAAATATTGGGCGCATATCGGTCAACTTCGTGTAGTCTCTATCAGTTCATTCGTTTTTTGATGGTCGTTTCCAGGGAGATTCGCATGGCTGCCACCTTTTCTAATACGGGTTCCAGGCAACGAGCCTCCAGCAGGCCGGCCTCAAAACAACTCGACTCAAGACAGCAAGTAACCAGCAAACCTGGTTCGAAGCGACCAGGCCGGGCTGGACTTGGTTCGAAGCAGGAAGTTCAAAACACGCCTGCCGCAAGACCGGAAGTTCTGCGCAAACGTGTTTTGAACTCCTTACCTGCCTCGGTGCTTACGGTGTCGGAACAGATTAACCAACACACCGGCGATCCCAATTTTATGACCTCGCTAGCGCGCGGACTCGCCGTCATTCAGGCCTTCTCCGAACGGCAGCGCGAACTCACGGTCTCTCAAATCAGCGCGAAGACCGGCTTCTCGCGCGCTGCGGTCCGGCGTTGCCTTTATACGCTCGCGAAGCTCGGCTTCGCTGCTTCCGATGACAGCACGCATTTTCATCTCCGCCCCCGCGTTCTCGCGCTCGGCCATTCGTATATCTCTTCGATGCCGCTGGCGGCGATGGCCCAGCCGATTCTCGAAAATGTCAGCCACATCTTGCATGAGTCCTGCTCGATTGCAACCCTGGATCGCACGGACATCGTCTACATCGCTCGAGCGAACGTAACGCGGATCATGTCGATCGACCTTGTTGTTGGCAGCCGGCTGCCAGCATTTTGCACTTCTATGGGCCGCGTCTTGATGGCCGACTTACCGTCGGAGAAGCTCGACGAATTTCTAGCTCGGGTCGAGTTCAAGCGCTACACCGTGCGAACCGTGGCCAACGCAGAAAAGCTCCGCCAGATTCTGCGACTGGTTCAGCGCAACGGCTACTGCATCGTGGACCAGGAACTGGAGTCTGGCCTGCGCTCCATGGCTGTTCCGATTCGCGATTCTGCCGGACGAGTGGTTGCGGCGCTCAATGTGGGGGCCCACGCGCAACGCGTTGCGATTCAAGACTTGCTAGTTAGATTTCTTCCGCACCTTAAGTCCGCGGCGCAGGAGCTAAGCCTGGTTGGGAGATGAGCGTTTTTCGGGAGCGCAAAAGAGCGGGGGAAGAGTTCGCTGCGGGCGAATTTGAGCGATATTCGCACGAACGCCCGATTAAAGTCTTGACAGCGGCGATTCGAAGCATTAGACCTGCACGCCATATGGGGTTATTCAGGATTTAGATGGCAAGCATCGGCTGTTCGTATCGGCTGGGAGGGGTGCATCATGAAGCGAAGTCTGTCGGTATGGGCCGTCCTTGGGGTTGTAATACTTTGCGGCTGGCCGAAACCAGCCTATTCGCAAGCTGGCGCGAGCACAGCCCAGCTCAATGGGACCGTGAAGGACGCCAGTGGAGGCTCGGTCGCCAAGGCGTCGCTCACGTTGCGGGAGATCAGCACGAACCGCACGCAGACCGCGGTTTCGAATGACAACGGTCTTTATGTAATCCCCAACTTGCCTCCGGGCCGTTACGAACTGTCGACGGAAGCCACGGGATTCGCTAAATCGACTCAGACGGGGATCGAGCTGACCGTGGGCCAAGTGGCGACCATAGACGTCAACTTGAGCGTAGCGCAGACGGCAGAAAAAGTGGTGGTCACCACAGAGACTCCGCCCGTCGAGCCCACGCGGACCGAAATCAGTCAGGTAATTGACACAAAGCAAATCCAGGATCTGCCGATTAGCGGTCGGCTATTCACGGACTTTGCGCTTTTGACTCCCGGAGTTGCCACCGGGCGCACGAGCTTGCAGTCCACCATCACAGAGTTTGAAGTGACGCGCATTTCCTTTGGCGGAATGCGCGACTTGAGCAACGCCGTCACGGTGGACGGGGCAGACACTATCAACACCGCGACTGGATCGCAGCGCTCAACACCCTCGCAGGAAGCGGTGAGCGAATTTCGCGTCGTGAACAACAGTTTTGGAGCGGAATACGGACGGGCGCTCGGCGGGATCGTCAATATCGTCACCAAATCAGGCTCGAACGATATGCATGGTTCGGTTTACGACTACCTGCAGAACAATGCGACGGACGCGCGATCCCTGCTGCAGCCGGCGCCCGAAGCGAACGTTCTGCGACAGAATCAATTCGGCGGTACACTAGGCGGCCCGATAAAGAAAGACGAAACTTTTTTCTTCGTGAATTATGAGGGCCAGCGCAACGGGGAGTCTCCCACTTACCCAAGCACACTGGTGGGACCCGTGGGCCTTTCGAATGGAACTCAATCCACCGAGCTTGCTCTGATCAATCAGGCGAAGGAAGCCTTGGGGCTTCCCCCGGAAAATATCAATATCCTGACAACGAAAGACACCGACAACGGTCTGATCAAGTTTGATCATCAGATCAACAAGAACAATCACCTCTCAGTCCGCTACAACATCTTCGACGGCCGCGAATTGAACTTGCTGGTTGGCGACACGCTGGATGGAGGAGGCATAGGAGCACCCAGCAGCGGCCACAATGCGTACATTCGGGATCAAGCTCTTGTAGGTATCCTGAGTTCGCAGATTTCTCCCAGGCTTGTGAACACAGCCCTCGTGCAATGGTCGCGACGGCACTATAACTTCCCAGGGGATACCGGCCAGCCCAACTTAGATATCCCGAACGACCTTCTGTTCGGTCATAACTTCGGCGTATTGGACGCGATTTACGAAAGCCGAGTACAAGCCACGGATTCCATTGGGTGGGTGAAAGGGGCGCATCTCGCGAAGTTCGGAGTGGACACAAATTTTATCAATAACTTTGTGATCTGGCCGGGATTCACGCCGATGCGCATCGTCCTGCCGGGCATTAATTGTCTGGTGGAATTCGCTAATTTCGTGAACCCGGGCGCCGACATACCCTCATCGTTGAATCCAGGCGACACGTGTCCTCTCCCGCCGGTCCTTGACGGTACGCCAATCGTCTTCTGGGGCGCTCCAGTTGGGTCTGGCCCGGTTACGCCGGGCTTTGAGCCGCCGTCGCTTTGTCCCGCAACCGGATGCACTCCAAACAGTTGGTCAAACGCCTATCTGCCTTCGCAAGCGGCGAACTTCTCGGAGACGCTTGACCACAGCTATTACGGATTTTACGCACAGGATCAGTGGCGACTCACTCCCAAGCTGACACTTAACTACGGCCTGCGGTATGACTTCGAGAAGGGGCTGGAAAAGCAGATCAATCCGGACTACCGAGGCTGGCAACCCAGAGTCGGATTTGCCTTTTCTCCGGACAGACACACGGTCATTCGCGCAGGATTTGGAATATTCGATGACCGCTTCAACCTCTCTTTTCTGTTTATTACGCAGCCGCAGAAACCCGTTATCATTCCGAACGAAAACTTGCCCGGGATTCGAACGGGAGCGAACTCTGCCACTTGGGTTTTGAACCAATTGACGCCGGGACCGCCAAACCCTGGGGGACAAGTAATACTGCCAGCGCAGGCTGCCGCGACCTTGATTACAACGGGCGAGGTGCCGCCGGAATATATCACCGGACCTGCCGGGACGACCGTCACTGCCGGTGCCGGAATGGTCGACCATTTCAGCCGCATTCCGTACTCGGAGCAGGCCAACCTGCAGATCGACAGGGAACTGGGCCACGGCCTTGTGCTCAGCGTAAGTTATCTTTTTGTTGCGGCGCACAAGCTGGTCCGAGCGGAGAATCTGAACGTCTGTCCTCCAGCAGGCATCACGAACGCGGCAACGAGCTGCGCGGCAGCCGGGACTCCTCCCCCAGACTGGCCGACCGGCAAAGCCTATTTCAGCGGGGCCCTCTATACCAATTCCGGGCTGCTCTACTACACCGACGACAGCGGAAACAGCGTCTACCATGGCGGGACGGTGCAGGCCACGCAGCACCTTGGGCAATACCTCCGCTTCAATGCCAACTATACGTTTTCGAAGACACTGGATGACGGAACGTTCACCACATTTGTGAGCACTCCGCAGGATCTCTACGACCGGCCTCTCGAACGCGCCAACTCGAACCAGGACATCCGCAACCGTTTTATTGCCAATTTCACAGCGGATGGACCCGAAAAGACGCTGCTGAGGAACTTCGAACTCAGCAGCATTATCACGGCGCAGTCCGGCCGTCCCTTCGACATGTTTGTGGGCTTCGATGCCAACAACGACACAAACCCCGTGACGGATCGCGTCGGAGACACCGCTCGAAACACCTATTGGGGAGACTCTCTGGTCGCGTGGGACCTTCGGGTCTCTCGTCACTTCAATTTCCGCGAGCACGACAGGATCGAGTTTGCTGTGGACGCTTTCAATGCGCTTAACCGTGCCAACGTCAACGAAGTAACGTCGGTGTACGGGACCTATAACTTCTGCAATGGACAAGTTCCTGCCCACTATAAGGACGCAGCCTCGCTGGCTGTCGAGAGGGTGCAGAACGTAGGTGGATGTCCCGCAGCGGGTCCTCCCGTTCCGAATCCGCTTTTTGGCGATCCGCGAACGATGTTTAACCCACGACAGCTGCAGTTTTCGTTGAAGTATTCTTTCTAGGGATTCAGCGGCAGTAGGGTGGAGCGGGAAATGCATGTCGTTCCACTCTGCACGCCTGTACGCAAGCCGCGGGCTGGCCAAGCGGCACAGACTTCTTCTTTCCTTCCGGAGCAACTCATAGCGTCGCTCGGCGACCGATCGAATAAGCTTAGGCTTATACTGAACCGCGCGAGGCCAGTTCCCTGTGCTGTTTCCGAAACGGAATGCGTTACGAGGGCTAGAGACGAGAAGGGGGCGGAATGCCACTGACGTTTAAGGACGTCCGAGAGATCGCCTTATCGCTCGAGAACGTCGAAGAAGGCACATCCTACGGAACGCCAGCATTTAAAGTCGACGGCAAGCTGCTTGCACGTCTTCGTGAGGATGGAGAATCGCTCGTGGTGGGCACCACTTTTGAAGAGCGCGAAGAGATGATGGCCGCGGAACCAGAGACCTACTACATCACCGATCATTACCTGAAATACCCGTGGGTTCTGGTCCGCCTCTCGCGAGTCCCTTCCAGCTCATTGCGAGATTTGCTCAACAGAGCCCTGCGATTGGCTTCCGGGAAACCTCGACGCGCGTCCGTGCGACGTCGGGCCGGCCGCTCGCGGCGAGAATTCGACCAGGAGCGAGGCTGAGGGCAACACGTGTCTTGACGTCCGAGGAGGTATTCGAATGGATGAACGCCAGCGTTACGAGCAGGGGATCGAGACGCGACGCGCCGTGTTGGGAGACCGGCATGTGGATGCGACGCTGAAAAACCGAAATGAATTCACAGACGCCTTTCAGGATTTCATCACGCGATACGCCTGGGGAGAAATCTGGAACAGGCCTGGTCTGCCGAAGGAAACGCGAAGCATGCTCACGCTGGCCATGATGGTTGCACTGAATCGTCCCGACGAACTGCGAATGCACTTGAGCGCGGCGCTAAACGTCGGCGTAACGCGCGAACAAATTCAGGAAGTGCTTCTGCAGAGCGCAATCTATTGCGGCTTGCCCGCGGCGAATTCCGCATTCCATATCGCAATGGATGTTTTCTCTCAGCAACAGATGTGAATCATTTCGTCGGGACACTGGCTCGCTGAAGGCGGCTCTTCGTGAGAACTCAAGTCGGAATTGTCGGGGCCGGACCGGCGGGATTGTTGCTCTCCCATCTTTTGCATTTGCAGGGGATCGAATCGATCGTGCTGGAGACGCGGAGCCAGCAGCATGTCGAAGAGCGCGTGCGTGCGGGAATCCTCGAACAGGGAACGGTGGATCTGCTGAACGAAACCGGCGTCGGAGCGCGAATGATGCGCCAGGGGCTCGTGCATCACGGAATCGAATTGCAGTTCGGGCACCAGAGGTACCGCATCGATTTACAAGAACTCACCGGAGGCAAATCGGTGATGGTTTATGCTCAGCATGAGGTGTTGAAGGACCTCATCGAAGCGCGCCTCGTCGCGCAGGGGCAGCTACGGTTTGAAGTCGACGACGTCACAGTGGCGGAGTTTGACGGCAGCCAACCAAAGGTCCGGTTTCGAAAAGACGGATCGCCGCAAGAGCTGATCTGTGATTTCATCGCGGGGTGCGACGGCTTTCACGGCGTGTGCCGGCCTTCGGTTCCGGCGGGAGCGTTGAACGTATTTGAACGGATCTATCCCTTTGCCTGGCTGGGCATTCTCGCGCAAGCCCCGCCTTCCTCGAAAGAGCTTGTTTATGCCTACCACGAGCGCGGCTTCGCTTTGCTCAGCATGCGTTCGCCGGAGATTTCACGGCTTTATGTGCAGTGTCCACAGGACGAAGACATTCGAAACTGGCCGGACGAAAGGATTTGGCAAGAACTTCATACGCGGCTCGAGTGCATTGATGGCTGGAAGCTCATGGAAGGGCCCGTGCTTCAGAAGGGCATCACGGGGATGCGCAGTTTTGTGGTTGAGCCGATGCAGTACGGCAGACTTTTCCTCGCTGGCGATTCGGCACACATCGTCCCGCCGACCGGAGCCAAGGGGCTCAATCTGGCAGCCGCGGATATTCGCGTGCTTTCGCGCGCTCTAGGGGAATATTACGCCTCCGGAAAAACCCACCTTCTGGACAGCTACTCTACGACTTGTTTGCGGCGCGTCTGGAAAGTGCAGCGCTTTTCCTGGTGGATGACCTCGACGCTACATCGTTTTCCCGACGGGAACCCGTTCGACCAGCGCCGCCAGCTTGCCGAGCTGGATTATGTTACGAGTTCGCGAGCCGCTTCTGTGTCGCTTGCTGAAAATTACGTCGGCCTGCCAATGGATTGAAACGTTCGTCTGCTGCACCGAGAGGAAAAGAGCGTGCCGATTACGAAGCGATATCAAACTGGCTTGGTGATTCTTTTTTTCTTCACGTGGGGCAGTGTTTTTCTCGCTCGCATGAGCGTTCTCTATTTGGCGCCGTTCATCGCGCCGGATCTTCATCTAAGCCACGCGCAAGTAGGGTTGTTGGCATCTGCCCTGGCGATTGCCTGGGCCGCGTCGGGCTTGATTTTCGGGGCAGTCTCCGATCGCATCGGACGACGGCCCGTTCTAATCCCAACCGTATTTCTGTTCTCCGTTCTTTCCTGGCTTTCGGGGATTGCACGGTCCTTCGCCGAGTTGCTCTTCATTCGAACTTTGTTGGGAATCGCTGAGGGTCCTACTTGGCCGACGATGACTTCCATGATTGAAACGGCTTCCGAGCCGAAGAGCCGTGGACGCAACATCGGAATCGTCGTTAGCGCAGGGGCGCTCGTTGGGCTGGCGCTGGCTCCGGTGCTGACCACTCAAATCGCCGCGCGTTTCGGATGGCGTTGGGCGTTTTTCGTCACCGCAATCCCCGGCATTATCCTCGGCATCCTGATTTGGAAGTTTGTGAAGGAACCGACAGAAGGAGGGTCCGAACTGCGTCACCACGCTAAGCCTTCGCTCAAGGACTATTTATCTCTGCTTCGGTTCCGCAATATGTTGCTCTGCGGTGTGGGCGCAGCGGGTTTCATGACTTGGCTGTTCGTCATGCATGTGTTCGCACCGCTGTACATCACACAAGTCTCCCGGCAGTCCGCTACCTTGGCGGGGTTCATTATCGGCGCGGGCGGGCTGGGCGCTTTTATGTGGGGCTGGATTTTCCCGTGGATGTCCGACCGTGCAGGGCGCAAACCGACGCTGATCATCGTCGCGCTCATTTCGGCGACCGCGCCCCTAACCTACCAAGTATCCTTTCTCATTGCCCATCCGTGGCTGATGGCCGCCGCTGGTTTTCTTGCCAACGGCGGGCAGGGCATCGCGGCACTCGTCTTGGTGCTCATTCCGACAGAAAGCGTCCCTGCGAAGTTTGCCGCGACTGCGATTGGACTGGCGACACTCGTCGGGGAGATTGTCGGCGGCGCCATGGCTCCCGCGCTGGCCGGCGCTGCAGCAAACCGATACGGACTTGTGGCACCACTTTGGATTGCGAGCGGTGGTGCAGTATTGGTCTTGCTCGCGTCTCTGTTCATGACAGAAACAGCGCCATCCAAGACTGGACAGCAAAAAATCCCACGGTCCACGATCTAAGACCATCGCAACAACCTATCCGACCGGAGCAAAGTCTTGCGGTGATGACTTTACCATTCTCGTCGTCACATTCGCTTGGAAGGGAGAAGGCGCTTTCATGACGCCGTGGGTGGCCGTAGCTTGGTTCGCCATTTGCTTCTTCCGAGGTTTGTCCGCGGCGGCAAAAGCATGGTTTAGGTAGCCGGCCACGGTGACCCGTATTTGTCGCTCGAGTGAACAGCGAGCGTCAATACTCGCTCGTTTCTCTGTCGATACTTTTTCAATCCCCGCGCAAGTTGTTTATTCTCAATTCTCCCGCTACCGTAAGCCCCTCGTCATTCGGAGCAGATCCATTAATCAGTACCAGGGGACCCGCTTCACGTATTATCGTCGAGCGTGAATTTCGCGTGTTCAGGAGCAAGTCTTGTCTACGGTACGTTCTCTGTGCATCTTGCGAATGGGCGCGATGTTGGTTGGCACGACTGCACTCTTGCTCGATGGTGCGGCGTATCGCGGGGATGGCAGCGAACCCCGAACACGCTGGATTGGCTCCTGGGCTGCCTCTCAGCAGCTCGTTGAGCCAGACAATGCACTAGCTCCAGAAGACCTCCGAGATGCTACCCTGCGCCAAATCGTGCATTTGTCCCTCGGCGGTACTGGAATCCGCCTGCGGCTTTCGAATCGATTTGGCGCTACGCCGCTGCTCGTGATGGCTGCGCACATCGCGCGACCAGTCTCGCCGGGTTCCGAAAAGATTGTGCCTGACAGCGACAAAGCCCTCACGTTCTCTGGCTTGCCAGGCGTTACGATTCCATCGCACGCCGACTACCTTTCTGATCCGATCTCTTTTCCGGTAAATGCGCTCTCCGATGTAGCCATCACGCTGCACATCGGCGCGGCTCCCGACGAACAGACCGGCCATCCAGGTTCTCGAGCGACTTCCTACATCACACATGGAGACTTGGTTTCGATGGCCGAGCTCCTCGGCGCGAAGACCGTTGAACACTGGTACTTCATCGCCGGAGTTGACGTACCTGCTCCGCCCGATGCCAGGGCAGTCGTCGTCCTTGGGGATTCTATTACCGATGGACACGGCGCCACGACCAACGGCAATGACCGGTGGACCGACACTTTGGCACAGCGGCTCCAGGAATCGCCGACGACCCACAACATCTCCGTTCTCAACCACGGGATCGGAGGAAACCACCTGCTCACCGATGGTTTGGGACCGAATGCGTTGGCCCGTTTCGACGATGATGTAGTTGGCCAGCCCGGGGTGCGCTACGTGATCGTCCTTGAAGGAATCAACGACATCGGTTTGCTCGCGCGGAAAGGCGAGGTTGCGACGGCTGAGCACGGAACCTTGGTTCGGCGGATTGTCGGGGCATACGAACAAATGATCGCGCGCGCCCACACGCATGACATCAAGGTCATCGGCGCGACCATCATGCCCTTTGCCGGATCTAGCTACTACCGCCCTGGGCCAGCCAGCGAGGCAGATCGTCAAGCCGTTAATGAATGGATCCGAACGCCCGGACACTTTGATGAAGTCATCGACTTCGACAAGATCGCCCGCGATCCCGAGCATCCGCTGCACCTGCTGCCCGTCTTTGATTGTGGTGACCATCTTCATCCCTCGCCGGCAGGCTATGCCGCTATGGCCCAGGGCGTACCACTCTCCCTGCTAGCCTCGCCGGCAGAACCAGGGCCGAAGATCGCGATTACCTTTGACGACTTGCCGGCACACGGCTCTCTGCCGCCGGGCGAGAGCCGAATGGAATTGATCTCAAAGATTATCGCGGCATTGCAGGAGGCCCATCTGCCACCGACGTATGGCTTCGTCAATGGAGCAGGCCTTGAGCAACAACCCGCCGAGGCTGCTGTGCTGCAGGCATGGCTCGCGGCGGGGAATTCGTTGGGTAACCACAGCTGGTCGCACATGAATCTGAACCAACATTCACTGGAAGACTTCGAACAAGACGTCGTTCGCAATGAACCTGTGCTGATGAACTGGACGAAGGACGAAAACTGGCGCTGGTTCCGCTACCCATTTCTGGCGGAAGGGAACACTCCTCAGAAAAGAACGGGCTTTCGTAGTTTTCTTCGCAAGCGTGACTACAAAATTGCTGCGGTAACTATGAGCTTTGGAGATTATCTTTGGAACGAGCCGTACACTCGCTGCAGAGCCAAATCCGATTTATCTGCCATCGGCATCCTGGAAGACAGCTATCTGGCCGCTGCCGATCAGAGCATCGGATATTATCGGAGCATCTCGCAGACTCTGTATCAGCGGGATATTCCGTATGTGTTGCTTATGCATGTAGGGGCATTCGATGCAGAGATGCTGCGACGCTTGCTGCAACTGTATCGCGCCAGAGGATTTCAATTCGTGACTCTTCCTGAAGCCGAACGCGACGACTTCTATCATAGCGTGACCGATCTGGACCTTGCGGCCGGCCCCGAAACACTCGAGGAAGCAATGAGCGCCCGGCAACTGTCTTTGCCGTCTCGCACGGATTTTGCTTCTCAACTTGATTCCCTCTGTCGCTAGCGGGCGTCTCAGCGGTACAGGCCAACGTTCGGCCCTGAAAAAAATGGAGACAAAGTACAGACAAAATCTGAGTTGTCAAATCCCTTTAGCTGTATGTCATGAAATGATTCAGGACCAAGGGGCTCTGTCCCGAGTGGCCTGAGTAGAACCCGGCACCCTGCGTTCGCGCGCGCAAGATCATCCATCAGCGGCAACCCAGCCCAGGCTGTTATTCTGAAATGTGACTGCAATGCCGGACACATACACCAAGAGACCGCTTCGGACGGGCTTCCTCCGATCCTTTATTCGATGGCTTGTCATCGGCGTGGTGCTTCTTTGGTCGCTTGCCGCGCTGATCCTTGTGGCCGCCCGGTGGATCGATCCACCGACAACCGCGGTGCACATCCAGCGCCGCTTGCAGGCCTGGGTTCACCACACACCGTATCGCGAACGCTACAAATTCATTCCGCTCAGCCAAATCTCGCCCGACCTCCAGCACGCGGTAGTCGCCGCAGAGGATGCGCACTTCTACCAGCACCATGGATTCGATTGGCACGAGATCCAAATCGCTGCCGAAGACGATTTGGAAGGCGATCGTACTCGCGGAGCTTCCACCATTACGCAGCAACTCGTAAAAAACCTATTCTTCGGAACGGGCCGCTCTATCCTCCGCAAGGGCGCAGAGGTCACACTGGTACCGGTGGTCGAATTCGTCCTCGGCAAACAGCGCATTCTGGAGATATACCTCAATGTGGTCGAATGGGGCCCTGGTATTTATGGTGCAGAGTCGGCGTGTCGTTACTACGACCAAACTGCAGCCCGGAATATCGGCCGGCAACAGGCGGCACGGCTCGCTGCAATTCTGCCGGCTCCCCTTAAGCGACGACCCGAGCGCATGAACAACTACAGCGCGATTATCCTTAAGCGGATGGCCCAAATGGGTTGGTAATCGTGGCTAACATTTTACCAATGCGGCGGCTTTTATTGCTCTCGCGCTAGGTTCTCGTCGGATGAACACCGATTCGGAAATTACTATCTCCATAACAAAGCATATGGCAGGAACCGACGCGGCACCATTCTTGAGCTATCGCAGAAGATCAGAATCGCTAAACGCCCTTCTCATCTCTTTGTACTCCCGGACCGACCTTCTCGTGGTCACGATGTCGGTACGACTTCAAACTGTAACGACACGGTTCGTGTGACATTATGCCAATGTATCTCAGTTGGAAGAAGGAGCAGGCAAGCAAGCAAGCAAGGGCCCATTTCTTTTTGCTACTCCTGTCAAACCCGATCAGCCGATCACTTCAGTGAGGAGGCCCTGGAAACCACGCTCACGAACGCGAAAGTGGCTTACTTTCTGATGTA
>Ga0210395_10000077_pt1 | contig 84249 bp, 66 predicted proteins | sample IncBWH4OmetaG_FD_150861 | JGI IMG/M metagenome (GOLD analysis project Ga0210395, IMG submission 150861) | Forest soil microbial communities from Barre Woods Harvard Forest LTER site, Petersham, Massachusetts, United States - Inc-BW-H-4-O ...
GCTGAAACTGCCGTAGCCCGGAATCATGCTGTTGGTGCGGGGAACGCTCATTTGTTGGTAGGCGGCTGAAGCTCCATTTCCAGTGTTGGCGGAGTTGACCCAGCCTCCCGAGTTGCCGTAGGTATTCGAGATCTGTTGCAGCAGTCGCAGGTCCGAAGTTGGCGAGAGAAATCGTGAATAAAGCATCCGCGGTGCAAGGATCATCTGGTGGTAGAGGTTGTACTGCTGCTTCACTTGGTTGTAGGTTTGGAGTGCCGTGCTGGCGATCTTGACGGTGTTGGAGAAAATCTGCTGGCCGTTCTCGATCTGTTGAATCTGGTTGCTGATGGACCGCTCCTCGTGCTCGATCTGGCTGATGGCGTGGGCCGATTGAGTGGGATCGTACACAATCCCCGACCCGAACTGCGCGTGCGCGATGGTGGCGGGAATGATGGACAACATTGCCGCGAGGGTGAGACTGGTGCGTTTCATTGGGAGACCTCCTTGTTGGGTAATCAGTGCTTCTTGTTTTTTTCGAGTTTGTTAGCGTCCTGCTCTCCCATCCGGCAGACCTCAGCCGAGGTATCCGAATGAAGACACTGCTGGAATGCTTTGCACACCGCCTCTGAATCGGCAGGGTCGCAGGCAATCTGCTTCTTGCAACCGAAGAGGATCAGCGTGGAGAGCAATGCAACTGCAACGATGATTCTGCGCATATCGGCTCCTCAATACGTCTGCGGAATAGTGTGGTTCGAGTACGCAGGAAGAAGCAAGTCCTGCGTGAAATACACTTTCACGCGGTGGCCCTCTCGAATCGTGATGGTGGGCGGTATCTGTATGAAGCGATCAAGGATCGTGGTCGCAGACTGCGAAACACTGCCCGCAGCCCCGGTGGTGAATGCCTGGGAACCGCTAGTCGTGATGGTGCCGCCACCCTGCGTGATCTGGCTTGCTCCTGCAATCACACCCAAAGCTATCGAGGTGCCGAATATCTGGAGGTAGTGATTGTTGACCTTGTCTTTCAGTCCTTCCTCTCCGATCTGATCAAGGCCGTGGAACTGATCGAGATCGACGGAATAACCATCCGGCATTATCAGGCGGTGGAAGACCACTGCCATGCGGCGCTGTTGGCCGAAGCCGGCTGCTCCAATCTTCTTTGCCTCACCCAAAACAACCGTTCCCTCGGGAATGATGACGTGTTGATGATCGTGCGAATACAAGGGATTTGATACAAGGGCTTTGACTGGTCCTACAGCATCGCCATCCAGGCGATTCATGAGAACGGTATCGAGGACCGAGCCCTCGTAGACGAGATAGGGCTGGCCAGTGGCCGAATCGATATTGGCCTCCAGTGGGCGTTTATAGCCTCCGGGCGCGTCCTCCTGTTTTCCTTCGGCTGGCGCGGGGACGAGACTGCTGTTTGTCTGCCGTTCGGCAGGGCCATACTGTGCGGGCATCATCTGGCCTTGCTGCAGCTGTTGTTGCGGGGGATCGTCAGAGCGGGAGTACACAAGATTGGAAGCGAAACGAGAGTTGTCAGCCCGTTCGCGTTCTTTCGCAGCGATTAACTGTGCCTGCTGTTGCATGGGCGTCAGTTGCATCTGCATGTTGCCCTGCTGCGCTTGCGGGCAGGGCTGGCCAGGAATACAGGGCACAGCAAGGCCGGTCGGCCCATAGGCCGCGGCTGCAGCCCGCTGCTGGGGAGTCGCAGACGTGAGCGCTGAATCTCCCATCGCAGCGACAGCTATTGTCGCCTGCTGTTCTTTCTCACGTTCGGCCTGAAGCTGGTTCTTCAACTCCTGCACGTTGCTGTCGGTGTTGTCCAGCAAGGCTGGTTGCGGTGGTTGGCCTTTCGCGCTAGCCTGTTGCGCGGGTGTCTTCTTGCCGGACGAACTGAAGAGCGCCGCCACAATCACGAGCAATGCCGCACCAAGGTAAACGAAGGTCTTGAGGTTCTTCTGCAAGACACCCTTTGGCAGTTCCAGGTTGCGCCGCAATGTTGGCTCGGACGGTTGGTTCTGTGTTTCCGTGTGGGGAGTGAAGACGTTCTCGGTCATGACGGTGATCCCTTGCGCGTGAATTCCATCCGCTTTTTGCCCAGCTCCACATATCCGCTGTCCATGATCTTCGGGATTATGTACGTCCCTTCCCGAAGGTCGTAGGTGACGAGGTTGGGTTTACCGTCCTTCATCTCATACACGCTGAACTTTTCCGGCGCATTGGTCTTGATGTACGTGAACCTGTCGTCGTGATAGATCGACTGAATGTCGAAGGGCGCTTCGTTTGCCTTGTAGGCATAGTCAAACTTGAGTCGTGTTGGATAGGCGCTTTTGTATTCATCCACCGCCTGTTCAACGTGCGATTGCAGAGCAGCAAGCTGCTGCCTCGATTGTTCGAGTTGGGCGGCAGGTACAAACTGCGGTGGACCGCTGGCGGCAAGGATGGCAGAGCGATCGGCGGGTTCGACGATCACCTTCAGATCAGGGGTCGTCGATAAGGCAGAGACGTCCTGGAGAGTGAAACTGTAAATGTTCCCCTTGTCTGTAATGAGATTCAAGTTGGAGCTGATGCCTTGCTTCGCCGGATGCACGAAGCAAAAGTTGCCAACCACGTCCACGATCCAGAACTCCTTGTCACCCGTGGCGGCTTCCATGATTTTCTCGGTCGTGGGTAGTTCGATAAGGGTCGTGTATTTCACCTTGGCGCGGATCGGAATGATGTCCTGCGAGTGATATTGCACCGTGCGCGCGGACTCCTGCGCCAGGGAGCCGATGGAGAAAACCACCAGAACAAAATTCACGATGAATCTCACGTGTCGCATACTTCTCTCCTTACGGGTTAGTGTTGGTGGTTGATACGGCCAGCGCACGTGGCTGGAATGGCCACTCCTCCGCGAGATGGCGAAGGCCATCCGCAAGACCGTGGCGGTCGAAATACTCCTGTTTCTTGAGGTTGTCGCGGGCGTTGTTCGTTGCCATCCAGTGCAAGACCGAATCGACATTCAAATGCACTTTCTTTGAGGTCTGGGCTTTACGAATGAGCATTTGGCCCGGCGGGACAAGGCCGTCGATAAGGTCCAGTTCCGTGTCGTTCAGATGAAACGCCTCGCGGTAAACTTCCCGGTTCATGTCCGGGTTGGCGAGGAAGATCTTTGTCGGGCAACTCTCTGCTACTATCGCCAGCATCCCCGATTCCTCAAGCTCTTTGATGGATTGCGTCGCCAGGATCATCGCGGCGCGGTGCTTGCGCCAGGTCTTCTGCGCCTGCACAACGTAGTTGCGAATGGTCTCGTTCTTGATGAAGAGCCATGCTTCGTCGAGCAGGAAGAACTTGGAGGTGCCGAGGTTCTTCGGATCGGTAATCTCATTCGCTGCTCGATGCAAAACATAGAACAGCAATGGTTCCAAGACTTCCGGCGCATCGTTCCAACCGTGGAAATTGAACGTCTGAAAGCTTTTGAACGAAAGCGTGTCCTCAGCGTTGTCGAAAAGGAAACCGTACTGTCCACCGCGAGTCCAGCGGTGGAGGCGTTCTTTCAACTCTCCAATGATGTTCCCAAAATTCGAAATCGTGCGCTGGTTAGGCTCCAGTACGTAGATGCGCTCAATCGCGTCCCACAGTCGACGTTCCTCCTTGAAGTCCAGCCGGTAACGCTGCTCGTTACCCTCAACGAGCACGCGGAAGAAGCTGAAGAGAAACTGCAGGTTCTCTTTGGTCTGAGGCAGCGAGAAGGGGTTAATGGTGAAGTCCCGCGCTTCCTGACCCACATTGAGATACGAGCCCTTGAATATCGTCGTAAGCGACTGGAAGCTGCCGCCGATATCAAAGATGAAAGTTAGCGGCTTGTACTTCTGCGCGTTCTGCAGCAGAAAAACGCAAAGATAGGACTTGCCACTGCCTGTCATCCCGAGAATCAGGGTATGGGCAACGTCGCGGGTGTGCAGGTTGAGGAAGTAGGGCGTGCTGTTGTCGGTTTCGACGACTGCCAGGTATTCCGTGCCGAGATGCGCGTTCGTCTTTTCGCCGGGAAGGATCGTAAACAGAAACGACAGGTCGGCGTAATTCGTGTTCAGCAGATACAGTTGGCGGAGGTTGAGCGCATAGTTGCCCGGCACAGTGGCGAAATAAGCGTTCAGCTGGTTATAGGTTTCGGCAAACAGATTGCCGTCCGCGTTGGTGAAGACGCCAGTAAATTCCGCCACGAGCTGATCGAGTTCCGTTCGTGACCGGCCATACAGCACAATCGTGAGCGAGAAATCTCCGAGCGATTGACCGTCACCGAGAGCGCGAAGGCAATCCCCAAGATTCTCAATGTCGGCCTGTTTGGACTCGTCCACCAGCACGTCGCGGGGGTTCGCCTTGGTGGTGTCGTTGCCCATCTGAGAGACGAATCCCGTCTTCGACATATTGAAGTGACGGCGCCGCTTGTTCACTTCTTTGCGGGCCTTGTCCGCGGGAAGCGGCGTCCACTCCGTGACGACGTAGAAGTTGGCCGGAATCTTCAGCAGCGCGTCCAGCACGAGAGGCCGCGTCTCCGTGATGGCCTCTTTCATCGTCAGTACTCGGACGATGTGTTCGCCTACCCGCAGATGATCGCGTTCGGCCTCGATGTCGGAGTTGACCACCTGATAGTCGAGGAACTGCGTGGACTGTGGTCTGCCGGCAACACTCCAGTCGTCATAATTCAGCAAGCGGCGGAAAAACGTGAATTGCCCCTGCTGATTCAAGACCTCTACTTGCATGAAATCTGCGAGCTGCCGAGCGAATGCCTGCACGTGCTGGTCGAGCCGTTGAAGATCGCGCTCGATATGCGTCCGTAACAACTTCTTCATGCTGTCGTTGGTGAACTGCGATTTGAGTTCGGCGATCGCGCCCTCCGGATCGCGTAACAGGCGAGCTAGCGCCGTGCTGACGCCGGTCTTCGACCGGGCGCCTTCGAGCAGGATGCAGTAGAAGATTTCAACTTGATAGAGATGGTCCCGCTTCGCTTCAAAGAACTTCCGTCGCTGGTCGATAGCGGCTTCGACAATGGGGTCATCATATTTTGCGAATGGTATGTCGGGGCGGTTCGATTTGAGGAGGTATTGGTAAATGTGGAAGCCTGGGCCAAAGGCTTTCAGCGCCGCCTCCAACCGCTTCACCGCATACTCCTGTTGGGAGCGGTCCAGACTTTCATAGTCCACACCGGGAACACTGAGAACCATGCCTAGATCGCCGCTTTTGGTAAGGAAGGCCGTCTCATTCCAGAAGCCGTAGAGGTTGATGTGGTCGTTTAGGGCCGCACTCTCTTTCCACGGCTTGATTACCTTGTCGAGACGCAGCATCACACCACCTCCACGCGGGGAATTTGCTGCTTCGCGGCGTCATAACGCAGCTTGTAGCGTTCGGACTTTGCGAGAATGCTGAGGAATGCCGGATCGCTGTTCGTTACCCAATGGCCGAAGGCAAAACCCCCAATGAAGACGGCGACGCCGGCCAGGATGGAATTGAAGAGGTTGAAGGCCCCCACGGCGCTCACGCAAACGAAGTAGAAGAGCGTCCGCTCCACTCCCAAGTAAGTGAGTGGCTTGTGCAGGCTCTTAAAGACTCGGTTCGTGCGACGCCGCTGCTGTGGTTTGTCTGGCATAGCTTCCTCGATCTAGGCGCGCGTGAGGGTGGCTGGTAATGGCGCTATACGCCCCAGAGCCAACTCAAGACATTCACTGCCATAACGGCAATGCCCGTTCCGGCGGCAACGCCAGCGAGCGCCTTTTTTGCGCCGGGCTCGCCGTGCGCGAATCCGTAGCCTCCGATCACAATTGCGACCAGACTCGCAACTTTCGCGATAGTTCCAGTAAAGAGGCCTTGGATGGCATTAAAGCCGGTGTCGAAGGGACTTCCTTGAGCATGAGCTGCGAGGGGAACCAACACGAGAAGTGAGAGCACCAACAGCGCCGACTTTGCGAGCCTTGAAGAGGCCGCTGACCGAATGGGAGAGGGAAGCTTGATTCGAGCCAAATGCGCCATGAGAACCTCCGGCAGTGACAGTTCGGAGCCGCTGCTTTTGGTTCACCGTAGCGCTAGAGAAAGGTGTTGTCTAATGACTTCTCGGCGGGACGTTATTCCGCACGCGCATAACAGCGAAATCCGAGGTACCTTTGTTTCCCGTCTGTGAAAACCTCAGTTCGCGCGGGCTAGCCACTAACAAGCAGTTCCAGCCCTTGTGCAAATTTGGTCGCGCCCCCGTTGGCGGGATGGCGCACATACTCTGCGCGAATGTCCATCGTCTTGAGCGACTTTTCCGCTTTTCTGCCGACGGCAACAACTTTCGCTAAAGGGAATTCCCTGACGAGCATCTGTATGGCACGTTTGCCAATCTCAAATTCCTCACAAGTTGGTGTTCGATTTGACTGTTCGTCCCGCGTTTTATGAGGATGCATTGGAAGTGCGTTCCACAGAATCGTGCGCTCCTCAATGCCCAGGTTATACAGTGTCTCCCAGACTATCGTGGCAGAGGGTTCGGAGTAGGGAAGGGCCCTGCTCGTCAGTCTGTGACTCATGGGAGATATGCGAGGAATCTTTCCCTCCAGCAGGAGACGTTCGCTTGTAAATGCGATCCCGCTGTGTCTACAACCCTGATAGCCCGCCGCTTCTCCGCAAAGAATGAACTTCGGATCGCAGGCAAGATGAGCTGCCAGCCGGGCCAGTTTTGCATCCGGACCATTGCATGGCTTGTCGTCGGTGCAACGCTCGCGCCATGGGTTGAACAGGTTCGGCAGTTCAGGCGGCAGAGTGTCGGTCAGAAGTTTGGCCAATTTGTTATTCGACATCAATACCCCTAGTATACCTTTTCTGACTCGATTATCGGAAACGGGAGTTAATGGCGCAAACGGACTCCGAGTGGTGTTAGGTGTGCTAGACTTTTCGCGCCTACAGTCAGATCTTTTGCCGCGCATCGCGGCACGTGACAACAATGTTGCTTGGTTTGCTGGCACATCGCTCGACGCTACTCGATTGCCATCGCACTATCGCATTCGCGTAAGAGTGACTGTAGGCATTTGTTTAAGTACGCGATATGTCGCAACTTCAGGCACTCAGAGCGGCATTGTCCATCCACCAGGTTGCGACGCTCCTCCACTTTCAGCCGAAGGCGCTGGCGTACATTTTGTATAAGAAGCCGCTGCCGACGAGATACAGCTCCTTCAATATGGCCAAGCGCGACGGCAGCGTGCGTACGATAAACGCTCCTGCACCCGATCTTAAGCTCCTCCAGCATAACCTTTCGGAGCTCCTGCAAAACTGTGCCGCGGAAATCAATGCTGGCAAGAAATTAACGGATCAGCTGGCACATGGTTTCAAGCGAAAGCGGTCGATCATTACCAATGCGGTAAAGCATAAAAAGAGGCGTTATGTCTTTAACATCGACCTCAACAATTTCTTCAGTACGATCAATTTCGGCCGCGTTCGTGGCTTTTTTATCAAAGACGCCAACTTCATGCTTCATCCGAATGTAGCGACGATACTGGCGCAAATAGCGTGCCACGAAAATGTTTTGCCGCAAGGTAGTCCGTGCTCTCCGGTCATTTCAAACCTCATCGGTCATGTGCTGGACATTCATTTGTGCAAGCTTGCCTCGAACAATGGCTGTACCTATTCTCGTTACGCCGACGACATCACCTTTTCCACGAGCAAACCCGAGTTTCCGGTGGGCATTGCCAAGAGGGTCTCCGGGCAGACACACGTATGGGAGGTGGGCGACGGGATACAGAACATCGTTACGCACACCGGCTTCAGCATCAATCCTAAAAAGACGCGCATGCAATACCGCGGCTCACGGCAGGCTGTCACCGGCCTCGTGGTGAACCGGAAGGTAAATGTGCGGAGCGAATACCGACGAAAGGCTCGCTCATTGGCGCACAATTTATTCAAAACGGGCAGTTTTCAACATGTCAAAACAATTCCTGACGCCAATGGGGTCGTCACTCCGACAACTGTCGAAGGAACTCTGGCACAATTGCACGGAATACTCGGCTTCATCGATGCGGTCGATTGTCACAACTTTGAGATGGAGTCCAAAGTGGACCCGCGCAAGGCCAAGGCCTCGCTCCGATCGAAAGAGAAACTGTACCGGCGATTCCTCATGTTCAAGGATTTCTATGCGGCAAAGAGGCCGGTCATTGTGTGCGAGGGAAAAACCGACAACGTATACCTTCTTCATGCCATTAGGAGTCTCGCGGAGTTCTACCCAAAACTTGCTACGGTAGATGCGAACAAGAAAATCACACTTAACGTTCGAATTCTCAAGACTGTGAAGACAAGCACGGGTCGTGTGTTGCAGCTTGACGGCGGGGCGTCGTTCCTGGAGGCATTCATAGAGCAGTATTTGGTCGAGCTGGAGAAATTCACAGCTCCTGGCAAGGAGTCGGCCGTCGTAGTCGTCGTGGACAACGATAAAGGCGGCGAAGAAATCTACAATACGATCAGAAAGCGTACGAAGAAAAAGGCGCTGAAATCGGATGCCTATGTTCACGTCGCGGGAAATCTGTATGCGCTCCTCACACCGCTGAAGGCAGGAGCCACAAAGTCAACGATAGAGGATTGTTTCGCTGAGGAAATTAAGAGCCTCAATCTCGGCGGGAAGACGTTTAATGCCAATAGCAAGACTGACTCAGCGGCTCACTTTGGAAAACACATCCTATCGCAATACATTCGAGAAAATGCCGCGAAGGTTGATTTCACAGGATTCGCAGGGCTTCTCGATCGTATTAACGGTGCGATCGAAGCACATCAAGCTAAGGTTGCAGGTGCTCCAGCGGTGAATGGTGTTGCTGTTCAGCCTTAGCTTTTACCGGGGCGGGCTGGGCACTCCCAATTCGACGTGTACGCGCCGATCCAGCGTCATTTTCCGTGTGGCCTCTGCAGTGTGATAGCACACCGGAAACTATGGTTCAATAAGGGTCTACGAACCGTTTCCAAATGGCGGGTAAAGCGTTTCTGTAGCGCCATCCGGGCCGCGTGTTTTCAATCAGACTCGTCGAAGAAATAGCGCAGAGCCCGACGCTCTTCCGTGTTCTGCGAGAAGCTGTTAGGATATTTCTGTGCTAAACACTTGCTCAGGTTTGGTTGGCGGTTCCGTCCAGGTTGGCTACAATCTGGATCGCCCGGAGCAGCCTGTGCAAGTGGATTCGCACATGGCACAGGTGCAGGGAGAAGCCGATATTTGGAGGCGGTTTGGGGGCGGTTCGGACAGGAATCGCGCTCTTTTGTGCAACGAAGGCAATTCCATGCACGGTATGCAAATCGCGCAAAGCCTTATAAACACTGACGATTTCGCATCTTGTTGATTTGGCGAGTGGGGACGTAGTTCAGTTGGTTAGAACGCTGCCCTGTCACGGCAGAGGCCGCGGGTTCGAGTCCCGTCGTCCCCGCCAATTCTTTCAAACACTTGCAAGGAATTGGCAATTTGCGTCATGGTCCAGTGCTTCTTCCTGTTGAGCACCCTCCGAACAAGTTTGCCCGCCTCCGTCCTCACGTCAAATTATTAAGGCGATACTCGCCGAGGAGATCAGCGAGAATCCATGCTGCTCCGGCGATCGCGAACGTCTCGGCGTTTTCGCTCCAGTTCGTATGATTGTGGGGATCCGAAAGAACCAATGGTACCCACACGAGTAGCCCGAAGCTCACGACCATCGCTGTCAGCAGGCGAGCCGCGAGAAGCGCCATTCGATTCGCAAGCAGAGCCACAGCCGCGAGTGCGAAAAAAACAGTCGTCGTTACTGCCCAAAACATCTGGCTTGGCGGAACCCACTTCGGAACAAGATTGGCGGTAGCGCCAAGATAAAACGCCTGTTCAAGGGTGAAGGAAGCGGCACAGATGCCGAGAAGAATGCGGCCGATCCGTTGAAGCGTTTGCGGTTCCCATGCCGATGACAAGCGCGCATAAACAATCGCCGCTCCGGTCACGAGAGAGAACTGTTCGAAGAAGTCGCCCCAGCTATTGTAGACCTGCGGTGCAGTGACGATTTGTGGCACACACAGTAAGGCGAAGACAAGATAAGCCGCACCAAGGATGGCTGCGCCCGTTTTCGTGATCCGACGGACCTGAATCACAGCGCCGCCCAAGATCTGGGTAGCCGCGGCGGCGTAAACAATGTAGCGCAGTGGATGCCAGTCGTTGTAGTCATGCCAGGCCAGCGTGATGAGGCCAGTGGCCAAAGACGCCGCTCCAAACACATGACGGCCGAGCTTCGAACCTGGCGTTGATACGGTCATTTGTTTTTCAGCGTCGTGCCACTATACCCTTTGATCCGCCTCGTTATCCACAGCCGGGTCTTGCAGCCGACTGCCGTCTTCGAGGTCAAAGGAAAAATTTCGGTTGACACTGCTCTGGGTGGTTTTATAATCATTCTCATCCGATAATCATGTTCCTCACCCATGCGACTCACCCATGAACAGTTCCGTGAGCTGGCCGCGAAGCACGGTTTGGCGGTCACGCACCAGCGTCAGGTGGTCTATGAGGCCGTCGTCGCATCCCACGGACACTATTCCCCGGAAGACGTTTACGCCGCGGTTCGGCGCCGCATTCCATCCGTTTCTCTGGCCACGGTCTACAACAATCTGCGGCTTTTCATCGAGTGCGGGTTGCTGCGGGAGGTCAGTCCTCATGCGGCCACCTTGCGCGTCGACGGTAATCTCAAACCTCATCACCACCTGGTTTGCTCGCGCTGCAAATCGGTGCAGGACATCGAAGGAGAGTTCATTGATTTCAAACGGCTGTCCCGGCACGTGCCGGACGGTTTTGATCTGACGCAGCCGCTGGTCGAGGTCTTTGGCCTCTGTCGCCGCTGCAGTGCCAAAAAATAATTTTTTAACGCAGTACTCAATCAAAATTCGAAGGACGAAAATATTATGGAAAATACACTCGCGACCTCATCAGGAAGTGTTTCTCCCGAAGCTAAAAACAAAAGCACTTTACCCGAAGCCAAGTGCCCGTTTAACCACGGTGCTTCCGTCCCGACGAACCGCGACTGGTGGCCGAATCAGGTGAATGTGCAGGTCCTGCACCAACATTCCCCAAAGTCCGATCCGATGGGCAAGGAGTTCAACTACGCGGAAGAGTTCAAGAGCCTCGACCTGAATGCCGTAATCAAAGACCTGCATGCCTTGATGACGGACTCGCAGGATTGGTGGCCCGCCGACTTCGGGCACTATGGGCCGCTGTTCATTCGCATGGCATGGCACAGCGCGGGTACGTACCGCATCGGCGATGGCCGCGGCGGCGCCGGAGCCGGGCAGCAACGCTTCGCGCCGCTCAATAGCTGGCCAGACAATGTGAACCTCGACAAGGCACGCCGGCTGCTGTGGCCGATCAAGCAGAAGTACGGCCGAAAAATCTCCTGGGCTGACCTGATGATTCTTGCCGGTAACGTCGCCCTCGAATCGATGGGCTTTAAGACGTTCGGTTTTGCTGGCGGACGCGCGGACGTCTGGGAGCCCGAAGAGCTGAACTGGGGTCCTGAGGGCACTTGGCTGGCAGACGAGCGCTACAGCGGCGATCGTGATCTTCAGAATCCTCTCGGCGCGGTTCAGATGGGTCTGATTTATGTGAATCCGGAAGGACCGAATGGCAAGCCGGATCCCATCGCTGCGGCGCGGGATATCCGCGAGACTTTTGCGCGCATGGCGATGAATGACGAGGAAACCGTTGCCCTCATTGCCGGCGGACACACCTTCGGCAAGACGCACGGCGCGGGCATTCCCGCGGATTATGTAGGCGCCGAGCCAGAAGGCGCCAACATTGAAGACCAAGGCTTCGGGTGGAAGAACAAGCTTGGCAAAGGTCACAGCGGTGACACCATCGGCAGCGGCCTGGAAGTTATTTGGACCACCACGCCAACCAAGTGGAGCAATAACTTCTTCAACAACCTGTTCAGCTACGAATGGGAACTGACGAAGAGTCCAGCCGGTGCGCATCAGTGGACGCCGAAGAATGGCGCAGGTAAAGGTACAGTGCCGGATGCGCACAATCCCTCAAAGCGTCATGCGCCATCCATGCTGACCACGGACCTCGCCTTACGGCTCGACCCGGCGTACGAAAAGATTTCGCGGCGTTTCTACGAGCATCCGGATCAGTTCGCAGATGCGTTTGCGCGAGCGTGGTTCAAGCTGACGCATCGCGACATGGGACCACTCCCGCGCTACCTGGGCCCGCTCGTTCCGAAAGAGACGCTGCTGTGGCAAGACCCTGTTCCCGCAGTGGATCACAAATTGATCGGCGAGAAGGAAATTGCGGCTCTGAAGGTGAAGATCCTCGCATCCGGACTGTCGATTTCCCAACTGGTCACGACTGCGTGGGCGTCGGCAGCGTCGTTCCGCGGCTCCGACAAGCGCGGTGGGGCGAACGGGGCGCGTATTCGTTTAGCGCCACAAAAGGATTGGGAAGTGAACCAGCCAGCCGCATTGGCAAAGGTTGTCAAGAAGCTGGAGTCGATCCAAAAGGAGTTCAACGGCTCCGGCTCCAACGGGAAGTCCAACGGGAACAAAGCCGCGAACAAAGGCAAGCAGGTCTCGCTCGCCGACCTGATCGTGCTGGGCGGCTGCGCAGCCGTCGAGGAAGCTGCGAAAAAGGCCGGGCACAAAGTGAAAGTCCCCTTCTCGCCGGGGCGCACCGATGCTTCGCAGAAGCAGACCGACGTGCACTCCTTCGCCGTAATGGAGCCGATCGCCGACGGGTTCCGCAACTATCTCCGCAGTGGACAGGTCCTGTCGGCCGAGGAGTTGCTGGTAGATCGGGCGCAGTTGCTGACCCTGACTGCCCCCGAGATGACAGTACTCGTCGGCGGCATGCGCGCCCTGAACGCGAACTTCGGACAGGCCAAACACGGCGTCTTCACCAACCGGCCCGAGACGCTGACCAATGATTTCTTCGTCAACCTGCTCGACATGAATACGAAGTGGGAGCCGTCGTCTTCCTCCGAAGGCGTGTTTGAGGGGCGCGACCGCGCCACGGGCAAAACCAAGTGGACCGGTACGCGCGTCGATCTCGTCTTCGGTTCGAACTCCCAGCTTCGGGCACTCGCGGAAGTTTATGCTAGTGACGACTCGAAGCAGGCGTTTGTGAAGGACTTCGCGGCGGCGTGGAACAAGGTGATGAACCTTGATCGCTACGACCTTGCCTGAGCTTATCGAAGTTCTGGACAAGAAGTGGTGGACAAATTGGCGGTCGCGTTGACGACCGCGCAGCGCGCCATCGAATAACTAGAACGTGCTCGCATCGCAAAGCGGATAGGCGATGCGAAGCGCGATTCGCCAGCGTGGTTGGCTGAGGCTGAGAACCCACATCTGGGATGAGGGCTTGCGCTTCCAATCGCCATTTCGTCCTCCTGTGGAGGTTCTCATGCAAGGAGTGCTGGTGAAGTCGCAAGCAACGCACGGGCATCTGGGTCGTGCTTGCAAGAGAACTCTCGCTGCGCGCCGGTGTCCCATTCTTCTCCTCATCCTCGCTGCTGGCATTGCCACAGCGCAGGAGAAAATAGACCTCGACGCCGCCAACCGGATTCGCGATAAGGCCCTGAATCACTCTCAAATCATGGAGATGGTTGGCTACCTCACCGACGTCACCGGCCCCCGGTTGACCGGTTCGCCCAACCTCAAGCGAGCTGAGGAGTATGCTCGCGACAAACTTCGCGAGTGGGGCCTTGAGAACGCGCATCTTGAAGCCTGGGGACCGTTTGGCCGTGGCTGGTCGCTGGAGGGTTTCACCGCGAATGTCCTATCGCCTCGGTTCAGCCCGCTCATCGCCTATCCGAAGGCCTGGAGCCCCGGCACGAACGGCATCGTCCGTGGTGAAGTAGTTTTGCTCGACGTGAAGACTGTCGCCGACCTCGACGAGTACAAGGGTAAGCTCAAGGGAAAGATTGTCCTCTTCTCGCCGGCCCGGCACATCGATCCTCTCTTCGACCCACCGGCACATCGGCAGACGGACGAAGACTTGCTGCGTCTTGCTAAACGCCCAGTCTTCCGGCGAGCCTCGACCATTCCAATTCACGCCGGAACAGCGGTCGGCAGAAGAACTCAACTATCGCAAATGGCAGTTGATCCAGGACGAGGGCGCCGCAGTTGTCATGCAGCCGTCCTATCGCGATGCCGGGACGGTTTACGTGACTTCAGCCACCGTACCCTATCCGCCGGATGTGCCTTTTGAAAAACGCGCGCACGCCTGGGATCTCAGCAAGCCGGTAATCACTCCGCAGGTCAACGTTGCAGCCGAGCAATACAACGGAATCGTCCGTCAAGTGATGCGCGGGATCCCTGTGCAGCTTGAAGTGAACATCGCCGTGCGTTTCTCTGATGACGATCCCATGAGCTACAACGTCGTCGCCGAAATTCCCGGCACCGATTTGAAAGACGAAGTCGTGATGGTGGGTGGCTCAATCGACTCCTGGCACTCGGCCGTGGGCGCCACCGACAATGCCGTCGGCGCAGCCACTGCGCTGGAGGTTATCCGCATCCTGCAAGCCCTAAAGCTGAGGCCCCGGCGCACCATCCGCATTGGTTTGTGGAGCGCGGAGGAGCAGGGAACGCTGGGTTCTCACGCTTACGTGGCCGCCCACCTCGGCCGGAAAGTGAGCGCCGCGGAGGACCAGCCCGGCCGTGCGCGCTACGAGTTTAAGCCGGAATATGAAGAGTTCGACGCATATTTCAATTTCGACTACGGTACCGGCCGCATTCGTGGACTCTACTTGCAGGGGAACGCAGCCGCCCAGCCGATTTTCCGCGAGTTGCTCGAGCCATACAAAGACCTCGGCGCTTCTACATTGTCTATGGCTGATATCGGGGCCACGGATCATATTCTGTTTGATGAGGTAGGCCTGCCCTCCTTCCAATGGATTCGAGACTACATGGAAGGTGACAACACGCGGGCTCCTCACACGAACATGGACACCTACGACCACGTCCTCGAAGACGACCTGAAGCAAGCCGCCGCTGTTGCAGCGTCACTTATTTACCAGATCGCCATGCGCGATGAAAGGATTCCCCGCAAGCCGCTGCCTTCCCATTGATTGAGTCTCCGATTGGGTGAGCTTCATTGGCTGATCGTAATCGTGACCAGCGCAGCGTGACTATTCGAACCACTAACCGACGCACCGGCGGAGACGGAATATTGACCCATCGGAGTGCCTGCCTGTGCTCCTCCCGATGAACTGACTCCGCTACAAGACGTCATTCCGATGGCGGCGAATGATCCGAGCAGCAGCACAAGCCAGAGGCGGACATAACGCCGGCGCTTTTTTCCGCTCCTGATCGATCCCCGAATGATCGATGCCGGAATGATCGAACCTGGCATGGTCAAACCTGGCATGATCATAAAGACGAACCCAGCCGGCAAGGCCAGGAATGCGAGCATGCCGGCGGCATTCCAGGGGAACGAGACGGGACGAAGCCCTGCACTCACTCCATTTGTTCCCGTGGTATTTACGGTCAGAGTGACGGTTTCGACGGCATCGTCGCCGTTCATCACAACCTGTACCGGCGCAAAGACGCAAGCGGCGTTCGCCGGCAGGCCGGTACAGGCAAAAGTGACCGTGCCGGTCATGCCTCCCACCGGCGTGACGGTCAGGACCGTGCTTCCCGACTGCCCTTGCACAATAGTCAGCGATGTGGGATGGGCGGTAATGGAATAATCCGGCGGAATCACATTAGGAACGACGTTGGTCAGGGCAAACGCGAGCGGCGTCAATCCCTGTACCGCAGCCGACACTGAGTATGCGCCCGCCGTGCTGTTGGCGGTGAAAGCTGGAGCCGTGGCCATCCCGGTGCTGCCGGTCGCCACTGAAGCGCTGCTGCTTCCGCCGGCGAACGTGCCGCTGGCGCCGCTGGAGGGCGACGGCGCGCTGAAAACCACGGTCGCACCCGGCACAACATTGCCGAACGCATCGCTGACCTTTGCCGTGAGCGGGGTTGCGAACGCCGCTCCTTCCAGCGCCGTTTGCCCGGACCCTGCGTCGGGGGCGAGTGTTGCCGCCGCCGCCGGAGACTCGGTGACGGTTTGCGTGGCATGCAGCGCAGAGTTTCCCGAGTCGGCTACTGTGACCGACTGCGATCCGCTGGTTTTCAGGGTGAGCGAGAAAATATGCGTTCCATCATCCGATGGAACAAAGGTGTAGTCCGCTGGGAGTACCGCCTGAGGATCGGTGCTGGTGAAGTGAACGGTTCCGGTGTAGGAAACATCCGCCGTCGAGTTCGCGGTCAACGCGCTCACTGTAACGCTCAACGGCTTGCCGGCGACCGCCGATCCAGCCACTGCCAGGGTTATCGACGCACCAGATAGAGCAGTATTGGTAAGCGCAAAAGTAGCTGCCGTTAGTCCTGCGATCGTGGCCGAGACGGAGTATTGCCCCGCCACTGCATTGGCGGTAAACACCGGGGCCGTGGCAATTCCTGTGCTGCCAGTTGCCACCGAGGCGCTCCTACTCCCGCCCGCAAACGTGCCGCAGGCGCCGCTGGAGGGCGAGGGCGCGCTGAAAACTACGGTCGCACCCGGCACAACATTGCCGAATCCATCGCTGACTTTTGCCGACAGCGGGGTTGCGAACGCCGCTTCTGCCGGCGCCGTTTGCCCGGACCCAGTGCCGGTCGCGACTATCGCCGCTGCCGCCGGTGACTCGATAACGGTTTGCGCAGCTTGCAAGGCAGAATTCACCGTGTCGGTTGCGGTGATCGTCTGCGAGCCGCTGGTCTGAAGCGTGACCGCGACGATGTGCGTCCCATTGTCCGACGGCACAAACGTGTAGTTCGCGGGCAACACCGCATGCGAATCGCTGCTGGTGAATTGCACCGTGCCTGCATACGTTCCATCCGGATTTCCACCCGCGGTCAGCGCGTGCAAGGTGAGGCTTAGCGCATTGCCGGCAACGGGCGATCCCGTCGCCACCGAAGCCAGGGAACTCGTCGGCCCGGAATTATATTGGATGGCGCCCAGATCCACGCCGTTGTTGACGATGCGTACATAGCCGCTTCCGCGCTGATCGTTGGCCATGGACTCTGGCAATCCGGAATTGGTGGCCAGCGCCACGCTGCCGCCGCCAATCGCCGGGCTGCCGGCGAGCGGAAGCGCGGTTTCAGTGGCCCCGCCATTGTTCGCGAGCGGTCCCAGATGCAGGGCCGTCGCCGCAACGTCGAACAGATTGAAGCTGACCTGCGCGCCGCAGTTTACACAATCTCCGTCCGCAGCCGTGTTGCCGGCCACGATGCTGTTCAGAATCGTCACTGCCGACTGCGCTGAGTTCTGGTTGGTGATGGTGCCGCCGCTGCCACCGCTGGCGATGTTGCCGGAAACCGTGCTCTGCGCCACGACCAGCGTCCCGGCCGTTTCGTTTTCGATGCCGGCTCCGTCGACGGCGCTATTGCCATAGACCGTGCTCTGCGGCATCGAGAGCGCGCCGCTGTTGTCAATGCCGCCGCCGTCGCCGGACGCTAGGTTGCCCGAGATGGTGCTGTCATAAAAAACGGACGTTCCCGTAGTGGCTGCGCCGCCGCCATTCGCACTCGCAGTGTTTCCCGAAAGAGTGGAGGAGATCATAGTCAGGCTGCCTGAGCTGTAAATTCCGCCGCCGTCCTCGGTCGCCACGCTGTTGCTGATGGCTACGTTCGTCAGCGTCAGCGAGCCCGCGTTGCTGATTCCACCGCCGTTGCCCGAGGAATTGCCCTGCGTGGCCGAGAGGCTGGTGATCGCAGCAATCGCCCCAGCGTCTACTTGAAAGACGCTCGACAAGTTGTTGCCGGAAAGGCTCAGCTGGTTCTGTCCTGGTCCTGATCCACTTTGAGATGGTCCGGTGAGGGTGAGGTTGGAGCTCAGTTCCAGCGGGCCGTTGATCAGAGTGGAAGACCACGGCGCGCTGCCGGCAAATTGCGAGCTGTCGACGGTGATGTCGCCCGCCCCCAGAGTATTCGCCACATTGATCGCACTGCGCAGCGAACAGTCTTCGCTGCCGTTGCACGCCGGAGCCGTGCCTGCATCGTCCGCCAACAAATTGGCCACGAGTTGCGGCCGCAGGCTGACCAAGATGCCGACCTCGCTGCCGCTCAAAGTTCCGTCGCCCGCCGAAATCGTCTGCGTTCCCACCGTGAGCAGAGTTGCGGTGAAAGTGTGCGTCCCCATATCTGCGCTCACAAAAGTGTAGGGCGTCGGCGACAGCGCGGCGCTGGGGTCGGAACTGGCCAGCGTTACGGTACCGGTATAGGACGGGATCAGGTTGCCGAACGAATCCGTCACGCTGACGTTGAAGACGTGCGGCACATTGGCGTAGGTCGGCGAGGGAAATCCCGCTACCACCATTTGCTCGGACGAGAGCAGCGGGGTCACCATCGTGGTGCTGATGGCCGATGTAAGTCCGGAGCTAGAAGCGGTCTCGGTATATTGCCCGGCCAAATCCAGCGGGACGCTGCTGAAATTGAAGCTGGCGATTCCTGCCGAAGCGGCCACGGTCTGGCTTTGCGAGAAGGCATTGGGCCCGGTGATGGCCACCGTGACGTTCGCGCTCGAGGCGGTGACCAGCAAGGAATTTGCATCATACACGCCCACACTGATAGTTCCAATCGAGGACCCGGCCAGCACCGCGGCCGGGGGCGCCTGGATGTAGTTCAAGTTCGTGGGCACGTCCACGCCGGTGCCGGCCAGCTGCACCTGTTGCGGAGTGTTCGCCGCGTTGTCTGAAAATTGCATTGTGGCGCTTTCCGCCCCTACAGCCGACGGCGTGAACGTCACATTGACGGTGCACATGGAGCTAGGAGTGAGCGTGGCGGTGCAGTTGCTCGTCTCCTCAAAGTCGCCGCTGTTGGTTCCCGTGAAGGTGATCGCAATCCCGGTCAGCGAGGCATTCCCCGTATCGGTCAGCGTTACCGGCTGCGACACCGAAGTTACGTGCAGAGTCTGGCTGCCAAACGAGAGCAACGTGGTGGAGAGCGCGGCCACCGCGGCCGCCGTGCCCGTCCCGGTCAGAAGCGCGGTCTGGGGACTGGTCGGGGCATCGTCGGTGAGGGTGAGCGTCGCGGCGCGGGCTCCGCTGGCCGTGGGGCTAAAGGTCACGGTCACCGAACAAGTTCCTGCCGTGGCCAGAGGAGAGCTGCAAGTATTGCTTTGGGAAAAATCACCCGGGTTTGCCCCGGTAAAGGTAACAGCGCTAATCGTAACCGTGCTCGAGCTGTCGTTGGTTACGGTAAAAACCTGTTGCGCCGATGCGCCTACGCTCACCGTCCCAAAATTCGCGCTGGACGGGGCGATTACGACGGTGGGCAGGAAAACATCGACCTGATTGTTCGCGTAGTTCGCCACCGCTATGTCGAGCCCTCCTGCCGTGGCAAAATTGCCGAGAGCGATTCCATAGGAAAAAGCGCTGCCCAGCATCTTGGGAGCTTGAAACGTGCCTCCACTGTTGGCAAACAGCACCTGGACCGTGTCACTGCTGCTGACCCCAACAATGTCCAGATTGCCCTCGCCACCCAGGTCTCCGGCCGCCAGTGCGTAAAAGCCGCCGGATGTGACCAGGATCGCCGGTTCAAATGTGCCGTCGCCATTTCCGTAGAGCAGGTTGATGCCGCTATTCGCACTGGCCGTGATCAGGTCGACGTTTCCATCGCCATTCAGATCGCCGGCTACCACCTGATACACGTCTGGCAGAACGATGCCACTCGCGCTGCCGAAGGTTCCATCTCCCACCCCGAGATAGATGTTGAGGAGATTGTTGGCGTAATTGGCGGCGGCGATATCGAGAATTCCGTCGCCATTGAAGTCGGCGACGACTACGCTGAAAACTCCGCCGGACCCGGTGACCAGAGAGGGCGCTTGGAACGTTCCGTCTCCATTGCCCACGTACACCTCGATTCCTCCGTCACAATAGTCGCCCACCACGATGTCGAGCTTTCCGTCACGATTGACGTCCGCCAGCACCGGCGTCAGCAGACAATTTCCGCCCCCCAGCACGGCGCCCGCCGTAAAGCCGCCGCTCCCGTCTCCCAGGAAAACGTTTAGGCCGCCGGTTCCCGAATCGTTGCCCACCACCAGGTCCGGTATGCCGTCGCCGTTGACATCGCCCACCGCGATTTCAAATGGCTCGATCAGGGTGCTGAGCGTTGCTCCCGCCTGGAAGGTTCCATCGCCGTTGCCCAGCAGGATCGACACGTTATTGGCGTTGTAATTAGACACCGCCAGGTCGAGTTTGCCATCGCCGTTGAAATCTCCCTCCGACAGCTGCACCGGCCCGTTGCCCACCGTTGCGGTCAATTCGACTGCGGTATAGGCTGAAATAGGATTGATTACTGGAAAATAAATTACGTTTGAAGTCCGGTTGCAATCGCCGCCGCAGCCGGCAGTGGACACGGTAATCCAGCCCGTTCCTCCACTCGCAATCTGCCCGGCGGTCACCGTCGCCGTTAACTTGGTGGAACTGACGAAGGTCGTCGCCAGCGGTGTTCCGTTCCAATTTACGACTGAAATTGTATTTACAAAATTTGCGCCATCCACCGTCAAGGTAAATTCCGCTCCGCCCGGGTTCGCCGATACCGGCGAGAGAAAGGTGATGATCGGAACCGGATTTACGGGCGAGGCGCCAGCCGCGACTGTCAGAGCCGCCAAAACCGCCAGGAAGAAAATGCGTCGGCACAATAGCGCGGCAAGAGAATTTCTCGAGAACATCCTTCGATCTCCTAAACTTGTTTCTCGAATCAACTTCCTGGAATGAACTGCTTCGAACCGCCAGGTAGCGGATCAGTTTGAATCTTCGCCCTGCGTCATCCCGAACCGCGGCGTAGTTCAGCCGCGGAAGGGATCTCCCCAGGCACGACTTTCGCGGAGATCCCTTGCTCCGCCTGGGCTTTGTCTTCGATGAAGCCGGGCTCCGCTCGGGATTACGCCACGCGTTGAAAGTTCAAACTGAGCCGCTACCCAACGTCGACCGAGAAAACTTGAGTCTGACGTTCGCACGACGAGCAATCAGAAAAGAGTCATGCCCGCAACACTCGGTCACGAAGACATTTGCAGGTGAGAGGCCAAAGCTCCGCGAGAATCGTAAGAGGTTTCTCACGCGTGAAAGCGGAACTGGAGCAATTTCAAACCCTGCCGCCGCTGCGCTGGTCGCAGTTCCCAATCCCCTCGTAATCCGTTGATTTGAGAATAAGATCCGCGAATCGTGATGGCTGCCGTCAGCTTGCTTCGGTGGTGACCGCGATGGCGCGAGTGGTTGCCGCGCACTTGCTGGCGCGATTAGCACGAAGGTGTTTGAAGCTAGATTCGGGAAAGCGCGGTTCCGAAACAGAACTGTGCGGTGTGCCGGCGCCTCGGTTTTGTGAGCTCGGACGCGACGGTGGTAAACTGCGCGTATGCCCAAACAGAAAACCAGCCGGAGCCACACCAAGCGGAAGAAAACTGCCGCCAAGAAAACCGCCGTTAAGAAAACCGCCCGGGAAAAGCCTGCGAAGAGCAAGCACGCAGCGAAGAAGCACGCTGGCAAAGAAAAAAAGGTGAAGCTCCAGCCCGCGGGGAAAACGGCAGCGGCGAAGAGCCACGCTGCGCCCAAGAAGAAAGCCGTCGGGAAATCCAAGGCCCCTGCAAGCGCCACTGTCGCTGCGAAATCCGCGGGCGCGGTCAGGAAACGGGTCGCCACCGAAAGTCAGATCTATGACACCGATGCAGCAACCCTGCAAGAGAGGAAATCGCGGTCGGCGGGACAAGCCGGAGATCTGCAAGGATTGTCCGAGCACGAAGGTGCCGATTCCGAGAGCGTCGACCAGCTACTCGAAGAAGGGAACGCGTTTGAGGCCGACGCGGTGAGTGGCGTGGAAGCTGCCGACGACGCCGATGAGCAGGAAGTTCGCACCCACGAGGTGCCGGAAGACGATGTTCCGGGCGAATATCTCGACGAAGAATAAAGAGAAGAATAAAGAATAGAGAATAAGACTAAAGAGTAAGAGAGTAAAAGAGGGAGTCGCGGTCAACGGTAGGGTGGCTAGCATCCTAACTGTACTGTCGAACCCAGCACCATTGACCCCCGGACCATTTCACCTTAGTAATTTGAAGAAAACTGCGGCCCGCCCGATGATGGGCAGGATGGCGAATTCCGACAACACGCGCCGCTGGCCTCGCCTGCCCGTCGACATGCCCGTTCGCGTCGTAACTTCCAAAGGCTTCTCCACCACCGTGGTCGAGGGCCGAGGCACGGAAATGAGCGAAGGCGGGATGGTTCTGTATGCGGGAATCCTGCTGAATCCAGGGGATTTGCTGGAGATTGAGTTCGATACTCCCAGCCCCTCGCGGCTGCCCGCGATTGTTCGTTTCCGCAGCGGCTTCTGCTTTGGTCTGGAATTCATCAGCCCACTGCCCGCATGATTCTCGCTTCTCGCGGCGACCCTCCCGTGGCGTTGCCCACCGAATTGTTCTAGCATCTCTAAGGCTTGGCAGCTTGAGGCCAACCGTTTTTGCCAGCCATCTCTTTGGCCAAGGGCTCCTGGGCTTAGTAAACTGGCTTAGTCCTAGTAAGTAGATAAAGCAACTTGTAAAAGCAACTGGGCAACGCGGAGGGATCCTTCCATGTACTTCGAACAGTTCTATCTGGGTTGTCTGGCCCACGCTTCCTACCTGCTGGCTTCGGAAGGCGAAGCCGTGGTGGTGGATCCGCAACGCGATGTGGAGTTGTACTTGAAAGCTGCGGAGGAGCACCAGGTCACGATCCGGCATATTTTTGAGACGCATCTGCACGCCGACTTCGTTTCCGGACACAAAGAATTGGCTGCGCGCACGGGCGCGAAGATCTACATGGGCGCACAGGCCGGAGCGACGTTCGCTCACGTGCCGGTCGGCGACGGATTTGAGTTGAAGTTTGGCAAGGCATCCATCCGCGTGCTCGAAACCCCAGGGCACACTTCCGAAAGCATTTGTCTCGTTGTGACCGATGGCGGGAAGTCGCCCGCACCGTGGGCGGTGCTGACCGGCGACACGCTATTCATTGGTGACGTTGGGCGACCCGACCTGTCGCCCCGGCACACTCCAGCGCAACTCGCGGGCCTGCTCTACGACAGCCTGCACCACAAGTTGCTTACGCTTGCTGACAACGTGCTGGTCTATCCCGCCCACGGAGCCGGCTCGCTCTGCGGAAAAAATATGCGAGCCGAAAGGTCGTCCACCATTGGGACGGAGCGGCTCACCAACTATGCATTGCAGATCAAGAGCAGGGAAGAGTTTGTCACGCAGCTGACCAGCAATCTTCCCGCGCGTCCGGAATACTTCCTGAAGGACGCCGAGATCAACCGCACCGGCGCCGCAGCCCTATCGGAGCTGCCACAGCTGCGGGCGATTTCGCCTTTGGGGTTGCAAAGTATGCTGAGCGCGGGCGAAATCGCTCTCGACGTGCGTGCAGGAGAGGAGTTTGCCGCCGGGCATGTGGCGGGCTCGGTGAACATTGCGCTGTCGGGGCAGTTTGCCTCGTGGGCAGGCACGGTGCTCGGGCTGTCGGCGCATCCCGTGCTGATTGCGGGAAACGATGAGCAGTTGCAAGAAGCCCGGCTGCGGCTGGCGCGCGTGGGCATCGAAGTTCTGGATGGATATCTTGCGGGAGGAGTCGCCGCGTGGGAGCAGTCCGGATTTCCCATGGCAACTATCGCGCAGATCAGCGTGAGCGAGCTCAATGCGCGGTTGCAGGCGCGTGATCTGCGGGCTCGCGATATTCAGGTACTGGATGTGCGCCGCGAAACGGAGTGGGATGCCGGACACATTGCGGGCGCGACCTGGTGGCCGCTCGACAACTTCAGAGTCTCTCCGCCAGAGATTGATCATGATGCGCCCATTGCGGTGCACTGCAAGAGTGGATATCGCAGCCTGATCGCCAGCAGCCTGCTGCAGCGGGCCGGGTTCCGGGGCGTGGTCAATGTGGTGGGGGGATTTGATGCCTGGCAGGAGGCAAAACTGCCGTCGGCGAGCGCAAGCCCTGTAGAGAGTACGACTTAGCTGGATTGCACAGCCTGTGGAAAAAATGTTCCTGCAGAAACATTTTGATGTACGGAGTTGTATGTACACTGTTGTAAAACATCTTGTAAGTTGAACTGTAGGAACGAGTTAAGGTTTGCGTCGTGGTGGCGACGGGCGGTGGGCTGATTCGCGAGACTCAGCTGGAAGCCAGACTTGCACTGGCGCGGCTCGGCTGAGTCCGGACCCCTGGGGTCTGGAGCCTAGGTTTTACGCAGGCCGAGAATCAGGGCGACGACACCGCCGGCGAGAAGAACGATGCCGGCCGCGGGCGGCAGCCTGTCGCTGCTCTCGGTTCGGACTCCGATTCTGGCGTCGCCGAGTCTCACGCCGTGGTGCTCATGGTGAGGAATAGGGACCACAAAAGACAGCAGTCCTAATATCAGCAGCAAGACTCCGACGAGGGTAAGGGCCTTCATAAGGAACTCCGTTTTCAGAGGATCAGGTTGCGCTTGATTCTCGCACGTTACGACGACTGCGGGACGCAAGTCCTGCGGCATGCCACAGATCCTATCATCTACACTGCTTCAGTCAATCTTTGGTAGCTGTGCAGTTTGGCTGACGCGTCAGGCCGGTGCAGCGGGAGAGCCTCCGCTTCGCCTGGGCTTTACTTCGATGAAGCCGGCTCCGCTCAGGATGACAGGACTCGTGTGGGAGCCAAACTGCACCACTACTCAAACTACCTATAGCCAATCTTCCTTAACCAACCTGCCTATAGTCAACACGCCTATAATCAACTGTTCTGACATCAAGCCTATCATCAACCAGATTTGCCGGGAGCGGGTTTCCGGGAGGGAGCGATTCAAGATGAAAGCGAAGAAAGTGGCCGATGCCTGCCGCGTGGACAGCGGGAAACACTTCCGGTTGAAAGATTTTGATCCCGCCGATACGGGGCATTGGCGCTCCAAAGAGAATGCCGCCGAGGCTTTGCAGCAGGGAATTGTCCGCACGGCGGAGTTGCAGGATAAGCTCTATGCCCAGAACAGCTGGGCACTGCTTTTGATATTTCAGGCCATGGACGCCGCTGGGAAGGACGGCATCATTAAGCATGTGATGTCGGGGATCAATCCACAGGGCTGCCAGGTGTATTCCTTCAAAGCGCCGTCGGAACTGGAACTGCAGCACGATTTTCTGTGGCGGACGACGCGCGATTTGCCGGAGCGCGGGAAAATCGGCATCTTCAACCGGTCTTATTACGAAGAGGTGCTGGTGGTGCGCGTGCACCCTGAGATTCTGAAGAGCCAGAAGACGCCGCCTTCGCTGGTGGGGAAGAAGGTGTGGGACGAGCGGTTTGAAGACATTCGCTGCTTTGAACATCACATGGCGCGGAGCGGGACGGTCATTCGCAAGTTCTTTCTGCATGTTTCGAAAAAAGAGCAGAAGCGGCGGTTTCTGGCGCGGCTGGACGAGCCGGAGAAAAACTGGAAATTTTCGGCTGCCGATATTCACGAACGCAAGTACTGGGACGACTATCAGAAGGCCTATGAAGAGATGATCCGCAACACCGCGACAGAACACGCGCCGTGGTATGTGGTGCCGGCGGATAATAAATGGTTTACGCGGCTGGTGGTGTCGACCGTGTTGATTGACACGCTGGAGTCGCTGAATCTCGCGTATCCCAAGATGGATGAGGCGAAGCGCAAGGAACTGGAAGTGGCGAAGAAGGTTCTCGTCTCCAAGAAGTGACGACGCGGGGGCGGCAGTTTTCCGTTGTCGCTTCGGACCGAGGATCCTCCTTAAATCGGGCCTGTGGAGCGGGAGATCCCTCGCTTCGCCTGAAAGGCGGCTCCGCTCGGGATGACGCCATCAGGCTGGGAGCCAGCCAGGAATTCAAACTACGGCATGACCAGGATTGGTGTAGCGGTACCGGATATGGAACGCCCTTTGCAGCTTGCGGCCGCGAGACTAAGATAGGCAATTGTCCAATACTTCCCGGGAGATACCTTGAACATGGGCTCAGAAAGATTTCGCAGCAGCGTGGCGGTTGTTGCTCAGGTGGTTTTCGCAGTCATACTCGTAGTTGGATTTGCGGTTACGGCGAAAGCGCAAGCCCAGCCTGAACGGCAACCGAAGGCGGCGAAGTCCGCAGCAACTACCCCGACTGTGCAGCCTGTGAGCTCGGCTGCAAGCGATTCCGACGCTGGCGAATCCTCGAAGCCGGAGGAGAAAGCGTTCAAGGGGATGAAGTATCGGCTGATCGGGCCTTTCCGCGGCGGACGGTCGTTGACCGCGGCCGGAATTCCGGGCGATCCTACGACTTACTATTTCGGAGCGACGGGCGGGGGAGTGTGGAAGTCGACCGACGGTGCTGAGACCTGGTCTTCGGTTTTTGACAAGGAAGGGACGTCCGCGATTGGCAGCATCGCGGTGGCGAATTCCAATCACAACGTTGTGTATGTGGGGACGGGCGAAGCGTGCATTCGCGGCAACATTTCGCACGGCGACGGCGTTTATAAGACGCTCGATGGTGGCAAGACCTGGAAGAATACTGGCCTGCGCGATTCGCGCGCCATCGGCAAGGTCATTGTGAATCCGTCGAATCCTGACATCGCGTTCGTTGCGGCCCTGGGGCATCCTTACGGGCCTAACGCCGAGCGCGGTATTTTCCGAACGACTGACGGCGGCAAGACCTGGGAGAAAGTTCTCTACAAAGATGAGAATACGGGCGGGATAGACGTGGCGTTCGATCCGCATAATCCCAATATTCTTTTTGCGGCGCTGTGGCAGGCGCGGCGGACGTCCTGGGGAATGTCGAGCGGAGGACCGGGCAGCGGGCTTTACCGTTCGAATGACGGCGGCACAACCTGGAAGCACATTGAGGAACATGGCCTACCCAAAGGGCCCTATGGAAAAATCGGCATCGCCGTGGCGGCGAACTCTGACCGCGTGTATGCGCTGATCGAGGCGCACAATCCGGATGGCGGGCTCTATCGCTCCGACGACGGCGGCGAATCGTGGCAACTGGTGAACCCGGACCACAGCCTGTGGCAGCGTCCTTGGTACTACATGCATGTGATCGCCGACCCGCGCGATGAGAACGTGCTCTACATCATGGACGTCGAGTCATATAAGTCGACTGACGGTGGACATTTGTTTAACAAGGTCAGAGTGCCGCACGGCGACAACCACGGATTGTGGATCGATCCGCAGAATACGCGGCGCATGATCGCATCGAATGATGGCGGAGTTACGGTGACGCTCGACGGCGGGAAGAACTGGACACGCGAAGACAACCAGCCCACTGCGCAGTTCTACCATGTCATCACTGACACGGCGACGCCGTATCGCGTGTACGGAGCGCAGCAGGACAGCGGCACGGTCGCCATTATCAGCCGCAGCGACGACGGGTCGATCGACCGCAGCGACTGGTATGACGTAGGCGGCGGCGAGGCCGGCTACATCGCGCCCGACCCGCGCGACCCGGACATTGTTTACGCGGCCGACTATCAGGGAAACATCACACGCTACGACCGGCATATCGGACAGGTGAAGGCGATTACCGAGCAGCCGGAACTTTCTGACGCGTACGGGGCTGCGAACCTGGAACATCGGTTTCAGTGGACTGCGCCGGTCATGCTTTCTCCGCATGATCCCAATACGCTGTATCACGGCGGGGAGCGGTTGTTTAAGACGACCGACGGGGGCGTGCACTGGCAGGCCATCAGTCCGGATTTAACAAGGAATGATAAGGAGAAGCAGAAAGTTTCTGGCGGGGACATTACGCTCGACGATTCCGGCACGGAGTATTACGACACGATCTTCGCGCTGGCGGAATCGCCCATCACCAAGGGATTGCTCTGGGTGGGCACCGATGACGGGCTGATTCAGCTCACGCAGGACGAGGGCAAGACCTGGACGAACATCACGCCGAAGGATATGCCGGAGTGGGCCCGGGTCAGCCAGATTGATCCTTCACCGTTCGATGCCGGGACCGCGTATGTGGCTGTGGATCGGCACCAGTTCGACGATCTGCGTCCTTATATTTACAAGACCAGCGACTACGGCAAGACGTGGACGAAACTGGGGCAGGGAATTCCGGACACGGCATTTGTGAGGGTGGTGCGGGAAGATCCGAAGAAGCGCGGACTGCTTTATGCCGGAACTGAAACCGGGATGTACGTGTCGTTTAACGACGGCGCGAACTGGCGGGCGCTGCAGTTGAATTTGCCGACCACGCCGGTGCACGACTTGACGATCAAAGGCGACGATCTGGTGGTGGCGACGCACGGGCGGGCGTTCTGGATTCTCGACGACCTGTCTCCGCTGCGGCAGTATAGCGATGACATTGGGAAGAAAGACGCTTTTCTGTACGCGCCCGCGACGGCTTACCGGATTCAGGCGGGAGCCAGTGGGGAAGGGCATCCTTCGAAGCGGACGGGGCAGAATCCGCCGGGTGGGGCGGTGATCTATTACTTCCTGAAAGATGCGCCGAAGGCCGGCACGGAAGCGAAAGTCGAAATTCTCGACCCCTCCGGCAAAGTTATCCGAAAGTATTCGAGCGCGGAGTTCAACACACTCGAAGAGCCGCTCGATCCGGACGATAAGAAGCCGGAGAAACAGCTTAAACCGGAAGCGGGCTTGAACCGTTTTGTGTGGGACTTGCGCTATGAAGAGGCGCACCGTGTGTCCGGATATTATCTCTGGGAATATGGCGGCGGAGCGCGGGGGCCGGTGGCGATTCCGGGTCGCTACCAGGTTCGGCTCACGGTGGGCGAGCAGAGCCAGACTGCGACGTTTGATTTGAAATTGGATCCGCGCGTGCACGTCAGCCAGGCTGATCTGGAGCAACAATTCAGCCTGTTGCTGCAGACGCGCGATGAACTGAGCCGGGTTTACGACACGATTAATCAAATCCAGGATGTGCGTTTGCAGTTGTCTGGGTTGAAGCGCCGGCTGCCGGAAAACGCCAGCACCAAGACGATTGCCGGCGCGGCCGACGACTTGGAGAAAAAAATTGTTGCAGTGCGCGAGGAACTGATCAACCTGACCATCAGCGCGAATGAAGATTCGTTGGCGTATCCTCCGCAACTGGACGCGAAGCTGGCGTATCTGGCGATGGACGTGGGCACCGCCGACTCTGCGCCGACCGAAGCCGAGCAGAAGGAATTCGAGAAGCTGAAACGGCAGAGCGGGGAACTGATCGGCCGATGGGAAGATCTGCAGCGCCGCGATCTGGCGGCGTTTCAGAAGCTGACGGCGGAGGGCAGCCTGTCGACTGTGGTGGTGCCGCCGCCGGGGCGGGCGACGGAGGAGGAGATTCCGGCGCACTGATTCTATTGAACTGACCTCTGTTGATAGGTAATTCATATGCGTGGCGCCGTCGCCGTCGGGCGGTGCTACGTTTGTAACCAGTCGGTTGACTCCCCGAACTCCTATTACTTCCGTGCCACTTCCATAGCACTGTTGTGCCTTGTCCGCGTGCAGCCGTATTGCTATTGTGCCGATATGAGGTTGTAGTTGGTTCCTCCCCTGAGGATCAACGAGGTCGATCGTCGATCCTGGATTTGGGGGGTGTCTATGCGAAAGATGAACCTGTTGTATGCGGCGATTGGCTTTGCGGTGGCCCGCTGGATTTTCAAGCGGCAAGCAGTGGTTGATCCCGTCACGCGGTTCCGGTCGCAGGGACTGCTGTAGGAAGTTTTTTCGGGCTTGGGCGTGCGCCCCGTTGCGCCTCCATTTCGTCAGCGCACGCCCATTGCTATCGTTTCCTGAAGTAACTGTTACCAAGGTTTGCCTGGCAGCGGGGTCCTCAACCGAACCCACCTTTTACCCGGCCGCGAGGCTGCCTCCTTCGCGCATTCTGGTTGACCTGCTTTACTTCAGTATTTTCCGTTCTCCATTTCATACTCCACGCGGAATGGCCGCTGCGGCTTGCGGTCCTGCCAGCCTTCCTGCGCGATCAGGCGGTTGGCCTGCGCGAGGCGTTCGGAGGGCAGGGGATGGGAACGGAAATATCCCTGCAGGCTTTGAATGGCGAGTTGCGAGAGTTCTTCTTCGGGACTCTGGGCGTGTATCACGTATTCGTTGTTCAGTTTACTGAAGCGCTCAAACATGCTGACCGCGCCGTAAGGCGAATAACCACTCAGCACGGCCAAGCGGATTCCTTCCCGGTCGGCTTCCAGTTCTTCGTCTTTGTTGTAGCCGGCTTCCCATACCTGAAGCGGGATTTGCAGAAGGGCGCCGACGATGCTGAGTTGCAGATTGCGCAGCCGGGCTTCGATTTGCACGCGCTCGGCGCAGTGGTAGTGATCGATGTGTTCGATCTCGTGGGCGAGGACGACGGCGAGTTCGTCTTCGCTGGTCATCAGATCGAGCATGCCCTCGCCGATGTAGACGGGGCCGCCGGGCAGAGAGAAGGCGTTGATCATCGTGCGGTCGGGCAGGAGATGAAACGAGTAGGGCAAATGCCGGTGCGCGTATGCGCTGACAGAGATTCCAACGCGCTGCACATAGACCTCTAGAGCCCGTTCTTCCGGAGTCAGCTTCTCCGGCGGGGTCGAGTATTGTTCGGCGAGTTCTTTGCCAACCGCGATTTCCTCGGTGTCTGAAAGACGCGTTAGCCGCATGGGCGCGCGGCTGAGGTCACGCTGGGCATCGGCTGCCAGGGCCACGACCGCGTTGGCGGAGACCGGCGTAGGGTCGTGTCGGCGCACGCTGAAATATAGCGAGGTCACTCCGACCAGTAGCACGATCACAAATGCGATGACTCGTTTCATGAAGCTCGTTTTACAGAAGCCGGTTTCATAGAAACATGTTTATAGAAACTGACGAATCTTCTCGCTGTACTTGGTATAGAGGAATGAAGCTGAGACCATCGCGACCCCGACAATCACAAAAGTAATGTAGCGATCAGGCCAGCTCCAGGCCTTCGACCACATATCGAGCAGCAGGATTTTTGCGAAACTGGCCAGAAGCAGAATCAGTCCGGTCAGGCGAAAACTTCTTTCATTAATGACGAACGCGAAGATCAGGATCGCCAGAGCTTCAATCCCCCAGGCGACCGTGACCATGCCGGCGCGCATCTTCAAGGCGAGCATGAGCGTCAGCAGAAGCGTGGGCGCGAAGAACATAAACTGCTCAGGACGCTTAACAACGGCTCCAATCCAGTTGGCGGCGGGCTCTGCCTTGTGGTGATCGCGCCACTGGAACGCGAACGGCAGACATGCGAACAAGAGTGCTATTGCGCAGCTCAGAACGCCGACTCTGCCGATCCATTCTCCTTCAACCCCCGTGCCGGTGAAATAACTGGCACCGAAGAGATTGTGCATCACGCCCCGTGCGCACGTCCCCAACGTCAGAAGCAGCGCCTGATGCAGGAAGATACGGCGATCCAGCCCGAGCGCGACGCCAAAAAGCACAAAGACCACAGCTGCCCATGCCGCGACGATCCACTCGTTGGCGAACTGGAAATACAGAAGAGCGACCACCGTACCTGTGCCGAGGTAGGCGAGCAACGTGTCGAAATGAAAACCGCGGTCGTTTCGCGCGGTCTCGCGCGCCGCTTGATCGTCAAGCTGAGCGTAGACAAAGAATAGAATCAGGGCAATGGGCAGCACGGTGTACATGCGCGGCCCCCAGAATTCGCCTGGAGTGTCCGCCGTCAGATTGGCGAAGAAAATCCGGCCGAAGGAAGCGGCCAGAGCCACATAGGCCTGGAAGCGATACTGCCTGATCTTGCGCCAGAGACCGTATTCGAACAGAACCAACCCAAACACGGCCCATGCCACGGCAATACTCAAGGGCTGCGGCTGCAACTCATACCACAGCAGTAGCGAAACCAGAGTAGAGGCAGCCCACGAATAAATGTGGTGAAAATCACGCGCGCGCAATTTCTCCGGCATGCGGATGAGCCGGGACATTGCGTAGAAGACAACCGCGACAATCGACAGCGAAATCAGCCTGACGCTGATGCCGTGCCAGGTGTCGGTTATATAAAGATTCAGGGCAATGCTGCGCAGCATCGCAAGGGCGGCGAGCGCGTGGGCTTGCCAGCGGAGATCGTCGAACTCGAAGCGGCAATCCACCAGCGCCAGCACGAGAGCAAATACGGCCCACAACGGCGCCAGCCATCCGTTGGGCACCTCGTGCCAGGCCAGGAAAGCCAGCAAAGCAGTGGCGGCAGTTGTGTGCAGGTAAGCGACTGCGAGCTGCGATTCAGAATCGGAGTCGGGCGGCGTCGACTTGCGAGAGAGAAAGTAGAGACCGGCGGCGACGATTGAAATCGTGACCAGCCGGAGAGAAATGCCATGCCAGAAAGGCTGCTCCAGTTCAAGATCGAACCTGTAGGCGCGCATGAGCGAGCAGGCGGCCACGGCGTTCGCCTGCCAACCCAGTTGGCGGAAACCAATCCTGCGCATGACCAGCGCGAGCACGACGGCGAACAAGATCCACGAGACCGCGATCCAGGGCGCAGGTACGGCTTCATTGAGCACCCACACCGTGAGGCCTGTTCCCGCCCAGCTATACGCGATGCGTGCGAGGTTCACGTGGGCCTGATTCATGTGAGCCTGGTTCGGCACGCTGATGCGATAAACAATCCAATATGCTCCGAGCACGACTGGCAGTGCCGCGAAGGCGTGAAGAGGAATGTTATGCCAGCGCTGGATGGCGGAGGGATCGGCCGTCACAGCTGCCAGCATCGCCAGGGCGCCCAGAAGATGAGCGTGCCACGCCAGCGCGGGATAGCCGATCTGTTGCCCAACTTCGAGCAACAGCACTGCGAAAGCAATCGTGGCGAGAGGCTGCCAGAGTTCCGGCACTTCGTAGTAGATGAGCGCGGTAATTAACGCGGTGGCGGCGAATGCGAACAGGCCGCGGAAAAGTCGGCGGTTATAGTCATTGGCTGCCTCTGACTTCGATGTGAAATAGGCGGTGAGATAGAAAGCCGCCGCGAGAACGGGCAGTGTGATCAGCCGCATCTGAACATGCGTGTATTGTGGAACATTGCTGTGCAGGTTGACCACGACTACGCGATACAGGGCCAACAGGCCGAGGATGCCGTACTGCAACTGCAGGTGCAATTGCAGATGGAAGGACGCCAGCTTTTGCCGGAGAATTGCAAGAGTCAGCATGATCCCGGCGAAGGCAACAGCGGTCCAATCTCCGGAGAACAAAGCCCAGGCTGCGGCTGACGCCGCGAAACATCCTACATAGGAGTGGGCGAAGAGCAGAGGCGCGTCCGGCGCATAGGCAAAGAATTGTTTCCAGCGCGAGCCCGCAAGCGATGCGTTCAAATAAAAGACTGAGGCGCAGAGCGCAAACATGACCCCAAGGGCCAGCACGACGTCGTCGTTCATGCGGCGGGCAATCATGAGCTGCTGAAAATCAATTCCGACCATGTGCAGGCCGACCAGTAATCCAATGAAGAGTCCCAACCGCCGGAAGACCACCTCGCTCACCAGAACGCCCGCCGCGAGAAATACTTCCGCGCCGATCAGCCACAGGATGACAGGATTGTTATTGGAACCACGGAAGGGAACGGCCGCAACCATGAGCGCCGTGCCGAGAACGCTGAGCACGACGAAAGCTTCCCGGCGCCGCTTGAGCAACGGAAGTTGACCAATCGTGAACTCAATCGCGCCAATGATCAGCAGAGCCAAGAACGCCAGCTCCGGGCGCACCGATTGGAACTTCATGGCGCCGAGCAGCAGCAGGGTGTTGAGCAGCGCGGCCACGGTGGACATGTGCTCATCCCGTGGAGTCTTCGGCTTGCGGACGACGTACGAAATGCGATAGGTGATCCAATAGAAGAAGAGGATGGCGGTGCTGGGGTGGTATTCCGCGAACGCGTGCCCGTTCGCTCCGCCGGGACCGAGCAATCGATACAACCAGTAAATATGGTTGGCATAGCTTGAAAGGATTCCGAAGATTTCGAGTTCGAACCATCCCATCTTCAGGACGATCGCGACCAGTCCAATGGCGAGAATTACGCCTGCGGAGAGGCTGTAGACGTTGTCATTGCTGAGCGAGACGGTCCAGTAGCCCAGGAGAAAGGCCATCCCCGTAACCACCTGCGAGTGGTAGCGCAGCGTGTGCGCGACCATGGCGAGGGCCACGATGAGCATCAGAATGAGATCTGTGCTCAGTGAATTCACCACTTGCATCGCCGTCACGTGATTCAGCGCGTAGGTGGTGAAGAACAGCAGAGCCCATCCGCCGCCGATCGAAGGGTAGGAGAAAAGGCGGTAGCGCTCACGCTTTTCAAGGAAAATACCGCCGCCGAGAAGCGCAAGAGATACCGCGTATGAGAGCCCGACTTTTCCCAGGGGGCCGAGTTGGCCGAGCGCTTTGATCCCGAAGTAGGCGACCCCCAGCACGATGAGGACAATGCCGATCTTGTTCAGCCAATTCCTACCCAGTACTTCTTCGAGAGCGAATACGGATTTCATGCGCTGCTGGGACGTTGGCCTGTGTGTCGATGAAGCAGATGAAGCATTGGGCGTAAGCGAAGCTGGTGCGGAAGCACGGAAAGCAGCAAATTGTGGTGGCGAGACGACCCGAGACGCAGGCGGGGTTGGCGGCACCGGAACCAGTGGGGGTGCAACCGGAGTTGGCGGAGCCGTGATAGACGGCATCTGTGTGTGCGAGAATGGCGGAGGAGTGATCGGGGACGAGGGCCGTGCCTGCAGCGGGCTCTCAGCCGGAGCCGCCGGCGTGATTGGCACTGAAGCGACTGGTGCTGGAGCGATCGGTGCCGGAACAGTCGTTGTAGGAACAGCAGGTTTTGGCGCGCTGGGCACCGGTGGCTTCGGTTCCGGCGGCGCAGTTGCAATTGGAGGCGTAATAGTCAGAAATGGAGCGGGCTTGAGTGGGTGCGAGAGTTCCGTTGCTGGAGCCGGAACTCTTGCGATTGTCTCCACCTGGCGCTTCAATTCCAGCAGGTCGCGCCGCAATCCATCGCTCACTTCCAAACTTAAATCCGTGAGTTTCAGGAGTTGCTGGCGCAGCTTGTTCTGCCGCCAGAGAAGATAGACGGTGGCGAATGGCGTGGCGATGGCGAACAACGCGAACACTACGAGTATGAGGTCCACTAGCGGCACTCTCCCGTATGTACGTGATCCTGTAAGCCTTCCATAGTAGAACGCGCAGCCACAGCCGTCTTGCACATATTTGCCCCTGCAAACTCGGAAGTTACTAGCGTTCTGTCTCTTGTGACTGGATTACAGAACTTGTTCATGACAACATGAGCAGAACTCCAAGATCTGCAGGAGTTTGCGAGACCACCTATGAGCCAAGGCGGCGCCACGACCGTGGTTGAAACCTCGGGAAACTCCGCGACCGGAAACGCAACGGCGGAACCTGTTGTCAGCCCTGACGCCCCGGGGTGGCGGCGCGGGTTCTGGTCGCTGGTCGTCACGCAATTTCAGGGCGCGTTTAACGAAAATGGCCTGAAGAATCTGGTGGTCTTCCTGATTCTTGGGATGGCGATGCAGAAAGGCGATCGCGATCAGCTGGTGTTGATCGTCGGCACGCTGTTCTCTCTGCCGTTCATTTTGTTCTCGATGACGGGGGGCTTTCTCGCGGACCGTTACAGCAAGCGCTCGGTTACGATTTGGACTAAGTTTTTCGAGATGGGGGTGATGGGCCTGGCCATCGCCGGGCTGGGTTCACAGAACCTGCATCTTGAAATGGGAGCTGTCTTTCTGGCGAGCACGCAGGGCGCGCTGTTCGGTCCATCGAAATATGGATTGCTCCCCGAGTTGTTGCCAGAGTCGCTGCTTTCCTGGGGCAATGGCGTGCTCGAGCTCGGGACATTTCTGGCGGTGATTGCGGGAGGCGTTTCGGGTGCGTTTCTCGCGGACTTTTTTCAGACTCATCAGGGATGGTCGGGGCTTATCTTTTTAGTTTTGTCTTGCGTGGGATTGGTGTTCAGTCTGGGCATCACGAAAGTTCCTGCCGCCGATCCCGGGAAGAAGTTTCGCGCCAATCCGATTGGTGACCTCTGGGTGCAGGGATGGCTGATCCGCAAGGATCGAGTGCTGTGGCTGGCGGTTCTCGGCAACACTTATTTCTGGTTTCTGGGTGCGCTGCTGACGGCGAATATTGTTTTCTACGGCAGCGACGTGCTGCACATTAGCTCGACGCGCACCGGGATTCTGCAGGCCGCAGTTGCGATTGGCATTGGGTTGGGGAGTCTGACGGCGGGCTATCTTTCCAGTGGGAAAGTTGAATACGGGCTGATTCCGCTCGGATCGGTCGGCATGACAGTCTTCGGCATCCTGCTCTCTGCGCCTGGTCTTTCGTTCGCACATGTGCTGACGCTTCTGGCTGCTCTGGGATTTTTCGCCGGCTTCTTTGCGGTTCCCGTCAACGCACTTATTCAGCATCGCCCGGACGAAAAAGATAAAGGCGGAGTGATCGCAGCGGCGAACCTGCTTTCCTTTGTCGGGATTGGAGGCGCTGCCGGGATTTACTACGTATTTCAGCACTATACCCATCTGAGCCCGTCCAGCATTTTCCTTTGCGCTTCGCTGATGACTGTGGCCGCGACGGTTTATGTGTTGTATCTGCTGCCGGACGCCTTGCTGCGGCTGCTGCTGTGGTTCGCGACTCATACTCTGTATCGAGTTCATCTGCAAGGCCGCGACAATGTTCCGGCCAAGGGCGGCGCGCTGCTGGTGCCGAATCATGTGTCGATGGTGGACGCGGTTCTGCTTGTCGCTTCCATCGATCGCCCGATCCGCTTTCTCATGTTCAAGGGTGCGTACGATCACTGGCTGGTGAAGCCGTTTGCCAAGATCATGCGCGTGATCCCGATCTCGTCGCAGCTTCGCCCGCGTGAGATGATTCAGTCGCTGCGCACTGCGACCCAGGCCCTGAAGGACGGAGAGGTCGTGTGCATCTTTCCCGAAGGCCAAATGACACGCATCGGCCAGATGCTGCCGTTCCGCCGCGGCATGGAGCGCATCGTGAAAGGCGTGGATGTGCCGATCATCCCCGTGAATCTGGGAGGGGTGTGGGGATCGATTTTCAGCTTCGAACGCGGGAGGTTTCTGTGGAAGCTGCCGCGGCGAATTCCGTATCCCGTCACGGTCACCTTCGGCAAGCCGATGCCCGCGACCACCGGAGCGCAGGAAGTACGGCAAGCGGTGCAGGAACTCGGGGCTGAGGCCTACCAGTTCCGCAAGCGCTACATGCGGACGCTGCATCGCTCATTCGTGCAGACCGCGCGGCGGCATCCTTTCCGTTTTGCCATGGCCGACGGGCACACTCCGAAAGTCACGTTCGGCAAGGCGCTTACCGGCACAGTGTTTCTGGCGCGACGGCTTCGTTCGGTCTGGCGCGATCAAAATATGGTTGGTATTTTGCTGCCGCCATCGGTTCCGGGCGCGCTGATCAACCTGGCCGCGTTGCTGATGGGGAAGGTTCCCGTGAATCTCAACTACACGGCGTCGAACGAAGTGCTGGCGTCGTGCGCGAAGCAATGCGAACTGAAGACGGTGATTACGTCGAAGGCTTTTCTGGAGCGTGTTCATCTCCAGGTGCCGGCGCAGGCCATCATGCTGGAGGATCTCGCGACGAATCCGCGGCTGCTGGAGCGGTTAAGCGCTGCGCTTATTTCCTGGCTGCTGCCGGTGAGGCTGATCGAAAAATCCGTGGGAGCAGGCCGTAAAACTGGGCTCGACGACATTGCGACCATCATCTTCTCCAGCGGCAGCACCGGAGATCCCAAGGGCGTTGTGCTCACCCATTACAACGTGGCCTCGAACGTCGAGCAACTGAATCAGGTTTTTATGCTGGGGCGGAACGACAAGATTCTCGGGATTCTGCCGTTCTTTCATTCGTTCGGTTTCACGGGCACGTTGTGTTTGCCCACGGCTATCGGCATGGGCGTGGTCTACCATCCCAGCCCGCTTGAATCGCGCGCGATTGGCGCGCTGGTCAGTCAATATGGCGTCACGTTTCTGCTGGCGACACCGACTTTCTTGCAGGCCTATATCCGGCGCTGCGAGCCGGAGGATTTTGGCAGCCTGCAGTACGTGATGGCAGGCGCAGAAAAACTTCCGGAGCGAACCTCGATTGCCTTTGAGGACCGCTTCGGTCTGCGTCCGCTCGAAGGCTATGGCTGCACCGAATGTTCGCCGGCCGTAACGGTGAACACACGCGACTTCCGGGCGGCGCAATTCCGGCAAGTGGGCGCAAAGCGGGCCAGCATTGGGCATCCGCTGCCAGGAGTCAGCGTGCGGATCGTGAATCCTGAGACGTTCGAACCTCTTCCTTTAGGCGACACTGGCTTGCTGCTGGTGCGTGGGCCCAACGTGATGCAGGGATATTTGAATCGTCCGGAGAAAACCGCTGAAGTCTTACGCGACGGATGGTATAACACGGGCGACATCGCCGCGGTCGATGAGGATGGATTCGTCCGCATCACCGACCGCATGAGCCGCTTCAGCAAAATTGGCGGCGAAATGGTGCCGCACATCAAGGTCGAAGACAAGCTGCACGAGCTCAGCGGCGCCACCGAACAAACCTTCGCTGTAACCGCAGTTCCCGACGAAAGAAAAGGCGAGCGCCTGATCGTGCTGCACACGCTGCCCGAAGACAAACTCGAACCATGCCTCGCGCTGCTGGCCAAGTCTGACTTGCCGGCACTGTGGAAGCCGCGGGCCGACCAGTTTGTTCATGTGGAAGCGTTGCCGTACCTGGGCACGGGCAAATTAGATCTCCGGCGTCTCAAGGAGATCGCGGCCGAAGCATCGGTGTGAGCTAGGTCGTCCGCCGCTATTCATCTCTTCTGTTGTATCGTCGCGTTCTGGCGAGCGTGCTAGACTAAGCACAAATTCCTGGAACTGAGGGCAGCGAATGAAATTTGGCGTCATTACTTTTCCTGGGTCGAACTGCGATCACGATGCTTTCTGGACGATTCAGCAAGTCGCGAAGCAGCCAGTGACATCCTTGTGGCACGAATCGCATGACTTGGAGAACTGTGACGCCATCATTGTGCCGGGAGGCTTCGCCTTTGGGGATTACCTGCGCACGGGCGCGATTGCCAAGTTTTCGCCGGTGATGGAGTCGGTGCGCAAGTTCGCCGACGGCGGCGGGCTGGTACTGGGCATCTGCAACGGATTTCAGATTCTCTGCGAGTCGGGCCTGCTGCCGGGTGCTCTAATGCGTAACGTTGGCCTCAAATACGTTTGCAAGCCGGTGCAGGTGCGGGCGGAAAATGTCGACACGCCCTTCACTAATGCGTGCGCGAACGGGGAAGTGCTGACTGTCCCGATCGGGCACATGGAAGGCAACTACTTTTGCGATCCTGCAACCCTGCAGGAGTTGAACAGAGACAATCGCATCGTATTTCGCTATTGTTCGCCCGGCGGCGAAATTGCCGCATCGGCCAATCCCAACGGCTCGCTGGACAACATTGCCGGGATTTGCAGCCCCGGGGGGAACGTCCTCGGCATGATGCCTCACCCGGAGCGTTCAGCCGAGCCGGAACTGGGTTGTACCGACGGAATGAAAGTATTCCAGTCGATGGTCGGTGCCATGGCGGGACGGTAGAACACTGTCGCTGCAGCCAGCTTAATCAAACCAGCCTTGAACCAGTTCATTGAACCAGTCTTTGAACCGGCGCTCGAAAATTCTTCTTGGTTATCAACAGGCTCTCGGTATATTGTCGTTTCATCTTCCCCTGTAGGACGGGCCCCAATACCTAGTTGTGTTACCCAGCACACGCGGGGAGGCGTGTCTCTCATGACACCGAAACAGATTCTCGATTCCTTTTCAGAAACCTTAGTGCGGGACGAGCGAATTCTGAGCCCGCAAGAACGCGCCTTGGTTGTCACTTTGCTGCAGCATGCCAAGGCTGCCAGCGGCGAGAACCCGCAGGTGCAGGCAGCAGTTCGAGCCGTGATTGCGTCAGCGGTCGGCGAAACGGTAGCGCAGCGGGCTTTCGCCGTACTCGGTGGCAGCATTGTGGAACGCATCCTGGAGGGCAGCATGTTGCCGCAGGGCGACTCCACGAATGCTCGGAGCGCGGACACTAATGCTGGGCCGCATCCCCCTATGTCTCCGGTGCCTCCAGGGGAGTTGCGGCAAACCATGGGCCCGCACCCGCCGCTCTCTCCTCAGCCCCCTAGCATCCCGCTGCGGACGATGGCAGAACCGGATCCGCCGTCAGGACAGCCGCATCCGCCGGGCGTTAAAGCACCACCCAAAGCGCCGCAGCCACCGAGCCGGCCGATGGGAGAACCGGACCCGCCATCGGGACAGCCGCAGCCGGGGCCGGGGGTTCGCGCGCCTCGCACAGAGCCGGATCCTCCGAGCACCCGAACTCGTACGACCGTGGTTTCTGAAGCGCGTGTTGTGGTCTCGGAACGGTCTGCAGCATTGCCTGCTAAATGCGTCGTGCTGGATGAATTCCTGGCGCCTGCCGAACTTTCCAATCTCACCCGCTTTGTTCAGGAGCACGAAGGCGATTTCAGCGCCAGCGAAGTGGTTTCTCCCCATGTGGAAGAAGGCGGGATCAGCGGCGTCGTTAACTATGATCACCGTCGTTCCCGCGTTCTGATGGATCTGGCGCAGCACCAGGACGTAATGCTGGACCGCATCAAATCCGTGTTGCCGCTGGTTCTGGATCAGCTCGGCATGGAGGAATTCGCCATTGCTGACGTAGAAGCCCAAGTCACCGCCAGCAACGACGGCGACTTCTTTCACTTTCACAGCGACAACGGCAGTGAACGCGTGGCCTCGCGCTACCTGACGTTCGTCTACTTCTTCCATCGCGAACCCCGGCAGTTCGAAGGCGGTGAACTGCGGATTCACGACTCGCGCCTGCAGGATGGGGTTTACGTCAGTGAGGGCAGTTACCAGACGATCGTGCCGCAGCAGAACCAGATCGTCTTCTTCCCGTGCGAATTACTGCACGAAATCACTCCGGTGAATTGTGCTTCGCAGCTTTTCGCCGACAGCCGCTTTACTTTAAACGGATGGCTTCGTCGTTGATCTTCACAGCATGATCAACACAGCATGAGTAACACGGCAAACAACCCGGCGTGGCTGGAGTGGATGACCACCCTGATGGGAGACGTGTCCCAGGCAGGACCGTTGGGGGACGAGCTAGCACCGAGGGAAACGTCGCGGTGTACGTACGCCGCGACGTTTCCTCCCGATCTTTTCTATTGCATGCTGGATGAACTGCCCTTGCACTTGATCCCGCGGCGCGCTTTCAAATCACTGCAGCGGCAACAGCTTCAACCAAATGATCGGCAACCCCTCTACCTGAATCCCAACTGTATATTCTGTTCCGGCGGGCAGTTGCCGGAAGAACTTGAGTCAAGGAAGGAACTGTGTTCGGGATTTGCTCTGCGAGGAACTATGGCATGGGTGCGAAACGCGGCCGGAAACTTGCTTCCGTTCTGGCTGGGGCCGCAGTTAGAAAGTATGGCGCGAAGTCTGCGTCTGAATGAAGCGGTGTCAGCGTCGGTGTCGAAGAGCGTGTCGAAAGCGCACCGCCTGCTGTTGGCAGCAGGTATTCTGCTTCCCGAAAATCAGATCGCGCCTCGGCAGCAGGAGCGAGCTGAGACGATCGCGAAGGCGTCTGCCTTGTTTCGCGAGAAAGGCTATGCGCCGCTCGGCGACCTGATCCACCCGTTTCACATCGCCGCTTTGCGCCGCTATTATCGCTATCTGATCCGCAGCGGTGCGATCCAGCTGGGCGATGGTCAAAGTCCCCGCCGCTATGTCGCTCACAATGAGCCCGTGGCGCGTTTCTTCCACCAGGACATCGCAGCTACTCTAAGCGCCGTGGCTGGGGAACCACTCAAGCCGTCCTACGTGTATATGGCCTCGTACTTGAGTGGGGCGGAACTGAAGAAACACACCGACCGGGCACAATGCGAGTTCAGCGTTACTCTGTGTCTGGATTTTTCTCCCGAGCCTACGCTCGAAACTCCCTGGCCGATTCGGCTCGACGCTCCCACAGGAACGGTTACCATTTATCAGGCGCTGGGAGACGGCTTGGCCTACCGCGGAACTCGCCTGCCCCACTACCGCAGTTTTCTGCGCGAGGGTCAGACTTCGACTTCGATATTCTTCCACTATGTAGCGGCAGACTTCTCGGGGCTTTTGGATTGATAGGTAGTCGGCCACGCAGGCTGTTCGCGCGAACACTGTTAGGGGCGATCTAGTGTAGCCCGGAGATCAGGTACAGAACGGACAATGCCTCATTGTAGCTGTACGCAAAGCGAGTGCCATCGCGGCTGACTATAACCGGGGCGACAGCGACCACGCCGGCCGGCGCTCCCGGCCTTAACTCCTGCACTACGGTTTGTTCTCCGGTAGCAATCTCGACCTTGTAGATCTTGCTGGGAAGCTCGCCCGCATGATAGCCGAAGAGCGCGGACCCGTCGTTTGACCATTGCACGGGCACGAAGCCAGCCTCCAAGGCGGGGATCGGTCGTGATGGACCGCCTGCGATGGGGTAGACGGCTACAGCAAAATTTGCTCCAACGCCGACGACGAACCGGTTGTCGGGCGATGAAGGGCCGCACTTGACTCCTTCCGGGGTTACGGCTGTGGCCGTTCCGCCGCCCAGGTCTAGCACATAGCACCGGATTGCATGCCCCTGCTCATTGCCATTGGCGATAATCCTTTGCCCATCCGCCAGGAAGCGGGCCCATCCGCTTTGAATGGATTCCAGTACACCCGTGTCAACGGGACGAGGCTGGCCGGGTCCGGTCGGCAGCAGCATCATCTTGGTCGGGTGGCCGGTAAAGGCGATCGCCCATTTTCCGTCCGGAGAAAGTCCACCCGCGCTCCCATCGCCCAGTCGCACGGGCATGGTGCCATCCAACTTGCGCAGCGCTACGGCATCACCCGCTCCTGTGGCTTCGCTGGAGTCCTCAAACAACACAGACTGCCCATCGCGAGAAATGTCCTTGGCCACATTCCAGTCGTGCCAGGAGAGTTCCACATCTTGCTTGCTGCCCAGAGTGCTGAAAGCCATTGCCAGACGCTTGGAGTTCAACGCCACAAGCACGCGGCCGTCCGGAGCAATATCTTGCAGCGTGATTCCCATGGGCAAGTCCAGCACAGTGCGGATTTTGCCAGAAAGCGTGACCGCCATCAGGTTCAGGTTAGTTCCCTTTTCGATCGCGGTGAACCAGATCTCCTTCCCATCCGGGCGCCACGCGACGCCTTGCTCCGATGCCCACTGTCTCGTTAGAGTGCGGACATGCCCCGCCAGATCGACCACGCACACTACTCCAAGGTTGTCCCAGGGTACGGTGTGATCCATGAACGCGATCTGGTCGCCCTTAGGAGAGAAACGAATGTGGCTGATCCAGCCGCTGCTCTGGTAGAGAACCTTACCGATCGGATATTCCAGGCGGCTTTGGCCGTCGACATCATGCACCACTGCTAACCCGCCGTTTGCGTCCCAGTCCGCCCAGCGCACGTCGGCCATCAATTCCTTCGGAGATCCGCCGGCCAGGGGTGCGCGCGCCAGCATTCCATCGACGGTCTCGAACTGGCCGTTGTGAGTGCCGTGCAGCACGACCGCGAGCTCGTTGCTGCGGGAAACTGCCAGCAGATTGGCATCGCTCAAACTCAGCGGCTGAGTCAGAAGGGAGTCTCCCACCGTGGTAAAAAGCTGTACTGGCTTGTTGTTCCATGCGGCGCCATAAACAACGGACTGACCATTCGGTGCGAAGCGCGCCGAATACACGGTGCCGGCTTCGAACGTCACGCGACTGTATGCCGGAGGCGCGATCGGAGCATGCAGCAGCAGTTGGGTAACCACCAGTAGCGCCGTCGCTATCGCCAGCAACGCTACGAGCGCCCAAGGCAGTGCAGAGAGGGTTCGAAGCACTGACTTGGGCGCGCGGACCGCTTTGCCTCCCGAAGAGCCGGAGAGCGTTTGCAACGCGAAAACCAGATCCTTGGCAGACTGGAACCGGTTCTCCGGATCCTTCTCCAGGCAGTGCCTGACGATGTCCTGATATCCGGGCGGAATCGCAGCCTCTTCCATCTGGGCGTTTGCCGGTTCTTCGCGCAAGACCGCGGTCATGGTGTCGGCTTCGGTTTCGCCATGAAAGGCGCGGCATCCGGACATCATTTCGTACAGAATCGCACCGAAGCTGAAGATGTCGCTGCGGTGATCCACGGGCTTGCCCCGCACCTGCTCAGGAGACATGTAGGCGAACGTGCCGACCAGGGATCCCTGCTTGGTCACCGTAGTCTGGCTTTCAATGCTGCGGCCGTCTTCTGTAGGAGAGGCCAAGAGCTTGGCAACTCCGAAGTCCAGAATCTTGATGCGTCCGTCGTGGGTGAGAAACAGATTCTCCGGCTTCAGATCGCGATGAACAATGAGCCGGTCATGCGCAGCAGTCAGGCCCTGAGCGATCTGCAAAGCGTAATCGGCCGCTGCCGGAACGGGGATCGGGCCCTCGTACAAGCGTTGGCGAAGATTTTTGCCCTCAAGCAGTTCCGAGACGATATAAGGCACAGTGCCTTCAAAGCCAACGTCATAAATAGCGAGAATGTTGGGATGGTTCAGCGCAGCCGCCGCCCGAGCTTCCTGCTCGAAGCGGCGCAAATGGTCAGGATTGTCGCTCGATGCCGGCCGGATCAGCTTCAGCGCAACGTCGCGTCCGAGCCTTTCGTCGCGCGCGCGAAAGACTTCGCCCATCGCTCCTGCACCGATCTTTTCGAGGACCCGGTAATGCCCCACGAGCTGGCCAGTCATAAACGGTTAAATGACAGCGATTACACGAACAGGGATTAGACAAGCGCGCGTTGCTTGGCATGTTAGGGAATACCGATTCCTCCGTCAACAGGATTACGCACCTTGTGAACCACACTTTGTGAACCCGGATAAACAGTTTGCGGGCGTGTTAAAATGTGCCCGCTGTGGGTCAGACGCCATCCATACCGCCGCCTGCGCCGCCATCGTGTTCCGAGTGCGCCAGCAAAACGCAGCCCGCCGGAGGCGGACCGCCAACCCAGTCGGCGTCGCGACTGTGGCGTTCGAGTGACGGCAAAACCCGCATCGACACGCCCTTGACCAGCGTCATCTCCGATCCCGCCTTGAAGCAGACCATCGTGCTCGATCACGTAAAGAAAGAAGCGAGCATTATGCCCATGACGATGACTCCACCGGGAGCGCCAGCGGTTCCCAGTGCGCCGGGGGCCCCCGCAGCACCGGGTGCTCCGGCCGTGCACGTGCAGGATCTGGGCAAGTCGATGATCGACGGGCACGAGGTCGAGGGCAAGCGCTTCACTCTGCCAGCCGTGCCGCCCCCGGCCAAGCCGCCGCTGCCGGCAATGCCAGGGGTAAAGATGCCGGGACTGAAGATGCCAGGCCTAAAGGTGCCGGGTTTGAATATGCCGGGTGCCCCCGCGGCGCCGAAGCCGCCCGGAGCGCCAGCGGCGCCCCCGCTGCCCAAACCGCCGAGCGTCGCCGAGTTGTGGACCAGCGTGAAATTGAAGACTCCGGTGCTGACCAAGGTCTCCACTCCGGCGGGGGAGCTGACCACCTACTGCAAACCCACATTGACGGCCGAGCATCCGCCCTCGGTGTTTCAGATTCCTCCGGGATATACGATCAAGCCGAAACTCTGATTGTTGATCGTGTGAGCCTTGCTCGCGCGTCCGCCCGTCCGCCGGGTCATGCTATAATGCATCTTCGCCTGCATACGAATCGAGGCTATTCTGTCATCTCCTCTGAAGGCGAATCCTGCGCCATCCGAGCTCTTTAAAGTAAAGAAGGATCTTTAGACACGAGGTCTAACCATGTCCGGCCATTCAAAATGGGCCACAATCAAGCACAAAAAGGGCGCGCTCGACGCCAAGCGCGGCAAGATTTTTACCCGTCTCATCAAGGAAATCAGCATTGCCGCGAAGAACGGCGGCGGCGATCCTGATACCAATCCGCGCCTGCGCGGGGCGATTCTCGCCGCCAAGAGCGAGAACATGCCCCAGGACAACATCAAGCGGGCTATCCAGCGCGGCACCGGCGAATTGCCGGGCGCTGTCTACGAAGAATTTATGCTGGAGGGCTATGGCCCCGGTGGCGCGGCGGTGCTGCTCGACATCAATACCGACAATCGCAACCGTACAGTGAGCGAGATTCGCCACTGCTTCGGCAAGAACGGCGGCAACATGGCCACCGCGGGCTCGGTCGCGTATTTGTTCCACAAGAAGGGCGACATTCTTATCGCCAAGACTGCGGCCAAAGAAGACGACTTGATGAATATCGTCCTCGAACACGGCGGCGAAGACTTGCATGACGACGGCGAGAATTGGGAAATCCTGACCGACACCTCGGCTTATGAGACCGTGCTGGAAGCAGTGAAAAAAGCCGGGATTGAACCGATATCGGCCAGCGTAGCCATGATTCCGCAGACCTACGTCAAGCTGGAAGGTTCAGCCGCCAACACCATGATCCGGCTGATGGAAGCCCTCGAGGATCAGGACGATGTCCAGAACGTGCACTCGAACTTTGACATCGATCAGAAACTGCTGGAAGAAGTTGCGGGGTAGTAGCTCCGTAATTGAAGTAGATTCTAAAGCCGCCCTCCCTTCGGGCGGCTTTTGTCTTCACAATGGATGGTCGAATAAGGGTCCGAGGTGTTGCGCATGGAAGTTTTCAACAAGTTCGTGCAAAACGCTGTGCAAAAGGGCCAAACTATCCCCGTAAGTGATTCAGCAAAGAGACGCTTCTACACTTTGCACCGGAGCGGGGGCTGGCACTTTCGTGGCGTGACTCGCCGACAGAATATTTCTTGAAGCTCAAACCGTGAAAGTCCGACTCGACAAACTTCTTGTAGATCGTGGTCTGGCCGGTTCTCGCGAGCGCGCCCAGGCGCTCATCCTCGCGGGCAAGGTGCTGGTGGACGATCAAAAACTCGAGAAGGCAGGAGCGCAGGTTGTTGCGGATTGCGTCATCCGACTGCTCGGCGAAGATCTCAAGTATGTCAGTCGCGGCGGACTGAAGCTGGAGCGCGCCCTCGACCACTGGAACATCGCCGTCGCGGGCAAGATCTGTCTTGATATCGGCGCATCCACCGGAGGTTTTACCGATTGTTTGCTGCAGCGTGGAGCCGCCCAGGTCCTCGCAGTTGACACCGGCTACGGCCAGTTGGAATTTCGACTTCGAGAGGACGCGCGCGTCCGGCTGCTCGAAAAAACTAACGCCCGCTATCTTAAGCGCGACGTAGTTGGCGTCTCTGTGGATCTCATCGTGATGGACGTTTCCTTCATCTCGGCAACTCTGGTCCTTCCCGCCGTGATTGGCGCAGCTTTTCCGGAATCGACGAAACAATCCCGGGACGAATTCGAACCCCGCCGGGGCCGGCAAATTATTATTCTGGTAAAGCCCCAGTTCGAAGCGGGCAGGGAACACGTGTGCAAGGGAGGCATTGTGCGCGACGAAGCCGTGCAACGGGCCTCGGTGGAAAAAGTCAGAACCGCGCTGCAAAGTCTGGGAGCCATACACACCGACGCGATCGAATCGCCGATCCTCGGCGTCGAAGGCAATCGCGAGTTCCTGCTCTACGGAAAGTTTTAGATTCTCTGTGCCCTCTAGTCCTCTGTAGTTAAGTCGTTGAATTTCTGTACAATCTCCCTTTGCCTATGGCCAGTTCGCAAGAGTCCTCCCAAAAAACCGCGGCCATCCTATCGCGGCCCGAGCGTCCTGAAGTCGCGCAGGTTCTTCCCGGGCTTTTTACCTGGCTCGCCGAACACGGCTACAAAGTTATTGTCGATGCGGAAACTGCGGGCTACATTGCCGGGCAGGAAGTCGTGCCGCGCAGCCAAATGGCGGCGCAGCCGCTCGACCTTGTGGTTGTTCTCGGCGGAGATGGAACGCTGCTGTCCGCCGCGCGAGTCACGGCCGCGGTGGACGTGCCCCTGCTCGGCGTCAACCTGGGGTCGCTTGGCTTTCTCACGGAAGTGCCACTGCCCTCGCTCTACTCGATGCTGGACGCGATTGCGCAGGGGAGAGCAGCGGTCGAGCATCGCTCGTTGATGCAAGTCCAGTTGCTGCGCGAGGATGAGGTGCGCGGCAGTTACAATGTGTTTAATGACGCAGTAGTAAACAAGACCGTACTCGCGCGCCTTAACACGTATGACCTCTACATCGACGAGACGTTCGTCTCCAGCTATCGCGCGGACGGCATGATCATCGCCACGCCCACGGGTTCCACGGCATATTCTCTTTCCGCCGGCGGGCCCGTGCTCATGCCGAGCGTCAATGCCTTTGTGATTACCCCGGTCGCGCCGCACTCTCTGACTCATCGCCCGTTGGTAGTGCCGGATACCGTGCAGATTGAAATCCTGTTGCGCAGCGAAGAGGATGTTGCCTACTTGAGCCTGGACGGACAGCCCGGCCTCGATCTTCGCGACGGCGACCGCGTGCGCTGCTGCCGCTCCGAACATCACGTGAATCTGTTCCGCACCGGGACGGATTTCTTCCACCTGCTCCGAACCAAGCTGAAATGGGGAGAACCGCAAGGCTGAACACGCCTCATAAGGCGCGACCACTCGTTGCGAAAAGTGACCTAAATTTCAGCGCTCACCAGGTCTGAGATCCTCTCGCGTCGCCGGATGACCTTCACCGACTTGCCTGTGACCAACACTTCTGCCGCCCGTGGACGCGTGTTGTAGTTCGATGCCAGCACCATTCCGTAAGCGCCCACGTCCAGAAGCGCGAGTTGGTCTCCTTCGCCGACCGGCGGCAATTCGCGGTCGCGCGCGAAGAAGTCGCCCGTCTCGCACACGGGACCGACGACATCCGTGATTTCCAGCGTCACCGTCGACCCCTTACTTCGTGTGACCGGAACAATCTCATGGTAAGCGCCATAGAGCGCGGGTCGAATTAAATCGTTCATCGCCGCGTCTACTATCAGGAATCGCTTGCCGTCATTTTCCTTGCGGTAGATTACCGACGTGACCAAAACTCCCGCGGGGCCAACGATCGAACGTCCGGGCTCCAGCAGCAGTTGCACTCTCAGGTTGTGCAAGGGCGCGGCAAGCGCGCGCGCGTATGCCGCCACATTGGCGGAAAACTTCAGCCCGCTCGGCTTGTCATAGGCGATGCCCAACCCACCGCCCGCGTCGATGTATTCGATGTGGTGGCCGTCTGCGCGCAGTTCGCGGACCAGGTCCGCCACGCGCGCCATTGCCTCGCCGAAAGGGGCGACATCGGTGATCTGCGAGCCGATGTGAACACTCACGCCGCTCACTTTCATATATCGCGCACCCGCCGCTTTGGCGTACAGCGCCCGCGCTTCGTGAATGGGTACGCCGAACTTGTGTTTTCGCAAGCCGGTGGAAATGTAAGGATGAGTTTCAGCCGCAACATCGGGATTCACGCGCAGCGCTAGCGGCGCAGTCTTGCGAAGCCGGCCGGCACACTCCGCCAGTGCACATAGTTCCGACTCGCTCTCGACGTTGAAAAGCATGATGCCGGCTTTTAACGCCGCAGTCAGTTCTTCACGCGTCTTTCCCACTCCCGAGAACACGACTCTCTTCGCGGCCTTGCGGTCCGCTGCCAGCACGCGTTCCAGTTCTCCTCCGGAAACCACGTCGAATCCGCAGCGTTGCCGGGCCAGCAATCGCAGAATGGTCAGGTTCGAATTCGCTTTGACCGAGTAGCAGATGGTATGAGGTAGGCCGCGAAACGCCACGTCGAACTGGGCATAACGCTCGCGGATCATCGCTGCCGAATAAACGTAAAGAGGTGTACCGTATTTCTCAGCCAGTTTTTGAAGGGGCACATCTTCGCAGTAAAGAGCAAACCGTCGATCGTCCTGCGCGCTGCCGCGTTTCGTCTCGCGCAGCTTCGACTTGCTGGGATTTGCCTCACGCCGACTTGTCTCAACATAGACAAATCCGGGGGCACGCGCTGCCGGGCTCTGACTACGGGGAGTCATTTCTTTTTGTGGGGAGTGTGTGTCCCGGCGTGCACGCGGATCGCGACGACTGTCTGGTCATCGAACGTTTCCACTCCAGCCGAGTGTTCGGCGGCAGCCTTGAAGAGTGAATCCACGACGCAGTTCGCTGACTTGTCGGCGCATTCGGCAACAATTTTCTCGACTCGTCCGCGGCCGAACAGTTCTCCTTTGCGGTTGCGGGCGTCGAGAATGCCGTCGCTGAAAAACACGAACATGTCTCCAGGCTTCATCCGGAACTTGAATTCATCGTATTCAGCTTCGTCGAACAAACCGAGGGGCAAGCCGGTCGCCTCAATCACTTCATTCTTGCCGCCGTGCACGAAAATGGGGCGGGGAAGTCCGGAGTTAGCCACCGTCAGAGTGCGATGCTCGTCGTCCCACACCGCATAAATAATGGAAACAAACTGTGCCTCGATGCGCCGCTCGGCCAGCGACAAATTTACCGCCGAAAGCATTTCCGCCGACCCCGGCTCAATCGGAGCATGTGAGCGGATGATCCCACTCACCAATGCCGCGTAGATGGCAGCCGGAGCGCCTTTTCCGCTGACGTCGCCAATGGCAATACCAAGCCGCGACATCGAATAAGGAATGAAATCGTACAAGTCGCCGCCGATGGCGCGGGCGGGCACGAACTTCGCGGCCACGTCGAGGTGAGCGAGCTTCGGGCTCGTCTGCGGCAGCAGCCGTCCTTGCAACTCGCGCGCCAGAGCCAGATCGCGCTCCAGTCGCCGCTCTTGCCGCTCGATCTCTTCGTAGAGGCGAGCGTTCTCGACCGCAATCGCAATTTGCGCCGCTAGCGTTGTCATCGTCCGTTGATGCTCTTCGGTAAAGAATCCACGCCGCGTGTGCTCCATGTCGAGCACGCCGATCACCTTGCCTTTGTAGATGAGCGGCACGACCAGCTCCGAACGAGTTTCAGGATTAGCCTCGATATAACGCGAGTCCTTGCTGACGTCGGGAACCAGAACTGCCTGCTTGCTTTCGGCCGCAGCGCCCACCAGTCCGCGCCCGAGCGGGATTTCATGCTTCAGGTGAATGTTCTCGTTGAAGCGCAGGGAGAAGCGGTGCTGCAATTTCTCGCCGGAAGAATCCAGCAGCAGGATGCTGAACATCTGGTAGTCGATCAACCGCCGCACCAGTTCCGCGATCCGGCCGAGTAACTCGTCCAGATTCAAGATAGAAGTCAGTTCGCGGGCAATTTCATTGAGCAGCAACAGAATGCGCGCCTGCTTGGTGGTGCGGGTGTAGAGCTGGGCGTTCTCGATGCCAGCCGCCATGCGCGAAGCGACCAGCGTCAGCACGCTCACATGTTCTTCGGTGAAGTAGCCGGGTTCACGCGCTTCAATGTCGATGACGCCGATGACGCGATTCTTAGTGATCAGCGGGATGGCCAGTTCCGAGTGCACGTTCGGAACCGCCTCAATGTAGCGAGGGTCCTTGGTTACGTCGTCGATCAGCACCGCCTGCCGCAATTGAGCCGCCTGCCCAGTCACTCCCTCGCCGACTTTGATGCGGCTACGTTCGGCAAATTCCGGCGGATAGCCCACCTGGAAACGGAAACGCAATTCCTGAGTTTTTTCATTGAGCAACATGATCGCAAAGATCTCGTAATCGATGACTTTGCGGACGACTTCGGCGACACGGCGTACGGTCGTGTCCAGGTCGAGCGACGTGGCCAGCACGTCGGCGACGTCGAGCAGCAGCGACTCGACCGGCAAGCGATCCGATTTGGAGAGCACAGAACCCATTGTTCGTATGATAGCAGCCGCGTTCCCGTGCTACGCGGAAGCAATCGCGGCACGAAAAGGCGTTTCTATTCTCGGGGCGCTACTGTTCTTTCGGCAACTATTCTCTGGGGAACTATTCTCTCGGTACTATGCAAATGTCGGCCAGGTTGCGATACTTCTCCGCGTAGTCGAGCCCGAAACCAACCACAAACTCGTCGGGAATCTTAAATCCGACGTAATCTCCTTCCAGCGGAAGCTTGCGCCGCGACGGCTTGTCGAGCAGCGCCGCAACTTTCAACGACCGCGGCTGACGGGCCATCAGCATTTTTTTCAAGTACGTCATCGTCAGGCCAGTGTCGAGAATGTCCTCCACCAGGACGATGTTCTTGTCCTTGATGGATTGATCTACATCCTTGGTCAACTTCACTTCGCCGGTCGAATCCCAGCCGCTCTTCAATTCACTGGCTGGGCTGGGACGATTCCCATAACTCGAGACTCCAATGAAGTCGAAGGTAGAATCAAGCTGTACCTGCCGGGCGAGATCGGCCAGAAAGATCGCCGCGCCCTTAAGCACGCCTACAAAAATGACGGACTGGCCTGTAAAGTCCTTCGTGATCTGCTCGCCGAGTTCGGCAATGCGCGTAGCGATGTCCTGCCGCGAAATCAGCACCTTGAGTTCTGCCATGGCGTTTTATATTAGACTGGGGCGGATTAAATGGGAAGGCAGTCGGCATTCAGCACTCAGCATTCGGCCCCTCTTCGATTCGAGAGATTTCCGGCACACACGTTGCTGCCTGAGTGCTCACGACTAGAAGCTAGTAGCTAGCAGCCAGGAGCTATACACGGCATGAACCTGAAAGGTATCAAACTCACGTGGCTGGGCCACTCGACGTTCCGCATCGAGACTCCGGCCGGCAAGACAGTCTTCATCGATCCCTGGATCATGGGCAATCCCATGTGCCCCGAGGCCCACAAGAAAGTGAAGAAGGCAGACGTTCTGCTGTGCACGCATGGGCACGGGGACCACATCGGTGACGCAGTCGAAATCGTGAAGCAGCACAACCCGCTGGTCGTTGGCATCTACGAACTTTGCCTTTGGCTAAGCAAGAAAGGTGCCAAACAGATTTCTCCCATGAACAAGGGCGGAACACAGACGGTCGGCGACATCAAAGTCACCATGGTGCATGCCGATCACTCCTGCGGCATCCAGGACGGCGACGAGATCGTCTATGGCGGCGAGGCATGTGGCTACGTCGTGGAGTTCGAGAATGGCGTGAAGATTTACCATGCCGGCGACACCAACGTTTTCGGCGACATGGCGATTATCCGCGAGCTGTACGCGCCTGAGATTGTCATGCTGCCCATAGGCGATTTCTTCACTATGGGACCTCGCGAAGCGGCGTACGCGGTCAACCTGCTCAAGCCGAAGACCGTGATCCCCATGCACTTCGGCACCTTTCCAGCGCTGACCGGAACTCCGGGCGCATTGAAAAAGCTTGTGCCTGGCGTTGAAGTGCTGGAGACGAAGCCGGGTGTCACGATTGGGTAGTGAAACAACGAACGCGAATTCGAAAGGGAAGCCTATGACCGAGAGCAAGAAAAAAGACAACCGAGCCCGTTGGCGGCACTATAACTTCACCACCGCCGGGCCAGTCGACGACTACCTCTATTCCATGCTGCCTAAGCGCGACGAGGTGCTGGCCGAGATGGAGGACTATGCCAGTGCGCACCGTGTGCCCATCGTAGGCCCGGCCGTGGCGCGCGTTTTGCAGCAACTCGCCTTGATGATCAACGCGCACACGGTTTTCGAACTGGGTTCCGCTATCGGCTATTCGACCGTCTGGTGGGCCCAGGCGGTGGGTGACAAAGGCCGCGTCATCTATACCGACGGCGATTCGAAGAATGCCGAACGCGCCCGCGGCTACTTCAAGCGCGCCGGAGTCTCGAACCGCATCACGCTGCATACCGGCGACGCGCTGGAATTCCTCTCGGAGCAGAAGCAGGAGTTCGACATCATCTTCAACGACGTCGACAAGGAAGACTACCCGCGCGTGTTGCGCCTGGTCGCTCCGCGCCTGCGCAAAGGCGGACTCTTCATCACCGACAACGTGCTATGGAGCGGGCGCGTTGCCGAAAAGAATCCGACCGACGCAAGCACCAAGGCCATCCTCGAGTTCAATCGCAAACTTTACGACGCCAAAGAGTTCTATACGACCATTTTGCCCATCCGCGACGGGTTGGCGGTCGCAATCAAGAGGTAGAGACGGAACACTCCTAACCCTCGGCACGTTTATGTAAGCCGTCCAGCGATCAAAGGGACGTGGAGGTACTGTCTTAGCGACACTGAGTTAAGACACTACTGTGGGATTTTTTAACACGCCTGTAACACTCCTGCACTATAGTTCCGCCATCCATTGGATTCAAAATCCGGCTTCCTAGCGACTACAAAGGATTACCATGGCTTCTCCGTCAACCGTCCTTGACGCCAAACTTTCCCGCTCTTCTCCCGGCGCGATTGGAATGATCATTTTCGGCGTCGTTCTGATCATCGGCTTCGCCTATGCGGGGTCGCACCTGCTGGGCGACCTTTCCACGATCCACAACGAATCCGTGATGCCCTTCGTTCTGCTCGGGATCGCCCTGTTTGTGGCGCTCGGCTTTGAGTTTGTGAATGGATTCCACGACACTGCCAATGCCGTGGCCACGGTCATCTACACCCATTCGCTGGAGCCTCACGTGGCGGTGGTCTGGTCGGGTTTCTGGAACTTTCTGGGCGTCATGGTTTCCTCCGGAGCGGTCGCATTCACCATTGTTTCGCTGCTGCCCGTGGAATTGATTTTGCAGGTGGGCAGCAAGGCTGGATTTGCCATGGTCTTCGCACTGCTCGTCGCCGCGATTCTTTGGAATCTTGGAACCTGGTGGTTCGGTCTGCCCGCCTCCAGTTCCCACACGCTCATTGGTTCGGTCATCGGAGTGGGCATCGCCAACCAGATGATGGCGGGGAGAAGCGGTACCTCAGGAGTTGATTGGGGACAAGCCGCCAACATCGGCAAGTCGTTGCTGCTCTCACCGGTCGTCGGATTCGGCGTAGCCGCGCTCCTGCTCTTGGCGGCTAAGGCGCTCATTAAAGATCCAAAACTCTACAGCGCGCCAGAAGGCGAAGCCCCGCCGCCGTTCTACATTCGCTGCCTGCTCATCCTCACTTGCACTGGTGTCAGTTTCTTCCACGGCTCCAACGACGGGCAAAAGGGCATGGGACTGATCATGCTCATTCTGATCGGAACTGTGCCGACCGCATACGCTCTGAATCACGCCGTGACGTTCCAGGAATCGCAGGATTTCATCGCGGTTTCTCAGCAGGCCGCTTCGGTGCTCGACCACTACATCGAGCCGGGTGCTGTCATTGGAGACGCCCGCGACGACGTGACCGCCTACATTCGCACCAAGCAGTTCAACGCCAACACCATGCTGGCGATGCGCACCCTGGTCAACGACATTGGCAACGAAACCGCCGTCTATAAGGAACTCAAGAATGTCCCCAATGACCGGGTTCGCAACTTCCGCAACGACCTTTATCTGGTGAGCGAGGTTCTGCGGCTCACGGCGAAAAGCGGCGAGCCGAAATTCTCGCCCGAGGACGCCGCCGTTCTAGCCAATTACAAGAAGCACGTCGATCGTTCCACCCGCTTCATTCCCACTTGGGTGAAGGTTGCGGTGGCGATGGCTTTGGGCTTGGGAACCATGATTGGCTGGAAGCGGATTGTGGTGACCGTGGGTGAGAAGATCGGCAAAGAACACCTGACCTATGCACAGGGAGCGGCCGCTGAAATCACCGCCATGTTGACCATCGGCGCGGCCGACGGATTTGGTTTGCCGGTCAGCACCACGCACGTGCTTTCCTCAGGCGTGGCCGGAACCATGGCCGCCAATCATTCGGGGATTCAGATGAGCACGGTGCGCAACCTGCTCCTGGCTTGGGTGCTCACACTTCCGGTCGCGATGCTTTTGTCGGGATCGTTGTTCTGGCTGTTCAGCAGGATTTTCTAAGCCGACTCCTGGCTACGACGGAATTCAGTCCATGCGGCTCTCGCCAAGCCGCATGGACTTCTGCCTTACTTCGCCTTCGGCTGAATCAATTCAACGTCTAGAGTGATGGTGATCTCGTCTCCCACCGCGCCGGGAGCGCCGCTCACGCCAAAATCCTGGCGAACGATCTTCGTGGTTGCCGAGGCGCCAATGCGCTGGTTGCCCCACGGATCTTTGATCGCGGCCGAAGGGCCGTCCACATCAAGCACGACTTCCTTGGTCACGCCGTGCAGCGTCAGGTCGCCGGTGATCAGCAGTTTTCCCGGCCCCGCCACTTTCGTTCCCTTGGAATGAAAGGTCATGGTCGGATACTTCTGCGCGTCGAGAAAGTGCGGGCTGCGCAAATCGTTGTCACGCATCTCCACGCGCGTGTCCACCGAAGCCGTGTCGATGGTGGCCTCGAGAGAATCCTTCGACGGATCGGAGGGGTCGTGGACCGCTGAGCCGCTCATTTTTGTGAACGCGCCCCGCACGGTGGATACTCCCAGATGGCGCACGGAAAATTGCGCCGCGGAGTGATTGGGATCGATCTGCCAGGTTCCGGCTTGAGCGGCGGCGGTTGCGGCCATCGCCAGAGTAATTATGAGAGTGAAAACAAAACGCGACATATCTGTGAGTTCTCCTCCAAGCGTCATTGAGTGCAGTCGCTAAGATTAGTAATGCTAAATGGATTTGACCGGAATCGCCAACAAGTCCTCTACCAGCCCGACTTCTTTCTGCAGGAACGGTTCAGCATGGGTCACCCCGCCAAGCATGCCGTAGAAGCGCGCCATGGCCTCGACGCGGGCGCGTATTTCGTCGTGGGCAGGGAACAGGTCTTTGCCCGCCTCCTGATCGCTGAACTGCGATTTGTACGCGAGAATCGAAGCGAACTTCCCTTCAAACTGCTCGCCGATGTCGACCACGAACGTAGGCCGAACATCGTAATAAAGCGTAGCGTAGAGAATCTTGAACGGCCGATGCGGAGCGAGCGCAGCGCTAGCATCGGCATCCGAAGCGGTTTGGCTGATAGCTGATAGCTGAGAGCCGAGAGCTTTCCGCGGATCCAGTTTCGCCAAACCCGCCAGAAAGCACGCTTCATATCCCAGCACCGAAGCAGTGTAATGATCTGGATGCCGCCCTTTCCAGTAGGGCAGAATGATCACACGCGGCCGCGTCTCCCGAATCACATTAGCGACCTTCAGCCTGTTCTCCCACGTGTTTTCGACGCGCCCGTCAGGAATATCGAGTGCCTGCCGCCAATTCACGCCTAGTATCTTGGCCGCGTCAGCGGCTTCTCTCTCGCGATCCTCGGCAGTCCCGCGCGTTCCCATCTCGCCTTGGGTTAGGTCGAGGATGCCCGTGCGCTGCCCCCGCTGCGCGGCCTTGAGCAGCGTCCCGCCGCAGGTCTGCTCTACATCGTCACGGTGTGCGGCAATGGCTAGGATGTCGAGGGATTGGACCGTTAGAGATCGATTGGGGGGAAGGGAAGACATGTCAGTCGAGATTCCCCTGCTCCAGCACGACATTCTCGCGCACGATCAGCCGATGCGCCGCCATTTCCTTCAGCGTGGGCAGCACGCGGTTCACATGCTCATCGGTGTCGACGAAGATGATGATCACCGGCAGCTTGCCTCCAGCCTCGACCAGATGCGATGTCTCCACGCGATGCCGGCCCAGGAATCCCGCCACACAATGAATCGCCGTGGCAGCGTAGACATTCTCTTTGCGCAGATAGTTGAGAATCTCCATATGCAGCGGCCGGTGATGCCACTGGTCGGCTTCGTTCAGATAGATGGTGACTTGTACAGCCATCGCATCTGGCATTTTACTCGCGAAAGTTATGACTCGCGAACCTCCAGCTCGTGAATCTCTTACTCATGAACGTCCGCCGAAATCCCCCATTCTCGCCGCAACATCCCATACAACTCCAAATCGACGAACTGATCCCACTTGCGGATATGTTCGCGCTGGCAGCCTTCGTGACGCATGCCCAGCTTTACCAGAATCCGTCCGGAGGCGGCATTGGGCTTGAAATAAGAAGCAAAAATGCGGTGCAGCTTGAGCGTTTCAAATCCATAGCCCAGCATTGCCCGGGCCGCTTCGGTGGCGTAGCCATTGCCCCAATAGGGCACGCCAATCCAATAGCCCAACTCGGCATGCTGATGGTCGAACGCAAACCGGAGCCCAACCCCGCCGATGAGCCGTCCATTAGAAGATCCGTCGGTGAGCAGAGTAATCGCAACCCGGGTCTCACTGCCGTCGCTGATTCTGACCAGAAAGTCGCGCGCGTCCTGCTCGGTGTAAGGATGCGGGATGCGCAACGAGTTGGCCGCCACCTCACGCGCGCCGATGAGCGGCAGCAACTCCGCAATGTCGGCATCGCTATAGGGGCGCAACCGTAGCCGCGCGGTTTCGAGCGTAGGAGGAGACTGCATCGTCAGAGCGCCCGCGCCCGCGCCATGCCGGCCAGCGCGCCGCCCAGGCACAGCAGGTTGTTGCTGAAGACGTTGGTCAGCATGAGTCCCCACTGGCCGTGCTCGAAATACGCCATGGTTTCGAACGCGTAGCTGGAAAACGTGGTGAACGACCCGCAGAAGCCGACCACAACCAGCAGTCGCCAGCGCGGATCGACGAGCACCCGTTCAGTCGTCCAAATCACGAAAAAGCCGACGATGAAGCTGCCGAGAATATTGATGGCGAGCGTTCCGTAAGGAAAGGCGGGGCCGAATTCTCTAGCGGCGAGCCGGCTGATCAGGTATCGCAGGTTGGCGCCGACAATCGCGGCGACGGATATAGCGAGGAAATCTTTCACGACAGAGCTCCTACAAAACTGGATTCGATTCTGTAGGAGTTATCAGCGTGCGGTGCTTCTTGCAGCGCAGGCGGTTGTGGCGAACTCCATCGCCGTCCCGAAAAGTTTATCAGATCACTCCTGAGCACAATCCGCCTGTCGCGGAGCTACTGTCACTCACTTCTTTCTTTCCACCAGAAACCGCGCCAGTTCCTTCATCGCAGCTGCATTCTCGCCGAAACTCTCCAGTTCTGCGAACGCCTGGGTCACCAGCGCATCCGCCCGGCTGAGTGATTCTTCAATTCCAAACAGCGCAGGGTAGGTCACTTTCTCAGACGCGGTGTCTTTGCCTGCGGTCTTGCCCAGTTGCTCCGAAGTCTGGGTCACGTCGAGCACATCGTCCACAATCTGAAAAGCTAGGCCAATCGCCAATCCAAACGCCCGCAATTTCGCTACCTGATTATCTTTCGCGCCGGCATAGATCCCGCCGCTCACCAGGCTCGCGGTGATGAGCGCCGCGGTTTTGGAGCGATGAATATATTCCAGCATCTCCGCCGTAGGCCGTGAGTGTTCCGCTTCAAGATCGACGACTTGCCCGCCGATCATGCCGTCGATGGTTCCCGTGCCGTGAGCGATCTCCTCGATGATTCGCACCCGTGCTTCCGCCGAACACTTCAGCCGCGCCAGAACTTCATACGCCTGCGTCTGCAACGCATCTCCGGCCAGGATCGCGATGGCCTCGCCAAACGCCTTGTGGCAAGTCGGTCGCCCGCGCCGCAGATCGTCATTATCGAGCGCCGGCAGATCGTCGTGAATCAGCGAATAGGTGTGCAGCATTTCAAGAGCCGCGCCCAGTTCCTCGATGCGCGCCGGCAACGATCCCGCCACCATGCGTCCGGCCTCCATGCAGAGCACCGGCCGCAGGCGCTTGCCGCCCGCAAACACGCTGTGGCGCATGGCTTTGTGGATCGATTCCGGATGCTCGGTCTCCAGCGGAATGAGCCGGTCGAGCGCGGCGTCGGTCAACTGCCGTCCTTGTTCGAGAGTCTGGTCGAGCATGAAGCAGTGAGTATAACAAGGCCGAGGATGGAGGAGCGGCGGTTTGAGAATGATCGCACAGGACGATCGCCGCGGCAGGTGCGTCAGTCGGAGCATAAATAAATCGGAGCATAAAAAGGACGCCCATTGCATTGGGCGTCCTTCCGGCAAAAGATGAATCTACGCCGCAGCAGACGACGAAAGCGCCAGGGTGCGCAGAACCGACCTCAGCACATGTCCCACGTCATCCGCGGGGCATACATCGCTGGCACCGGCCGCAAGCGCAGCCATCCACATTTCTTCGTCAGGAATACGGTGCGTGCAGACGATGGGCAGGCTCGGAAAGTCGCGGTGCAGACTCTCGACATCAGTGAGCAGCCAGTGCTCGAGATTGAGAACCACGGCTTCAGGATGAGTTCGAGTTACGTCATCCCGTAACTCCTCGCGGGAGCGGGTGACGTGCACTGAAAAGTGAGAGCGGAGTCCACCGGCCAGGGATCTAGCCACTCCAGGATTGCTCTCGAGAAGAACCACACTTTGAGTTTGAGTCATACTTCCCCCTCTTCAACCGTTGTTAACGGCGGAAGTAAACGGCGGGAGCCGACGGCGGACGTCGACAACCGACTAGGGCTGCGGGGTGGCTTGAGAAACCACGACTCCACAGACATCGATAACTTTCGAATCGCGGCCAGAAATCCCCACGCTTACCGCCGTGCCGGCGACTTTTCTGTCAGCGCTTCGAATGGTTCAGCTTGAAGCTTCCCGTTCTTTTTCAGCAGAACTTCAACTTTTCCTTCCGCCTGTTCCAGTTCTTTCCGGCAGGCGGAAGAAAGCTGCATGCCTTCTTCGAACAGAGTCAGAGACATCTCCAAAGGAATTTCTCCCTTTTCCAGCTCCTGAACAATTTTCTCCAGCCGCTGGAGGCACTCTTCAAACTTAGGCAACGGGGTTTCGCTCCGTCCCTCTATTGTAATGCAACTATTCGGAAGAAGTGTCCAGTCTTTTTCATGGCAAGAATCGAAAAAACGGACGAAGTTTTCCCACGCCGGGAAGCTGTTCGTGAATCGATTACAAGCGTTGGTGGGGAAATCGGGAAGTGGCGAACGCTTACGATCCCAAAGCCTCGAGCACATCCACGGCCGAGCTATATCGCCCCTGCGGCGCGCTGATCTGAGCCCCCTGCGCCATCTGCTTGGCGGCGATCAGCATTTCTCGCGCAATGGCGACGCCCTCAGCCCGCGCCAGTTCCGGAGTCTGCGCCCGCGCCATGCGTTCGAGAATCGAATCCGGGACGGAAACTCTCAACTCATTCTTCATGAACTCGGCGTTGCGCACGCTCACCAGCGGCCAGATCCCGGCCACGACCGGAATCCGGCAAGGCTCAATCCGTTTCAGAAAGTTCTCCAGCAGCCGCAGGTCGAACACCGGCTGCGTGACGGCGTATTCTGCCCCAGCCTGAACCTTGTACTCGAATCGCCGAATCTCTTCGTCCATATCGGTCAGTCCCGGGTTGGCTCCCACTCCAATTACGAAGCCGGTTCCAGCGCCGATCGGATTTCCGCCCAGATCGAGCCCGCGATTCAGGTTGTGCACAATGTTGACCAGGCCAATGGCGTCGACGTCGAACACGGCAGTCGCGTCGGGATAATTCCCCATCTTCGGCGGATCGCCGGTGATGCAGATCAGATTCTTGATGCCGACCGCGGCCGCCCCCAGAAGATCGCTCTGAATGCAGAGCACATTGCGATCGCGGCAGGTGTAATGCAGAATCGCGTCAATGCCCACTTCGCGCTGAATCAGTAACGACAACGCCTGGTTGCTCATGCGCGCCGAGGCTCGCGGGCTGTCCGGGATGTTCACGGCATCCACGCCCACCGACTTCAGAAAACGCGCGCCCTCGACCTCCTTGCCAACGTCGATCCCTTTCGGAGGCACAATCTCGACCATGGTGACAAACTCGCCGAGTGCCAACTTCTTACCCAGAGGGGAGCGATTCTCCAGCGGCACGGTCGGCGTTGCCAGCGGCGCGGATTTCCCGCCCGCCACTATGCTGGCAGCGGCCTTGCCGCGGGCCTCACCCACCCGCAGCGCCGACTTCATCACCCGAATGTGCTCTGGAGTGGTTCCACAGCACCCGCCCACCAGCCGCACTCCAGCCGCGACGAACTTGCGTGCGTAGCTGGCCATATACTCCGGAGAGCACAGATAAATATTCCTGCCGTCCACCGATCGCGGAATACCGGCGTTCGGTTGGGCTGCCAGGGGCAGGGAGGTCGCCGCCCGCACTTTCTCCATCGCGTCCAGCATGGCGACCGGACCGACGCTGCAGTTGCAGCCAATCACGTCCGCTCCCCACTCTTCAAGCTTGGCTACAAACGTCTGCGGGTCTGAGCCGTCGAGGCAGTTGCCGTCTTCGTCGATGGTGACCTGCGCCACGATCGGCAACGACGCGCTCACATCCTTTGCCGCCAGCAGCGCCTGATGAATCTCCTCCAGATATCCGAATGTTTCCAGAATCAGCAGATCGACGCCGCTCTCCGCCAACACCTCAATCTGCCCACGGAAGGCCTCGCGAGCCTCCTGAAATGAGGTTTTTCCCAGCGGTTCGATTCTGGTTCCCAGCGGGCCAACCGATCCCGCGACCCATACATCGAAGCTCTTGGCGGCTTCGCGAGCCAGCCGTGCGCCTGCCCGATTGATGTCGCCGACCTTGTCGGCCAAGCTGTGCCGGCCCAAGCGGAAAGAGTTACCACCGAAAGTATTGGTTTCAATAACTTCGGCTCCGGCCTGCAGGTACTCGTGGTGAATGCCGCGAATCAGGTCGGGCTGCGACAGATTGAGTTCATCGTAAGACCGGTTGATGAAGATGCCTTTGGAGTAGAGCAGAGTCCCCATGGCGCCATCGCACAACACAGGAGACTGTTTGATCCGGGCAAGAAAGTCAGCCGACATATTTCTGAGAATACAGGATGAATGGTGGTTCGCGCATCTTCGTCAAAGTTGTGAGAAAGCGCTCAAGAATCAGAAATATTCGGGGTGCGATCGGGCGTAGCCGCGAATGAGGTCCGCTTCCGGTCTGTTATAATTCACAATTTCGCGATTAAATCTTCCTTTTTCATGTCGTTAGGAGCCTGTCGTTTGAATAGATGCATGCGGAGAAGCTTGAAGAAATGCGTGAAGAGACGCACCCTCGTTCCGGTGCTTGCATTGTGGGCCAGCCTGAATTTCCTTTCCTGCGGCAGCAGCAAGCCTAAGGACCCACCGAGCGGCCTCCCGGATCGCGTACTGGCTTCGCAGGGGGTCACTTCAGTTTCCGATTCTGGCGGTCTTTTGATTATCGATGCCTACAACGATACGATTCCACGGAATGCTCACATTAGTACGGGAAGCTCGCCTGGGCTCATGGCGGTGTCGCCGTCGTTGAACCTGGCGGCGACCTTCGATACGGCCAGTACGACCGTTTACGTGGTGAACACTTCCACGGAAAGCGTGCTCGGAAGCGTTCGCATTCCAGGGCCCACCTCAAGCATGGTGTTTCCCACCGCCAATGCGACCGGATACGCCGCCGTTCCCGGGGCCACCGTCACCGGCTATTCTTTCATGGGCGCCGTGGAGGAAATGAATTTCACGGCCAGTGCGCTCACTACGATTGCCGTCACCAACGCTCAAACCGTGGTTTCGAATTCAGGCGGCAGTCAACTTCTGGTTTTCAGCAACGACTCCAACTCCATGACCGTGGTCTCTCCGGCCGCGGCCATACCCCCGGTCGATTTGAGTTGCTTGTCGGGCACTCCCAACTTGGTCTGCACCGTCGTCCCCGGCTTCGACCGGCCTGTCTATGCCGTTGTCAACGAGAATACCGCCTATATTTTGAACTGCGGTCCGCAGTGCGGCGGGGTCATGGCCAGCGTGATGGTCTTCGACCTGCCGTCGCTTACCATTACCAACACCATCCCCGTGGACGCCGCGACCTGGGCGTTGCTCAACGGCTCCACGCTCTACGTGGCCGGCACTTCACCCACCAACAACGCGTGCACTGGCGAGACCACCGCAGCCACCACCTGCGGGCGCCTCGACATCATTGACACTACATCCGGCAAAGTGACGGGCCGCGCCGTGATCACCGACGGCTACCATGACCGCATGGATTTCAACGTCGTCGGCCAACTCTTCATCGGATCGCACGACTGCACCAACATCGGTGACTCCAATGATCCCATCGGCGAAGTCCGAGGCTGTCTTTCCATCTACGGGGTCGCGAACAACTCCGTAATCATTCCTCCCTACAACGGCGACGTGAATGGCCTGCAGGGTTTCACCACCCGCACCATCGAGTACGTAGCCCAGGGCGGAGCCTTGTACATCTTCGACACCACCGGAGACATTCTCGACATCACCGACTTCATTCCCCAGGGAACCCTCCAGATCGTGGGTTACGTAGGCGACGTGAAGGCAATCGATTTCTTCTAGTCGGCCAGGGCCGCTAACGGCGCAACAATGTAGCTCAGCGCTTCGTCAACCACGCTACCCAACTACCAGATAAAAGGAATCAGGGCTTTGGTACGCCGTTTGTATTCGGAATATGCAGGGAAAGCTTTCGCCAGAAGACGTTCTTCCATCTGCGACTTGAAATAAAGGCCGAAGAAACAAGAGATGAAGACGATAATCCAAAACTTCCGGCCGTAGTACAACGCCACGCCCAACAGCATCAGCAAAAGCCCGCTGTACATCGGGTGACGAATGTAGGCGTAAGGTCCTCTTTCGATGAGTTCATGCTTTTCCTGGATGACAACCTCAGAGCTCCAACTCTGCCCGAGGGCACGGCGAGACTGAATTACTAAAATCAGGCCGAGGAGAGTAACGAGGTCGGAAAGAATGTTGGTCGTCGTCGTTTGCGTCCAGACCACGCTGCCGCCGTGGACATCGAACCAGCGCCGGAAGACGAGAACAAGAACGAAGAAGACGGCAAACAACCAGAATCGCACTTCGAATCGGCGCTTTTCGCAGTGCCTGACGCGGACCGATTCAATTGCGATATACAAAACAAAAACTGCAAAGCATAAGGCGATGAACATCCCTGAAAAATAGGTCATAGCGATTTGCGATATCGTCGCTTACTTCCCAGGCTCCAGCACCAGCCGGTGCGCCTTGGCCGCGTCCACGGCCTTCGCGCTGAACGGCAGAGTAAACGTCGTCCCTTCGTACCACGCCTTCCATTGGTCCATGTAATAAGGGCTCAGAAAATTTCCGCCCTGGCCGGTCACGATATTCAGCGTCGACTGGTCCAGGTCCGCGAGGTTCGCCGTGAAACGCTCCGACGGCCCGTGGTGCCGCGTCACCGCCTTCACCGTGTATCCGCTGCCCGACTGCTCCTGCACTCCCGGTCCCGACCAATGTCGAATCAGCGGAATCTTTCCCAGGATCGGATGCTGGATCTCGACTGCATTGAACGCGCCCCAGCGCCACGCCGCCAAATCCTTGGGCACTCCAGGACCATTCACTGCCGCCTCTACCGCTGCGGTCAGCAGTTCGTCGTAGTTCGGATATTTTTCCGGAAGCCAACGCTGCGGCCGGTGCAACAGAATGTTTTCCAGCCACACCGAACGCATCTCCCACGAATAAGTCTTCCAGCTCAGGACATCGTCATCTTTTGTGGAACCCGTGGAATCCGCAGGCGCGCTTCCCAGCTTGGGCTCCAGCAGCAAGCGGCGCAACTCGACAATCGAATTCTCCGCAACAGTGGGCGCCGCCGACGATGCCTGCATCCGGCCATCCCAACTGCGCATGAGGTCCGCGGCCTGCTTGGCTCGTGCCGAAGCCTTGGACGCGTGATCCACCGCATACACAAAGCGCTCGGCCGCGAACAAATCGGATTCCGACTGAACGTCGGTCTCCAGCGCCAGCATTTCTGCCGGTGAGAATTGCCGTCCTGATTCCAGGACGTGGTAAATGCGTGCTGTGCGCCAGGGAGCATCCCATTCCATGCTGATCGAATTTGGATAATTGTCCGGAGTGATTCTTCCGTTCGCCGTGCAAATGATTCCCGACGGCGGGTTATAGATGCTGGGCAACTTCTCAAATGGAATATACGAAGTCCATTCGTGCGCGTCGTCGGCGCCGCTCACCGGCAGGCTGCCGTCTCCCGCCGCGCGGATCGGCACTTTACCCGTGGTCTGATATCCGATATTTCCATCGACGTCGGCATAAACCACGTTCTGCCCCGGCTCATCCAGCATCGAGAACGCACGTCGAAACTCCTCCCAGTTCTGCGCGCTATCTACATCGAAGAAGGACATCCTGAACCCGTCGTAGAGCGTCCAGCGCAGCGCCAGTGGCCGCGTTTCGCCCGGAACAATTTCCGTGATGATCGGTCCATGGCGAGTGATCTTCACATCCACGTTCACATCCGGCTCGTCTTTGATGTGAATGACCTCGCTGCGATGCTCGGGCTGCACCCATCCGGTCGGAGTCTGATAGGCGCCCTGCGCGTTGAAATTCTCAATATAAACGTCAGTCACGGTTGGCCCAACGTTGGTAAATCCCCACGCGATCCGTTGATTGTGCCCCACGATCACATAGGGCACGCCTGGCAGCGTGACCCCCGCAACGTCAAGCGTGCCCGAATGCAGGTGCGCCTCGTACCAGAGGTTCGGCATCTGGTGGCCCAGGTGCATGTCGTTCGACAGCAGCGGCTTGCCCGTCACCGTATGCGCGCCAGAAACCACCCAGTCATTCGATCCATTTACCGGCAGGCCTTCCACCGGCGTTTCGTCCGACGTGCCGTCGAACAAACCTGATTTTGGGTGGCGCAGCGCTTCAAGCGCTGCGATGAGACCCGTCCCCTCCCCGCCGGCTTTAGCCTCCGAGGTGCGTTTCAAATCGCTTTTCAAAGGCTGCGCTGCACCAACTGAGGGAACGTGCAACTGCGTCACCGAGTTGTCGGGCGAATCATCATCGTCATCATCATCGGAGTCGCCGGCATTGCTGTCTGGTTGCTGCAAGTCCTCCCGCATCACGGTCGGCGGACGGTCGTGCCACGATCGGTTCACATACAAGTCTGTAGTCAGCTCCGGCCCCAGTTTGGCCAGAATCTTTTCGCGGCTGAGCGCGTCGTAAAAATAGTGATAGTTCAGATCCTTCACCATCTGATTGCCGATGACCACCGAATCCTCAGCCAGCCACGGTTTCGGCGCGTAGCCGAGGATACGAAACTCAATCGGCAGATGCTCGCCCTGCGTCTCAATATAAGCGTTCACCCCGCGCGCATAGTCTTCGTAAAAACGGCGATCGCGTTCACCGGCCAGCGCCAGAGATTTCTTCGCTGCCGCCCGCAAGCCCAGAATCCGCTGCTCGCGGTCCAGCTTCAGAGTGTCCTCGCCCAGAATCTCTGAGAGTTCACCACTGCCGAAACGGCGCATGACGTCCATCTGCCACAGCCGGTCCTGCGCCGTGACATAGCCCTGCGCAAAGAAAAGATCATCGAGAGTAGCCGCCTCAATAGTCGGGACGCCGTGACCATCGCGCGTAAGCGTGACGGCGCCCGAGAGCCCGCTTACCTGTACCCGTCCATCGAGCTGAGGCAACGCGGCACGCGCCACGTGGTACGCGTACGCCACTACCCCCGTCAGAATCGCGAGCACGGCCAGCAGCAGTCCCAGCAGAATGCGGGCAATGGGCGAACGACGCGATTTGGACGGGCTGATTTCTACGAGGGTACTCATCGCGGGTTACTCATCGGCAGGGTTACTCATTGCTCAGGGTTGCTCAAAGGAATCTTCAATGCTCGTCCAGCGATTGTATTCCACGCAACCACCGCCGCGCCCGCTGCTGAAAATGAATTTCATTTTCAAGATGCCGGATGATATTCTTAGAAACGTCGTCCTGACGAAGTTCCGTCTGACCATTCCGCCGCCCATGCTGCAGAAGCGCATCGATGATCAGCCCACCATCTCCCGCCAGATGGTCCGTGAGGCCCAGGAGATCCTTCACCGCCATCTCAAAGGCGTCGGCCTGAAGCAGACGGCGCAGCGGGATGCCATTCTCCGCGCTTTCCTCGAAACCCGTGACCATCTTTCCACGGATGAGCTGCATCGCCTTGTGCAAAAAAGAGACGCCCGCATCGGCTACACCACGGTCTACCGCACGCTGAAGCTGCTGGCCGAGTGCGGCCTGGCCAGCGAAGTCGCCTTCCATGACGGCATCGCCCGCTACGAGCACCAGTACAACCGCCGCAGCCATCATCACATGGTCTGCACCAGCTGTGGCGGTTCGGTTGAATTCTTTTCCCAGGAAGTTGGCCGGCTCGAACAGGAAATCGGCAGCAAATACAACTACCTCACCACCCGGCACACCTTTCAGATCTACGGGGTCTGCGAAGACTGCCGCAAGAAGAACCACACCCACCGGCCACTGTGAGGGTTGTGCCGTTTGACGTAAACGCCCTCAGCGCAGCAGCGTCGCCCCCGGCGCCAGCAGGTCAAACGGATGCATGGGCAGATTTCGGGCGATTCCAAACAGAATAATCGCAGCGCACAGAGCGCGTATCCAGGCCGCGCGCAGGAATGGCTGCGGTAGTCCTCGTCCGTGCAGTTCAAAAAGGACGGACGACGCCAGCCCGTAAGTCAGAAACGGCAGCAGGACTACGGTGAGCGGATTCAGCGCCCACGCCGCCCGCAGGTTCCCATGCAGCAGTTGATGGATCGCCCGCAACGACCCGCACCCCGGGCAATACCATCCCGTCAAATAGCGGAACGGACAGGGCGGAAATATTCCGGACGTGGCCGGATCGAAAAGTTCGAGCAGCACCGCGCCCACGGCAACCGCCGCGAGCATTGCCACGGACTTTGCCACGGGCATCGCCCCGAATTTTGCCGCCCAGCGGCTCCCGGGCATGGCGGGCCTTCGCACGCCTGCCACGCTAGTTCGCATGGATGCCACTCAGAACTCCTACCATGATCAGGATCGCGTAAATCGCGATAATCCCTACCCACGCGAGTCCAAGGCCGCCCGAGATCAGGCACCACATCTTCGCATTGTTGGACGCGACTTGTGCCCCGGCGACGTCGCCCATCTGCAGCTTGCCGTTCACCTGTGCGGCGTAAACGATGGCCGGAATTCCCGCCGGTAGGCAGCAGAAAACCGTGGCCAGAATCGCGAACACCAGATAATTCTGCACCGCCACGACCGGCGGTTGAACCGTCCCGCTCACCTGTAAAGGTGCCGCCGGAGCCGCCGTTTGCAGGTTCCGGCCGCACTGTGCGCAAACCACCGCGGTGTCTGCGTTATTCGCCCCGCATTGTGGACAAAACATTCATTCCCTCCTGAAAAATATCGGAAAGCTCATTGCAGCGCGCTGCCGTTCTCCACGCAACCCCGCGCCGCCTCGATCGGAATTGGCACGAAACATACTATCCGTCCGGCTCGGCGTCAATGTTCAAGTGAATATGTGCAGCTGAATATGTTCAAGTGAATATGCGCAAGTGAAATATGCGCAACTGAAACCCATTTGCCGCCCACCCCGCGTTTTGATATGGTGCCCCTCAATGGATGAGCCCAATATCCCGGTAACATCGTGCCCAAAGTGCGCCGCCCAAATGCCCGCGGCGGCCGCCTTCTGTCCGGGTTGCGGTCAGCCGATGCAGACCGAAACCCGTGCCCGCGGCTCGGTCGGGGCCCTGCCCGAAAATATCGCCGGTGTGCTCGCCTACTTCACGTTCATCCCAGCGGTCGCCTTCCTGCTGCTCGATCCCTATAAGAAGAATCGCTTCGTGCGCTTCCATTCCATTCAGTGCCTTCTGCTATGGGCGGCTGCGATTCTGTTCGCGATTGCGCTCAAACTCGCCAGTGTGGTTCTGTTTATCATCCCGCTGCTCGGACCGCTGTTGGTGTACCTGGTCTCCACCGTGGTCGCGCTGGCCGCAGTCGTCATCTGGTTCGTTCTGGTGGTTAAGGCGTTTCAAGGAGAGATGTTCAAACTGCCGCTGCTCGGCGATTTCGCCGCGCAGCAGGCCGAAAACTCCTAGAGCTTTTTCACCTGCTTTTAAATTGTTGATTGCTTTACCTTAGGCTTTTTGGTACCTTGCCGCAGCGTCGCTTGGCAGCGCTCTTGCTCAGGCTACAGAGTTGTCCTCCGCTCCCAACGACACTGAGGAGGACACCTCTATGGCTTTTTGCAATACGTGCGGCACACAGATCGCGGACGGCACCACCACTTGCGCCGCCTGCGCAGGCCGGGCCGCAACCGCCCACGCTGTTCCACAGGCGACCGCAAACGTCGGAGGCATGGCGGATAACGTGGCGGGAATGCTGGCTTACATCACCATCATCCCGGCGATCATCTTCCTGGTGATGGAGCCCTATAACAAGAACCGCTTCATTCGGTTTCACTCGTTCCAAAACATTTTTTTCGCCGTGGCTTTGATCATCTGTTGGATTGCGTTCACCATCCTCGCCATGGTGTTGGCGTTTATCCCGATTCTCGGGCACCTCATCCTCGCGCTTCTCTGGTTCGTCGTTGCCATCGGTTCGTTCGTTGTCTGGATCATTATGCTGATCAAGGCGAACGCCGGCCAGATGTGGAAGCTGCCCGTGATCGGCGACATGGCAGAGAAGCAGGCGAACGCGATTTAGGATTCGAAAAACCGTCAATCATAAGGGCCAAAGTTACACGAAAACACCTCAGCAGAAGTCCTTCGTGATACCTCGCCCTTTGTGGTTATCGCTTCCTGTCTGCATCGTCAAATTTGGATCAGCACCCGCCTACGGTAGTGGCCCTATTTGAAGTTGAGCACTTGAAGCGCAGGTACTCCCATCAACGGTGGCGACCGTTGTAATGTCCCTCTCCCGGCTGTAATAATTTTGAAATTGAGTCACTATCGGCCGGGCAAGACGCTGTACCACAGCCCGCATTCTTGCTAGAATGTCCGGTCACGAAAACCGGCGCGGTAGTAAAATAGATGCAGAGACTATTAGGAGACCGACACCTTTATGACCTACGTGATTGCTGAGCCGTGCATCGGCACCAAAGACACCGCATGCGTGGATGCGTGCCCGGTGGATTGCATTCATCCCAAGAAAGACGAACCCGCCTACGCGACCGAGCAGTTGCTTTATATCGATCCCGTGGAGTGTATCGACTGCGGCGCCTGCGTTCCCGTGTGCCCGGTCTCGGCCATCTTCGCCCTCGACGACTTGCCGGAAAAATGGAACTCTTTCACTGAGCTGAACGCCAAGTACTTCGGCCGGTAGAAGGTTCGTTTACCCTTGGCTCGCAGAATCAGAAGCGCGCGTCCGTTATGGATGCGCGCTTTCCTGTTTCAATTTGTTTCTCGGAAGGAGCCTCGCTTCTCGGCCTATCGCTTGTCGGCGTTTCCCAGAATTTGCGTGTCGACGCCGGCATGGGACTTCAGCGCGTCGAGAATGTGCAGGTATTCGCGCTTATCCATACGCAGCACGAACGATTTCGGTATGTCCTGCTCGTGGTAGTCGATCTCGAGCCAGTGGCTCTTGGCTCTCATCAGCATCATCACTACGCCTACACCGAGCGCGGCCGTCGCCACGGTGCCCTCGTTCACGCGGAACTGCTTGGTGAATTCATAGGCGCACCGGTCGATCGCAGCGTAGGGAACAGTGAGCGCGTTGCCCTTGACCGGATGGATCTCGAGTGCCTTGTGTTCGTCGTTGAAGGTCAGCACAGCTTTGGTTTGTCGCCCTTTGGGGTCGGGCACTTTGACGCGGCTGAACGAAGTCTCCTCGGACAGGCCGGCGGTGACGACCAGAAAAATCACGAGCAGAACGGAAGTGATTCTCTTCACGATGCTCAGAGTATATCGAAGTAGGAGGGAGTCCGGACGAGTTCGACTTTCCGCCCTTCACTGGCAGGGGTACCCCATTTCTCACCTCTTTTGCGAGAAGTGGGGATTTCCTCCTGTCTGAGAGCGACGCCTAAAAGCCCCTTCCACTAAAATCAACCCTTCACCCTCGAACTCCCATGGCCCTCAGAGAGTCGGAAGCGATTGTGCTGCGCAGTTATCCACTGCGCGAAGCCGATCTGCTGGTCACGTTGTTCACCCGCGCGGAGGGTAAGGTCCGAGGCGTGGCGCGCTCGGCCAAGAAATCGAAACGCCGCTTCGGCGGGGCGCTCGAGCCGCTCACGTATGTGCGCGCGTTTTACGACGTCCGCGAGCGGCAAGAACTCGCGCGCCTCGATTCCTGCGAAGTGCTGGAATCCCCCATGGCCTCCGAGGTTAGCTATGCGCGCGCCGTAGCTCTGGGCCACATCGCCGAATTGCTCGACGAACTTCTTCCCGACCGCGAAGCCAATGACGCCATCTTTCGCCTCACGCTTTCGGTGCTGCATGTTCTGATCGGGCCCGAAGTCTGGATGCCGGTTACTTACTTCGAGTTGTGGCTGACCCGACTTGTCGGATTCCTGCCGGAATTGACCGAATGCACCGTCTGCGGCCGCACCCTGAACGGCAGCCGCGCCTGGTTCCACGCCCTCGCTGACGGATTGATGTGCCCCGACGACAAGCGCCTGGCATCGTCAGAGATTTCAGCAGAATCGCGCACGCTGGCTGCGCAAATGTTTCGCGCCCCAGTAGAAGCCTTTGCTGGCATTCCCTGGCCCAAATCGCAAGCCGCCGACCTGCGAAAATTCCTGATCCAAATCCTGCAGCGGCATCTCGAGAAGAAGCTGGTTACAGCGGGGATGCTGGAGAAGGGCGGGTTCTAGTAGTTGGCAGATGGTCTTCGTAACTGCTTCGGGAAGGGCACGACTTTCAGTCGTGCCGTCACGCGCAACGAATTAAGCAAGGCTTCAGCCCCTGAGGTATTGCTCGGCTGCGCTCACTCCACGTTTTCCGCGCGAGATGCTGACGGCTGCCTCCCGCTTCCATTACAATCGAGGATTACCTGCTGGTCTCCAGTTGCGCTGTAGGAGTGCAAACTACCACTCGCATCCTTGGGGCTTAAGCTAAGAGCTAAGAGCCGATCTTGTGACCTCATCTTCCTCCAACCCGCTCACGTTCCAGGAACTCATCCTGCGCCTGCAGACATTTTGGGCCGAGCGCGGATGCGTGCTGCAACAGCCTTACGACGTCGAAGTCGGCGCGGGCACTATGGCGCCGGAAACCTTTCTGCGCGTGCTCGGGCCGAAGCCGTATAAAGTCGCGTACGTACAGCCTTCGCGCCGCCCGGCCGACGGACGCTATGGAGAGAATCCCAACCGGCTGTTCAAGCACATGCAGTTGCAGGTGATCCTCAAGCCTCCGCCGGAAAACGTGCAGGAGTTGTACCTGGAGTCGCTGGGCGCGATTGGCATTGACTTGCGCCAGCACGACATCAAATTCGAAGAAGACAACTGGGAAGCGCCCACGCTGAGCGCCTGGGGCGTGGGCTGGCAGGTGATGCTCGATGGCCTCGAGATCACGCAGTTCACTTACTTCCAGCAATGCGGCGGCGTGGACCTGTTTCCGATTTCGGCCGAGCTGACCTACGGCCTCGAACGCATCGCAGCGTTTCTGCAGGATGTGGATTCGATTTACGACATCGTGTGGGCGCGCGAGCCGTCGATTGAAGGAAAAACGATTGAAGGAAAAACGACCGGCGGTGTGGTGAAATATGGCGACGTGCGCCTGGCCGACGAATTGCAGTTCTCCGTGTACAACTTCGAACTGGCCGACGTCGAGAAGGCGTGGAAGCATTTCGATTTATACGAGGGGGAATGCAAGGGATTGCTGGAAAAATATTCAGAGCTGACGAAGGCAGGGGGGGATCCCCGCAAGCCCCAAGACGGAGAAATGGCACATCCGGATAAGTCTCGTTTTCCGCTGCTCGGCGCGTACGATCTTTGTCTGAAATGCTCGCATCTGTTCAACATCCTCGATGCGCGTGGCGCGATTTCGGTAACTGAGCGCGTAGGTGTGATTGCGCGCGTGCGTGCGTTGGCAGTAGGGATCGCGAAGGCTTGGGTAGATCAGCAGAAGAACGATCAACAGAAGAGTGAGCCCGCGTCGGAGAAGTCCGACGAGCCTGAACCTGTGAGTGCGTAGAAGTGTCTGTGATTCCGCTGGGTTCGCTGTGACAACCTGCTGTGTGATGGCGGTCACAACACGGCAGCTTCAGTGTTGCGATAACAACGAACAAGAATTCTATGCCAGATTTCCTACTAGAGATCGGGTGCGAAGAGATTCCGGCACGGATGATTGCCGCTGCGTCCGCGGAGTTACGCGAGCGCGTCGCGACGCTGCTGACTCGCGAACGGCTGGCTGGCGGTGAAGTCACGCATTTCGATACTCCGCGGCGGCTAGCGGTGCTGGCCTCTGGGATCGCCGCTTCGCAGGCCGATATCGTCGAGCGGGTTAATGGGCCTTCGGTCGCCGTTGCCTATAAGGATGGCCAACCGACACCTGCGGCTCACGCATTTGCTAAAAAGGCCGGCGTGGGCGTGACGCAACTGGAGAAAGTCTCGACTCCTAAGGGCGAGTATTTGGCGGCGAAGGTCACAAAAAAAGGACGTAGCGCGGCTGAGATTCTCGCTGAGGGACTGCCCAAAGAACTCTCGGCAATCTATTGGCCCAAGAATATGTACTGGCGTAAGCCGAGCGAGCGCTTCGTGCGTCCAGTTCGCTGGCTGGTTGCGCTGCTCGACGGTGAAACGATTCCGCTGCAGTTCGACGGCATTCGAGCTGGGAACAGCTCGCGCGGGCATCGGATTCTTACCGGCATGCTCGACAACGATGCGGTGACGATTCCACGTGCAGGGTCGGCGTACTTTGATTCGCTGCGAGCCGCCAAAGTTCTTGGGCGCGGCGAACGCGAGCATCAGATTCGTAAAGCGCTCGATGCAGCCACGCGCAAAGTTCCTGGCGCGCGTTGGCGTGAAGACGCGGTGCTGCTCGATACCGTGGTGAATCTAACGGAGTTTCCATCGGCGATTCTGGGAGGGTTCGATCCGCAGTTTTTGGCTTTGCCGGAGGAAGTGCTGGTGACTGTGATGCGCGATCACCAGAAATATTTTGCCGTGGAAGATGCGGCGGGAAAACTGGCCCCATATTTTTTGGCGGTGCTGAATACCGATGGCGATCCCCAGGGGCTGATTCGCCATGGCAACGAACGCGTGTTGCGGGCGCGCTTCAACGACGCGCGTTTTTTCTGGCAGACGGATCAGAAAAAATCTCTGCTGGAGCGGCTCGAGTTGCTCAAGCATGTGACGTTCCAGAAAGACCTGGGCAGCTACTTTGAGAAGACGCAACGCGTGCAGCGGCTGTGCAGTTGGCTGAGCGAAATCCTCAAGCAATCCGAGATCGCGGTGCGGCCGGGAGTGATTCACAAGGCCGTCTGCCTGGCGAAGACTGATCTGACCACCGAACTGGTGAAAGAATTCACTGAGCTGCAGGGAATTGTGGGCGGGCTGTATGCGCGGGCGCAGCAACTGGATGAGAGTCTGCCGGAAGCGACGCGGTTTGCGATTGCAGACGCAATTTATGATCACTACAAGCCCGAATCGACCGACGATGACGTTCCGCGGTCGGTGGAGGGCGCGGTGCTTTCGATCGGCGACAAGGCGGACACGATTGCCGGAATGTTTGCGCTGGGGTTGGTGCCGAGCGGGTCGAAGGATCCGTTTGCGCTGCGGCGGCAGGCCAATGGGATCGTGAAAGTGATTGCTGAGAAGAAGCTGCCGCTGCGGCTGGGCGACCTGATGCGCGATGCGCGGGCGGGGTATCATCGGTCCGACGCAGAAAAGAAATTCGTTGAAGATGCGAAGTATGCAGAATCGGTAGAGACGTTCTTCCGTGAGCGCCTGGAGTTTTATCTGAAAGATGTGCGCGGGTACGCGCACGATGTGGTGAAAGCTGTGCTGGGTGCGGATGCAGAAGACGTTGTCGATGCAGTGCAGCGGGCCGAGGCCGTCGCCAAGGCAAGAAACTCTAAGGAAGCCAAGGATCTGGATGCGGTTTGTTTCTCATTCAAGAGGGTCAAGAACATCTTGAAACAAGCTGAGGAGAAAGGAATAGCGATTCCAGAGCACCCTAGTGAAGGACTAATGGGTGACGTTTACTCCGCAGAGACTGATCTTTGGCTGAACGGTGTTGTTAACCTCTGGGCCCAATATGAGGTTTGGCGCAAGGACGGCCACTACGATCTCGCCCTCTCGCATACTGCGTCTCTGCGTCCTTTGCTGGACCGGTTCTTCGCCGAAGTAATGGTAATGGTGGACGACGAGCAGGTTCGTGCAAACCGACTCGCAATTCTGAGTAAGCTCTATAGGAGCTTTTCCACAATTGCTGATTTTTCGGAGATCGTGACTGAAGGCAAGGCCTGAGTTTGTGCCGTCCCTCCGGGACTTGTTCCCGGGTTTGTGGCTTAACCACCGCTTAAGCGGTGGGCTATTTTCGCGACACCCCTCCGGGGCTGCATCTGAATCTAGACGAATAAGGACTCATTTATGGCGACGTACGTGTCGTGCTCACCGTTCCGAGTGCCGACGGCGCAGGCGGCCGCGACTGAGAGGGTGAAGGTAGAAGGCGGAAGGACGAAATAAATCGCGAACACCACGGCGCGCTTTGGATCATAGGTAAATCTGAGCTTCTGTGTTTCTCGGTGCCCTCTGTGGTTTATTGCACTTTCTGCAGGCGCGCGATCAATTTCTGAGGCAGGCTTTCTTCCGATTCCGACCACAGACGGCGGGAAGTGGCGCGGGTATTCATTTCCGCTTTCTTGGTGAAGTCAACCAGTTTGGCCACGTTGTCGCGGATCTTACCTTGAGTCTCTTCGGAGAGTTCAACGTTTTCCTGAACAAACAGCGAGTCAAGGCCGAAATCGATTTCAATGTGGCCGGTCTCCTGGTAAGTCCCGTCGTCGAATTCTTCCCCTTGCACGATGAACTTGACCAGACTGGGGATGAGCAGCCACTGGCGGCCATTGTCGGCGGGCGTCCAAAGATCCCAATAGGCGTCGAAGACGTAGGCGTAGTCGTCGTGAATAAGATCGGCGGCGACCACGACCGCCTCTTCCGGCGTAATTCCGGGCGAGAAGCGGCGTTCCAACACGCTGGCTTCGTTCCATGACACCGGTTGCACAGCACCGTAAGTGATGCCGGGGCGCTGCGCCGAAAAAGGGAACTGCTGCAAGACCGCGAACATGTGAGGCAGCATCGCCGGCCCGGAGAAATCGGGAAACCACAGGCTCAGGTATAAAGGGTCAGCCATAAGATTAAGAGGACGCGCGCAGCCTCAACCCGTAATTGTAGCGCGCCCCCGGAGTTTGCCTCGATGTGTGCTGCACGAAGCCGCACGAAGGAAACCATCCCAACGAAGCACTGCGTGTTCCTGGTGGCTCGTTGTGGTTCAAGTTTGCTGCTTCGAGGTCCAACTCCAGGTCCCACTCGATGTCAAAACAGCATCACTCGCGGAGCGGCACTTTTGACAGTGAGTTCCGACGGCTGCTAACATCAAAGTTCACCGGCCTCCAGCCTCCGAGTAGTCCCCGTCGTCTAGCCTGGCCTAGGACATCGCCCTTTCACGGCGGTAACACGGGTTCAAATCCCGTCGGGGACGCCAACAAAACAATAGACTTCCACAAACCCGCCGTTTTTCTTCATGATCCAATTTGATCCAGTTAGGCGGGTTTGATCTCCCAAACCGCGCCCCGCCTCACCAGTTTGACCAAATTGCTCTGTGCCTCGCGCTTCTGTGGACCGACTGCCTGCATGTAAACGTCGGTGGTGACTTTCAGACTCGCATGGCGCAGCAGTTCCTGTACAACCTTGGGATTCTCGCCGTTCGCGTTCAACAGGGTCCCAAAAGTGTGCCGAAATGTGTGATACGAAACTTGCTTCGTAATCTTGGCACGCTGTAGAGCCGGCTTGCCGTAATATCGCCACAACGTTCCGGGCCAATACGGCTGTCGGCCTTTCATATGCGGCGAGGCGAATACCCAATCGCTCGGACTGGCGTACGGAGAGAGATGTCTCCATGCCCACAGCGACTCGGCCGTTTGTGCATCCAGCGGAACGTCTTTCAGAGAAGCTTCCGTTTTCGGCGCACCTTCCACCATCGCCACTACCGACCGACGGATATGCAAGATGAGGTTTTCGAAATCCACGTCCTGCCACCGAAGCCCTATCAGTTTTCCTCGGCGCAGCCCCGTGAAAGCGTCCAACTCGATCATCGTGCGGAGTGGATCGGGCAGTTCCTTGAGAAATGCCATGATCTCTTCCGGCGTCAGAACATCGGGTGCTTTCTGTCGTTTCGCACTCTGGCGAACGCTCGTGATTGGATTCTTCTCCGTCCATTCCCATCTGATCGCATGAGAATAGATCGCGCTCATGATGTTTCTGATCTTGGCCCTGCTGCCCCGCGCTAGCGGAACGCCGGTCTTCGGAAAACAGAGACTCTTGAGCCATTTTTCGACTTCGGTTGCCTTGACGTCCGTCAACCTGCACGCACGCCAACGCGGAAGAATCCACTTCTTCAGATAGCCCTCGTAGGTCACCTGCGTCGAGTACGATTTGCGATCTTCGTCTGCCGCATCGAGCCCCGGTTTCGTTTTGTTGAAAATGTCCGGCAACTCGTGTTGACGATAGTGATTCACGAGCGTCTCGAAACTGATGCTTTTGATGAGCCTTTGAGGGGTTTGTTGGTTGATCTCCAAGCGGATTGCATCTACGGCAGCCTGGGCGGAAGACTCGGTCGGCAAGTCTTCCTGCGTTCCAATGACGATGTGTTTTCGCCGGATGGTGCCGTCCAGCTGAACTTCTCTCCATAGGAATTCCCAAACTTTTCCCTTCTTGCGGTCCGCCAGTCTCAGACTGCCTTTTTGATAACTCGTGCGCCTCATTTATTTCCTCCATTTCGGTTGAGGCGACACGGATGGCTGCCTCAGCTTAGCGCAACTTGGAGTGGCGGGTCGATGGTGAATATTCTTTGGAAGGACGCCGGCCTAGCCGGCCTTCTTCGTTCTCAGCCAAATCTCTAGGTCAGAGGCGCGGAACCGCCATAGTTTCCCGACCTGGATTCCGTGAATCTGGCGATTGCGGGCCATTCTCTGCAGCGTCTTTGGGTGAATACGGAGCAACTCTGCTGCTTCATCGCTGTCCAAGAGTGGCTCGAAGACGAATTCATGTCTGGGCCGGGACTGACTTGGAGAAGGAGCGAACCTCGAAGGCTGGGATGCGGACATAATGAACTCCTGAGCCAAATCGCCCGAATCGAGCTGATTTGTCTGCTTCTGGAGATGTTCTATAAATGCAGACTGAGTTTCCGTCAAACGGGCATGATTTTTTGGGAAAACGCAATGAAAGTTACCAATTTAGAGGGTCTACAAGATGGCGGCAGCCGGCTGGGGCAATCCGTTTCGATCCTCATGAATTGGCGAACTGGCTTCGCAAAGCGCAGCCAGTAGCGTTTCGGCCCGAAGATGGCAACGAGTGGCGTCGTAGCGCATGGTTGGCCGACCGCCCCGCCTAAGCAAAGCTATCGTCGGCTGCAGGGAGCACAAAGTTACCACCCAAATTGTTCTCAGTTGAAAATTCCTTTCGATGTGGCGGATTGGACTATGCTGGTAGCAGCAGGAATGGTCGAGAGCGACTGCTCTCCTCACGCCCCGTTGCGCTTTCCCGCCGATTTCTCGTGTAAACAGCAGCTCGGTTTAGACTCAAACTTAGCTGCGGGTGCGATCGATTCACACAAGCCGACTTCCCGTTATCAATCTGGCCAACTTCCTCGAAACCCATTTCTGACCAGCAATGTCAATCATCGACAGCGGACTTGTCGACTACGTGTGCTGCGAATCGAGATACCACCATTGCGTGTTCGGTGATTCAGCCCGAGGCAGTGGTTCGTCCCGCGAACCGTTGCCACGAGCATCACCAACCGGATCACGGTGGAGGCATTGGCGATTGTTCGAACAGAGAATTCGACGGCCGAGATTCGCCCGCGGCCGCCGCTATGGCATCTCTGGATGACCTTCCAATGTAAGAGTAATTCCTTAGCTCGCTTTTGCCCCTGGCTCGCGCTTTCGGAAGGCGGCTTCTCCCGCGTCGGACACCTTGACCCACTTCGCGTCAGGCGAGGCCCCTAGGTCGTAGTTGTCATGCCAGTTCCACCACTTGTACGGCGGAGTCTGGGGGTAACCCTCTGGCGAGTCCTCCCAAGTCTCCTGCCGGCCGAGCGGCGTGAGGTCGAGGTAGCTCCAGGTGCTCCCCATCGCCTCGTCGCCGCGGTTGTTAGTGAAGTATGTGCGGAACACCCGGTCGCCATCGCGCAAGAACACGTTGTGCCCGTGCCATTCATCGACGCCGAAGTCCTTGTCGAAGCCGTCGGTGATGGTGTACCACGGCATCTCCCAGCCCATCCGCGACTTCAGGCGCGCGATGTCCGCCTGCGGCGCGCGTGAGGCATAGGCGAGGGTGGTGTCGCGTGCGTTCAGGTGGGCCAAGTGCGCGACCTGATCGGCACCCAGAGAGCAGCCGCGGCAGGCGTGCTCGGGCCAGCCGAACACTCCGGGCTCGAAGAAGGCACGATAGACGATCAACTGACGGCGGCCCTCGAACAAATCGAGCAGGCTTACCTTGCCCTTGGGTCCGTCGAACTCGTAATTCTTGTCCACCGCCAGCCAAGGCATCCGCCGGCGTTCGGCGGCCAGCGCGTCACGGGAGTGGGTCAAGGCCTTCTCCTTCACGAGGAGCTGCTGGCGCGCAGCCTCCCACTCCTGCTGCGACACGATCGAAGGAGTATTCATCGCGAGATTCGACTTCTCATTTGTTCCGGTCGACATTTTGATTCTTCCTTTCGTCTGAGTTCGGCACGACTTCCCCTGTCCAGCTCTTGCGAGATACTTTCACGGCCAATGTTGCCAGCCCGCCAGTAGAAACCGCGCCGGCAACGACTAATCCCACAGTTGTCCAACAGAATGGACACATAGTTCACCTCCTCGGTAGCGAAGCGTGACTGCTGAGTTCGCTTCTATATGGGTGACGGGTGGAGGGAATTCCTTTCGACAGATCAAATAGAAAGAATTCCCTCCCTTGCTTTATGCGTTGACGGGATCTGCGTTAACGAGCGCGGCAAACTGGCGCTGGAGTGCTTTGACCGCACCGCCGCGCCAACCCTCCGCGACGGCCTCTGACATGGGATCCGGAAATATTTCCTCTTCCCCTTTCGCCACTCCGTCGAAGATAGCGCGAGCAACGGACTCTGGCGAGGCCTTCGGTATTTGGAGGCCTCGGGTCATATCCGTATCCACGGGGCCGGGCAGGACCACATGCACTCGAATGTCCCGCTTGGCCAGAAGAACGCGCAGCGATTGTGCCAGCGAAAACGCGGCCGCCTTGGAGATCGAATAAGCTGGACTGAACGGCACAGCCGCAATGGCTGATAACGACAGGACATTTACGATGGCTCCTCGAGAACGCGTTAGCAGCGGCAGGAAAGCCTGGGTTACGCCATACGGGCCATAGAGATTGACGGCCAGACTCTGTTCGAGCGCGGCGCGATCGCTCAAGTCGTCATAAAGCGCCAAGCCGGCATTGTTGATGAGGAGATCGAGAGATTCGACTCTCTCGACTGCTCCTTGAATCTGCCGAGCGTCGGTCACGTCCAGGGTCAGGGGCGTGACCCGCTCATCCGAATGGGCCAAGGGCTGGCGTGTACTGGCATACACCCGCTTCGCGCCTCTCCTCAAGGCTTCCTCGACCAGCGCCTTTCCGATTCCGCGATTGGCTCCGGTCACTAGAACTGCTTTGTCTGCGATTGTCATATGTCCTCCTATCGATCACCTCTTAGGTGGCTTCTATAGGGGTGACGAGTGGAGGGAGTTCACTTCGACAAAGCAGCAGAAAAAAATCAGCCCCGCTTTTGTAGCAGGAACTGTCTCACCGCGGGGTCCTCGGCCAGACCAATCGCCCGGTCGAAGGCATCCGCGGCCTCAGACATTTTCCCGAGCCGCTGCAAGAGGTGAGCGCGAACTGCCCAGTAAGGCTGATAAGAGAAGACATCGTCCGGGTCGATCTCATCCAACACCGCGAGCCCCGCATGCAGACCATTGGCTTCGGCCACTGCCGCGGCGTATCCGGTTTGTGTACCGAGCGTCGGCGATATGCGGATCAGTTGTTTATAGAACCCTACAATCGCTCCCCACTCAATCCGACCGCTGCGTGCCCGCTCCGCATGCACCGACTGAATCGCGGCTTCAAGTTGAAACCGGCCGAACCGTCCTTTCTTGAACGCCTGAGCGAGATGGCCTTCCGCCTCTTCTATTAAAGGAAGAGACCATTGCTTCGTGTCCTGTTCGGAAAGAGCAACGTACCGGCCATGCTGCCCCCTTCGCGCGGCGCGCCGAGCTTCGCAGTGAAGCATGAGAGCTAAAAGGCCGTGGACCTCCGCCTCGCTTGGCAGCAACTGGAGAAGCACTCGCGTGAGCCAGATCGCTTCCTCGGCCAGATCCCGTCCGCGCTGGTCGACGCCGGCCATGTCATCCCAGCCGATTCCGAAGGCGGCATAAATTGCTTCCAGCACGGCCTCGAGCCGCTGCGGCAGTTCGCGCTCTTGCGGGATTTCGAATTGAATACCGCCGTCGCGGATTTTTGTCTTGGCACGCACCAGACGCTGCCCCATTGTCGTCGGCGAAACCAGGAAGGCGTGGGCGATGCGCACGGCATCCAGGCCAAGAACTGTCTGGAGCATGAGCGGCGTGTGCATCGCCGCATCAATTGCCGGATGTGCACACACAAAAAGGAGTTTCAGCCGTTCATCTGGAAATTCTGTTGACAATGTCAGATTGGGCTCCTTGGACTCTTCGCTGAGGAGCAGCAGAGTAGGCTCGCTTGCTTTGGCTACTTGCCGATGACGAACGAGATCGATGAGAGAGTGGCGCGCCGTCGTCAGCAACCAGGCTTCTGGATTCTGTGGCACGCCGTCTCGCGGCCAAGTTGTAAGCGCTTTTACTAATGCACTACTGAGGGCGTCCTCCGCACTGGCCACGTCGCGCGTGTGCGAGGAAAGGTATGCCACCAGGCGACCGTAAGACTCGCGAGCCACCCGCTCGATAGTCCGGTGAGTGCTCTCTTGTTCACTTCCACTCATCCGGTGACTCGACGCTTATATTCAGGCGAAACGGGACGGACCTCCACAGCACCGATCGAGGCAGCCGGACATCGCGCCGCCCATTCGAGCGCCGCGTCAAGCGAGGGAAGCTCCAGGATTGTGAAGCCTCCCAGTTGCTCCTTGGTATCCGCGAAGGGGCCATCCTGTACACGCCGCTTTCCATCCTTCAGTCGCACCGTGGTCCCCGTCTCCGGGGGTTGCAGTGGATTTCCAGCGACGTAGATGTCGGCCTCGACGAGCGCTTTGTAGTACGCCCGCCACGCACCGAGGTACGGATCATTTTCGTCCCCATGCCGTGCCGCAAAAGCTTCTGGTGATTCAAAGATCAGCAAGGCGAATTGCATCACCTTTTCCTCCTTGGGAACAATTGGGAGCACCTGTGCGCTCCTGAATGTATGACGGATAGACCGCGCCCCATTCGACAGATTTCAGGAAATTTCGAGAAATATCAAGCGGCCGAAGACAAATTGTCGCACCCCACCCCCAAAGGCGGTTATTAACCAGGGCTTCGATGCGGAATCAAAGGCCCTGAACAGCTCGTTCAGAGGTGCCTGACCTTTGCTGGGAGCAGGTAGCGTTTACAAATGGACGGTGGCGATTATTTCGGCGTGAATGATGGGCAAACCAGAGTGATTCCTGGCCAGAAGTCGGCTTGTAGGGAGTTTCACCACATACGTAACGATAAACGCTCTACTGGTTAGAAGTTCGTGACGGGATCATGCTTTTCGCCGCGGCAGCGGAGGCCGCTTCCATGGCGAAGAGCAAACGCAAGCGAGTCCCGAAAACGGTTCTCAAGTTACCCGATCTAGAACAATCGAAATCTGCGGTCTTGAACAGTCTCACGTCTTCGAGTTCAAAGCGCTCGTACGACCATGCCATTCGTGAATTCATCGACTGGTACTGTTCGGAGCCCAGGCTAGCCTTCAACAGAACCGTGGTCACACGCTACCGAATCGCACTCGAACAGCACCCGTACGCGCCGTCGACGATTAACCTGAGATTGGCGGCGATACGCCGGCTGGCGTATGAAGCATCCGATTGCGGACTTCTTAGCCCGGATATTGCGGCAGGCATTCGGCGTGTGAAGGGCGTCAGGCGGCTGGGAGTGCGTGTCGGGAATTGGCTGACGGCGGAGGAGGGCAAGAAGTTACTCGGTGCTGAGGCAGCCTCCACTCTTCGCAGCCGACGAAATCGCGCTTTGCTCTCGCTTCTCATCGGCTGCGGCCTCCGAAGATCTGAGGTTACAACCTTACGGTTAGAGGATCTTCAGCTTCGGGAAGGCCATTGGGTCATCGCTGACCTGAGAGGCAAAGGTGGCCACATCCGAACGATCCCCGTTCCCCAGTGGGTGAAGGAGGCGGTCGACAGCTGGACTGTCGGTGCCGGCATCACCTCAGGTCCGTTGCTACGGTCTATCAACAAAGCAGGCAGAATTTGGGGAGACGGCTTTACACCCAAGGTCATCTGGGCGATCGTGAAAGCAAATGCGAAAAGCTGTGGTCTGCCATCGGTGGCACCGCATGATTTGAGGAGGACCTGTGCGCGATTGTGTCATCAGGCAGGAGGTGAACTAGATCAGATTCAGTTTCTGCTCGGCCACGTTTCAATTCAGACGACGGAGCGATACCTCGGGTGCAAGCAGCGTTTTCACGAT
>Ga0210395_10000078_pt1 | contig 83800 bp, 72 predicted proteins | sample IncBWH4OmetaG_FD_150861 | JGI IMG/M metagenome (GOLD analysis project Ga0210395, IMG submission 150861) | Forest soil microbial communities from Barre Woods Harvard Forest LTER site, Petersham, Massachusetts, United States - Inc-BW-H-4-O ...
ACAGCTCACCCGTCTGCGGCGAGGGCGGAGAATTGCGGCTCGTCCAAACCCTCGATCACGATGTCGTCAAGATCCGGCGCCACCTCGACGATCGCCGACTCGATTTCGCTTCGCAGGGCGGCGGTATCGATCGGCCCGTTTGCGCCGACGGTTGCAAGCAGCCGCGCGCCGCCGCCTCCCACCTCGCGGAGCCGGACGCCAATGCCGCGCAATGCCCAATCCGGACGCAGCCGGTCGAGCGCTGCGCGGATGCGGGTTTCGGCCTCCTGCGGGTGCAGCCCGTGCAGCAGCAGGATCGCCCGAGCCTGCGGATCCTCGGCTAGACGGTCGAGTAGCGACGCCCCGCCCGGCGCGGCGGCGGCGATCGCGATGATTCGCGCCAGCCCCAAGGTGTGCAGTTCGAGCACGAGTTCGAGAAGCTCGCGGGCGGGCTCGCGCGCCGCCGGGTCGGCGATCCGGTCGAGGGCCGCGATCAGCGCTTCGACCCGGCGCAACGATGCGCCGAGATCCGACCTGTCGCTTTCATACATGGCTAGCCCTGACGCGACACGCCGAACATCGGCGAATGCGTCGTCTTCAGGGTCTTGCCCGGCCCGAGATACATGTGAACCCCGCATGGCAGGCACGGATCGAAGCTGCGCACCGTGCGCATGATGTCGATGCCCTTGAAATTGTCGGGGCCGTTTTCTTCGAACAGCGGCGTGCCCTGAACCGCGTCTTCGTAGGGGCCGGGGGTGCCGAACCGGTCGCGCGGGTTCGCGTTCCACGGGGTCGGCGGATAGGGGTGGTAATTGGCGATCTTGCCGTTGCGGATCACCAGATGATGGGACAGCACGCCGCGCACCGCTTCATGAAAACCGCAGCCGATGGCTTCTTCGGGCACCTTGAACTCGCTCCAGGTCCGGGTGCGCCCGGCCTGCACCTCGGCCAATGCCTTTTCGATGAAGTGCATCGCCGCCGCGGCGCAATAAGCCTGGAAATAGGTGCGCGCGCGGTTCCGCTCGATCGTGTTGCTCCATTGCGGGATTTTCCACTCGAGTTCCATTTCCGGCTTCAGCGCCGTCTTCAGCAGATAAATCTTGACGCTGTTGCCGGTCGCCTTGACGTAACCGATATCGACGAGCCCGGCGAGTGCCGTCGCCCATAGCCGGGCGAGGGGGCCGCCGCCGGTGTCGAGCGCCAGATGGTCGCCCGAGCGCTTGTCGAGCCAGCGCGGCGACATGACCCAGGAATATTTGCCCTCAAAGTCCCGCTTTTGCGGGCGCGGCAAGGTCGTCTGGTTCCACGGATGCTCCTTGTCGACCTCGTTGCCGAGCGGGTCCCGGCGGACAAAGGTCTCGCAATTATCCCAACCGTCGTAATAGGAGCTGCCCAGCAGAATCCGGATCTGCAGGTTGATGTCGACGAGATCGGTGGTGACCAACTCGCCGTCGACGACGACGCCCGGCGTCACAAACATGGCGCGGCCCCAGTCGCTCATGCGCCGGTACTGATAGTCGCATTTGTCCGGGTCCTGGTAAGAGCCCCAGCAGCCGAGCAGAATGCGGCGGCGGCCGACTTCCTCGTAGCCGGGCAAGGCCTGGTAGAAAAAGTCGAACAGATCATCGTGCAATGGCACGCATTTTTTCATGAATTCGATGTAGCGCATCAGCCGAACGAGGTAGTCGGTGAACAATTGCACCGACGGCACCGTGCCGACCCCGCCCGGATAGAGGGTCGAGGGATGGACATGACGCCCTTCCATCAGGCAGAACATCTCGCGCGTCATGCGGCTGACGAGCAGGGTCTCGCGGTAGAATTCCCCGGTAAATGGATTGAGTGCCCGCATGATGTCGCCGATCGTGCGGTAGCCGTGGTCGGCGGCGTGCGGCGCCTCGGTGGTTTCGGCCTTGGCCCAGACGCCGGGATTGGTCTCCTTGACCATCCTTTCGCAGAAATCGACGCCGACCAGATTGTCCTGGAAAATGTTATGGTCAAACATGTATTCGGCGGCTTCGCCGAGGTTGACGATCCATTCGGCGAGCGGCGGCGGCTTGACCCCATAGGCCATGTTTTGGGCGTAGACCGAGCAGGTCGCGTGGTTGTCGCCGCAGATGCCGCAAATGCGGCTGGTGATGAAATGGGCATCGCGCGGGTCTTTATTCTTCATGAAGATGCTGTAGCCGCGGAAGATCGACGAGGTGCTGTGGCACTCGGCGACCTCGCGGTTATCGAAATCAATCTTGGTGAAAATGCCGAGCGAGCCGACGATCCGGGTGATCGGATCCCAGTTCATCTCGACCAGTTGGCCGCGCTTTTTCGCGGGCTGCGGCGGCGCGGATCTGCTCGTCTCTGCTATGTCGGCCACGACGGGGTCTCCTTTCTCGCTCAGCGCGCAACAGTCCCTTCAGCCCGATAGCCGGTTGTCAGCTCGGGTCCGTTGTGACGCCACTTCGGCTCCTTGTTCAGCGTGTGATTGGTGATCTTGCGCAGGTTTCGGATCAGCGCGCCGTAGGGCTTGATCAAGCTCGACGACAACACCGCTCCCGGCGGCTCGTCCATGAACGGCTGAAACTTGTCGGGAAAGCCCGGCATCGTGCAGCCGATGCAGATGCCGCCGACATTAGGGCAACCGCCAATTCCGGCCATCCAGCCGCGCTTTGGTACATTGCATTGGACGACCGGGCCCCAGCAGCCGATCTTGACCAAACATTTGTGCGAGCTGTAATCCGCCGCGAAATCGGCCTGCTCGTAATAGGCGGCGCGGTCGCAGCCATTGTGCACGGTGTTGCCAAAGAGCCAAGTCGGCCGGCCCGCATCGTCGAGCGGGATCAGCGGCGCCAATCCGGCGAGCTGGCGCAACAGATAGAGCAGGGTTTCCATGAAATTGTCGGGCTGCACCGGGCAGCCTGGGACATTGACGATCGGCAATCCTGCCTTCGATTTCCAATCCCAGCCGAGGAAATCGCGCAAACCCATGCAGCCGGTCGGGTTGCCCTGCATCGCGTGGATGCCGCCCCAGGTGGCGCAGCTGCCGGCGCCGACCACGGCCAGAGCCTTGGGCGCCAGCCGGGTTATCCAATCGTTGGTCTTGATCGGCTGCCCGGTCGCCGCGTCGGTCCCCATCGCCGCCCAATAGCCCTCGCCGCTCAAATGTTCGTTGGGGATCGAGCCTTCGACGACCAGCACGAAATTATCGATCTCGCCACGCACCGCCTGATGCCAGGGCTTCAGAGACTCCTCGCCGGTTTCATAGGCGGCACTGGGTTGTGCAGATGAACCTTGGGCAGGCCGGGGATGGCGCCCAGCACCACCTCCTCGATGCTCGGCTCGCTGGCGGCGGTGATCGAAACCGAGTCGCCGTCACAGCCAAGCCCGGCGGTCAGCCATAAAATATGGACTTCCTTGGGTTTCGGCTCGTGCTGCGTCTTTCGGCCGTACGGGACCGTACCGGAATCGGGCATTACCTCACCCTCCTTCCTCGACAGCCTTCCGCCGGTTGCCGGCGGTCCGCCTTGCGTTTCGGTCGAGAAGCCGTCGCGGCCCCCGCGCGTCAACGGAACGGCGGCGGCAACGGATGGTTCCGTAGAATTGTTTATATACGCGCGAGACGGCGATCTGGTTGCATGAATTCGGCTGCAAGAATCCGCGAACGAGACCCTTGCTACCAACCCGACGGATTAGCGGGATGGCGAGCTGCCCCGGGGAAAAGCGAGCACGACGCCGAGGACATCAAAACCCGGCGTCGGGTGAGCGTCAGCCAAGAATTTTATCTAAAATCGAGCGGCGGGTTGCTGCCGGTCGCCGTCCGATGCGCCGTCAGCTTTCTGGCACTTTCGCGGGGCGACGGTTACGCGGTAAGGGATTGAACAGTGCTGAAGCCCGATAGGAGTTATCGATGCTGACTTTGTATTTCTCACCGGGATCGAGTGCGATGGCGACCCATATCGCACTGCACGAGATCGGCGTGCCGTTCGAGGCGAAGCCGCTGTCATTCGCCAAGCGCGAACAGCATGCTTCCGAATATCTGGCGATCAATCCCGAAGGCAAGGTGCCGAGCTTGCTGATGGACGGTCGGGTGCTGACCGAGGTCGCCGCAACCCTGTACTATCTCGCCAAGCGCTACCCGGAGGCGAAACTTTGGCCCGACGGCGGGCTCGAGGTCGAGGCGCAGGCGATTTCGTGGATGTCGTTTATCGCCGCGACGATCCACCCGGCCCGCCGCATCGGCCTCGAACGCTGGAGGGAGGTGTTCAAAATCGCCGATCCCCGGCTGGGTGCCAACGAATGGGCGGTCGGCGGCCGTTATTCGATCGCCGACATCCACCTGTTCCGGCTCTACTGGCGCTTCAAGACCACGACTTCGCCGGCATCGGGCGAATATCCGAGCCTCGACGCGCATTTCGCACGGATCATGGCGCGCCCGGCGGTCAAAAGGACGATCGCGATCGAGAGCGCCATCGGCTACAACCTGCCGTAGCGGCGGGACTTCACCCCGGGGGCGCTGGCGGCGAATTTTGCAGACGGGTTTCGATCATATCTCGCGGAAAGGTGCAACCCATTGACGCAACGAGGACCAGCGGCCGGCGCCCGGTTTATAAATAAGCTCTTGAGTTGGCGCCGCGTCCCCGATGGGTGGCTGAGCACCAGCAGGATGGCGGATTGCATCCGCCCTACGCTTCCTCGAAAAATCGCGGGAATTGCTCGATGAAGCGGAAGCGATCATGAGCATTGACCTTCATGAAGCCGCCGCGCGCACCGCCTATTTTGGCCGGGTTCCACGCCGCACAGTAACGTAGGGCGTGTGTTGACGGGCCGCGCAAACAGGCCGGACACACGACCGCAACCGCACCCGATCGGAATTCTTTCTCCCCCACTCCTGGCACGAAGCGGGCCGTCCACACACGCCCTCTGCTTGCTGAACACTGGAGAGCAGTCATGAGTACCGCCGACGGGTACGACTATGTCGTCGTAGGAGCTGGATCGGCGGGTTGCGTGCTAGCGCATCGGCTATCCGAAGATGAGGGCGCAACGGTCCTGCTGCTCGAGGCCGGCGGGCATGACCGCCATCCTTACATTCAGATCCCGCTCGGGCTGGGCAAGCTTCAACAGCATAAGATGTTCGACTGGGGCTATTCGACCGAGCCGGAACCCCATCTAAACAACCGTCGACTCGCGTTGCTGCGAGGCAAAGTCCTTGGTGGCTCATCGTCGATCAATGTCATGGGCTATACCCGCGGCCACCGCGCCGATTTCGACCGATGGGCGCGCGAAGGTGCCTCGGGATGGTCCTTCGCGGATGCGCTGCCCTATTTCAGGCGAAGCGAAACCTGGGAGGATGGCGAGAACTCCTGGCGCGGCGGCTCCGGTCCCCTGGGCACACAATGGACCAGGACGCGCGATCCACTTTTTGATGGCTGGTGCGAGGCGGGACGACGCGCTGGATGGCCCGCTACCGAGGATGCCAACGGGATCGAGCCAATCGGGTTCGGGCGCTGCCAGTTTACAATCCAGGGCGGGCGGCGAGCGTCGGCGGCGGCCGCTTATTTGAGACCCGTCCTGACACGGTCCAACCTGTCATTACGTACCAGCGCATGTGTAACCCGGGTGACCATGCGCGGTACCCGCGCGAGCGGCGTAGACTTCGTTTCCCAGGGCGCTACTGTCCACGTCGAAGCGACGCGCGAGGTCATTCTGTGCGGTGGCGTTTTCAACTCGCCGCAATTATTGATGCTCTCCGGCATTGGTCCGGCCTCGCATCTGCGTGACATGGGTATTGCGCCTCTGGTGGATTTGCCAGTCGGGCGCAACCTGCGCGATCACCTAATGGTCGGGCTGCGATGGCGGCGGCTGGGTCCTGGACCGTTTCGGCGGTTGATGCGGGCCGATCGCATTGCGTTTGCCATGGCCCAGGCCTGGTTGTTCCGGACAGGGCCGGCGACCGCGCTGCCGCTGGGTTTGTACGCATTTCTCCGGACCCGGCCGGAGCTGGAGGTGCCGGACATCGAATTCCTGTTCCCCGCGGCGCCGCTCGACCCACGGCCCTGGTTTCCAGGTGTGACACCGGCTTACGAAGACGCATTCGGTATCAATTCGGTGCTGTTGCATCCGCGCAGCCAAGGTGAGGTCATATTGCGCTCGGTCGATCCGGCCGAGCCGGTGCGGATCGTAAACAACTTCCTCGCCGAAGACGCCGATCTCGCAACCCTGCGGGAGGGGTTTCGCCTCGCCCAAGATGTCGCACACCAGCCTTCGATGGATGCATTTCGCGGGCAGGCGCTGGCGCCCAAGGCCGATACCGAGATCGATGACTGGATCCGAAATACGGTAATCACGGTCAATCATCCGCTTGGGACCTGTGCTATGGGACGCGGTTCTGACGTGGTGCTGGATCCGGATCTGAAGGTCCGCGGTGTCGAAGCTCTGCGGGTGGTCGATGCCTCAGCGCTGCCGGACATGCCCTCGGCGCATATAAACGCGATCGTGATGATGCTGGCGGAACGTGCCTCCGATCTGATTCGCGACCGCCCGCCCCTGACTCCAGTAAACGTCTAATGAATAGCTGCCACTACATCCATGTCGCAGGCCCTCTCTTCGAGGGGCTTCGGCGCTGAACTCGACCGCGACCAGATGGCCGCTAAGCCAGCCAAGACACTTGCGACTACCGTCACAATGATAGTTATGCGGGTTGCTTTGTTGTCGGCCTTAACCTCCTGAACTGCCGACACGAGGCCATTCATTGAGTTGGTGATCTGGTCTATTTTGTGACCAAGGTCACCAAAGCGTACATCGAGACTTCCGTAGAGGTGCGCAAAGAGCGTCTCCGTTCTCGCTTCTGCGACCTCTAGCCTTGCTGCTATCTCATCCTCGATGGTGGTCCAGGCATTGCGGTTTCCATATGGGCTGAATCGGCATATTGCTGAGGCTCTTTCTGTTTTCTCCACGCCGCAAAGTAGACAACTGAACTTTCTTCGGCACCGCTCTTCTCGTGCGCCCATGATCGCGGGGCCTCAATGTCATCGCCTCCCGATTGTCGCGCAGCTGGTGGCGCAACGTGCTCTTCCTCCTTATCCGCTCCAGCAGATGATTTGCAAAGTGCTCCGCCTCCTCAATTTCCATTACGAACGCCGCTCGATACTGGTTCTTACTAGTTCTCCGTGCCGGAGAATGACTCCCCTAAAGCGAATCGAACAGACCCTCCACGTCAAGATTGCCCAAGTATCCACATATGTCGCCGATAATGCAGCACGCGCCTCCCGTCTCGCCTCCTTTTGCAGTGCGCCCCGATGGCGCGTATCACCAGTGGTGGAAAGCTCCATCCAGGGAATTGTCGATTGCTCTGGTAGCTGACGAGCTGTTTGGTCGGCTAACCGGCTGGATCGAAGCCTGGTGAAGAAGACCCTCCTTGGGCGGTTGAGCGATCCGACGGGCCGTGACGCGAGTGAGCCTGAGCAGCCGATGCCGACCTGCCTGCAAGACGGGGAAGGCCGCGCGGATGGGGACGCAGTCGATAGAAGCCCATGAACATCGAATGGCGGATCTTGCCTTCGACATGCCGCGACAGGTGGCTTTTGCCGGTTGTGTCCCCGACCAGCAGCAACGTCGGAGTTGCCTCTTACCCCGGCCCTCTCCCCGCAGGCGGGGGCGAGGGAGCGAACGCCCGCTCGTCCTATTCGACCGGGACGAAGATCGAGTGGCGGATCTTGCCTTCGACGTGCTGCGAAAGGTGACCTTTGCCGGTAGTGTCTTCGACGAGGATGACTTCGCCAGTGCTGATGACCCGGCTTTCGCCGTCGCTGGCGGTGATCTTCACCCCGGCGTCGAGGTTGACGATGTATTGCCGGCGCGGGGCCGGGTGCCAGTCGATGTCGTGTTCGGCCTGGGTCTCGCGAAAGATGATGCCGTTCGCCGGCAGGCGCTTCGACATTTTGCTGCCGCGCCGCTCCTCGGCCCATTCGATCTCGATGTCGCGGAAATGCGACTGGCCGTCGGCGTCGGTATAAAGATTGTGGATGCGCATTGGCCTCGCCCTCCCCGAAAAAGTTGCCGGTCGGTTTTGTACACCAAGGGCGAGCGTTGGGCGAGCTTGGCGGCGCTCTGACCCTTGTGCGCGGCTGGCATGAACTCTCTGCATTTGCCCGCTCGCTCAATCTTCTTTATCGGCGCTCCTGTCCGCCGGAATGCGGCACCCCAGGAGGAGCGCCATGACCCGCACGGTCGAGCAGTCGGCCATGCGCAAAGTGTATTTGCGCGTGCTGCCGTTCGCAGTTCTGACCTATTTCTTTTGCTATCTCGACCGCATCAATGTCGGCTTTGCCGCGCTGACGATGAACAGGGATCTGGGCCTCGATCCGGCGATGTACGGCATGGCGGCCGGCGCCTTTTTCTGGGGCTATGTGCTGTTCGAGGTGCCGAGCAACATCATCCTGGAAAGGCTGGGGGCGCGGCTGTGGATCGCACGGATAATGGTCACCTGGGGGATCGTTTCGGGCATCAACGCTTTCGCCACCGGCCCCTACAGCTTTATGGTGATCCGCTTTTTGCTGGGACTCGCCGAGGCCGGTCTATTCCCGGGGTTTGTGCTCTACTTCACCTATTGGTTTCCCGACGCGCACCGCGCCCGCATCAATTCCGGTTTTACCTTGGCCCTGCCGATCGCGGTGGCGAGCGGCGCCCCGGTGTCGACCGCACTCCTCGGCCTCAACGGCTTGTTCGGCCTGCGCGGCTGGCAGATCATGTTCCTCTTTGAAGCGGTGCCGACGGTGCTGATCGGCATTGTCGCGTTTTTTTATATGACCGATCGGCCGAGCGTCGCGCGGTGGCTCGACGCCGACGAAAAGGCGTGGCTCGAACAAACCATCGGCGGCGAGCAAAGGCGGATCGAAGCCCATCACGGCATTGGCATATTGCGCTCGTTCTTCGATCCCAAGGTATTGCTGTTGTCACTGAACTACACCGGGATCGTCACCGCCAGCCTCGGGCTGTTGTTGTTTCTGCCGCAGATCATCAAGCAACTCGGGGTCAGTAACATGCAGGTCGGCTGGATCACGATGATCCCTTATATTTTCGGCGCGATCAGCATGCTCGTCTGCGGCTGGATTTCCGACCGCGTCGGCGACCGGCGCTGGAGCCTGTTCATCACCTGTGTGATTTCGACAATCGGGCTGGTGTTCGCTGGGATGACGGTCGGGAGCTGGTGGTCGCTCGTCGGCATCATCGTCGCCGCGATCGGCTTTTACGGCACCAAGGGGCCGTTCTGGTCGATGCCGACGATGTTTTTGACCGGCCCCGCGGCCGCCGCCGGCATCGCCTGGATCAACTCGATCGGCAATCTTGGCGGGTTTTTCGGCCCGACCATCGTCGGCTGGGCGAAACAGCTGACCGGCAGCTTTGCCGGCGGGCTCTACGCGCTGTCGCTCTGCGCGCTAGTCTCGGCGGTGGTGTCCTTGTTTGGCCTCAACATCCGCAGCAACGTCAGGACAACGGAGCCCGCGACGATCCTCGCCGAATAGGCGGCCGCCGAAGGAACGGCCGCGAAGCTTTCGGGGCGACATGACTTTCGCGATGTTCGCGAGGCCTCGTTTGCCCCCGCGTGCGCGGCGCATGGGCAGATGCGCATCGGCTGGGCATGTCGAGAAGCTGGTCCGGGAATGAGGTCCGGACGTGATCCGGCGATCCCGGCCCGGATCGGCCTTAATGTGCGTCGCTAAGGCCCGGACCTGTTCCTGAAGCTTCAAGGATCGTGCCAAATTATGATCGACCCCGCCGCTTGCCGGCGACGCGTCCTCGCCCTTAGGATCGGCTGTCGCGGCAGGCAAGGATTGAGCGATGCCACAGCTTTCGACCGATGATGGTGTGCGGCTCTACTACGAGGAGACCGGGTCGGGGACGCCGATCGTCTTTGTCCATGAATTCGCCGACGACTGCCGCGGCTATGAAGGGCAGATGCGCTATTTCGGGCGGCGCTACCGCTGCGTCGCCTACAACGCCCGCGGCTACCCGCCCTCGGACGTGCCCGAGGAGCCGGCGCGCTATTCGCAAGACCGCGCCCGCGAGGACATCCGTGCCGTGCTCGACGCGCTCGGGATCAACAAGGCGCATGTCGTCGGGATTTCGATGGGCGGGTTTGCGACGGTGCATTTCGGCTTTGCCTATCCCGGCCGCACATTGTCCATGGTCGTCGCCGGCTGCGGTTATGGTGCCGAGCCCGGTAAGCGCCAACAGTTTCACGACGAGACCGCCAAGACGATCGCGCTGATCGAAGGGCAGGGGATGGGCGAGGCGAGCAAAGCCTATGCGCAAGGTCCCAGCCGGGTGCAGTTTCAGAACAAGGACCCGCGCGGCTGGAGCGAGTTCGCGGCGAACCTCGCCGGGCATTCGACCCGGGGCTCGGCGCTGACGATGCGCGGCGTCCAGGCGCAGCGCCCGTCGTTGTGGGATTTGACCGCAGAGATGGCCCGGCTCGAAGTGCCAACCCTGATCATGACCGGCGACGAGGACCATCCCTGCCTCGAACCCGGCATCCTGATGAAGCGCACAATCCCGAGTGCTGCACTCGTCGTCTTTCCGAACACCGGCCACGCGGTCAATCTCGAAGAGCCCGATCTGTTCAACCGGACCCTCGACGAATTCTTCCATCAGGTCGAACGCGGGCGCTGGCCGCGCCGCGACCCGCGCGCCACTACCGGCTCGATCCTCGGCATGCGCTAGCCCCGGTCCCCCCGCAGGGTGACGGTCAACGCCGGCGACCCAACGCGTATCAGGAGGATAAAATGCTGTTCAAATGCCTGCCCGAAGGGGCGCCGATCCCGGGCCGTTTCCCCGGTCCGGCGCATGCCCGCGGCAAATGGTTCACGATCGACATCCACTGCCACGTCAGGAGCGAAAAGGCGACGCAGCTGGTCGAGGGCAGCGAGGGCGTGTCGCGCTGGTTTCTCGAAACCCAGGCCGGTTCGCGGAGCCGGGCGGTCAACCGGGCCAACGGCGAGCGCACCGCAGAGCAGAGCGTGTCGCCCGAAAAACGCATCGAGGACATGGACCGGATGGGGATCGACATCCAGGCGGTTTCCCCCGCGCCGCGCCAGACCTATTACGGCGCCGACCCCGATCTCGGGCTCGCCGCCGCGCGCGCGGTCAACGACTTTATCGCCGAGATCTGCGGGCGCCATCCCGAGCGCTTCGTCGGGCTCGGCACGGTGCCGTTCCAGGCCTCGGAGCTCGCCGTCGCCGAGCTCGACCGCCTGCACAAATCGCTGGGCTTCCGCGGCATCGAGATCATGACCCACGTCGCCGGCGAGGATTTGTCGGCCGACCGCTTTCGCAAGATTTTCGCCCGCTGCGAAGAGCTCGGCCTGCTCGTCTTCATGCATTCCGACGGCTTCACCGAGGCCGGCCGCTTCGCCGACCATTACTTCGCCAACGTAATCGGCAACCCGCTTGATACGACAGTGGCATTGCATCACCTGATCTTTGGCGGCGTGCTGCGCGACTATCCGAATCTAAAGCTGGTCGCCTCGCATGGCGGGGGTTACCTGCCGGCCTATTCCGGCCGCATCGATCATGCCGCCTCGGCGCGGCCCGATTGCTGCGAAGAGATCGCGCGGATGCCGACGACCTATCTAAAGCGGGTCTATTTCGACGCGCTCGTCTACACCCATCACCAGCTCGAATATCTGGTCGAGGAATATGGCGCCGACCACATTCTGATGGGCACCGATTATCCCGCCGATATGGGCGAGATCGACCCGGTCGGCATGATCGAGGGCTGCCCAGGCCTCGACGATGCCGAGCGCAAGGCGATCTTTGGCGGCAACGCCGCGCGGCTCCTCAATCTCGAAGCGCCGAGGCGACCACGCTGAACGCAAGTTTTCGGCCTGACCCTTTGCGGCGTCCGGCTCGTCTTATGCGCTGGGTTGCGGCATAAGGGGGCGATGCGGCAGCCGGTTGCGATTGCTCAGGATCTGGTGCTCATCGGCGGCGGCCATGCCCATGTCCATGTGCTGAAGAGCTTTGGCATGCGGCCGATGCCGGGCGTGCGGGTGACGCTGATCGCCCGCGATGTCGAGACCCCGTATTCGGGCATGCTGCCGGGCTGGGTCGCCGGCCACTACGATTTCGACGAGTGCCATATCGACCTCGGCCGGCTGGCGCGCTTCACAGGCGCGCGGCTGATCCGCGACGAGGCGGTCGGCATCGACCTCGCCGACCGCCGGGTTTTGTGCCGCGCCCATCCGCCGATCCGCTGGGATTTTCTGTCGCTCGATATCGGCTCGGCACCGCGCGCCGGCGATGTTCCGGGTGCGGCCGAGAACACGGTTCCGGTCAAGCCGATCGCCCAGTTCGCGGCGCGCTGGGAAGCGCTCGTCGCGCGCGCCCGGCGCCTACCGCGGCTGCGGCTCGCCGTCGTCGGAGGCGGGGCCGGCGGCGTCGAGCTGGCGATGTCGGCGCAATATCGGCTGGCCCGGCTGTGCGATGGTTCGGTCGAGGTCACTCTCGTCACCCGCGAGGCGTTGCTGCCGTCACACAACCGCCATGTCCGTCGGCAGTTCGACCGCATTTTCGCCGAGCGGGGGATAGCGCTCGCCGCCGGCATTGCCGTGGTTCGGGTCGAGCCCGGCGCGCTGATCCGCGCCGACGGCCGCCGGATCGAATTCGACGAGGCGTTGTGGGTGACCGAGGCGGGGGCGCCGCCGTGGCTCGCCGACACCGGGCTGCCATTGACCGACGGAGGCTTTGTCGCAATCGACGAGAGCCTTCGCTCGCCCGCCGATGCGCGTATCTTCGCGGCCGGCGATGTCGCGACGATGCTGGCCCATCCGCGCGAAAAGGCCGGCGTCTACGCCGTGCGCCAGGGGCCGCCGCTCGCCGCGAATCTGCGCCGCGCGCTCGCCGGCACACCGTTGCGCCGGGCGATCCCGCAAAAGCGCGGGCTGGCGCTGATCGGTGCTGGCGACAAATACGCCGTCGCCTCGCGCGGGCCGTTTGCGGCGCACGGCGCCTATCTGTGGCGGCTCAAGGATTGGATCGACCGCCGGTGGATGCGGCGCTACCGCGAATTGCCGGAGATGACGCCCGAGCCGGGTGAGGAACCGATGCGTTGCGGCGGCTGCGCTGCGAAGGTGCCGGCGGCGGTGCTGGGCCGGGTCATCGAGCGGCTGCGCCCGGCGATAACCGACGCGGTCGCGATCGGGCTCGACAGCCCCGATGACGCGGCGCTGATCTCGTTCCCCGGCGCCCCGCCATTATTGCAGACGGTCGATTTCTTTCGCGCGATGGTGACCGACCCGTATCTGTTCGGCCAGATCGCCGCCAACCATGCGCTGAACGACATCTACGCGATGGGGGGCCTGCCGGACACCGCGCTCGCGATCGCGACCCTGCCGCCGGCCCGCTCGGCGATCGTCGAGCACGACCTCTTCCAGATGTTGCGCGGCGCGCTCGATGTGCTGGAACCGTCCGGTGCCGTATTGGTCGGCGGACACAGCGCCGAGGGAGCCGAGCTGGCGCTCGGGTTTGCCGTGACCGGGCGCGCGCCCAGCTCCGGGAGGTTGCTGCGCAAATCAGGGTTGCGTCGCGGCGACCGGTTGATCCTGACAAAGCCGCTCGGCACCGGCGTGATCCTCGCCGCCGACGGCCGCGCACTGGCGCCGGCGAAAGCGGTCGCGGACGCGATCGCGGCGATGCTGCAATCGTCAGCCCCCGCCGCCGCTTGCCTTCTCGCGCACGGCGCCAACGCCTGCACCGATGTCACCGGGTTCGGGTTGCTCGGACACCTGCTCGAAATGCTGCGTGCCTCGGGGGTGGACGCGGTGCTCGACCCGGACACAATCCCGGCGCTCGCCGGCGCGCCGGTGTTGCTGGCGCAAGGGATCACCAGTTCGCTGCATCAGGACAATCTCACCGCCCTCGCAGCACTCGACGAGGCCGCCCAAACCCATCGGCTGGCTCCGCTACTGATCGACCCGCAGACCGCGGGCGGGCTGCTCGCCGGCCTTGCCGCCGATCGCGCCGATCGCTGTGTGCGCGAATTGCGCCATCTTGGCTGTCGCGCGGCACTGATCGGCAGTATCGAGCCCTCTTCCGGTCCCGAACCGCGGGTGCGCCTCGAAGCCGGCGCGGCGACAGCCGTGCCCGAGCCGGTCGTCGCCTTATGACCGCCTCACCGCGCCAGGGCCGTGCCGCACTGCCGGCGGTCGACAAAATCTTGCGCTCCGAGGGTGGTGCCGCGCTGATCCTACGATATGGCCGGTCGCTGGTGCTCGACGCAGTCCGGGCGGCGCTGGCAGCGCGGCGAGAGGGCGGCGATGCGGGTTCGGCCGAGGCGATCGTCGCCGACAGCGCTGGCATACTCGCCCGCCTCAGCCGCGCCTCGCAGCGCCGCGTCTTCAACCTCACCGGCACCGTTCTGCACACCAATCTCGGGCGCGCGCCGTTACCGGAAGAAGCGATCGAGGCGGCGGCGGCGGCGATGCGCGACCCCTCGAACCTCGAATACGATCTCGACACCGGGCGGCGCGGCGAGCGCGACGACCACATTTCGGGATGGTTCGTCCGCCTGACCGGAGCCGCGGCGGCACTTGCCGTCAACAACAACGCCGGCGCGCTGGTATTGGCGCTGAACACCCTTGCCGACGGGCATGAGACGATCGTCTCGCGCGGCGAGCTGATCGAGATCGGCGGCTCGTTTCGCCTGCCCGACATCATGGCCCGCGCCGGGACCCGGCTGCGTGAGGTCGGCACCACCAACCGCACCCATCTCGCCGATTTTGCCGCGGCGATTGGACCCGAAACCGGACTGATCTTGAAGGCGCACACCAGCAACTACGCGATTGAAGGCTTTACCGCCGCCGCACCGGCGGCACAGCTCGCGGCCTTGGCGCATGAGCGGGCTGTTCCGTTTGTCGAGGATCTCGGCAGCGGCTCGCTGGTCGATCTCGAACCCTGGGGCCTGCCGCACGAGCCGACGGTTGCCGAGGCACTGGCGCAAGGTGCCGACCTCGTCACCTTCAGCGGCGACAAATTGCTGGGCGGGCCGCAGGCGGGGCTCGTCGTCGGCCGCGCCGACCTCGTCGCTCGCCTTGCGAAAAACCCGCTGAAGCGCGCATTGCGGCTGGACAAGATACGGTTGGCAGCGTTGGAAGCGGTGCTGCGCCTTTACGCCGACCCCGATCGGCTAGCCGAACGCCTGCCGACATTGCGCCTCCTGACCCGCCCAACCCCCGAGATCGAAGCGGCTGCGCATCGTTTGCTCAGCCCGGTCGCGAGCGCGCTCGCCGGCGTCGCCGAAGTCAGCGTCGTCGAAACCCGCAGCCAGATCGGCAGCGGCGCCCTGCCGGTGTCGCTGTTGCCGAGTGCAGCCTTGGCATTGCGCCCCGTCGGCGCGGCCAAATCCGGCGCCGCTGTCGAGGCCTTGGCGCGCACCCTGCGCGGCCTGCCGATCCCGGTTATCGGCCGGATCGAAGCCGGCAATGTCGTGCTCGATTTGCGCTGCCTCGAAGACGAGGCCGGTTTTCTCGCCCAGCTCGGCGAATTGCGCGGCCTACCGCAATGATCCTGGCGACCGCCGGCCATATCGACCACGGCAAGACGGCGCTGGTGCGGGCATTGACCGGGGTCGACGCCGACCGGCTGCCCGAGGAGAAAAAGCGCGGGCTGACGATCGACCTTGGCTTTGCCTACGCGACGTTGCCTGACGGCGCCGAACTCGGCTTTGTCGATGTTCCAGGCCACGAGCGCTTTCTGCCCAACATGCTGGCGGGCGTATTGTCGATCGACCGGGTATTGCTGGTCGTCGCCGCCGATGACGGGCCGCGCCCGCAGACGATCGAGCATCTCGACATCCTCGAATTGATCGAGGTCGGCGAAATCACCGTCATCGTCACCAAGATCGACCGGGTGCCCGCGGAGCGCACCGCCGCCGTCGCCGCCGAGGTCGCGAAATTGCTCGCCGAGGCCGGCCATCCCGCCAGCCCGGTCTTCCCGGTGTCGAGCCACAGCGGCGCCGGCATCGCCGCGCTGACCCGCCATCTCCAAGAAAACGCGCGGATTGCCGGGCTCGCCCGCGCCGCGGCGCCGCCGGCGGGGCTGTTTCGCATGGCGATCGACCGCGCCTTTAGCTTGCCCGGGATCGGGCTCGTCGTCACCGGCACGGTCAGCGCCGGCAGGGTCGCGCCCGGTGATCGCCTGACGGTCACCCCGCGCGGCATCCCGGTGCGGGTGCGGGGTTTGCATGCCCAGAACCACGCGATCGAAACCGCCGGCGCCGGCGAGCGTTGTGCGGTCAACATCGTCGGCTCGTTTCCCGAGGGCGCCGAGCCGCGGCGCGGCGACTGGCTGGTGGCGCCCGCGCGGCACCTGCCAGTGCGCCGGATTGATCTGTTAATGCGCGCCTCGCGCCATGCCGAAGTGCGGTTGCGCGACGGGCTGCCGGTTCACTTGCATCTCGGCGCCGAGGATGTCGTCGGCCGTGCGGCCGTGCTGAGCGGCCGGGTGATCGCCCCCGGCGAGACCGGGTATGTGCAGATCGACCTCGACCAGCCGATCGGCGCGTTGCACGGCGACCGCGCGGTATTGCGCGACCACGGCGCCCGCACCACTCTCGCTGGCGGCCGGGTCGTCGACCCGCTGGCGCCGCGCCGCGGTCGCCGGCTGCCGCAGCGGCTGGAGTTGCTCGACGCAATGGCCCGGGCCGACCCGGCAACGGCGTTGCAGCAGATGCTTGCGCTTGTCGGCGTTGTCGATCTCGCCCAATTCGCGCTGGTGCGCAATCTGACGACGGCCGAATTGGACGCGCTGACCGATGGCACGGAATTCCTGCGGGTCGGGCCGGCACAAGCGCCGGTCGCGGTTACTCGCGAGCACAGCACCACCCTCGTCGCCAGGATCGTCGAGGCGCTCGCCGTGGCGCACCAAGCCCAGCCCGACATGCTCGGCCCGACCCGAGCCGCGTTGTTCGCGCAACTGCGCGGTACGCCGGAGGCGGCGCTCGACGCGGCGTTGGCCGAGCTCGCCGCCGCGGGGAGCGCGGTGCGCGAAGGCGGGATGTGGCGGCTGCCCGAGCATCGGCCGCGGCTGACCAACGCGGACGAGAAATTGTGGTCCCGGATGCGCCCGCTGCTCGCCGCGGCCGAACTCCGCCCGCCGCGGGTGCGCGAAGTCGCCGACGCCCTCGCCCTCGACCCCGAGGCGGTCGAGCGCTTTCTGAACCGCGCGGCGCGCCTCGGCCGTGTCGCCAAAGTCGCCGACAACCGCTTTTTTCTGCCGCAAACCGTGGCGCACCTTGCCGGTATCGCCCGCGATTTGGCCGCAACGGCGCCGCAGGGCGCCTTCACCGCCGTGGCGTTCAACGCCCGCACCGGCGTCGGGCGAAATCTGACCATCCAGATTCTCGAATATCTTGATAAGATAGGCGCCACCCGCCGCGTCGGCGACGCCCGCGTTGTCGAGGCGTTTGGTTGAGGGCCATGGGAAGAGCATCGGGGCCGGTGTCCCGCGCGGTCTTCAAAACCGTCGGGGGGCGCGAAGGCGTCCCCGGTAGGTTCGACTCCTGCCTCTTCCGCCAACACATCGAGGAACGAGAATGGGTTTGCGGGAGCGGATCGGGGTCGATGTCGGGCGCAAGCTGAGGCTTGAGGACGCCATCGAATGGGCGGCGGCGCACGCGGTGCGCTGGATCGACATCCAGCTCGACACCTGCCCGAACGCGCTGGGCAGTTTTGACGAGAGCCGCGTCGCCGGGATTAGCGCCGCTTGCGAGCGGCACGGCGTTCATCTCGGCCTGCACACATCGTCGGCGGTCAACGTCGCCGAGTACGCGCCCCATGTCGGCCCAGCGGTCGATCGCTATCTCGAGGCCTATGTCGAAATCGCGCCCAAGCTCGGCGCCGAATGGATCGTCATGCATGCCGGCTTTCACTTCACGTCCGACAAGGAGATGCGGATGAAGGCCGGGCTGGAGCGGCTGCAGCGGATCGTCGCCCATGCCGAACGTCACGGCGTGCTGGTGCTGCTCGAAAATTTGAACAAGGAGCCGGAAGAGGCCGAGGTGCATTACCTCGCGCATACGGTCGAAGAGTGGCGCTATTACTTCGATCGCATCAAATCGCCGGCGTTCAAATTGTCGTTTACCGCCAACCATGCGCATCTCGTGCCCGAGGGTGTGGCGGGCTTTGTCGAGGCCCTCGACATGAGCCGGGTCGAAGAGGTGCGGCTCGCCGACTGCTGGCGCAACGGCTGTGAGCTCCATCTGACACCTGGCGCCGGCGATCTCGACTTCGCCGGCATGTTCGCCCGCATCGAGGGCAAGGGCTTCGCCGGCCATTACATGAATGCGTTCGGCTCGCTCGAAGACATGCTAAGCGGCCGCGACGACCTCGTGCGCCGGGCGGCCGAGGCAGGCATCGACTGTTGAGGGTCCGTTCCGCGGATTAGTGTTTGATCCGAAATGAGGCGTAAAGGTAGGAACTTAATCTGACGGTTGCGGGAGATCGGTGGGGTAGATCAAGCTGGAGAAGCTCGCGGCCGTCGCGCTCGCCAACAAGATGGCCCGTATCATCTGGGCCACGCTGCTCAGCGGCGAATTCTATCGCGCGACCCAGGAGGCACGAGGCGCGCACCCGATCACAGCTCTGATGCTTGCAAAGAACAGCAGCAAGATGGCGATCGGTCAGTCCGAGGGCCGGGACAACCCGCGAAACCCAACGATGCTCAGACATCGCGGCTTGCGAATCGGGGCCGTCCACCTATGGGTTCCCGCTCTCGCGCAGGGCTGACGAACTGAAAGAATGATTCAACTCGGTCGAAAATCGCCCTAATGGTAGGGGTCGGCGGCGTCGCGCAGCCCGTCGCCAAAAAAGTTGAAGGCGAGAACCGCGACGATCACCGTCGCCACCGGCGCCATCAGCCACGGATAGAGCGCCACGACATTGATGTTCTGCGCGTCGCTCAACAGCACGCCCCAGCTCGTCATCGGCGGCCGCACGCCGAGCCCGAGAAACGACAGCGCAGTCTCGCCGAGGATCATGCCGGGGATCATCAATGTCGCCGAGGCGATCAGATGGCTGGTAAAGCTCGGCAGCAAATGCCGGCCGATGATGCGCACCGGACGCGCGCCCATCAGCACCGCCGCAGTGCAAAAATCCTCTTCGCGCAATGCCAGCAGCTTTGAGCGCACGGCGCGGCCGAGATGGGGCCAATCGATCATCCCCAGGATCAGGGTGATGCCGAAATAGACGAGGATCGGGGACCAGCTCACCGGCAATATCGCCGACAGCGCCATCCACAGCGGCAGATGGGGGAAGGACTGGATCACCTCCATTGCCCGCTGGATCAGGATGTCGGTCCAGCCGCCGTAATAGCCGGCGATGCCGCCGATGACGATGCCGAGGGTCAGGCTGACGGCGACGCCGACGAGACCCACGGTCAACGACACGCGCGCCCCATAGATCATCCGCGACATCAGATCGCGGCCCAACCGGTCGGTGCCGAGCAGGAACAGCTGCCCGCCCTTAGCCGGACAGGCAAGATGCAGGTCGCCGGGAAACAAGCCCCAGAATTTGTAGCCGTCGCCATGGCAGAAAAACCGCAACGTCTGGCGCTTTTTCAGGTCCGGCGTGTAAATCCGCTCGAGCCGCTTCATGTCGAGCCGATAGTCGAAACCAAAGACAAACGGTTCAACCACCCGACCCTGGTAAAAGATGTGCACCGGCTGCGGCGGGGCATAGATGAAGTCGGTGTTGCGGGTGTCGACGCCGTAAGGGGCGAGGAATTCGCACACCGTAATCCCGAGATACATGGCCAACAGGATCACCCCGGCGGCGACGGCGACGCGGTGGCGCTGCAGCTTCCACCACACCATGCGCCATTGCGAGGCGACGTAAAATCGCTCCTGCGCCGGGGTCATTCGCTCGACGGCATAGGGATCGTATGGTGCGGTCGACACGTAGTGGGCCAGCGGCTCGACCGCGTCCTCGGCCGGCCCGTATGGCGGCTTCGGGGCGAAGGTCAGATCGCTCACTGGCGGCGCCCCGCCTGGAGTCGGATGCGGGGATCGAGCAGCGCCAAGGCGAGATCGGAGACAAACACGCCGACCACTGTCAGAAACGCCATGAACATCAGAAACGAGCCGGCCAGGTACATGTCCTGGCTGCGCAAGGCGCTGAGCAGCATCGGCCCGGTGGTCGGCAATGACATGACAACCGAAACGATCGCCGCACCCGAGATCACCTGCGGCAGCAACGACCCGATATCGGAAATGAACGGATTGAGCGCCATGCGCAGCGGGTATTTGAACAACGCCCTGAGCGGGTGCAGGCCTTTTGCCCGGGCCGTCACGACGTATTGCTTTTGCAATTCATCCAGCAGGTTGGCGCGCAAGCGGCGGATCATGGCGGCGGTTCCGGCGGAGCCGATGACGATGACCGGTATCCACATATGCGCCATCAACGACAATACTTTTCCCCAACTCCACGGCTGATCGAGATATTTCGGGTCCATCAGGCCGCCGATCGAGATCCCCAAATACACGTTCGAGAAATACAGCAGAACCAGCGCCAGCAGAAAGCTCGGCGTGGCCAAACCCAGAAATCCCAGCAATGTCAACAGGTGGTCGCTCAGACTGTATTGATGCGTAGCGGAATAGATGCCGATAGGAAAGGCGACCAGATAGGTGAAGATGATCGTCGTGATGGACACGATCGCGGTCAGCAGCATGCGGTCGCCGACAACCTTGTCGACCGGCATGTCATAGGAGAACGAATAGCCCAGATCGCCGTGAAGAAGACCGCCGGCCCAATAGAGATACTGCTGCCACAGTGGGCGGTCGAAACCGTATTCCTTTTCGAGAAACTGGATCTTGGCGAGATCGGTAGTCTCTCCCGAGCCCTGCAGCTCGGCGATATAGGTCGTGAAATAGTTGCCGGGGGGCAAATTGATAATCGTGAAGATGACGATGCTGATCGCGATCAACGTCGGGACCATGATCAGGATACGATGAACGATATAGCTCAGCATTGCTGGTCCCATCGGCGCCCGACGCGGACGCCACAGTTTTGCGTCAGTTGTGGAACGCGGCCCGCGGACCTGAGGCACATGCCCCGGCGACAAGCGTTCCGCAGCGGCGGCGAAAGACCGACGCCCTCGCGCTGGGCCGAGTGCGACGCTTGGGCGGCACCGTGACGTGTCCGGGGGCGCCGGATACCAAGCCCACCCCACGAACGCGGCGCCGAACCGGACATCCAGGGCTCGGGGAAATAAGGCCGCATCCACCAATCTCAAGGGCTCGCCGGCGCACTACTGGTGGCTGCCGCAGATTTCACGCGGGGCTCGGTGTCGAACCAGAAATGATCGGGCTTGTAGATACCGAAAAACGCGCCTGGATCCCAATTAAAGATCCCCTTTTCGGGGATATTGCGCAATTTATCATTGGCGACGACAGGCTGAAGCACACCGCCGACGGTGCCGATCGAGAACACTTCGTCGGCCCAAATTTGCAGGATTTGGTGCCAGACGACCGCTTGTTGATCCTCCGAGGCGGTGCCGAGCCACTGGTTGAACAGGTCGCGCAACCGCAGTGCCGAGGGAAGATCGGGCGGTTCGCCACCCCGTCCCCTGGTCTCGTAATATTCGCCCCATTTGGGCCATTCGAGTTCCTGCTGCGTCGTCGGGGCAAATTCCCAAGGCGGGGATGCGGCATGCGCCAGACCGTTCTCGATCCCCTTGTCGAGCGCCATCAGCGCCTCGCCGGAGAACACCCGCTGGCGAAACAGGGTCAGCTGCGCCGGCTTGGCAAAGAGCCTGATCCCGATATGGCGCCACGAATCGCGGACCAGTTCGAGAACGTCGGGCTCCTCGGGCAGTTCGCCCGAATATTCGACGATGATTTCCATCGGCCGGCCGTCGGGAAGCAGCCGCACGTTGTCGCTGCCGCGCTTTGTCAGCCCGATCAGGTCGAGCAGCCGATTGGCCTCGCCCGAATCGTATTGCGCCCAGGCCTGACGATAGGCAGCGTCGTAGAGCGGGCTCTGCGGCAGGACAGTGTTCTGTCCTTCTATCGCCAGGCCGAAATAGATCACCTGGTTGATCTCGTGCCGATTGACCGCGAGCGACAAGGCCCGGCGGAACCGCAGATCGCGTAGCAGTTCGCGCCAGCCCGCGTCGTCGACATTGAGATTGGGATAGAGCGCGAATTGGCTACCCGGGCCGGTGCGCCACAGCCGAACATCGAAATGGTTGCGGTCTTCGCTCTGCCGCAAAAAGGTGTAGTCGTCGAAACTCAGATAACGGGCCTGCAGGTCGGTTTCGCCGGCCGCGGTCTTGGCCGGGATGATCCTCGAATCGGCCAGCGACAGGATCACCCGGTCGATATAGGGAAGTTGATTCCCGGCCGTATCCACCCGATAGTAATAAGGGTTTCGTTCGAAAATAAATCTCTCCGCCGGCGGCTTTGTCTTGAGTATCCAGGGATCCAAACTCGGCAAGTGCGGATTGTCATTTTTGTACATCGCATTTAATTTGTTGTGCAATGCGGCCCAATTATGGGCCCTGGCTTTTTCTACCAAAGCTTCCAGTTCGATCTTATCGGCATATTTTTCGTGAAATTGCTTTAGGTAATGCGAGGGGCAATAAATAAACAAGGGGTCGGGGCCGGCAATCTCGGGCAAAAACAACGGATTTGGCCGCGACCAGCTGTAGCGCACCGTCGTCTCGTCGAGAACTTCGAATTTCGGCTTCTCGCCGTTCGGCAGCAGGCCCACCGGCAGACCGGACGGCGCCAGGTGGCGGTTGCTGGCGACATCCTGGAACCAGTAACGGAAATCCTCCGCGGTGTAGGGCTGGCCGTCCGACCACTTCATTCCCTTGCGCAGATGCAGGGTGAAGACGGCGCCATTCTGGACGTCGATCGCTTTCAAGATGTCGGGCGCGAGGGTGAGGGAGGGGGTCAGACCGACGAGCCGGGCATAGCCGTAGACCACCATCATTCGCGTGTCCTTGGGGCTGGCCATCAGCATCCGCAATTGGCCCCCGGGCCGGCCGGTCGAGTCGACGACCGCGGGCTCGGCAGGCACCCGATCCGCGACTTTGGGCAGCTTGTTATCGGCCACTTTATCTGCAAGGAAAGGCGTCTCCCGAAGTGCTGCCCAGGCCGCGCCGGGAGCTGCGGAGAGCAGCGTCGAGAGCAGCAGCGACCGGGCGACGAACGCCCGCCGCGTCATCGGAATCTCCTGCCCCGGATCGGCCCAGCCCGTGCTCATTTGCGTCGCTCGGCCGTCACGCCCGTGCGAGCCGGCTGGCGAGAGCCGGCAATACCGGCACCGTCATCGCCTCGACCGCATGGCCGGGTGCGACCTCGAACAGCCGCACCGGTTTTGCCGGTTCGCGGCGGAAGGGTTCCGGCCAGGCCGCCGGGTTCGAGGCCCGGTCCTCCATCAGGCGGGCGAAATCGAGCGGCTGCGCTAGATCGGGGGTCGGCACCGCGGCGAGCAACGCCTGCGTGTAAGGGTGCACCGGGGCGCGGAACAGCGTCGCCCGATCGGCGATCTCGACAATGCGGCCGGCGCACATGACCGCGATCCGGTCGGCGATGTAGTCGACGACAGCCAGATTGTGGGAAATAAAGAGGTAGGTGAGCCCCAGCTTTTGCTTGAGATCCATCAGTAGATTGAGGATCTGCGCCTGGATCGAAACGTCGAGCGCCGAAGTCGGCTCGTCGCAGATCACCAAGTCAGGGCGCAGCGCCAAAGCGCGGGCGATGCCGATGCGCTGGCGTTGACCGCCGGAAAAGCTGTGCGGGTAGCGCCGCAGGTGATGGCGGTCGAGGCCGACGAGGCCGACCAGTTCCTCGACCATCTCGCGCCGCGAGCGCCCGTTGCCGATCCCGTGGATCGCGAGCGGCTCCTCGATGATGTCGTAGACCGTCATGCGCGGGTTCAGCGACCCGAACGGGTCCTGAAAAATGAACTGCACCTGGCGCCGGAACCGTTGCAGACCGTCGCCTTCGAGCGCCAGCACATCGATCTGCCGGCCGCGGTCGTTGAAAGTGATCGAGCCGGCGTCCGGGGTCACCGCCCGCAGCAACATCTTGCTCAACGTGGTCTTGCCGCAGCCGCTCTCGCCAACGAGGCCAAGGCATTCGCCGCGCTCGATCTTCAAGCTCACATCATCGACCGCAACCACTCGCGCCGCCGCCTTGGCGCTGCCGAAAAAGCCGCTTTTGCGAATGGCAAAAGCCTTGCGCAAGCCAGCGCATTCGAGGAGCGGCGCCGCGGGCCCGGGCGGCCATTGCGCTTTTGCCGCCATCAAATGCGGCGCATCGCCCGCCGCCACCGCGCGGATCGGCACCAGCCGCTCCCCCGGCTTCATGTCGAAGCGCGGCACCGCACGCAGCAGGGCGGCGAGATAGGGATGCTCCGGACAGCGGAAAATTTCTTGCAATGTTCCGCTTTCGACGACCTCGCCGCGATACATAACGACGATCTCTTCGGCGACATTGGCAACCACGCCGAGATCGTGGGTGATCAGCAGCACCGCCATCCCGAGTTCATGCTGCAATTCGAGCACGAGTTTCAGGATTTGCGCCTGGATGGTCACGTCGAGCGCGGTCGTCGGCTCATCGGCGATCAGCAGCGCCGGGCGGCAAACGAGCGCCATCGCGATCATCGCGCGCTGCCGCAGACCACCCGACAATTCAAAGGGATAGCTTTTGAGCGCGCGTCGTGGATCGGGGAAGCCGACGAGGCGCAAGGTCTCGCGCGTCAGCTCGATCGCCTCGGCGCCGCCGACCCGGCGATGCAACCGCAACGCCTCGCCCACTTGATTGCCGACGGTATGCACCGGCGACAATGAGGTCATCGGCTCCTGAAAGATGATCGAAATGCGGCCGCCGCGGATCGCGCGCATCTCGGCAGCGTTGGCCGGCATTCGGGTCAAGTCTACCGCGCCGCCGTCCCCGCGCGGGTCGGTAAACAGGATCTCGCCCTGGGTAATCTGCCCGCTGCGCGGCAGGATGCGCATGATCGCCTGGCTGACGACCGATTTGCCCGAGCCGGATTCGCCGACCAGCGCCACCGTCGAACGCGGCCGCACCCGCAACGACACGCCCCTGACCGCCCGAATATATCCACCCGGCGCGGCAAAGCGCACATGGAGGTCGCGGATCTTCAGCAGATCGCTCACGCCCGACCTCCGGCCATTTCGCCAAAGTCGGAGAGGACCGGTGTCTCGATGCCGAGCGCCGCCAAATTGGCGATCGTCGCCGCACTCAGCTCCAATTCCCGCGCCGCCGCCGCAAGCGCCGCGCGCTCGACCAGTTCGGCGAACCCGGCGATCCGGCTGTCGAGGCGGATCGTCGACGCGCCAGCCCGCAATTCCAACTGCATCCAGCCGTCGCGCCGATCGCGCCGGGTCGAGTAGTAGGCGAGCTTCATGCGATCGAGCTCGGCCCAGCGGATCGCGGCGGAAAGCGGCCCCGATGCCGCCAGCCCGGTTTCGGTCGCTTCGATCTGCGCCGCATGGCGCAGCCCGGTGCGCAGACCGAACAGCGCAAACAGCGCGGCAAGAGCGACCAATATCCCGGTGGCGGCAGGGCCGGGCGCGGCGATGGCGAGGATCGCGGTCACCGGCACGAACCCCGCAACGGCGCGCAGATAATCGCCAACCATCGCCGAGCTCGGGTAAACGTGACGGGTCATGCCGGACCCGTCGTATCGGCGCCGGCGAAGGCGGGTGCGAAAACCTCGCCGGGATCAAGCCAGCGTGCCGCTGGATGGTCGAGCGTCAGTTGGAGGAGTCGGACGAGAAAGGCGTCTGTCCCTTCGTCCTGAACGAGATGGTGGGTCAAGATCCCGGTCGGCTCGTCGCGGTCGGCCCCGCCGCAGCGGCGCGCCCGCAGATGCCCGGCGAGCCCGCCGAGTGCGGCCGTTTCGCCGACAAACCCCCGATCGCCACGCCAGGCGACGAGATCGACATGGACATTGGCCGCGAACACGCCCGGCGCCGGCCACACCGTCGGACGCGGGTTGATCCGCGAGATCGCGCGGATGCCGCTGGCGGCGAGGAGCGGCAAAAACACATCGGCAAAGCGGTTCCACGGCGGCGCCAGGACGGCGAGGGTGCTGGCGCCAAACAGCGCGGTCAGCCGCGCCCGTCCCTTCGCCAGATCGTCGGCGATTTCCTCGGGTGAACGCGACAGCGGAAATTCGCTTTTTCTGCTGCCGCTCGCATGGTCGACATGACGCCAGCCGTGCTGCAGAACGCACGCAGACGACCCTCCCGGCCGGCCAAGCCGCGCCGCAAGCGCCTGACCGGCAAGCCCCGGGATCACCGCCAGCGCCACCGAAACCTTGTCGGCGAGGGCCAACAGTTCGTCGAGGCGTTGCGAGGGGGCAGCCGCGTCGTCGTCACGCCACCAGAGCGTAGCAATCCTCCCTTCCTGCGCCCACCGGTCCAACTCGTGCGCCAGATCGGACCATTGCGCCGACGCGGCCGGAGACCTAGCAAGAACAGTTATCATTTGCCGATCCGATAGTCACCTGGCGGGATGTTAAATTTCCGACATGTGCCGGGCGCCGCCCGATCGGTGAGCATGTCGCCGATTGCGAGCGCAGTGCGGCGAGCGCCCGTGGTGTCGACCGCAAGTGTCGCCGGGCGCCGCACGAGGGCGCGTTCGATTGCCGCGACGAGCCTATCCGGCGCCAGCTCCGCCGACGCCACCATCTCGACCACGCCGCAGGCGGCGAGCCGTTCGGCGCGCAAGGTCTGCTCGGTCTCGGCCATCTCGGCGAACGGCACCAGCACCGCCGGAATGCCGGCGGCGAGGATGTCGAGGACGGTGTTGTAGCCCGCCTGGCTGACGGAGACCCGGCAGCGCCGCAGCAGCCGAGGAAAATCGGCGCGGTAACGCTCGACCGCGACGCCTTTGGGAAGCTCCGCAGTCAGCACCGCTAACTCCGCCGCCGGCAAATTGGGTCCGGTAAGAAAGCGCCAGCCGGTCGCGGCGAGGCATCCCTGACGGCGCGCCGCGAGTGCTGCCCGCAGCAACTCGCCGCCCACGGCACCGCCGCCGGCCGAGACCAACACCTCCGCAGCACCCGGGGCGGCGGCGGCGTCTTCATAGGGCGGATCGGGCGGCGCGACATAACCGGTGTAGACAAGTCGATCGGCAATTTCCGGGGCAAGCGAAAAACTTGCCTCAAGCGGGATCAGCTTCGGGTCGCCATGCACCAGCACGGCGTCGAATTCGGCGCGCACGCGGGCGACGATCTCGTGCCGGCGTTTTGCGTCTTCGGGTGCGACGACAATGTCGCGCAACGAGCACAACACTAGTGCGCGCGGCCGCCGAGCGCGAGCGGCGGCAATCAGCGGCTCCAGCTCAAAGCGAAAGGCACGACGGCCAAACGGATAGGCCTCGATCAGCACGGCATCGGGCGCGGCCTCGGCGAAGGCGGCCAGCAACTTGTCGCGGCGCAACGCCCGCAAGGCATCGTCGACCGGCCGGCCATCGGCCCCAACCAGGTTCCGGAAGCTGGCGTCGGGTGCACGGATCGGCGCCAGCTGGACGATGTGCCGCGCCGCGGCACTCGCCAGCTCGGGCAACGGCTCGCCGCCCGAGACCAAAGTCACGGCAAAGCCTTCGCGCGCCATGCCGGCGACGAGATGGAGCGCGCGCCGCAAATGCCCGATCCCGAGCAGATGCTGGACGTAGAACAGAACTGAGCGGGTCACGGCCGCACGCTCCGCGGGTACGGAAGAATGGGGCTAGGCGGCATGGGCCGGGCGAAGCGCTGCGATCGCCGCGCCTAGACGAGAGGCGGCTGCGGGCAGATCATGCTCGGCCACGACCTGACGCCGCGCCGCCCGGCCAAACCGTCGGCGCAAATTCCGGCCCGCGAGCAAGCGTCGCACCGCGGCGGCGAAGGCGGCGGCGTCCCTTGGCGCCACGAGCAGCCCGGTGACTTCGTGCGTGATGATCCCGGCAACGCCGCCGCTGGCGCCGGCCACCACCGGCAATCCGCTCGCCTGCGCTTCGAGCAGCACCATGCCAAAGGCCTCGTTGACCGCCGGCCACACGCAGAGATCGGCAGCTGCCAAACGGCGAGAAAACGCTTGCGAACCCAGCGCCCCGGCCCAGGTGACGCGCCCGCCGAGTGGGGCCAGCGCTGCCTCGACCGCGAGGCGAGCAGCACCATCGCCGACCACCTCCAACGACCAATCGAGGTCGAGCAGGCGCGACAGCGCGTCGCCGAGAACCCGATAGGATGCGAGCTTATCGCCGGGCCGCATCATCGCCGCTGCGATCAGCCGCGGCGGTCCGCCGGCTTTCCGCCCAAGCGGATTGTAGAGGCCGGCGTCGAGAAACGGCTTGATCGCGACCCAGTGCCCAGGGTCGGCGAGCAACGGCAGCACGCAGTCGCGGTCGGCCGGGTTGAGCCCGATCACCGCGTCGGCGCACCGGATCGCCTGCTGGGCGGCGCGGTGCCCTGCCGCCCACGGGCCGCCCGCTTGCTTTGGCGCCAACGAGGCCTCGGCGAGCACATAGGGGATGCCGAGTGCTGTGGCGACCCGCGGGCCGAGCCAATCGGGCGCCTTGTGATAGATGTGGTAGGTGAACCATAGCTGCGGCGCCGAGGCGGGCATGACGCGACATCGGCGGAGATATCTGTCCGCGAGCTTGCCGCCGAGGACGGCCAGCTGGGCCTGCCGCAGCTGATCGCCGCGCCCTTCGAAGCTGCGAAAACGCGATGCCGCGACCGGCTCGTGCCCGGCACGGCGCAAGGCTTCGAGGAACAGTTGCGCCATTCGCCGGTCGCCCGACGGCACCGGATGATCGGGTGGCTTCAGCGGCGCGTAAAAGGCGATACGCATGCGGTCGCGAACTAGCGCGCCTCGACCAGTTCGTGCCGGTCGGCGCGTTCATCGGCGGTAGCGCCGGACATCAGCCCAAAGCGGTGCGTCAGCAGGTCGATCCCGGCGGCCATCGAAAATCGCGCGCGCACCCGCTGCTCGCCGGCTGCACCCAGCGCCGCCCGTCGCGCCGCGTCGCTGATTAGCTCGGCGAGGGCGCGCGCCAGCGCCGCCGGGTCGCCCGGCGGGACCAGGAGCCCGGTCGCGGCGGTGTCGATTAGCTCCGGGATCCCGGAAATCGCCGTCGCGATGCAGGCGAGGCGCTGGCTCTGCGCTTCCAACAGCACATTGGGAAGCCCGTCGCGGTCGCCGTTCGCGGTGACTTTGGCGGCCAGCACAAACAGATCGGCCTCGCGATAGGCAGCCAGCACCGCGGGCTGCGCCAGCGCGCCCCGCCATTCAATCCGCGGCGCCAGACCGAGGCTCTCGGCCCGTTGCAGCAAATTCGCGGCAAGGGCGCCGCCGCCGATATGCACAAAGCGCCAAGAGAGGTCGGGCGGCAACAGCGCCAACGCTGCAAGGAGGTCGTCATAGCCTTTTTTGGCGACCGCCCGACCGACCGAGAGCAGCACGACCGGAGTGTCCGGATCCCTGCCGTCGGCGCCCGGCGGGCGGGGCGGCGGCGGCGCAAAGCGTTCGAGATCGAGCCCGTGATAGCACAACGCCACCTGCTCGGAACTCGGCGCCCGCGCCGCCAGATGGGCGCGGCCGGCGGCGGTGCAGGTCACCGCCCACTCTGCCTCGCCGAGCTTTTCGCGCTTTTCCCAGTCGGGGATCGTCCAGATGTCCTTGGCGTGCGCCGACACCGTCCAGCCGAGGCCGCAAATCAGCGCGGCATAGCGCGCGACCGAGGCTGGCGTGTGCAGAAAATGGGCGTGGAGGTGGCCGATGTCCTGCGGCAGCTCGGTCGCCAGCGCCAGCGCTTGGCCAAACCGCCGCACCCGGTTCGGGGTCGGGTCGCGCCACAGATCGGCGAGCCAGGCGCGCCAGGCGCGGCGATAGCCGTTCTGCCGCCGCGCCCATCGCCAGCCGCGCCAGACACGCGCCGGCTCCTGATACAGATATTCGGGCAGGTACAGCCGCTCGGCACGGATCGCCGCGTGCACCGGATGCGTCTTGCGGTCAGTCGGGTGGCGCAACGAGACGATCAGGATGGCGAGCCCGCGCCGTTCGAGCGCCAGGATTTCCTGCGCGATGAAGGTTTCGGAAAGCCGCGGGTAGCCCTTGAGTACAAAGGCGACCCGCCCGCGGCCCGCCGCCGCGCGGTCCACCTTACGCCCTCAGGCGGGTCCGCACAGGCACCCGTGCGGCACGGCCCCGATCGAGCCATTTCTTCGCGAGCCGGTTGACATTCGGCATACCGTCGAGCAGGCCGGGGATGACCGCATTCGACGGTGGCGGTTGGTTCGTCAGCCGGCGCAGCGCCACCGCCATCGCCTGCGGGTCGCGGCCGCGCTCTTCGGGAAGCATCGACACGAGGCCCAGTTCCTCGGCGCGGGCGGCGCGGATGAACTGTTCGAGCCGGGGCGCTGTGCGTGGCATGATCAGCGCCGGCTTGTCGAAGGACAGGATTTCGCAGAAGGTGTTGTAGCCACCCATCGCAACGACGCCGGCGGCGCGCGCGATCAGCGCTTCAAACCGGGCGTTGAAGGTGATGGCGTGGACGTTCGGGAGCTGCGCCGCACGGGCCGAGAACCCAGCCCGCTGCTCGGGCGCCATAAACGGACCGAACACGATCAGCGCCGGCAGCGGAATGTTCGCGTTGTTCTCGTACGCCGCGAGGACCAGATCGACCAGCGCGTCGCCGTCGCCGCCGCCGCCCGGCGTCACCAGCAGAAACGGCTTTTCGACGATTTCCTGCAGGTCGGGCGTCAGCACCGGATCGGTCGCGGTACGGCGCAAATAGCCGGTGTAGATCATGCGCCGGCGCACGCTCGCCGGCACCGGCAGCCCGGCGAGCGGGTCGCAGATTTGCGGCAGACCGTAGACCCAGAGCTCGTCGTAATATTCCGACAAAGCGGGGACCGCGTGTTTGCGTTCCCACTCGCTTTCGAGCGCCTCGGGATCGTCCATCACGTCGCGCAAACCGAGGATCACCGTCGTCCGCCGGCGCTGCATCAGCTGCAAGGTGTCGCGGACCTCGCCGCGCAAGCCAAGCGGCTCCTTGTCGACAATCAGCATGTCGGGATCGAAAATGTCGGCGGTGTGGCGGATGATCGAGGAGCGCATCGCCAGCGTCTCCTCGATGTCGATGTGGAGGTTTAGGGAGACGTACTCGCCGTTGCGCAGCTTGATGACGCCGGGGACGCGCACAAAATCCACCCGCGAGCGGAAATCGAAGCTGCCGATGATCGGCGAGCCCGACAGGATCAGGATCGACAGCGCGGGGTCCGCCTCGACCATGGAGTGGGCGATCGCCCGGCAGCGGCGCAAATGACCGAGGCCGAAGCTGTCGTGGCTGTAGATCAGCACGCGCTTTTGATCACGGCGACTGGTCATTTAGGGGGCTCTTGCATGGGTGCGATTCGACTATTGCATAGCGGGTCGGGGGGCGGAATGATCTTTTTATGAAGCTCGCGGCGATCGAAGACATGGCGGTCGCAGCGGCTCGCGCGCGGGAGGCGGGGCCTACGCCGGTAGGCCGACTGACGCGGCTTCGCTTTCGATGCGGGGTCGGGGTGAGAGGGCGCGAGCGGCAGCGCGCGTGCGCAGCGTTCCAAATCGCCAATCGGGTTTTTGAACCTGCTGCGAACTTCCAAAGCAGCGCCACCGTCAAATTCCAGCCAGCCCGGTTTGCTCATCTGCCGCGCATAATCTCCGGGATCCGCGTCGAGGTCTGCCTGCACATATCCTCCATCGATATCGTTACCAATTTCATTGCACGGCACGATTTTCGCCGGATCGAGGAAGAGCCGACAGATCGACCTCGAGTAGCTGGTTGAGCAATTTGCGTCTCCCAACATGATCAATGCGCACCTGTCATTCGACCCGCCCGAGGGCATCGCGCCGCGGCTCGAAGACGCACCGGCCGTCGCGAATTTGTCCCTCGCTGCCCCCGACCACAGCCGCATTCGCGATCGGGTTGGCATTACTGTCCCGACCGACCGTCAAATCGCCGTCATCAAACTCGCGCCGTCGTTGAGCCGATGTACAAAACCGTCGTTGTTACGTTCAAACCGGCGCCCGCACGGCGGCGGTTTGAAGCTGGCGCTCCAACATCGCCGCGGCGCACGACCATACTGGCCGGCGAGATCGTCTATGGCGTAGCAACAGATGATTTCGGCGCTCGACGAACAGGCTCAGGCAAGCGTTTACCAGAGGAGTGAAGGCGGAATTCGCCGGCCGCGGCATCTGGGTGCTGCATCGTGCGAGCCTCGCCCGCTATTTCGGCCGCGCGCTCGTGATCGGCAACAGCAGATTGCCGGAGCAGGGTTCGCCCACCGAGCTTGCCGAGCGCAACGACTCGCTGCTTACATTGCTCGCGGCAGCGGAATAAGCGGAAGCGAGATGGGAGACGCAAAGGAGGGAGGAAGATGAGCCTGAAACAGGAATTCGAACTGTTGCGGCGGGTGCCGCTCTTCGCCGAGATCGAGCCGTCGCGGCTGAAGCTGTTGGCGTTTATGAGCGAGCGGGTCGGGTACGACGCCGGCAAGATCATGGTCCGCCAGGGCGATACCGCGGACGCCGCCTATCTGATCATCGAGGGACACGCCGAGGTCATCGCCGAAACGCCCGCCGGGCCGGTGATCCTGGCGACGCTCGGCGCCAACGAGACCGTCGGGGAGATGGGCATACTCTGCAATGCGCCGCGCAACGCGACGGTCCGCGCCAAGGATCGGCTGATTGCCCTGCGCATCTCGAAGGAGCCGTTTATGCGGATGGTGCGCGAATTCCCCAACATCTCGGTGTCGATCATGCAGGAGCTGGCGCACCGGTTGGACGTGACCAACAACCAGCTGCGGGCGGCAATGGCGGAGAACAAGCGTTTGCGCGATCAAATCGGGATCGCCGCGTGATCCTCGTGCGGTGAGCCGGCTCGATAGCTTTATCCGCCGACTTGAGGCGCAGCGCGCCTGCCTCGACCTCGCGGCGGCGCTGATCGACGGTCTCGACGGGCCGGTGCTCGAACTCGGGCTCGGCAACGGCCGGACATACGATCATCTGCGCGAACTGTTTCCCGATCGCGATATCTTTGTTTGCGAGCGCCGGATCGCGGCGCACCCCGATTGCATCCCGCCCGCGGAATTCCTGTTGCTGGGCGACATGCGCGAGACCTTGCGCACGGCGCGCGCGCGCTTCGAAGGCCGGGCGGCGCTGGCCCATCTCGATCCCGGAACCGGCGATATCGCCGCGAGCCAAGCGCTCGCCCGAGTGCTGGCGCCGCTGGTCGGGCCCTTGCTGCGTCCGGGCGGCGTGCTGGTCAGCGAGCCGGCGATCGCGGTGCCCGAATTCGCCCCCGTGGCGTTGCCCGGCGATGTGATGGCGGGCCGCTATTACATTTACCGCCGGATCACCCCCCGATCGTCACCATGACCGGGACATGATCGGAGGCTTTCTCCCAGCTACGGCTGTCGCGAAACACCCGCGCCTCCGACAAGTCGCCGATGAGCCCAGGCGTCGCCCAGATGTGGTCGAGCCGGCGGCCGCGGTTGGAGGCCGCCCAGTCGCGCGCGCGATAGCTCCACCAGGTATAGAGCCGCTCCGGCGGCGGGACAAAATGCCGCACGGCGTCGACAAAGCCCCCCGCCTGGCGGAGCCGGCCGAGCCGCTCGACTTCGACCGGAGTGTGGCTGACGACGGTCAGCAACTGCTTGTGCGACCATACGTCGGCTTCGAGCGGCGCGATATTCAGGTCGCCGACCGCGACCATCTTCCGGCCGTCGCCGCGCTCGCCCGCGAACCATGCGGTGATCTCGTCTAGAAATTGCAGCTTATGCGCGAATTTGGGGTTTGTAACCGGGTCGGCGACGTCGCCGCCGGCCGGAACGTAGATGTTGTGCAATTCGATGCCACCGGGCAATACGGCAATCGCGTGCCGGCAATCCTCGCGCGCGCACCAGCTACGGGTTTCGGGCGTCTCGAACGGCACCCGCGACAGGATCGCGACGCCGTTATAGCCCTTCATCCCGTGTACCAGCCGATGGCGGTAGCCGAGGGTTTCGAATGCGTCAGCGGGGAATAGCTCGTCCGGGGTCTTCGTTTCCTGCAGACACAGGACGTCCGGGGCCCATTCGGCGATCAGCCGGCAAACATTGGCGATGCGCAGACGCACCGAATTGATGTTCCAGGTGGCAAGCCGCAACATCAGGGCGTAACACGGGCGCAACAGCGGCGGCAAAGCCGGGGTCTGAAAACACAACGGCGCCCGGTCGGGGGGAAGACCGGGCGCCTGCATGTCAGAAGCGTTTGGGGGAAATCGGGCCCGCAGGGGAGACGGGACCGTTTTTGAGAGAGCTTTATGCTCTCCCCGCTTCTGGAACTGTGAAATGGGGTGCGAATCGGGCAGGGCAACCCCCCGATTTGTGCATGCCGGAAAGCAAAAAATAGCATGCGCCGGAGCGGAACGAATCGGGACTCGCTCAGGCCGCGCGCACCGCCGGCGCCGGACCTGCGGCGGCTGCGCGGCAGGCTTGGCCAAAGGCCGCAAACAGCGCCGCCGAGACCGGATTCTCCAGCACCTTGTATTCCGGATGCCATTGCACGCCAACGACAAAACGCGCCTGCGGCAGACTGACGCCTTCGATCTGGCCGTCGGGCGCCACCGCTTCGACGCAAAGCCCCGGAGCGGGGCGGTCGATCCCCTGCGAGTGCAAGGAATTGACCATGATTTCGTCGCTGCCGGCGAGTGCGGCGAGCACCCCCCCCGGCGTCAGCGCAACACTGTGCGCGGACCCATAGGGGCCGTCCGGCGAGTCCTTGGGCGGCCGATGGCTGATCCGGTTCGGCATGTCGCGCAGCCGCTGGTGCAGCGTCCCGCCCAGCGCCACGTTCAGTTCCTGAATGCCGCGGCAGATCGCCAGCACGGGCAGGTTGCGGCGCACCGCCTCGCGGATCAGCGGCAAGGTGGTCGCGTCGCGCGCCGGGTCGTGCAGGATCTCGGCATCGAGCGGCTCGCTGCCGTATTCGCTCGGGTGGACATTGGACGGGCTGCCGGTCAGCAGCAGGCCGTCGAGCATGTCGAGCACCGCGGTAATGTCGATCCTCAACCCGACCGCCGGGATCGAGATTGGCAGACAGCCGGTCGCCTCGATAATCGCGGTCGGGTATTTGTCGGCGATCGTGTGAATCACCCGTTCGTTGACCGTGCGCATACAGGCGGGGATGCCGACGATCGGCAATAGACGGGCTGGCATCAGGGTGCTGCTCAATTATCGTTGGTGCGGCGCGAAGTGTACGGGTTTTGATATACAAATAGGTTGGGGTCGAGCGCCATACCGAATTGCTGCTGCGACAGCGACACCGTGGTGACGTGGCGCTGCTGGTCGACGATCGTCCACTGGCGCAGAGACAGCGGCTGGTCGGTGAACACCATCGTCAGACTGCCATTGTCGGGTGCCGCCGGATCGACGACGGTGATCTGCAGCGAATTGTCGCCGCGCTCGAAGCGGGTGACGACAAGGTCGCTGAAGCTGATCGGGGACCGCAACAGAAACCACGCCGGGGTCGACTTCAGCCCGACTTGCGAGACTTCAGCCAGTTGCGTATCGACATAGTAAACGTAAAACCGATCGGCGAGCAGCAAAATAGGGCTCGGCGGATCGTATTGGAAACGCATTCGTCCCGGCCGCTCCATCCACAGCCAGCCGCTGACGGTGCCGCCATTGGCTGAATACTGGTGAAAGCGCGCGGTCATCGTGCTGATGCTGTTCAGATAAGCGGCGATCCGCAGCAGATCGGCCTGGTCCTGCGCGGTCAGCTGGGCCGGCTGCGGCGGCGTGTCGGCGCAAGCGATACCGAGCGGGGCCAGCATCGCCAAGGTCAAGCCCAGGGCCAGCGTCAGCCGCCGCCACCATCGCGCATTTCTCGTTCCCGCATCCCCCCGGCCTCCTTCGATCCGGACCATCGCGCCGTTACCCGTCTCCGACCCGCCGGTGCGGCGGTGCCGGGGACATGAGGTCGCCGGCCGCCAGCGTCAATTGCGCCTATTCGCCGCCGCGCGCCAGGACCTCGCGCTTGCCGACATGGTTGGCGGCGCTGACGACACCCTCGGCCTCCATCCGCTCGATGATCCGCGCGGCGCGGTTATAGCCGATCTGCAGATGGCGCTGGACAAAGCTGGTCGACGCCTTGCGCTCGCGGCAGACGACCGCGACCGCCTGGCGGTACAGCATGTCGCCCGATTCGCCGTCCTCCTCGGCCGCCAGCGGGTCGAATGGCCCGGCGTCGTCCTCGGTGATTTCGTCGATGTAATCGGGTTCGCCGCGCGCCTTTAGAGACGACACGACGCGCTCGACCTCTTCGTCGGAGACAAAGGGGCCGTGGACGCGGGTGATGCGGCCGCCGCCGGCCATATAGAGCATGTCGCCGCGGCCCAAGAGCTGCTCGGCGCCGCCTTCGCCGAGGATCGTGCGGCTGTCGATCTTGGAGGTGACCTGAAAGCTGATCCGGGTCGGGAAATTGGCCTTGATCGTGCCGGTGATGACATCGACCGAGGGACGCTGGGTGGCCATGATGATGTGGATGCCGGCGGCCCGCGCCATCTGCGCCAGGCGCTGGATCGCCGCCTCGATCTCCTTGCCGGCGACCAGCATCAGATCGGCCATCTCATCGACGACGACGATGATCAGCGGCAATTCGCTGGGGTCGAAGGGCTGCGGTTCGAAGATCGGCTCTCCGGTCTCGTCGTCGAACCCGGTTTGCACCTTACGCACCAGGCTTTCGCCTTTAGCGGCGGCCTCCGCGAGGCGGGCGTTGAAGCCGTCGATGTTGCGCACGCCGAGCTTCGACATCTTGCGATAACGGTTCTCCATCTCGCGCACCACCCATTTGAGCGCGAGCACCGCCTTTTTCGGATCGGTGACGACCGGCGCCAACAGATGCGGGATGCCGTCATAGACCGACAATTCCAGCATCTTAGGATCGACCATGATGAATTTGCAGCGATCGGGCGGCATCCGGTAGAGGATCGACAGGATCATCGTGTTGATGCCGACGGACTTGCCCGACCCGGTGGTACCGGCGATCAGCAGATGCGGCATCTTGGCGAGGTCGGCTAACACCGGCTCGCCCGAGATGTCCTTGCCGAGGATCAGCGCCAGACGCCCCGGATGCTTTTCATAGACGGGCGAATCGAGCAATTCGCGCAGATAGACCGTCTCGGCTTTGCGGTTCGGCAATTCGATGCCGATCACGCTGCGCCCCGCGACCACGGCGACGCGCACCGAAATGGCGCTCATCGAGCGGGCGATGTCGTCGGCGAGTCCGATGATGCGCGAGGCTTTGATTCCCGGCGCCGGCTCCAGTTCGTAGAGGGTCACGACCGGACCCGGGCGTACCTGCACGATCTGACCGCGCACGCCGTAATCCTCGAGCACGGTTTCGAGCATGCGGGCATTTTTTTCGAGCGCCTCTTCGTCGATCGCGGCGGCCTTGGCAGCCGGCGCCCTCTCCAGGAGATCGAGCGCCGGCAATACCGGCTCTTCGTCGGGCACAAGGTCGAGGCGGGGCTGGCGCTCCTCCTCGCCGCGCCGTCCCGTCGCCGCCAGCCGCGTTGGCGGCGCGACAAAGCGAATGAGGCCGCTGCGCTCGCGTTCTTTTCCCGCCGGCTCCTGCGACGGGGTGCGGCCGAGGCGCGGCTCGCGCCGGTCCGGCAGCGGCGTCACCACTCCGCGCGATTGCGGTTCGATCCCCGCCGCGGCGGCGGCGTCGGCATGGCCGAACCGCGCCCGCCACCAGCGCCGCAGCAGCTTGCCGCCAACCCCCGCCGCCAGCATCGTCCCGTGCCCGGACAAAACCGCGAACCGTCCGGCGCCGCGCCCGGCGCCGCCGCCCAGTTCGCGCCAGTCGCGCCATGACAGCCCGAGAATCAGCAGCAGCAACAAGCCGAGACCGGCCGCCGCAATCATCGATACCGGCAGCGCCGCGGCGCCGAGTCCCGCCAGCGCGAGCGCCCGCTGCATCTCCCAGCCGAGCGCCCCGCCATAGCCGACCAACGCCCCCGAATCCGCGCCATGGTCGAGCACCGACAAAGCCAGCGCCGCCAGCAACAGCGCTGCCGGCAACAAGCCGAGTTTGAGCCACGGCGACAGCAGCGGGCGGTCGAGCAGCAGCCGCAACGACCAACCGGCCAGCACAAGCGGGATCACAAACCCGGCAAAGCCCAGGCTCTGGCGCAACAGATCGGCGAGCATCGCCCCGTCCTGGCCGAGAAAATTATGCGGGCCGGCATCGATCGCCGTGTCCAGCGACGGGTCGCGCGGGTCGTAGGAAACGAGCGCGGCGGCGATCAAGAGAGCCGCCAGCAACAGGCTGAACCCCAGCGTCTCAAAGAGCCGCCGCCTCAGCGCCGCCCACGCCTCGTTCCAGGCGCGGTTTCGGCGCGCCCCGCCGCCAGCGGTCAAACCAATCGATTTGGCCATGCTTCCCCCGATGCCGGCCCATACCCCCGCCCGTGCGCAAACCGCTCGCCGAGTCCGCCCGATCCGCGCAGAGCGAACCCAGCATATCGTCCCCGCCGGCGAACGCCAGCCCATTGAGGCTGCGCACGCAGTTGCCGGCGGAAACCACACGCGATACGATCCCGCCGAGACTAAAGCTCCTGTCACAAGTTTGGGTGCCGCTCGTGGGTCGCGTTGTTCTCGGGCTTTGTTGTGCCGCTTGCGCAGTGGCCGGCTCTATCGGGCCCGTTGCCGGCCAAAATTTCCCGCCGCCGCGCTATGGTCCGCCGCCCTGCCAGGCGGTGACGCGCGGGCCATTTGCCGGTGCCGCGCGGGGTGCCGCCGGGGGGGCCTTGTTCGGGGCGATTGGCGGAAACGCCGGTCGGGGAGCAGCGATCGGCGCTGCCGTCGGCGGAGTCGCCGGCGCCGTTCGGCGTGGCGCCGCGCGCAGCTCCGGAGCCTGCTACTAAGAACGCTTTCCGGGAAAAGGCGGGGTGTAAAAGGGGATGTTGACCAAGCGGCTATCCGTGGCATTGCCGGCGGCCTGTTTAGCGGTTTTCGCGTTTTTGACCTGGGGTCCGGCGGCTGTTGCCCAACAGCAATCGCCCGCGCCGGCTCAGTCCGCTACACAACCGGCGCCGGCGGCTGCCGCTCCCGCGCGAACGCCCTCCGAGGCCCAGGTCGCGCCCCACCACTGGGACGTGGACCGCGTCCGCTGCTCCGACCTATTGAGAGCCTCCGATGACGACCGAGCGTCGGCGGCAATGTTCTATTACGGCTATCTGGCGGCAAAAGCTGGGATTCACGTCATCGACGTCAGCCACATCAGCGACAACATCGCCAAGGTCATGCGGCAATGTGAGGCGACGCCGAACCTGACGGTGCCGCAGGCATTCCGGCAGGCGCTGCGCCCGTCCGGCCGCGGCTAGCGGCCGCCGTTCCCCCTGAAGTCGGAATGCCCGACGATGTCGAGCTGCTGATCGCCGGCGGCGGGCTGAATGGCCTGCTGCTCGGAATTGCCTGCGGCGGGGCGGGGCTCACCTGCGCGGTAGTTGATCGCACCGATCCGGCGGCGATGCTCGAACAGCGGTTCGATGGGCGCAGCTCGGCGATCGCCTATGGCTCGCAGCAGATATTGCAGGCGCTCGGGCTGTGGCCGGCGATTGCCGCCGAAGCCGAGCCGATCCGCGAAATCCGCGTCGCCGACGACAACGCCCCGCTGTTCCTGCATTACGACCATCGCGAGCTTGCGACCGATGCGCCGCTCGGTTGGATCGTCGAAAACCGGGTCCTGCGCCGCGCCTTGATCGAACACGCGCGCTCGCTGCCGAGCCTCGTCTTCCTCGCCCCGATCGAGGTTGGTTCTGTCGCGGCCGCCGCCACCGGTGCGACCGCGGCCCTCTCCGACGGGCGGCAGATTGCCATACGCCTGGTCGCGGCCGCCGACGGCGCCGGCTCGCCATTGCGCCGCGCCTGCGGCATTCGCACTGTCGAATGGCGTTATCGCCAGACCGCGATCGTCACGACCGTGCATCACGAGCGCCCGCACGCGGGCATCGCGGTCGAGCATTTTCTGCCAGCCGGCCCATTCGCGATCTTGCCGATGACCGGCAACCGGTCGTCGATCGTATGGACCGAACGAGAGGAACTCGCCGCGCGACTGATGGCCCTTCCCGAGGCCTCGTTTGCCGCCGAGCTCGCGGCGCGGTTCGGCGACTTTCTCGGGCATGTCGAACCGGTGGCGCCGCGCTGGTCCTACCCCGTCGGGCTGATGCTGGCCGAGCGCTACGTCGACCGCCGGCTGGTGCTGGTCGGGGAAGCGGCGCATGTGATCCATCCGATCGCCGGGCAAGGCCTCAATCTCGGCGTCCGCGACGTGGCCGCCCTCGCCGAACTCGTTATCGACCGGCGGAGGCTCGGCCTCGACATCGGTGACGACGCGCTGCTGCAACGCTATCAACGATGGCGGCGTCTCGATGCGGTGTTGCTCGCCGCCGTGACCGACGGCCTCAACCGCCTATTTTCGAATTCCGTAGCGCCGCTTCGCTTATTGCGCGATCTGGGCCTCGCCGCGGTCGATCGTCTGCCGCCGGTAAAGCGCTTTCTGATGCGCGATGCGATGGGGGTCACCGGCGACCTCCCCCGCCTGCTCCGCGGCGAACCGCTGTAGACCGGTCCCTCCGGAAGGGATCGTTCGCGGGACGGGGGGCTCGTACCATCCGGCGCAGGCGCACTGCCGGAGAACGGTGCGGTCAGATCCGCCCCTGTAAAGCTAAATCGCCAATGTGTGACCCGGCTCACATGCGTTTTGCGCCGGGTGAGATATTTGCCGGGCCTGCCCCCGCCATGGTCGGGAGCATGCGCGCTATGGAGGGCGTCATGCCAAGAGCGAACCTTTGGAACAACGGCGCGGCGCGGGTCGAGCTCGACGGGCGTGCGCGCGACGCACGCTTGCGGCTCGAACGGGTCGAGCGATTGTTTGCGCCGCACGTTCGAGCGCCGGAATACTGGCTCAGGCGGGTACTTGTTTGCTTGAGTTTTTTCGGCGGCCGTTCGCGAAGCGACCGAGGCGGAAGGCCGCCGGGCAGCCGGCGGCCTGACCGGACACCCCAAATCGATCAAATGAGGCTCGCAACCTGCGGCTCATTCCAGCGCCCGCCGGCACTCTCGTTCCACCATCACGCGAGCGGGTGAATGTTCGGCGGCGAGCGGTTCCGCAACGCGTGCCGCGACCCACGGGCGAATCGCGGTCAGGACGCGAGCAGAACCCGCTCGATCTCGTCGACGGGAACCCCGCAGATCTTCGCAACCTCAGTGGCCGTCATGCCGTATTTAACCCAGGTCCGGATGCGCGCCGCCTGTGAGGCGGAGATTTCGCCGGTCACGGGCGACGCGGCCCCGGAGGAAACGACCGGCTCGCGCCGAACCGGCGTCGCCGCCTGAGGCCGCGCGGACAGCGCAGGCTTGGCGGCCAATGGCGGCTTGGCCACGGGCGGCTTTTGAGTGAACAACGCCTCGGCCGCCTGGCGCGCCCTGTCGATCCGCTCGCGGTCGCTCGGGTAGCGCTCGCCCGGCTTGGCGTTGTGGCCTCCGAGACGGCGGGGCGGGTGATTTTCAGCCATCGCTGCGGCAAACGATAACCCATTGACGAAATGCGCGCTCGCGGAATTTTCGCCCTGTTCGATTTTGTCCAGATCCAGATATCGAGGCCGCAGGCGGTGCGGGCGCGCGAGACGGACAGGCCGGATGCCGACGTTGGCCAAGGAAGTGAATTGGCTAGTCGGTTCCGGATATGCGCAATCGCTGGATTCGATTTAGTCACGCACCAAAAACCACGCCGTTTCATGGAAACCAACCGGCGTTCCTCGGTTCGTCTTCCTCACGTCAGCAGCTTTTCGAGCGTCGCCAAGCTGTCGGCTTCCTGGAAGGGTTTGTCCCAGCGAATGCGGTGGATGCGCGGGAAACGCATCGCTACGCCGGATTTGTGGCGGGTGGAACGGTGCACGCTGTCGAAGGCGACTTCGAGGACGATGGCGGGCGTCACCTCGGGTATCGGCTCCGCTGCGTAGGTCTCGTGGCGTCAGGGTCCGGTCGCATGGGTCACTATGTGTGAAGCACTTCACACATGACGGTTTAAGTGTAGTGTAATGTATAACCTCACAACGGTCCCGGCAAAATCGCTCCGGTCGACCGCCGCTAGGAGGACTTTTGTGGCGAAGCACCCATCGGCGGCTTGGCACCATTGGGGCGAGCACCGGGATATTCCGCGAAAATTCAGGGCGGACCGATTAAATCAGGTGCTTGGCCGAGTGCATTTTTTTTCGATTACGCAGGCCAGAGCTTCATATCGAACCGCGAGACCTGGGATGGTGGCGACAAGCCATGCCGGGGTCAGAAATTTCCTGTTGCTGACAGCAACCGCTGTGTCGCTCGCTGCCGGCTGCACGCCTGTACCGAGAGTGGAATTGACGGCTTACACGACGGCATACTCGGATGGTCTTGAAGCGACCAATGGTGTGCTCGACACATCGTGCCATACGAACGGGTTGTGATGCGCCTTGCCTCTGGAGACACCGCATCGCTCGTCTCGACGCCACGTGCGGCTGGCGCATCGCCCCCGCCGATCGAAGGGCGGAGGAGCCCAGCCCGGCCGCTGCCACCGCCCGATCCCTCCCTGTTCGCCGATCCGAACGCGGTGCGTTCAACCCAGCCGCGGCCGCCGCCCGATCCTGCCTTGTTCGCCAATCCGAACTCGGTGAAATCCGTCAAACCGGCACCGCCGCTCGACCCCCCTCCGGCCGCGCCGATGGGGGCGGTGACAACGGTCAGTGAAGGCGGCTGCGATAACGGGATTGGCGGGGCCGACCCATTTTGCTACGAGCTGAGGGACGCGTGGGCGGATATCGGGGACCCGCCGCTCGTCGCCGCCTACCGAAGCCTCTCCAATGTCGTCCTCCGCTTCAACAACCTGCTGGTCGCTTACGCCAACGGCATCAGCGGCACGCTACTTGAGCAAGATGTCAACAGCCTGTCCGCCGCTGCGGGCGGCTTGACGCAACTTGCGCCGATTGCCGCCATCGGCGGCGCCGGCGGGTTCGCTGCGGGTTTCAGCGGCGTCGTCAGTGCGCTGGCGCCGATCGCCGGCATCGCCGGCCGGATCGCCGACCGGGCCCAGCTCCGCGACTTCCTGCTGAACAACTATGAAAACGTCGACAAGGCGATTGCGCTGATGGCGACCGGCTCCGCCGAGCTTTACGCCAACGTGGCGATCGGCACGAATCTGTTTCGCCGCATGACCGCGCCCGGTGCGGGTCAGTCGTTGGTCGTGCGGCGTCAGGAAATCCGCCGATTGATCGCCAATTGGACGGTTTTGCTGGACGACAATCGCCGGCTGCTGCGCGAATTGCGGGCCGCCGCCGCCGCACCCGACGGGCTCGAGACGCGGCTCAACAATCTCGATCCGTCGGTCAAGGCCAGGACCGACACGAGCGTCATCAAAAAACAAATCGCGACACTGGGGACGCCGTTGCTGGCGCCCTGACACGCGATGTTGATGAGGCGGCTCAACACGAGCGAACTGGGAGGAAATTATGACTGAGCAATTAACCGACATTAGAGACGAACTGAAAAGAGCGTCCGATCAACTGTTGGACGAACGCGACGCTGACGCCAACGACGCGGCCAAGGTGGCGGTGGCTGACGCCGAATTCGATCGGATTGCCGTCGTCCTGTCCTCGGTCCAGACCGCCATCAACCAGCAGCTGGCGCTTAACCTGAACGCAGTCGCGGCGAGGCTGGAGGACAGCATCGAGGCGCAGCGCGCCATCGGCCTGTCGACCGCGGCGGCGACCCTCGCAGACCTGGTCGCCAGCATTCGCGGTTCTCTCGCGAGCCCTGCGCCGGGTCAAACCGATACCGGAGAGCCTGCGGGGCCGCAGGATCCGCAGCCGCGCGGTGAGCCGCCGCCGGGGCCGTCGGCGCCACAGGGTCAGCCGCAAGGCCCCGGCGGCAATGGGCTAAAGGCGAAGCCCGGCACGCATCAAGTGATCGTCGACAAGCTGATCGCTGGGGCCAGGGTGGAAAACCTGGAGCCAGTCACAGTGCTGACGATCGTCGCCATCGAAAGCGAATTCAACCCGACCGCGACAAACCCGGTGAGCTCCGCTGGCGGATTGTTTCAGTTTCTCGACGCGACCTGGGCGAGTGCTGGCGGCTCAACCTTTCCCGGCCATGGCGGCAGAAACAATGGCGAGGCGGCGGCGGCGCCGATCGACGATCAAGTCCGGATTGGCTGCGGGTTTATCGCCAAGATCATCCGGGACCTTGCCGACCACCTCGGTCAAACGCCGACGCTGACGGCGATTTACATGGCGCATCAACAGGGCTTCACGGGCGCGCTGAAGATTCTGACGTCGGACCCGGCGGCCTCGATCGAATCCGTAGTGGGCGACGAGGCGGCGCGCAACAACCGCTTGAGCGGCCTGACCGTTGCCCAGGCCAAGGCCAAATTCGACACGCTGGTGCGCAGCCACGAGGATGAAGCGCTCGCCTTGGTCACGACGACACCGGCTACCGGCGCCACGGTCGTTGCCGCGTCGTCAGCGGGCAGCACAATTGCGCCAAAGGCGGCTCACATTGCGCTGACTGAAATGGAAATGTTTGCTCGCCGCAACGGCACCGTGGTCAGAGAGACGCAGCCGCCGCTGAGCCAGCGCGTTCTCGAATATTTCAGACTGGTTGGCCGCCCCGACATCGTCGATCCCAGCGCCGAGCCGTGGTCGGCGGCGTTCATTTCGTTTGTGATGAGCAGCGCCGGAGCAACCCCTATCCAGTTTCCCATTTCCGCATCCCACCACAGATACATCTTGCAGGGATTGGCCAACAGGATGAGAAATAACCTCGATGCGCCAATCGTCTATTTCGATCGCAATGAAGTGGCGCCGCGAATTGGTGACCTGATCGGCTTTTCCCGAACCGCAGAGGTCCAAAATAGAGCGGATTTGGAACGGTTTTTACCTGATAAATTTTTTCCCTCTCACACTGATCTCGTGATTGACGTATCCGGACCGAGAATCAAAGCGGTGGGAGGCAATGTATCACAGACCATAATGACATCGACGGTGCCGGCGGACGACAGCGGCAAGATCGACCCGGCGGACCAGCATTTCTTTTTGCTTCGCCTCAACATATAGCAACTCGGCAAGCTGGCGGGCGGTTCATCGAGGCCAACCATCGCAAGGAACGGCCGGATGCCGTTGGCATGCGTGGAACGAGCACCAATCCAGCAATCGTTACGTCAGCATCTTTTCGAGCGTCGCCAAACTGTCGGCTTCCTGGAAGGGTTTGTCCCAGCGAATGCGGTGGATGCGCGGGAAACGCATTGCCACGCCGGATTTGTGGCGGGTCGAGCGGTGCACGCTATCAAAGGCAATTTCGAGGACGATGGCGGGCGTCACCTCGCGCACCGGGCCATAGCGCTCAACCGTGTTGTTGCGCACCCAGCGGTCGAGCCGCCGCAATTCGTCGTCGGTAAAACCTGAATAGGCCTTGCCGACCGGGACGAGGGCGTCGCCGGCCCAGGCGCCGAAGGTGTAGTCGGAGTAAAACGACGAGCGTTTGCCGTGGCCGCGCTGGGCGTACATCAGCACCGTGTCAAGGGTGAGTGCGCCGCGTTTCCACTTGAACCACGGGCCGTTGGGTCGCCCAGCGACATAGGGCGCGTCCGCGCGCTTCAGCATCAGCCCTTCGATGCCGCGCTCGCGGGCGCCATCGCGCAATTCGCGCAATTCGTTCCAGCGGGCAAACGGCACCAGCGGCGACAGATCGAGCGCCGCGCGCGGCATGCCCGCATACCAGGCTGTAAGCCGCCGGCGCCGCTCGACAAACGGCAGAGGGCGCAAATCTTCCTCCCCCTCGCGCAGGATGTCGTAAAGCCGCACCGCCGCCGGAAAATCGCGCAGCATCTTGGCGCTCGCATTTTTTCGGTTGAGCCGCTGCTGCAAATCGTTGAACGACGCCGCCTCGCCGTCGCGCACCACCAACAATTCGCCGTCGAGTGTCACCCTGTCCGGCATCGCCGCGAGGACGTCCGGAAAGGCGGCGCCGATATCGTCGCCGGAGCGCGAATAAAGCCGTTTTTCGCCGCCGCGGGCGGCGAGCTGGACACGAATGCCGTCCCACTTCCACTCGGCGAGGTAAAGGGCGGGATCGAGACCGGCGAGGTCGTCGTCTTCGAGCGGCTGCGCCAGCATCAATGGGCAGAAATTGGGGCGGTCGCCGATGTCGGGTGGCGGCTCACGGCCTTCGAGCCAGTCGAACAACGGCCGGTAGGGCGGCGCGAGACCGTGCCAGACCTCCTCGATGCGGTCGACCGGCACACTGCCCCATTCGGCGAGGGCGGTCTTGGCAAGCCGCGCCGACACCCCGATCCGCAGGCTGCCGGTGACGAGCTTCAGCAACGCCCAGCGCCCGGTCGCATCGAGCGCATCGAGCCACGCCGCTAGCAGATCCCCGACATCGGCGCGGTTGGCGCGATGCAAGGTTTCGACAATTTCAGGCAGGCTCGGCACGGGTGCCGGGGCTTGTGCGGGCGCGAGCGCGGGCCAGATCAGCGACACTGTCTCGGCCAAGTCGCCGACGAAATCATAGGACCAGGCGAGCAGTTCGGGATCGACGCGCTCGGCGGTCAGCGCGCGGACCTGATTGGGTTTGGCCTCGGCAAAGGACAATTCGCCGGTCAAAGCCGCCAAGGCCCAGCCGCGCTCCGGGTCGGGCTGGGCCGCGAAATACTCTTGCATCAGCCGCAATTTCCCGTTGCGCGACGGCGTCAGCAGCAGTGCTTCAAGCAAAGCCGAAAACCGGTTCACTCGTCTTCCTCGTAACCGGCAAGCGCCAGCGCGCGGGCATGGTAGCCTTTTTTGGTCGCGTAATGGACGAGCGCTTCCTCGCGGCCGTGGGTGACCCAGATTTCCCCGGCGGCGACGTCGTCGAGGGTTTGCGTCAGCTCGTCCCAATCGGCGTGATCGGAGATCACTAGCGGCAGCTCGACGCCGCTTGCCTTGGCGCGCTGCCGAACCCGCATCCAGCCCGACGCCTGGGCAACGAGCGGGTCGGGCAGGCGCCGCGACCAGGGCTCGGCGGCGGCGCTCGGCGGCGCCAGCACGATGCGGCCCTTCAGCGCGTCGCGCGGAACGCCGGTGATTGGCACAACCGGCCCGAGCGGGACGCCGTACCTCTCGTATAGGGCGGTCAACGCGATCAGCTGGCCGTGCAGATAGACCGGCGCCTCGTATCCGGCCCGCCGCAACAGCGCCAAGACGCGCTGGCATTTGCCCAGCGCGTAGACCCCGACCAGATGGCAGCGCTCGGGGAACAAGGTCAGGGAATGCAGCAGCTTGTCGATCTCCTGGTCGTCCGGGGGATGGCGGAAGACCGGCAGGCCAAAGGTCGCCTCGGTGATGAAGAGGTCGCAATTCTGCGGCTCGAACGGGGCGCAGGTCGCGTCCGGACGGCGCTTGTAATCGCCCGAAAAGACGACGCGGCTGCCGCGATAATCGAGCACGATCTGGGCGCTGCCGAGCACATGGCCCGCGGGCATCAGCCGGACCCGGAGCTCGCCGACCGTCAGATTCTTGTCATAGGAGAGCGGCTGCAACGCGCCGCCGGCGCCTTCGCCATAGCGCGCCTGCATGATCGCGATCGTCTCCACCGTCGCCAGCACGTGGCCATTCCCGGAACGGGCGTGATCGCCGTGCCCATGGGTGATGACGGCGCGCGGCGCCGGGTGCTGCGGGTCGAGATAAAAGTCGCCGGGCTCGCAATACAGCCCGGCGGGCGTCGGCATGATCCAACTCTGCGGCCGCGGCGGGGCGATGGGCATCGGCAGATCCGAAATCGGGGTCGATGATGGTCCCGATATGGGGCATCGTCTCCGCCGCTGAAACCGGCTACCACAGTTTACGCGGCGCGGGCGGCGGCTAGATCAGCTGCTCGATCGCGGCCGGGTCGCGGATGACGATCGAGCCTTTGGCGAGGTCGATGAAGCCGGCTTTCTGCCACGCCTGCAGCTGCTTGTTGACGCTCTCGCGCGAGCTGCCGACGATATGCGAGAGCTCGCTCTGCGACATGTGCAGTTCGAGCACCCGGCCGTCGACGACGGGCTGCCCCGAGCGTTCGGAAAGGTGCAGCAGCGCCTTGGCGATCCGGCTTTCGAGATGGCGAAACTGCAGGTCCTCGACCTGCTCGCTGGTCTGCCGCAGCCGCTGGCATAAAATCTTGATCAGCATCAGGCAGATGTCGGCGCGATTTTCGATAAATGGCATGAAATCGCGGCGATTGAGCACCAGCAGCTCGCAATCGGTCATCGCCACGGCGTCGCCGCTGCGCTCGCCGCCGTCGAGCAGCGCGATCTCGCCGACGATCTCTCCGGCGTCGATGATGTTTAGGACGATTTCCTTGCCGGTCAGCGAAATCGAGCTGATCCTGACGCGTCCCCGCAATACGATCATCAGGCTGTTGCCGGGCGAACCCTTGGCGAAGATTTCCTCGCCGGCGGGATAGTGCTCAACCCGCGAGTACCGCAAAAGTGTGTCAATTTCGCTCGAACTCAATTTTCCGAGCAAAAAATTCCGCTCGAAGATTTGGCGCTTTTCCTGATAAGTCGGCCCGATCATGACAGTCCCCTACACGCTGCGGCAGCCCGCGGAAAACGAGGATCCCGCGGGGCGTTCGTGTCGCCGGGACGAGCGCGGCGGGGGGTTGTGGCCATCGTCGCGACCGCCATGTTAGCGAGACAATTCAGCTTACAGTCATAAAGTCGCGCCTGCCAGTCGCCGTCTCACTTTATTTGCGAACTCCAACAAGCGAACCAACCGGCCAGCCGCGGCCAGAGCACGGACCATGCGCTGGGAGCGCTGATGGGGGCGACCCATTCGACGAAGCGGACGGCCCCGCTGTAGGGTTCGCGTTGGAGTGCGGCAAGGGCGCAAACCTGTTTCGCCTCAGACTCCTCAGCCCAGCGCAGGGGGATCGGCGTCCACCAGGTCATGACGATCTCTTGACGGTATTGGCTTCGATCGCGGACGGGATAACTCTGGAGTCTGGATGGTTGTGTGAACCGCTTCACACCAGGACAAAGAAAGGACGCGAAGTGTCCCTGGCGGCTCGCGCCAGACGTCGCGCGAATGGTCGGAGACCGCCCCGCCCTGTCGTATAATTGAAAGGGCGTCGACGGCAGGTGGGCCAACCGGCGAACCCCAGTCGCGGCAGATGACGGCGCGGCTCGCGAGCTTACCCGGCGACGGCGCGGCGTCGCGGCTTGCCGCGGCCGTTGGCGAAGCGGTCGAGCAGGCGGGTGGCGACGCGCGGGCTGACAAAATGCGAAACATCGCCGCCGAGCGCGCCGATTTCCTTGACGAAACGCGAGGAGATGAACTGGTAGCGGTCCGAGGCCATCAGAAAGACGGTCTCGATGTCGGGATTGAGCCGTGCGTTCATGCCGGCCATCTGAAACTCGTATTCGAAATCGGAGACCGCCCGCAAACCGCGAATGATGACGCTGGCACCGACCGATTGCGCGAAATGCATCAGCAAAGTGTCAAAAGCCCGCACCTCGATTCGCTCGGCATCGCCGTTTTCGAGATGCGCCACCTCGTCGCGCACGACCTCGACCCGTTCGTCCGTTGCAAACAGCGGCCCCTTGCCGTCATTGCGGGCGACGCCGATGACCAGGCGGTCAACGAGCTTGGCCGCGCGCCGGATGATGTCCGAATGGCCGTTGGTGATCGGGTCGAAGGTGCCGGGATAGATCCCGACGCGCGGCTCGGTCATTGGTCCCCCGTATCGGTCTCTCGATCTTCGTTGGTTGGCTGATCGTCGCGCATATCGGCGGCGGCATCGCCGTTTTCTTCGGTGTCGTCGGGCAGCCGCGCCACCGAGACGACCCGCTCGCCGTCGCCGACCTTGAAGATCACGACGCCCTGACTGCCGCGGCGCGCGATGCGGATGTCGTCGATCGGGCAGCGGATCACCATGCCGGCGTCGGTGACCAACATGATCTGGTCATTGTTGCCGACCGGGAACACCGCGACGACCGCGTCGCCGCGCCGGCTCAGATCCATATTGACAATGCCCTGCCCGCCGCGCCCGGTGATGCGATAGTCGTAGGCAGAGCTGCGCACGCCAAACCCCTTCTCGGTCACGCTGAGCACGCACTCCTCGCGCGCCGCGAGATCGGCGACTTCTTCTTCGGAGAGCAGGGTTTCGCCCTCGCCGTCCACGGCCTCGGCATCGGTCGGAGGATCGCCCGCCTCGCTCTCCTCGCCGTTCTGACGCCGCCGCTCGGCGGCGAGCTTTTTAAAATACGCCCGGCGAATGTCCGGGCCGACTTCCTCGTGGCGCAGGATCGACATCGAGATGACCAGGTCATCGCCGAGCAAACGTATCCCGCGCACGCCCACCGAGGAGCGCCCGGTAAACACCCGCACGTCACCGGCCGGAAAGCGGATCGCGCGGCCGTTGCGGGTGGCGAGCAGCACGTCGTTCGCTTCGGTGCAGGTAGCGACGGCGATCAGCCGGTCGTCGGCGTCCTCGCCCTCGAACTTCATCGCGATCTTGCCGTTGGCGCGCACGTCGCCGAAATCCGACAAGGCGTTGCGCCGGACATAGCCGTTGGCGGTCGCGAACATGACGGTCAAATCGGCCCAGCTCTCCTCGTCCTCGGGCAACGGCATGACGGTCGAGATCGCCTCGCCGGGCATGAGGTTGGGCAGCAAATTGACCATCGGCCGGCCGCGCGCCTGCGGCGTGCCGAGCGGCAGGCGGTGGACCTTGAGCTTGTAGACCCGGCCGGAGGAGGTAAAGAACAGCACCGGCGCGTGGGTCGAGGCAACGAAGACCTCGCTGAGGAAGTCCTCCTCGCGGATCGCCATGCCGGCGCGGCCGCGGCCGCCGCGGCGCTGGGCGCGGTAGGTCGACAACGGGACGCGCTTGATGTAGCCGGCGTGGCTGACGGTCACGACCATCGCCTCGCGGTGGATCAAGGCCTCGATGTCGGCCTCGAATTCGACATCCTCGATCTGGGTGCGGCGTGGGGTCGCAAACCGCTCCTTGATCGCCAAAAGCTCGCCGCGCAGCACTTCGATCAGCCGCGCCCGCGAGCGCAGGATTTCGAGATAGCCGCCGATTTCGGCGATCAACCCGCGCAGCTCCTCGGCGATCTTGTCGCGCTCGAGACCGGTCAGGCGCTGCAGCCGCAGGTCGAGGATCGCCCGCGCCTGCTCGTCCGACAGCCGGTAGGTGCCATCCTCGGCGACCTCGCGGCCGGGCTCGCCGACCAGCGCCACCAACGGCGCCACATCGGCGGCCGGCCAGGCGCGACCGACGAGACCGGCGCGCGCGGTCGCGGGATCGGGTGCCGCACGGATCAGTGCGATGATCTCGTCGAGATTGGCGACCGCGATCAACAGGCCGATGAGGGTGTGGGCGCGCTCGCGCGCCTTGCCGAGCAGATAGCTGGTGCGCCGGGTGATGACCTCTTCGCGGAACGCGACAAAGGCGGCGATCACGTCGCGCAGGTTCAACAGCTCGGGCCGGCCGCCGTTCAGCGCGAGCATGTTTACGCCAAAGCTCGTCTGCAATGCGGTGTGCCGGTGCAGCTGGTTCAGCACGATCTCGGGTTCGGCGTCGCGCTTCAATTCGACGACGACCCGCACCCCGTCGCGGTCGCTCTCGTCGCGCAGCTCGGAGATGCCTTCGATCAGCTTTTCGCGCACCAGTTCGGCGATGCGCTCGACCAGCTTCGCCTTGTTGACCTGATATGGAATCTCGGTAAAGACCAGTGCTTCGCGGTCCTTGCGGATCTCCTCGACATGCGATTTCGCGCGCAGGATCACCGCACCGCGGCCGGTCTGGTAGGCGGCGTGGCTGCCGGCCCGGCCGAGAATCAGCCCGCCGGTTGGGAAATCCGGCGCCGGCACGTATTCCATCAGTTCTTCGACGGTGATCGCGCCATTGTCGAGATAGGCGCAGCAGGCGTCGATGACCTCGCCGAGATTGTGCGGCGGGATATTTGTCGCCATGCCGACCGCGATCCCTTGGGCTCCGTTGACCAGAAGGTTCGGGAATCCCGCCGGCAGTACCTTGGGCTCGCGCTCGGTCTCGTCGTAATTCGGCTGGAAATCGACGGTGTCGTTGTCGAGGTCGTCGAGCAGCGAGTCGGCGACGCGGGCGAGCCGCGCCTCGGTGTACCGATAGGCCGCCGGCGAATCCCCGTCCATCGAGCCGAAATTGCCCTGGCCGTCGATCAGCGGCAGGCGCATCGCGAACTTCTGCGCCATCCGCACCATCGCGTCATAGATCGCCAGCTCGCCGTGCGGGTGATATTTGCCGATCACGTCGCCGACGATGCGCGCCGATTTGCGGTAGGCGCGGTTCCACTCGTTGCCGTTGACCTTCATCGAATAGAGGATGCGGCGGTGCACCGGCTTTAGCCCGTCGCGAACATCGGGCAAGGCGCGCGCCACGATCACGCTCATCGCGTAATCGAGATACGAGCGTCGCATCTCGTCTTCGATTGTTACAGCGGTGATGTCAGGAGCGGAGGGCGGGGTGGCTGAGGAGGAAACGGCCAAGGCTGCTCGTTCGGTTCTGAGTTGCTTAGATTAAGAATCGCGGCCGAGCCCGCGGGCCTGCCTGCGATCGCTGATGCTCATATAAGTAGGCTGCGAGCAGATTACCGCATTTTGCGGTGCAAACAAACGCTTCGCGAATAGACCGGACACCGCCGCCCGGTGTTCTCGTCAGGCGGGAGGACCGCCGACAATCGCCCGGTAGATCGCTAAGATCAGCACCGCGCCGACGATCGCGCCGAGAAAGCCTGCACTGCGGCCAGGCGGATACCAGCCGATGCGCTGCCCGAGCCAGGACGCAAAGATCGCGCCGACGATGCCGAGCAGGGTCGTCACGATGAACCCGCCCGGCCCGTGAATAAAGAGCTTGGCGATGGCACCCGCCAGAAAACCAATGATGATGACCCACAGCCAGTGCATTTCTGATTCCTCCCGCTTTGATCGCCAATCAGGCGCCAAAACTGCCTGAAATCAGCGCAACGGTTTATACGGCTCCGCCCGCCGCGTCACTGACTAAAGCCGTGCTCCGACATCCCAACCCTAAGAATACCGCAGAGCGAGTGTGAATGCATTCCACCGCTGTCCCTTGCTCGTCGCCCCGGCGAAGAGCCGGGGCCCATGGTTCCGCAGCACGAGGCGGTGACTGTCGCTAAGACGATCGCAGTACATGAGAAGCTTGGGATGACGGAGCTGTGTATCCCGCCTTTCGCCGGGATGACGAGACCCAGGATCAGGCGCGGCGGGACAAGGCCCGCGTGCCGGAAGCGATAGCGGCGGGGCTGCCCCGAGGTGTGGTGCTGATGGATGCCGGCTATGGCAACGACACCGGACGGCGAGCCGAGATCGGCGCTCTCGGCTTGCGCTGCGTCGCGGGCATTGGGTCCCCGTCGCCGCGGCAGCAGACGACCACCCAAGCTGCTTCGGCGCGACGGGGAGCATCAACCGCTCTTGGCAAAGGCCCTCGGTCTCGGGCCTCCCGGCTGAAGCCTGGCACGCCATTACGTGGCGCGAGGGTAGCGCCGACTGGCACGCTTCGCGCTTCGCACAGCAGCGGGTGCGACCGGCGCATCGCGGTACCAAGCTGAGTGAGCCGCGCGCGGAAGAGTGGCTGCTGATCGAGCGGCCGCAAAACGAAACCGAGCCGACTAAATATTGGTTTGCCACCTTGCCCGAATGTCGCTCTTGATCAGCTAGTCGATTCGCCAAATTGCGGCGAAGGATTCCAGATTACTGACGCAGTAAGACTAAAAGGGTCGCGATCGCGAGCGTTATCCCGGAGGCCTTTCCTGGCAGGCTCCGGCCCGGCCAAATTGAACGTAGCGAACATCGGTTTGCGTTCCGGTTTGACCGGCGGAAGGCTTGTCGAGCCCATAGCCGAACGCGTCAAAGAACGCACCATGCAGCTCGGGAGTCGGGTCCTGCCGGATGGTCACATAATCGCCAAACCGGGTCGTCCCGATGTTGCTGTTGGTGGTGATATAGGCAACAAAGTCGCCCCAAAACCCGACGAGATGGTTCTCGTAATTGCCGTCCCCGCCGCCTTCGATGGAAAACCCTACTTCCGAGGTGCAAGCATTGGTGGCGAGCGCCGGATAGACGTAGGCGTAAGTTGAATTCCAGATTTGGACCTGCTGGGCGACGGCGAAGTTGTTGCTTCGGTCAAGGGTCACCATCTCGATATGCGGCTGCGCGAAATTGCTGTCGGTCCCGGCGCTCCACGCGAACCACAGGCCGTCCGAGAACAATTCATTGGATGTCGAGGACGGCCCTGGCGCGCGCGTCGCGCCGATCACGGCATTGTCGGGGAAGTTTCGCAGCTTGGTCAGAAAGTCGATCCCGTCCGGAGACGTCGAGGAGAGACCGGTGTTCGACCAGCTGCCGATATTGACGTCGCGCCAGAAATAAGTCGTCGAACCCTCCGCCAAAGAGAAAATCCGCATTTGACTGGTGCTGTTGTGGCCCGCCCAAAAGGCCTCGTTCCCGGTGTCCTGCATGACATGGCCGCCGTAAGCCGGCCCGCCATTCTTGGGATCGGTCCATTCGACGGTGATCGTGCCGCCGGCCTGGAGCTGTGCCAGCGAGATGCGGGCCACCATCAGCCCGGTCCCGACCTCGTCAAAGCTCAGATAAAGGTAGTGGGCGCCGACCGACACGTCGGGATAATCGAGGCTGCCGGTCAGGCCGAAAAATGCCGGGGTCAGGTTCCAATAGGTCCAGGCGGTGCCGCCGCTGCTCTTGACATTCGCCGGGCTGGCGGAAGCGATCCGATAGCCGTTCCCTTGCAATAGCCAAATAAAACGGTCGATCCCCGGAACGTATTGCACGACCTGGTCGCAGCAATACCCGACCGCGTCGTTGGGAAAAATCGTCGTCGGGTCAAGCTGGGTAAAACTGCCGCCGCCATTGGTCGAATAGGCGGCGGTCCAGTTTGCCGTGGCAAAGATGCTGCCGCCGCCATTGGCGCCGCCGCTCGGCTCGGCGGTCGTGCTGGCCTCGCCGTTGAACCCTCCGGAAATCAAGTCCAACGGATCGTTGGCATTGAATGCGACGCTCGGGTCGCCGGGATCGGGTTGGGGAGCCGTACCGGTCGGTGTCGGCGTGACCGCGATGAACGGCCCCGTCGGGATCGGCGGCACCGCCTCATTGGCCTCGTCGAAATCCTGGGGCAGCGGGATGTGCGGGAAGCCGCCGCCCGCGACCGTCTGCGAACCCGCCGTGCTGCTCTGCAAGGCGGCGCTGCCCGGTGCGGTCGGCGGCAGGACAATCCCGGTCGACAGGTCAAACTCGCGGTCCTGGTTTTTACCGCTGGACAAACCTCCGTCATCCTTTGCGCCATACCAATAGCCGTGGTCCTTGTCGCCCGCCTTTCCCGCCAGCCGGTAGGTGCCGCGCACCTGCAGCCAATATTCTTCGCCCTGTTTTAAGCGGACGCTGCTGAAACTTGCCTGAATAACCGTACTTTGACCGGCGTCGATCTCGCCCAATAAGACGGGAAGCTTTACTGGGGTGATGCGGTCGGCGGCGTACAGCCGGATGTGGTCGATTTTAACCTTGAGGGCATTCTTTTCGCCGGTGTTGTTTAATCTGGTCGCAACCAGCAGATTCCCGTTCTCCAAGCCGAGACCGGTCGGCCCGAGAGAAAAGGTTGCTTTTGACGACCATGCACCCGCTTGGGAGCTGCTCAAAACATTTAAACTCAACATCATGAGAGCCGGGATTAAGCAAAAACGCGTCAGAACCTGATCGAGCTTTGGCATGTTCCCTCTCCTGTCCAAACGTCCCTCGCTTTTCTTTAACCGAGGGTGAGCGCCAACGTTGCGACGCCACTGCCTCATACCCTTGCCCGCACCGACGGTTACCGGGTGAACACATTGCCAGAATTATTAACTATACTTATCAGTCTTAAGATAGCATGTCAAGCGGCGATGAACGCAAACTCGCTCGACGCTGTTCGCGGCCGCGAACAATGCAACCGCCGTCCCATTGGTTTTGCAGCGCTCGCCAGTGCGATCCTGATTACGGGGCCGACAAAGCTGCGGCGATCGTGCGATCGCGTGCCGGATGGCGCGTTAGTGCTCGCGCAGCAATGCCCCAAACCCGTCGATCGGGTCGGCGATTCCGTTGCGGCGCAACGCCCGCCAATAGGTCGCGGTGTTGATCGCTAGCACCGGCTTGCCGAGCCACAGCTCGGCCGTGGCGGCGAGCTGCGCCATCGCCAGATTGGTGCCGACCTGGACGATGGCCTCGATCTCGGGGTCGTCGACGGCGCGAATAGCGTCGCGCAGTTCCCGCTCGCCGACATGCGCGATCAAGACCGGGCTCGCGCATTTGAGGCCGACGAGCCGCATTACCTCAAACCCGCAATCGGTAAAGAACCGCCGCACGTGCCGGTCGGCGACCGGCATATACGGGGTCACAACGCCAATGCGCTTGACGTCGCCATAGTGCCGCAACCCCTGGCGCGCGGCGTCCGAGCCCATTGTCACCGCGACGCCGGCATGCTCCTCGATGCGCTCGCGCAACCGCTCGCTGCCGTCGAGCCCGCCCCAAAAGGTTTCCGACGACATCCCCATGATCAAATGGCCGGGTTCGCAGGTCATGACCCGGTCGACCGCCGCCAGCAGCTCGCGGTCCACGGTCTCAATCAATTTCTCGAAATCGGCGTCGCCGCGGAGCGGGTCGTTGGGGATATGAATGCGGGCGAAATGGTTGGTGACGCCGCGCGGGCGCATCATGTCGAATTCGGGCTGCACCACGGTGTTGGTGCTGGGGGCGATGACGCCGAATTTCATCCGCCAGCCGAGCGCGTCGGTCATCACCGGCTTCCCCGACGCTGGCGGTGCGGGGTCATATGATGCGGGCGCGGCACTCGCCAAACCCGATCGAAGCAAAGCCGGGCTTGTGGCAATGGGCGCGAAAGATCGCCTCGTCGCCATCATCGAGAAAGGTCCGGGTTTCGCCCGAGGCGAGTGCCGTGGCGCGGGCGCCGTCCTCGCTCAATTCCATCAAGCTGCCATAGCCCTCGCGCGTCGGGCCGGAGATCGTGCCGGTGCCGAACAGGTCGCCGGCGCCAAGATTGCAGCCGCCGCTGGTATGATGCGCGACGAGTTGCGCCAAGGTCCAATAGAGGTCGGTTGTGTTGCTGGCCGACATCCGCTGCGGCGGCAGGCCTTTCGCGCGCAGCCCCTCGGTTAAGAGATGGGCTTCGAGTGCGATGTCGAAGGCGCCCTCGCGCTGATCCGTATCGTCCCACAAATGCGGCAACGGCCGCGGGTCGCCGTCGGGCCGCGGCGGCTGGGCCAGGCGGAATGGCGCCAATGCCTCGGTCGTGACGATCCAGGGCGACACCGTCGAACCGAAATTCTTGCCGAGAAACGGCCCCAGCGGCTGCGACTCCCAGCCCTGCACGTCGCGCGCCGACCAGTCGTTGACCAGCCCCAGCCCGACGATGTGGTCCGCCGCGCGGCCGATCGGGATCGGTTCGCCCTGGGTGTTGCCGGGGCCGATCCATACCGCGAGCTCGAGCTCATAATCGAGTTTGCGACACGGGCCATAGCTCGGCGCCGCCTCGTCCGGCAGCTTGCGCTGGCCAAAGGGCCGCCGGATCGGCACATTCGACGGCCGCACCGAGGAGGCGCGGCTGTGATAGGCGACCGGCACGTATTTGTAATTGGGGCTGAGCGGGTTGTCCGGGTCGCGCCGGCGCCCGCCGTTCCTCGCATGGTGGATGCCGGCGAAGAAATCGGTGAATTCGCCGATCGCGGCCGGCAGATGCATCGTGCACTGGGCGGCCGGGTGCAGCAGCTTTGCGGCGATGCTTTCGAGCTTGCCGCGCTCGGCGCCGTCGGCGGCCAACAGCGCGGAGAGCCGTTTGCGCAACATGGTGCGCGGCCCGGCGCCGAGCGCCATCAGCGGGTTCAACGCCGGCCCCGCCGCCGCCTCGGCCCGCTTCCCAGCATCGCCCGCAAACAGCCCCGATTCGACGGCCGCGGCGAGATCGAAGATCATGTCGCCGATCGCGACCCCGCCGCGCGCCGCGCCGCCTGCCGGGCTGAAGACGCCGAACGGCAAATTCTGTATCGGAAACTCGGCATGCCCATTCGCCGAGGCAACCCAACTACCGCGCCGAGGATCATGGGTCTCGTCGATCCCGCTCATCATTCCTCCCTTGTTCGACGCCCGTCCGCCAACTCCGCTGCGGCGCGATCATCCTTGTTTCCGCCGCCGAAGGCGAGACGCAAATGACCGACATGCCGGCCCGCGGGCGCCACCGCACGCGATCGTGCCCGGTCTGATGCTGCGCTTCCTGCTGGCACTCTGGCATGTCGCCGGGCTGTTATTGCTCGCGGTGCTGGCGACCGAATTCGGGGTCGAGGGCTGGCGCCGGGTGAGCCGCTGGCTGCGCTACCGCCGCCCGACCCGGCCCGACCGCACCGCCGCCGCCGACGCCTATGCAGGTGCTGCTTGGTCGGCGGCCTATTTCGACGAATTTCACCGAGCCGTGCGGGTCGAATGGAAACCCTATGTCGAATGGTGGCAGCGGCCATTTCGCGGCGACTTTGTGACGATCGACGAGCGCGGGTTGCGGCCGACGCCGGGCGAGGCCAACCCCGACGAGGGTACCATCCGCATCTTGTGCTTTGGCGGCTCGACGATGATGGGCATGGGGGCGCGCGACGAGCACACGATCCCGGCGGTGCTGGCGCGGCGGCTGAGGGAACTCGGCCATTCGGTCGCGGTCACCAATTTCGGCCAGCTCGGGCACAACAGCACCCAGGAGACGATGACCCTGCAACAATTGGGGAAGGCCGGCGAGCGCATCGACATCGCTGTCTTTTACGACGGCATCAACGAGATGGCCTGCGCCGAGCAGACCGGCCGCGCCGACGGTTTGTTCAACGAAGCCCGCCGCCGCGCCGAATTCAACCTGCTGCTCCCCGACCGCCGTCGCGATCTGATCGTGGCGGCGCTGATGGCGGCTGCACCCCGGACCTTGCGCCGCCTGCGCCAACTGACCGGGCTCGCACTGCGCGGGCCGGCGCCGGCTCCTCCCGCCGATCTGTCTCAGATCGACTTGGCCGGCCTCGCCCGCGACGCGGTCGCCGTCTATCGCGAAAACCTGCGGCTGATCCGGGTATTGGCGGGTGAATACGGCTTTTGCCCGATCTTTTTCTGGCAGCCAGTGATCACCACCAAAAAATTAAAGACCGCCGACGAGCAGCGCTGGGAACGTGACTACACCCACGACCCGGCGTCGCGCGCGCGCCTCTACACCGCGATCGTCAGCGAGCGGCGCTCTTGCCATGAACTGATGAGGGCCGCCGACGCGGTCGATCTTTCGGCGCTTTTCGACGCGTGGACGGAGCCCGTCTACATCGATCTTTATCATCTCTCGGAGGCCGGCAACGCCGCCGTCGCCGCGGCGATGCTGCCCGCCGTCGACGCCGCGGCAACCGCGCTGGCGCGGCACCGGCGCGATCGGCACACAGCTTGAGTGGGGTCTAGAGACATGGAATTGTGGATCGTCCTGGGTCTGGCCGTCGCCGCGGCCGGGATCGGCGTTGTCGCCCGCTTTCGCCGCGCCGCCCGGCGGCGAAACCAAGCCGAAACAAAAAACATTTATCCGCTGTGGTAGACGGTCGCGAAACCGGGCTGTTTATGAGCCCGCAGGTGCGGGCGCGAAAAATGAAATCGCCCGCCCTTGGGCGGCCTCTGAGTTCCCGATTTTGCGGGCACGCGTGTCAACTTAGATAACATTTTCGACTTGGGCACTCGGGCGCGGAGCGCCAACCTTGCTAGGCCCTGCCCATATTACCTGCCCACTCTCGTCGTGGGCATGATTATCGTTGACCCAGCCATCGGAGGCGGGTTTAACTTGCGTTGCGGGAAACTGCGAGATTGTCGGACGAGCGAGACGCTGTTGCGCGACATCGCCGAATTCTGCCGTCACGCGGGGATGGCGGAATCGACCTTTGGCCGTCTCGCCGTCAACGACGGCAAGCTCGTCGGCCGGCTTCGCCTCGGTGGTCGGGTTACGACCGACACGGCCGATCGGGTGCATGCCTTTATCGCGTGCAAGCCGCAGCCCGAAGTCAACGGCCGATCGGTCGTGACTCCGGTCATTGCCCCGCCGCCCGCCGAGGGTGCGGCGCGCAACTTTCGCTTTTACGACAATCGCCAGAAATATCTGCTGTTTGTCACGACCTGCGGCGAGAAGTGGGCAATTGCCCAACGAGTGGGCATGGAGTTGGGCAATATCCACCCGCGGCCGCCGGCCTTGCGGCTGTTCGATGCCGGCACCGGCGACGGCACCGTCTTGACCCGCACGATGCGGGCGATGCACCACCGTTTTCCGACGATGCCGTTCTACATCGTCGCCAAGGAGATCAGCCTCGAAGACGTTCGGCTGACGCTCGAAAAGATCCCGGACCGGCTGTTCGAGCACCCGGCGACGGTGCTCGTCATGACCAACATGTATTATGCCGAGGCGCCGTGGCTGACGCCGCATTCGGTCACCGCGGCGACCAGCCTCGTGTGGCACGAATTGCCGCTAGTCGGCGACACCGCGCATGATTTCGAATTGCAGATCGGCGACCTGCAAAGTTTCCTTGGTGAACATTGGCAGGCGCGGGCGAGCGCAACGACCGGCAATCCGGTCTACGAAAAGCCGGTCGTGCTGGCGATCTATCGCGAGGACCACAAATTCCTGCTCGACCAGGTCAGGCCGCGCCGCGGCTTGACCCGCGCCGAGTACGATCTCGTCATCGCCTCGCAGCCCTATCGCGCCCGCGCCCCGCTCGAGTTCAAGGCGCGCCGCATCATTGCCCCGCTCGCCCGCAGCCTGGCGCCGGGCGGCCGGCTGATCGCGATCCATTCGCATGGGCGCGATCCGGGGCTCGAAATCGTTCGGCAGATCTGGCCGGGCGAGGATCCGTTTACCACCGACCGCCACGCGCTGCTGCGCGCCGCCAAAAGCGAACTCGGCAGCGCCGCCCGCAATTTCAACTTCGGCGCCTATGCCGATGCCCGCTCGCTGTTCCGCTATGACATGCACACCTTGCCGAGCGAGATCAGCGAGACGATCGGCACCTCGACCCTGTTCGCCGCGTGGAATGCCGCCGTCTATGTGGCGCAGATCGAAGACGAGCGCCTGTCGGGGGCGATCAGCAGCGGCGCCTATCTCGACGCGACCCGGGAGGTGCTGCGCAAACACGGCGGGCTGTGGTTCTGGGACGAATCCTACGTGATTTCGCGCAAGCGCGATTCGGGATGACGATTGGCGCTGCCATGGACCGGCCCGATGCAGCGGCTGCGAACCCCGAGGGCAACGGTCGCGTCGCCGATCTGGTCGGCGCCGCCTCGATCGAGATCGCACCGCGCGACGACCCGGTGCGAGACCGGCTCGGCGAATTCCTGGCGCCGGGGACGACGGTGTTCGTCAACCATCCCGGCAGCGTCACCCATCACGACATCGTCGCGGCTTGCGTCAAGCTGCGCCATGCCGGGTTCATTCCGCTGCCGCATGTGGCAGCACGCCGGCTCGCGAGCTACACCCAGGCGCGCGACTTTCTGCAGCGCGCCGCCGGCGACGCCGCGGTCAGCCGCCTGCTGCTGATTGGCGGCGACCCCGCGCCGCCGGCGGGGCCATTTCGCGACGCTGCCGACCTGCTGGCGAGCGGCCTCGTCGAAAGCAACGGCATCGGCCATGTCGCGCTTGCGGGATATCCCGAAGGCCATCCTCGCATTGATCGCCGCAGCCTCGACGCAGCATTGCGCGCCAAACTGGCGCTCGCCCAGCAGCGCGGTCTCGACGCGTCGCTTATCACCCAGTTCGGTTTCGCGGCGGCGCCGATCGTGCGCTGGATCGCGTCATTGCGGGAGGAGGGAATTGTCTGCCCGGTCCGCGTCGGCGTCGCCGGCCCCGCCAGCATCGCGACCCTCGCCAAATTCGCGGTCCGCTGCGGCATCGGCGCGTCGCTGCGCGCACTCGGCCGCGGGCAAACCGCCTTTGCCCGCATCCTCGCCGAAGCCACCCCCGACGCGCTGATCGGTTCGCTGGTCGCGGGCGAAGAGGGCGGCGCCCGGCTCGACGGTCTCCACGTCTTCACCTTTGGCGGCGTCCACCGGACGGCAGAATGGATCCGCAGCCGGGCGCGCGGCCGCAGCTGAAGAATTGGCCCTCTCCCCCTGGTGTGAACGCGAACTTCTTAAAGATGACAAAAGACTCTGTCATTGCGAGCGCAGCGAAGCCATCTCGTCAATCGGGCACGGTCTTGCCTTCGAGTTTGCCGCGTCGCCCTACGGGCTCCTCGCAATGACAATTCATGTTTATCCGCAGGTCTTGGAACCACGACATTAGCAATTCGGCAGCGTGGTCGACCGGCGTGGGTTGACTTGCTACGCCGCAGTCTACGCGCTCAACAACATCGCTGTGCGCTGGGCCAGATAGCGGCCAGCGGGTCCGCCTCGGCGGCGTCGGCCAGTCTCAGCTTCTTTCACACGCCATTGTGCGTTAGCGTCGCGCTGATCGTCTTCACCCCATGGCTGTGGCACAATTATTGGCCGCCGCAAACGTCGTCGCGGTCTTCGGCCCAACCCTAGCCGATCGCTGCTACCGTCGATTTTGTGCCAAGGTCCCGCGAATCTCGGGAAACAGACTGGAGCGAGGCAAGATGAGCCAGATCCTCGACAATCCCGCAGCACTACGCGCGGCGCTTGATCGCGGCGAGTCGCTGCCGGCCCATTGGTATACCGACCCGTCGATCACCGAGCTCGAGATCGCCCAAATCTTCCGCAAGGCGTGGAACTATGTCGGGCCGCTCAGCGCGCTTAAAACCCTTGGCGACTACGTCACCGGCTATGCCGGCGGCGTCCCGGTCGTGGTCGTTCGCAACGAGACGGGCCTCGCGGGATTCGTCAATGTCTGCCGGCACCGCCGCCATGAGGTCATGAAGGGGCGCGGCAACGCCCGGGTCATGCAGTGCGGCTATCATGCCTGGACCTACGACCTCGCAGGCCGCCTCAAGGCCGCGCCGCGCTCCGCCGCGGAACCGAACTTCGGGCTCGAGAATTTTCCGTTGCTGCCGATCAGAGCCGAGGCATTGGGCCCGTTCGTCTTTGTCAACCTCGACCGCGAGGCGGCGCCGGTGCAAGCCTATTTCGGCCCGGTGCTCGATATGATCGCCGGCAGCGGCGTCGATCTTGACAGTCTCGAACTCTACAGCCGCGAGGATTGGCAGTCGCATTCGAACTGGAAAACCATGCTCGAAAACTACCTCGAATGCTATCACTGCGCGGTCGCGCATCCGAGCTTCAGTGCCGCGATCGACGTCCGCCACGAGAATTACAATCTGACCGCGCATGGCTGGTTTTTGAGCCAGATCGGCCAGGTGCGGCCGTCGGCGCTCGAAGGCCGGAGCCGGATCAAGATCTACGACGTTGCCGGCGAGTTGGCGCAGTCGCAATACCACCTGCTGTGGCCGAACATGACGATCAACATCAATCCGGGGTTTCCGAACCTGTCGGTCGATGTCTGGGTCCCGGATGGGCCGAACGCGACCAAGGGCTTTTCCGAACAATATTTCGCGCCGGGCGTCACCGAGGAATTCGCGCGGGAGCTGATCGCCTTCAACAACGAGGTCGGCGATGAAGACGATTTGCTGACCGACTCCGTGCAGCGCGGGCTGTTGGGCGGGCTGCCCGAGCGCGGCCGGTTTCTGACCAACAGCGAGCATCTCGTCATTCATTTCCAGAAGCTTATCGTCGGCGCCATGACCGGCGAGCCGGCGGCGCTGACGCCTTCCGCCGCTGCCGCACCGGCGGTGTCGCGCATAATCCCTTTGCTGCCGGATGCGTCGGCGGTCCCGCTCAGCGAGCGCAACGCCAATACCGAGCTCGAATTATTCAAGATCGAACCCGAGAGCGCGATCATCAGTTCGTTCTATCTGCGCCGCGCCGACGGCAAACCGCTCGAACCGTGGGTAGCCGGGCAGTTCCTGCCGATCCGAGTTGCGATCCCGGGGGAGGCGCAGCCGGTCTTGCGCACCTTCACGCTGTCGACGACACCGAACCTGGAGCATTACCGGCTGTCGATCCGGCGCGGCGGCGACAATTCGCTGGTTTCCCGTTTTCTGCACGAGCATGGCAAACCGGGGCTGCGGATCGAGGCGATGACCCCGCGCGGCAAATTCGTGCTGGCGCCGGAAAGCGAGCGCCCGGTCGTGTTCGTCTCGGGCGGGGTTGGCATCACGCCGATGATCGCGATGGCCGACCACATCGTCGAGGAGGGCCGGCGAACCGGCAAATTCCGCCCAGTTTGGTTTATTCACGGCGCCAGCAACGGCCGCGCCCACGCCTTTGGCGCGCACATCCGCGAACTCGCGCGGAAGCATCCGGCGATGAAATTGCACATCCGCTATAGCCGGCCCGACAGCGACGACCGGCTCGGCACGACGCATGACGGCGAGGGTCGCGTCACGATCGACGTATTGAAACAATTGCTGGGGTTCGACGACTACGATTTCTATCTGTGCGGACCCCCGCCTTTCATGCAGTCGCTCCATGATGGGCTCAGCGCCATCGGCGTGCGCCGCGAGCGCATCCATTACGAATCCTTTGGCTCCGGCACGGCGCTGAAGCCCGCGGCCAACACCGAAGCGCCTGCGCGGACGGGCGAGCCCCCTGCCGGCGCGGTGCCAATTCGTTTCGCGAAATCGGCGGTCGCGGCGGAATGGTCGCGCGACCGCGGCAGCCTGCTCGACCTCGCCGAGGCGGTCGGGTTGGCGCCGGTATTTGGCTGCCGCTCCGGCATCTGCGGCACCTGCGCCGCCCGGCTCACCAGCGGTGCTGTCGAATATGTCGAAGAGCCGCTGGCACCGCGCGGCGAGGGTCAGGTGCTGCTGTGCTGCTCGGTCCCCGCCTTCGTCGCGGCAGGGGGTGCTGCCGGCGGCATCGTCCTCGACCTTTGAGGGCCTGATCGGCAATCCCGAGACGGCGCGGAGATGATCTTTGACTTACGCGCCGCCGCAACCTTTGACTAGATCGAAACCGGTTCTTTCAGTTCCGATCGGACGCGGGCGGCTGACGGCGGTAGTGGTAGCGGTGGAGCTCCTTGAACCCGAGCGCGGCGTAGAGCGCCAGCCCTGCGGTATTGGCGGCTTCGACCTCGAGACAGGCGCCCGTCGCGCCCTGTTCGGTGGCCCAGGCGGCGAGGCTCGCAATGACGCGGCGGGCATGGCCTTGACGCCGCCGGCTGGGGTCGGTCACCAACGATTGGTAGCAGAGCACGCCGTCATGGACCGCGCCGAACGCGAGCGCCGCAATGGCGTCTCCCTCCAAGAGCGCCGCGAAGGCGGCCGGGGTCGCCAGCGCGCCGACGATCCGGCGGTACAGCATCGCCTGCTCTTTTGTGTGCTGTTGCAACGCCGCCATCGCCGAAAGCCATTTTGCGGTCGGGCGGGATAGAAGCCTTACCGCCGGATCGCGCGCCGCCGGCATGGCGTCGATCGCGCCGTAGAGGACGAGCGACATGCCTTCGCTCGAATAGCCCCGCGCGGCCAACCTCTCGTCGATCACCGGGCCGATCAGTGACGGCAGGCGAAATATTGTCGGCTGGCGCTGACGCCGGTAGACCGCCTCGCAGCCGGCGATCAGCCGATCGAGATCGGTGCGCGCGGGCCCAAGCGGGTTGGCCGAATTGGCCCGCCGCGTGAGCCCGCCGCCAAACCGCAGCAACCAGCCGTTGAGCAGCACCTGTCGCAGCGCCGGCCAGGCGTTGAGGCAAACCTCCTCGACCCGCCAGCCCAGGGTTAGCTCCGACATCCCACTCCCGTCGTCAAAGAGGCGGTCGCATTACCCGATTATAAACACCACGGCTCGATATGCACGGCAGCGGGTTGCGCACCCGCGCCGCGCCCCGCCTGAAGCTCGTATGAGCGTGTTTTTATTCGGCCGCCAACGGGGGGACCGCGCGGTTTGCGGTCGGCAATCCAGCGTAAACGGCATCGAGCTCGGCGGGAGCCGACGGACAGCCGTCGACCGCTCCCATCGCCCAGTCGAAGGCGGTTTTCAGCATTTGTGCCGTCTTGCGCGGCGCTAACGGGGTTTCATCGCCAAACCAATGGTGCCGATGTCTTTTGGAGAGGAAAAAATCGATTTCGAGATCGAAAGCAACCGACCTGCGCGGCCAGGGAATTGCGAGGTCGCGACCGATCCGATCGACGACATTGCACCAATCGCTCAGCAATCGGTCATAGGCGACAAACGAGCGGCAAAAACCGCGCGTGTCGCGCTCCACCGACAGGAAATGCCTGAGCCACAGCACAAGCGCTTTTGTTTGCGGAAAGCGGTCGCGCTGCTCGAGAGAGGCGGCGACTTCGAGCGGGTGGCGAACCGGGATCACAAACAGCGGCGTGGCGCCGAACTCTTCGAGAACCGACAGCCAAAGCGGCACCAGCCGGCAGATCCGCGGGTCCTTGACGACAAACAGCGAGGCCTGGCCGAAATCCCAGCGCAGCGCGGCGACCAGCCGCTCCTTGAACAGGCTCGCCGAATTCGAAGTGAACCAGGCCGGCGGGAACTCGCCGGCATCGTCCCACGAAGAACCCGCCGATGCGAGCAGCTCGTCGTGGATGGCGACGATCTCGCGCGGCTCCCAAAAGCCGGCCACGTTGTCGGGTGCGGGGGGAAGCATCCGCCGGGGGAGCGTCGCACCGCGCAGACTCAGAGTGCGCGTCAGGGCGGAAGTGCCGCTGCGGTGCATCCCGGCCACCAGAACAGCCCGCCGATCGCTCTGCTTACGATTACCTGCCTCTGGCAAAATCACCCGCCCGGTTTGCTGTCCTCGCACCCTGTTTTTTGCTTGGCTCCCGAACGCATCCAACTTGCGTAAGGATCGTCACGGTGCCGGCAAAGCTCGGCTGCGTCGCGGATGATAGGGAAAGGGGATCGCGGATTGTCCCCAGTCTCCGGCTCGAAATCGACGAAATATCTTTCGCCGGTCGGGGCCGATTACTCAAAAAGTTTGATGTGCACTAGCCGATTTGCCGCAAAGTTTTGTTGTGGATTCGGCGGTGCTCCGACGCCGGGTAAATGCCGCCTCGGAATTATGCAGGCAGCATCGCCAGGCGAGCCAGCGGGATCACGGCTCCGGCGTCGGGCGCCTGGCGGGCCGGTCATCCAGGTATAGGGCGAGGCACTGCGGCGGCTGTCGCACGGACGCTGGCAATCGACCCGGTTGACTTGGCCCGCCGGCTGCCGTCAACTTTCCTGCGGACCGCGACAAATGGCTCAAAACGCGGCCGCGGACTGCGCCAGCAGGTGAAGGAGACGGTTATGGCACGCTTGACCCGTCGTTCAGTGCTGCGCGGTTCGGTTGGCGTGCTAGCGGCGGGAAGCCTGGCGCGGCCCCATATCGCCAACGCCGCGGCGACAACCGCGACCGCGTGGTGGGCGCAGGGCTTCGCCCAAGAAGAAGACGTGGCGCTGCGGAAGTTCGTCGCCGATTACGAAAAGGCGAGCGGCAACACGATCGATCTCAGCATCGTTCCGTTTGCGCCGCTGCGGCAGAAAATCATCTCGGCGATCACGAGCGGTTCGGTGCCGGATCTGATCGACGCCAACCCGCTCGAAATCGTGCCGGAGGAGGCTTGGAACGGCAGGCTCGTCGATGTCAGCGATGTCGTCGAGACCCAGAAGGCGCGCTACCTGCCCAACGCGCTGCTTAGCGCGTACTGTTATGACAACGTCAAAAAGGAGCGGGGCTATTACGGCATTCCGTATAAAGGTTCAGTTAGGCCATTTCATTACTGGCGGGATCTGGTCGAAAAGGCGGGGTACAAAGAGTCTGACATTCCCAACACGTGGGATGCGTTTATCAATTTCTTTAAACCGGTGCAGCAGAAATTGCGGGACCAGGGCATGCGCCACGTCTACGCGACCGGTTTCGTGCTGAGCACCGTCGGGTATGACGTCGCCACGACCTTTGACCAGTTCCTGATCGCGCATGGCGGCGGCGCGCTCGTGACCCCCGACGGCCGACTGCACGCTGATGAACCGCAGATCCGCGAGGCGGCGCTGAAATCGCTGACCTATCTCGGCGACATCTTCAAGGGGGGCTACGTGCCGCCGGGAACGTTGAGCTGGAACGACGCCGATGACAATAACGCCTATCACTCAAAGCTCGTGGTCATGGATCTCGACGGCACCTTGTCGACCGAAGTCGCGATGATCGCCGACAAGCAGGCCTATTACCACGAAATGGTCGTGCACGAGCTGCCGCTCAGCAACGACGGCAAGCCCGTCCCGGCGGTGTTCCCGGTCAATCTCGCCTTTGTCCCACAGGGCGCCAAAAACGTCGCGGTCGCCAAGGATTTCATGAAGTATTTGATCCAGCCGCAGATCAACGGCGATTATTTGAAGGTCGGGCTTGGCCGATTTTTGCCGGTTTTCCCGGAGCTCGTCAAAAACGACCCATGGTGGAACGACCCCAAGATCGACCCGCACCGGCCGCCTTACGTGCACCAGGCGTTTGTCGAACCGACGACCCCGCTTTTCTATGTGTACAACCCGGCCTATGCCCGCGTCGAAACCGAGCATGTCTGGGGGCAGGCGATGGCCGATATCATGGCCAACGGGATCGCCCCGCAAGCCGCGACGGACAAGGCGTTTCGGCGACTAGACGAGATTTTTGCGCAATACCCGATCCATCAAGCCTGAAAGGCCGGATCGCATCGGCGCGCCGTCGCCGAGCGCCGGCGTGGTCCGAACGTCTTTCCAAGGAGCGAACGCAACGCCGAGAAATTGCTTGGTTGGAGCGTCGTAGTAAGTATGTTGTAAGGGATGGGTCGCTGTCGGCGACGTGAAGCGCCCGGCTGGTGGCCCGCGTAGTAACCAAACCAGCAACGGACCGTCCGAAATCGGGCGCGAAAAAAGGGTAGGAGACTGGCATGGGACGTTTGACCCGTCGTTCGTTATTACGCAATTCGTTGGGGCTGGCGGCCGCCGGCATCCTCGCGCGGCCCTATGTCGCCAACGCCGCGGCAAAGACTGCGACGGTGTGGTGGATCCAGGGCTTCGCCCAGGAAGAAGACGTCGCCTTCAAAAAGATCGTCGCCGACTACGAGAAGGCGAGCGGCAACACGATCGACTATACGATCATCCCTTACGCCCCGATGCGGCAAAAAATCGTTTCGGCAGTGACGAGCGGCGTGGTTCCCGATCTATTCCAGAACAGCCCAACCGAGATTTCGCAACTGTGGGCATGGCAAGACAAGCTGGTCGACTTGACCGACGTCATCGAGACGCAAAAGGAGGAGTACACCGACGCGGCGCTGCTCTCCGCCTACTCCTACAACCAGGTCACTAAGCGCCGGGGCTATTACCTTGCTCCGTACACGACCGCCGCCTTGCCGAACCACGTCTGGCGACCGCTGGTTGAGAAGGCCGGCTATAAGATGTCGGATGTTCCGAAAACCTGGGATGCCTATTACGACTTCTTCAAGGGCGTGCAGAAGAAGCTGCGGGCCCAGGGTATGCGCCAAGTCTATGGCCTGGGTTTCCAGGTGACCACTCAAGGCAACGACCCCAACAACTTTTTCAACTATTTTCTGATCGCCTATGGCGGCAAGGACCTCGTCACCAAGGACGGCAAATTGCACCTCGACGACCCGAAGGTCCGCGCGGCGGTGATCAAGGCGCTGGAGTACCCGACCACGGCTTACAAGGAAGGCTTTGTGCCGTCGGGAGCGATCAACTGGAACGATTCCGACGACAACAACGCCTTTCATGCCAAGCAGATCGTGATGGATCTCGACGGCACGATCTCGACCGAGGTCGCCATCATCAAGGACGAGAAGGATTACAACGACATCGTCGTCATGGGGCTGCCGCTCGGCAATGACGGCGAGCGGGTGCCGGCGCAGGTTACCAATGCCGGCGGCATGATTCCCAAGGGCGCCAAAAACATCGAGGTGGCGAAGGATTTCCTCAAGTATTTGATCCAGCCGAAGGTCACCGGCGAATATCTGAAAGTCGGGCTCGGCCGCAATATTCCGGCGATGCCGTCGATTGTAAAGGCCGACCCGTGGTGGACTGCTGATCCGCACCGCAAGGCCTATGTCGAGTTGGGGCTGCTCGGGCCGACGGTGCCGGATTTCTTTGTTTACAACCCCGCCTATGCCGAGGTTCGCAACCAGCATGTGTGGGGCGCGGCCTGGGCCGACGTGATCGCCAACGGGATGACCCCCGAGGCCGCGGCGGACAAGGCATTCAAATGGACCGAGGCGATCTTTGCCAAATACCCGATCGTGCAGAGCTGAGCCGACCGATCGGGCGGAGCGGGGCTGCGCTCGATAAAGGTTGCCGCGAACGGGGCGGGAGGCGCTGGCCGCTGCAATGCATTCAAATGGACCGAGGCGATCTTTGCCAAATACCCGATCGTGCAGAGCTGAGCCGACCGATTGGGTGGAGCGGCGCTGCGCTCGATAAAGGTTGCCGCGAACGGGGCGGGAGGCGCTGGCCGCTGCAATGCTCGGCGCCAACGGGGAAGGAAGATCACATGATCAATCCAAGCAGGCGTTCGCTATTGCGGGGTTCGCTCGCCGCCGCCGCCGCGGGAACTCTGGCGCGGCCCTATATCGCTAACGCCGCGGCCGCAACCGCCACCGTGTGGTGGACCCAAGGGTTCGCCCAGGAAGAAGACATCGCGTTCAAAAAGATCGTCGCCGATTACGAGAAAGCGAGCGGCAATACGATCGACTACAGTATCATCCCCTACGCGCCGGGGCGCCAGAAGATCATCTCGGCGGTGACCAGCGGCGAGGTCCCGGATCTGTTCCAGAACAACCCGCCGCCGATCATTGCGCTGTTCGCCTGGAACGGCAAGCTGGTCGATGTGTCCGACGTCGTCGAGACGCAAAAAGAGGAATATACCGAGACAGCACTGCTGACGGCCCATTGCTACAACAATGCCGAGAAAAAGCGCAGCTATTACGGTGTACCCTATTCGTTAGACTCGTTTACTAACCACATTTGGCGGTCATTGGTCGAGAAGGCCGGCTATCAGATGGCGGACATCCCGAAAACGTGGAATGCCTTCTACGATTTCTTCAAGGGGGTGCAGACGAAGCTGCGCGATCAAGGCATGCGCCACATCTATGCATGCGGTTTTCAGCTGACCACCAATGGTGGCGATCCTTGGGCCTTCTTCAATCAGTTTCTGATCGCCTATGGTGGGCAAAACATCGTCACCAAAGACGGCAAATTGCACCTCGACGATCCACAGGTACGTGCGGCGGTGCTTGAGGCGCTGACCTATCCGACCACTGCTTATAGGGAAGGATATGTGCCGCCGAGTGCGATCAACTGGAATGATGCCGACGACAACAACGCCTTTCACTCCAAGCAGACAATCATGGATCTCGACGGTTCGCTGTCGACCGAGGTCGCGATTATTGCCGACAAGGAGGCCTATAACGACATCGTGACCTATGGCCTGGCGCTCAGCAACGCGGGCAAGCCGGTGCCGAGCATGGCCGGCAGCTTCAGCGGCTTGATCCCGAAGGGCGCGAAGAACGTCGCGGTGGCCAAGGACTTCCTCAAATATTTGATCCAGCCCGATGTGCTGAACGGGTACCTGAAGACCGGGCTCGGGCGCAGAGAGCCGCCGATGCCGTCGATCGTCAAGAAGGATCCGTGGTGGCTCGACCCCAAGGATCCGCACCGGGTTGCCTACACCACGCAGGTCGTGCTGAGCCCAACCCTGCCGCCTTTTTGGGTGTTCAACCCGGCCTGGGCGCAGGTCGAGAGCGAGCATGTCTGGCAGGAGGCCTGGGCGCAGATCATGAAGGACGGGGTAGCGCCGGAAGCGGCGGCGCAAAAGGCGGCCAAGCGGACCGAGGAGATCTTCGCGAAATACCCGATCGTCCAGAGCTGAGGAACGCCGACCAGCGCGGTTTTCGATCATATTGAACCGTCATTCCCGCGAAAGCAGGGACCCAGGGCCAAGCAACGTGCGGATGCCCCCTGTTCAAGCCAGGGGCAGGCTCTGGGCCCCGCTTGCGCGGGGGTGACGATTTGATATGCGACCCGATCGGATCATGCTCCTAAACAGCGAAACGGATCACGCATAGCGGCGCTTGCTCGTTCTCGATGCCGCGGACCGCAAAGGATGGGTGCCGGAGCAACGGGCGCCGCTGGTGCGCACCAGAGGCGGCGATAAGCATTCTAGCTTGTAGCGCGGCTGTGGTAGACTGGCGCGGACAACGACAATCGAAATGCGCCCGCAAAAGGGCACTCGCCACGAACAGGAAGGAAGACCCTCATGCCCAATCCGAGCAGGCGTTCACTATTGCGCGGTTCCCTCGCCATCGCCGCGGCGGGTTCCCTGGCGCGGCCTTATATCGCCAACGCCGCGGCCAAAACCGCGGTCGTCTGGTGGGTGCAGGGATTTGCACAGCAGGAGGACGTGTCGATCAAAAAGATCTTCGCGGATTACGAGAAGGCGAGCGGCAACACGATCGACTACAGCATCGTCCCCTATGCGCCGCACCGTCAGAAGGTAATCTCGGCGATGACCAGCGGCGAGGTGCCTGACCTGTTTCCCGCCAACCCAGCCGAAGTAGCCTCACTCTTCGCCTGGCAGGGCAAGCTGACCGACGTTTCCGACGTCGTCGAAACGCAGAAGGCGCAATACAGCGACACCGCTTTATTGTCCGCCCAGTGCTATAACAACGACACCAAACAACGGAGCTTCTATGGCGTCCCGTTTACCGGGGCAACGTTGCCGTTCCATATCTGGAACTCGCTAGTTGAAAAAGCGGGCTACAAGCTGTCTGACGCGCCGAAAACCTGGGACGCGTTTTGGGATTTCTTCAAGCCAGTGCAGGATAAGTTGCGCGCCCAAGGAATGCGCGGCGTCTATGGCCTCGGTTTGCAGGTCACGTCGAACGGTGTCGATCCCAACAACACCTTTCACTATTTCCTGATCGCCTATGGCGGCGCGGACATCGTCACCAGGGACGGTAAATTGCATCTCGACGATCCGGCGGTCAAGGCGGGGGTGGTCAAGGCGCTGACCTATCCGACCACCGCCTACAAAGAGGGCTATGTGCCAGCCGGGGCGATCAACTGGAACGATGCCGACGACAACAATGCGTTCCACTCCAAACAGATCGTGATGGACCTCGACGGCACGATTTCAACCGAGGTCGCGCTGTTCGCCGACAAGGAAGCCTATCGCGATATCGTGACGATGGGTCTGCCGCTCAGCAACGACGGCAAGCCGGTGCCGAGCCAGCTCACCGTCGTCAACGCGCTGATCCCGAAGGGCGCAAAGAACGTCGAGGTTGCCAAGGACTTCCTGAAGTACTTTATCCAGCCGCAGGTCAACAATGACTGGCTGAAGGTCGGGCTCGGCCGCAACATCCCGGTGATGCCGGCGGTGGTGAAAAACGACCCGTGGTGGCTCGCCGACCCGCACCGTAAGGCTTATACTGAGCAAGGCGTGCTGGGTCCGACCTTGCCGGCCTATTGGGCTTTCAACCCGGCCTATGCCGAGGTCCAGAACACCCATGTGTGGAGTGCCGCCTGGGCCGACGTCATGCGCAACGGGATGACACCGGAAGCGGCGGCGGAGAAGGCGTACAAGCAGATCGAGGCGATCTTCGCCAAATACCCGATCGCGCAAAGTTGATCGCGTGGCGTTGCGGGAAGGCCGAGCGTCATTTCTGCGTCCGATTGCCGCGGAAATCTCCGGGATTCGGCGGTTTCCGGCGCACGAGCCTTTGGTCGGTTGGGAACGCGACGGTTAACGGCTCGGCCGGGGTGCCATACTGCCGCGATAATAAGCAGATATAACAATTTGAGCCGGATGCCCGACCGTTCTATATTCGCGCCGGCAAGGCCACCACAACGCGCCGGCGCTCTCGCGGCGCGAGCAGGGAAGAAGGAAGACGGAGATGAACGTTCCGACCAGGCGTTCGGTGTTGCGCGGCTCGCTTGCCGTTGCCGCGGCCGGGACGCTGGCGCGACCTTATATCGCGAATGCTGCCGCCAGCACCGCCACGGTGTGGTGGACCCAGGGCTTTGTCCCCGAGGAGGATGCGGCGTTTCGCAAAATCGTCGCCGATTACGAGAAGGCGAGCGGCAACACGATCGACTACAGCCTCGTTCCGTTTGCGCCGCTGATGCAAAAGATCGTATCGGCGATCACGAGCGGCGATGTCCCCGATCTGATCTCCCACGACATCAACGACCAGGTCATCGTTCCGCAAAATGCCTGGAACGACAAGGTTGTCGACGTTACCGACGTCGTCGAAGCCCAGAAATCGAACTATCATCCGACGGTGTATCTTGCTTCACAATATTATAACAACGTCAAGAAGCAGCGCAGTTTTTACTTGATTCCTTACAAGACGGCGGTGGTCCCGTTTCACATTTGGAGATCGTTGGTCGAGAAGGGCGGCGGCAAGGTCGCGGACGCGCCGAAAACCTGGGACGCCTTTTGGGATTACTTCAAACCAATTCAGAAAAAGTTGCGCGACCAGGGGATGCGCAGCGTCTACTCGCTTGGGATGCAGGCCACCACGACCGGCCCCGCCGACGGCAACAATCTGTTCCATGCCTTTCTGATCGCGAACGGCGGCAATGGCATCGTCACCAAGGACGGCAAGCCCCACCTCGACGATCCTCAAATCAAGGAAGCGATCGTCAAATCCATCGCCTATATCGCGACGGCGTACAAGGACGGCTACGTCCCGCCTGGGGCGTTGAGCTGGAACGACGCCGACGACAACAACGCCTTCCACTCGAAATTGATGGTCATGGATTTCGACGGCACGATCTCGACCGAGGTCGCGCTGTATCATGACAAGGAACAGTACAACGACATCGCCACCCTCGGCCTGCCGGCGAAGAACGACGGCAAGCCCAATGCGGCGCAGCTCGGGGTCGGCGGCAGCATTATTCCGACGGGCGCGAAGAACGTCGAGGTCGCCAAGGACTTCATGAAGTTCCTGATCCAGCCCGCGGTCATGAACGCCTACCTTAAGCAGGGGCTCGGCCGCTGGCTCCCCGCTTACCCGTCGCTGGTCAAGAGCGACCCGTTCTGGCTCGATCCGAGCGACCCGCACCGGCCGAATTACGTGCGTGAAGGCCTGATTGACGAGACCTCGGTGAACTATCCCGTGTTCAATCCCGGCTGGTCCGAGGTCAACGCCACGCAAATCTGGGGCTCGGCCGAGGCCGACGTGATCAGAAACGGCATGACGCCGGAGCAAGCGGCCGACAGCGCGTTAAAGAAGATAGAAACGATCCTGGCAAAATACCCGATCGTGCAGAGCTGAGAGGCAACCATGGCGAGCGTATCGGTCATCGAAGCCGGCCGCCCCCTATCGGGCCGGCGATCGCTTATCCGCACTTGGCGAGGCAGCCTGCAAGGGTCGGAGTTCGCCTGGGCCGTTGCCTTCTGTATCCCCTATATCGGGGTTTTTCTCGCCTTTGTCGCCTATCCGATCGTCTATGGGCTGTGGCTCGGACACAATCCGGCCCTCTACTCGGAATTGTGGCACGACCCGATATTTCAGATGACGGTGGTCAATACCATCATTTATCTGGCCGTCGGGGTAAACGTCAAAATGTTCTTGGCGCTGCTGCTGTCCGGCTTCTTCATGCGCCGCGGATGGTGGGTCAAAGGACTGCTGATGATTTACGTGCTTCCGTGGGCGGTGCCGGCATTGCCGACCTTCATCTCGATCCACTGGATGCTAAACAGCCAGTGGGGGCTGCTCAACAACGTGCTGTGGGATGTGTTCCACGTCGATGGCCCGGGCTGGCTCGATACCTCCCGCTGGCTGGCGCTCGGTGCGGTCATCGTCTCCTACATCTGGAAGAACATGCCGTTTTGGACCGTGATCCTGCTTGCCGGCAGGATGTCGATCCCGCAGGAACTCTACGAGGCGGCCGAGGTTGACGGCGCCACCGGGCTACGCCGCTTCGCCCATATCAGCTTTCCGCTGCTCGCCAATCTCTACCTCGTCTGCACCCTGCTCTCGACGATCTTCACGCTCGGCGACTTCAATACGGCGACGTTTGTCTCGGGCGGCGGGCCGGCGCTGACGACCCATGTGTTGGCCACGATCGGCATCCGCGACGCCTTCGAGATCGCCCGGCCCGATCTCGGCGTCGCCGCGGTGATGACCGCCTTGCCGTTGATGATCCCATTGGTGCTGATCTTGATGCGCAAATTGCGCACGTCGGAGGTGCAGTTATGAGCGCGCTCCTGCTGGAGACCCGGGCGACGCGGCGCGCGGCGGCGATCGGCGTCAAGCGCAAGAATTACCGGCTGCGGCGGGCGCTGACCGAAGCCGGGTGCCTGGCGCTTGCCGCCGTGCTGATCGTGTGGACGCTGGCGCCGCTCTACAACATGGTCATGGTGGCGCTGCAGTCGCACAACGACGTCTTCACCAACGACATCTGGCCGGCGCAGCCCTCCGCCTACAGCTTCTGGATCGTCATTACCGAGGGCTACTGGTATCTCGAATACTTCTGGCACCAGTTTGGCAACAGCCTCTACATCGGGGTGATGACGGTGTTCTTCACCCTGTTCATCGGGTCCTTGGTGAGCTTTTCGGTCAGCCGCATGCGGCTGCGCAACGGCTGGCTGTTGACCAACGCGGCGCTGCTGACCTATGTGATCCCGGCCTCGTTCTTGGCGATCCCGCTCTACCGGATCATGCAGGGCTACGGCCTCGGCAACAACGTCTGGTCCATCATCGCGGTCGAGGTGACCTTTGCCACCCCCTACGCGATCTTCATCTTTCAGCAATATGGCCGCAGCATTCCGATCGAGCTCGACGAGGCGGCGCGGGTCGACGGCGCCACGCCGTGGCAGGTGTATTTCAAGATCTACCTGCCGATGATGGCGCCGGCATTGGTCGCGGTCGGGACCTATGCGCTGCTGCTCGCCTGGAACGAGTATCTCTACCAGTTCCTGCTGTTGTCGGACAAACGCAGCATGACGGTGCCGGTCGCGCTCGCCCAGTTTCTCAACAGCGACGAGTCGCCGTGGAACTACATGATGGCGACCGCGATCATCTATTCGATTCCGCCGGTGGTGATCTACTACTTCTTCCGCGGCCGCATGACCTCCGGCCTGACCATGGGCGGCGTCAAAGGCTAGGGGCGGGGCTCGATCACATCAAATCGTCATTCCCGCGAAAGCGGGAACCCAGGGCGGGCGATGTGCGGTTTCCCTGGACCCCCGCTTTCGCGGGGGCGACCAAGAAAATGGTCCGTCACTCCTGTGGGTAGCGCCAGACGGCGGCGGGCTCAGACGCGGTTTCGTCGATCGTCCATTGCGGTAAGGCGAGACCCGGCCCGACATCGCTGAACACCATGCGCACCCGGGTGCCGACGCCGACTTGGCGGACCATCTTGGGGGGCGCCAGCTGTCCGTCGGGGGTGGCGAGGTTGCCGACGACGCGCAGCGCTTCCTCCGGGGTCGGCTCGCCCTTTTGCGTGTCGAGGTCGACGAGCAGGATCAGATAGGGCGTCTTGCCGCGAAACGCCGGCTGGATCGCGTGGTGCACTTCGCTGTAGGAATGCACCGCCCCTTTGCCCTCGACCTTTTTCCACGCGGATTCCAGGCTCATGCACCATGGGCAGGCAGTGGTCGGCGGATAGCGCAGCCGGCCGCATTGCGCGCAGGCCTGCAAATGAAAATCGTGATCGGCGCAACGCCGAAAGTATTCGAGGTTCTCGACATCGAGATCGTCGATGGTCAGCGCCATCCCCATGTATTCGCCGCGAACTGGCATCTTATTTCTCCGTCAACTATTTCCTGCCGTGTGCCCCACATTTCCGCTTGCGCGAGAGGCGAGGGGCCTACCAACCGCGCCGCATGACCATCGACGATGCGGTCGCCGGGTTGGCCCAGCCGAGATTGGCGCTGACCTCGACATCCTTGACCTGGCGGCAGCCGCCCTCGCTGTAATCAAAAGTGTGCCGGCGCTTGCCGTCGGGCCCGACCGGGCAGGAATCGTCGGCGTCGTGGCGCAGTTGGCGAGTGTTTTCTATGACCATGTTCATACCGTGGGTGTAGCCCTCGCACAGATGCCCGCCGCTGGTGTTGTTCGGCCGCCGGCCGCCGAGCCGGATCGCCCCGCTCGACACATAGTCGCCGCCCTCGCCCTTTTTGCAGAAGCCGTAATCTTCGAGTTGCAGCATTGTCGTAAAGGTGAAGGCGTCGTAGGAGCCGGTGACGTCGATGTCTTCGGGCCCGACCCCGGCATTGGGCCACAGGATGCGCGCGGCGTAATGACCGGCGACGGTCGAGATCGGCCCGTGCTGGTAATGCATGTCGAGCCGCGGCTTCGAACACCGGCCGACGACGCCGCGGATCAGCACCAAGGGCTGCTTCATGTCGCGGGCGCGCTCGGCCGAGGTCACGATGACCGAGGTCGCGTTGTCGGTTTCGACGCAGCAATCGAGCAGATGCAATGGCTTGCAGATAAAGCGGCTCGACAGCACGTCGTCGATCGTGTAGCGCTTTTTGTAATACGCCTTTGGGTTGTTCGAGGCGTGATGGCTGTGCGCCACCTTGACCGCGGCGACCTGCTCGGGCCTGGTGCCGTAATCGTACATGTGACGCATAAAGGTCGGGGCAAAGCTCTGCCCGGCGCTCTGCCAGCCATAGGCGCGGTTGTGCAGCATGTCGCCGCCGACCGGTGCCGCCGAGCGCGCGCCGGTGCCGCCGATCCGGACCTGCGAATAGCCGTTCATCGAGCGGAAGATCGCCACCGTCTTGCAGCAGCCGGCCTCGATCAGCCCGATCGCGATCCCAACGAGCGCCTCGGTTGACGACCCGCCGCCGACCACGTCCATATAGAAATTGAGGCGGATGCCGAGATCGCCGGCGATAAAGGTCGCCGAGGTCGAGTCGCCGCCCGAATAGGACAGCATGCCGTCGATGTCGGCGGCTTTGAGACCGGCGTCGAGGATCGCGTTTCTGACCGCCCAGGTCCCGAGCGCGCGGGTCGTCTTGCCCGAGCCGCGGGTATAGGTCGTCTCCCCCACGCCGGCGATCGCATATTTGTCGCGCAGGTATTTGGGGGTGGTGGCGTCCACCTCTGTCGTCGGTAAGGGCATTGCTGTTCTCCCTCTAGGCGTCAAGCTGACTGCGAACAGGCTGAGTTGATCATTCACGCCGGATCATGACCCGTCCTTTTCGGCTAGGGCCCGCAACCGTGGCAACAGCTGCGGCAGTTCCTCGGTCGCCGTCTTCCAGACAACTTCATGATCGACATCGAAATAGGCGTGGATCAGTCGATTACGCATCGACACGATCGATGCCCAGGGAACGTCTCCAGCGGCTTCGCGTGTCTCCGTGCTCACCTTACTTGCGGCCTCGCCGACGATCTCGATCGCGCGCACCAGGGCAAAGACCAACATTCGGTCGGAATCCAGATCGCTTCGCGTCCTCCCCGATACAAAACCACACGCCGTTTGCGCCGCCTCGATCATGTGGAGAACACGAACCCGATCCTCAGGCGGCAAACTGGACCTCGGCCGTGCGCTCGACCGCCTGGCGGAAATGCGGACTGAGTTCCTGTGCGGTCCGTAAATCTACCGGTCGGCCCACCAAACCCGACAACTCGGATTCAATCCCCGCCAGCCCGAGAAGACCCGGTACGGCATCCGGCTCGAACTCCACCAGGAAATCGACGTCGCTGTCGGGGCGGTCGGTGCCCTTCAGCACAGAACCGAATAGCGCGAGGCGGCGAATACGACGACGGCGGCACAGCCGCGCCAAGGCCTCTTTGTCATAGGACGGGAGGCTCATTGGCGCGGGCACCTTGGCAGCGGCATCGGTTTTCTCCTCAGTATGCTCTAGTCGTCACAACGGCAGTCGGTAGGCCTTGGTCGCCGCACCGCTGAACAACGCGGTCTTTTCGCCCGCCGAGCAGCCGGCGGCGATGCGCTTGAACGCGTTCCACATAACAGGATAGCTGCACATCCCCTTGTCGACCGGAAAGTTGCTCTCGAACATCGAGCGCTCCGGGCCGAACGCCGCGATGCAGGTCTCGATATAAGGCCGCCACGCCTTTTCCAGATCCTGCGAGGAGGGCGGCCGCTCGTTCTCGAAAAAGGTAAAGCCTGACAGCTTCATGCCGAGCCCGCCCAATTTGACATAGGTGTTCGGCGAGGCGGCGGCGACCTCGCCGATCGACTTCTTCCAGGCGGCAAAAGCTTCCTCGCGCTTGCCGGCGTAGGGGCCGATCGCCAATGGCCCGCCGACATGGTTCAACACGATCGTCGCTTGCGGAAAGGTCCGGGCGAGGTCGGCCGCGTCGTCGAGCTGGGTTTGGAACAGCCAGGCGTCGAAGCTCAAGCCGAGCGAGGCGAGCCCGGCAAACCCCTCGCGGAAATTCTTGTCGCGATAAAGCCCCTGTGGTGCGCCCGAGCAATAGATTTCGAGGCTCGGATCGGCATGCCAGGTGGCGCCGTTGCGGATCCCCTTGAAGCGCCCGCCCGAGATCGCGACGTGCTGTTCGAGAATGCCCTTGGCGCGGCCGCCGATCCGCAGATCGACATTGCCGATGATGCCGGCGATGCACCGCGTCTTGCCGTACTTGCCGGCAGCGCTCATCGCCGCGATGCCGTTGACGAATTCGGTCTCGCCGAGCGACTTCAGCTCCTGCGGGCCGTCGGCGCGGTACATCTCGCGGCATTCCTCAAAACAGGTCGCCGCGATGTTGTGGCCGCTGCCGACATCGTCGAGCAGATCCTGAAACAGGTAGCGGTTGCCGGGCCGGTCCCACATGTGGTGGTGCGGGTCGACGATCGGCAATCCCGGCTCGATCGTCTCCTCTTTGCGCTTGTCGAGCCAGTCCGGGCGGACCGGTGCGTGACGGCCGGGCGGGATCGCGGATTGAGGCATGGGGCAGTCCTCCCGAGGTTGCTTTGGCGCTTCCCCAACTCTGCCCCGCTACCGGGCCAAGCGCCACGCTTTTCGTTATGAGCCGGGCGCGGGATCGCCGCTGTTTGTCTTGCCGGCGCAGACGAGCACAAAAGAGGAGCCTATCTGAGGTGATCGGAACTTTGACCCAGTTTTAACGCCTGGACGATATCGCTAACCCGCAATCGTTATGGAGGCGTCTGGATGCATGAATCGGACGAGTTGCGGGTGCCCAACTCGGCGGACGATGAGGCAAGGGCGGCGCCGATTGTGGCAAAGCTCGCCAATGCCATCGGGGCACTCGCGGCGGCCGAAGGCTTCATCTCGCCCATACGCCTCGAAACGACGATGACGGTGACCGAAGCGATTGGCAAGCTGTTGGGCGAGCCGTCGCTGACCCGGGTTTTGGTGCTGCGTGCGCTGTCATCTCCACTGCCGCCCCGAACAGCGATTGCTGATCTCAAGGCAGCCGCGGAAACTCTGCCCGCGCCAGAACGTGCTGCCGTCATGGATGAATTCGCACCGCTGATCGAGGGCGATAGCAGATCGTCGATTGCCGCGAACCTCGCCGGCACCCTCGATGTGCGGCTGCCTAATCATCCCGCCCACGATGGAAATCGTATGTTCGACGCGCTGGGGTCTTTTGCCCAACGTGCAATGAGGTTCCGCCATTCAGAGACGCCCGAACTTACCGAAGCGCGCAAGTTCGCAGCAGATTTCGAGAAAGCTTGGCTTGTCGAGGCTGTCATGACGGCGCAGCAAAACGGAGATCGATCCGCCCTCATTCATCCGGTTGAACTGGCCGTGAACGAGGTCCGCAAGCGCATCGCCGCAGTTTCACGCGCCGTCGAAGCCCAAGCGGAGGCATTGTCGGTTGCTCAAGAACTCGAAGATGCGGCGAATCAAATCGAACGCGTTGCTCGTCAGCGATACGCAGCGATTACGCGGCGCGCGACGATGTTGAAGCGGCAGCTTCGAGAAGACCTGAACGCGCTCGCCGAAGATGCTGCCGAGGAATTCGAGATTGATTTCCGGCGCTCGGCAGAAAAGAGGGGCGGATGGTCCGGGAAGGTGGATACCAGCGATCTGAATGACCGCCTTGTGGTGAAGAACCTGGAGCGCCGATACCAAAACCTCACGCGCCGGTACCAAGATCAGCTAGAGTTGCTCGATATAGAGGTTTTGGAATTCGGTGACGAGTTCACCCATGTCGGGGATGAAGCACTGCGTCCGATGGCGCGCCATGACTTTCGAAGCATCGCGCCCCAACCATCCTTGGAGCTTCGCATAAAGGCCGCAGTGGACCGGGCCAGCACCAGAACATTGCTCGGCGGAGCAGTTGGCGCTGCGGCGTCGGGCGCTGCCGTGCATGTTGGCCTCGTGTCCGCCGCGGCCATTGCAGGTGCGGCGGCGGCCCCCGTTGTGTTAGGGGCGATCGCCTTGGCCGGGGTATGGAAAATATTTGCTAATCCGGGGGAACGCCGGAAGCGCGATCCACGGGAGCGCGCACGGGCACTCGATGATAAGTTGCGGGAGGAGATCATGGCCAACCTGCCGCGCTTCGATCAAGCGGTAGGCGCAATCCTGACGCGCTTCCGGGCGGCGGTGGTTCCCGACATCGCTCGACCGCGTGTCGAGGCCGAACGTATCCGAGAAATTGCCTCAGCACATCGCGCAATAGCGCGCAAGGTGATCGAAGCAGCAAATGCCCGGATCGAGCACCTTACCCGCGCTTTTCAACCGGGGTAGTTGTACCCTCGCGCCTGCTGAAATGATGTAGCCGTGAAGCTTGTCGGATGACCAACAGGTTCAAGCAGTATGGGCTCCGGCGATCGGCGCCCAAGTGAGGACGTTTCAAGCAAGCTCCCCAAAGTTGAGCCTCGACCAGTTCCGCCCCGCCGCGCGAATGGGCTGGCGGTTTCGATGAGATCATGACGTTGCCCGCCGCCGGCCAAGCCTCGCGCGGGCTTGCGGACACCGGCTCCGTCGTGTTCAACGCGCCGTGGGCACAATTCGCGATGCAGTGTCTGACCCTTGCCTCGCCGGGCACGGTCCGAATGCGCTGCCGGTCGGGATTCAGCTCCTCGGCCACCTTCGGCCGGCCAGGGTGTACTACCGCTGCGGCGCGCAGTTCAATTTTTGCTGCGGTCGACGAGTCGGTTCTGCTCGATCCACGGCATCATCGCCCGCAGTTTTTCGCCAACCTCCTCGATCGTCTCCTCCTTGCGCTTGTCGAGCCAGTCCGGGCGGACCGGTGCGTGACGGCCGGGCGGGATCGCGGATTGAGGCATCGGGCAGTCCTCCCGAGGTTGCTTTGGCGCTCCCCTAACTCTGCCCCGCCGCGCCCCCAAATTCCACGGCTTTGTCCGAGCCTCATCCGATTTGACTTGATAGTAAGGCGGATTAGCCTTACTTTATCCTTGGAAGCAAAGAGGTACGATGACGACAACCCTCACCGTCACCGCGAAGGGACAGGTGACCCTCCGCAAGGAAGTGCTGCGGCATTTGGACGTCACCCCCGGCCAAAAGGTCGAGGTCGATCTACTGCCGAACGGCCGCCTCGAAGTGCGGGCGGCCAGGCCTAGGGGCTCGATTGAGGACTTCATCGGCTGCGCGCAGCGGCCTGGGACCAAGCCGCTGACGATCGAAGAGATCGGTGAGATCGCCGCACAAGGCTGGGCTGGCCCTCGTTGAGGGTCACCGTCGACACGAATGTTCTCGTGCGTGGGGTGGTTCTTGACGATTCTGAC